>JAABUO010008245.1_pt1 | contig 11810 bp, 10 predicted proteins | sample 5559291 | NCBI WGS metagenome assembly JAABUO01 (sample SAMN10711878, study PRJNA513372) | rock metagenome | isolation source: Antarctica rocks | place: Antarctica: Victoria Land, Finger Mt sud | reverse complement strand
TTGGGGGAGGTGTCGTAGAAGATGCGCAGGTTGTGCGGGTTTTGGCATGTCCAGAGGGCGCGGGCGAATTGGCTGATGCCGGCGGTGGTTAGGACGAATGTTTCGGTGGAATGTCCGCTCGGGGGAGGGCCGAGGGTGAGGGTCATGGTCAAGACGGGGTTCTTGAAGATTTGGTGGATTGGTTTGTAGCTGTAGCAATCTTGATAGACGACGCCGTACCCGTGGTCTTTCAAGTCCTGCCCAAACCCCGTCTTGTTGGCATTCACAACGACCCAGCCATTCTCGTGCTCGAAAATGCCGGACGCTTCGCCATAGACCTGGCGATTGACGCGCAGGATCTGGAGCTGGAACTCCAACGTGTATTTCCACAGGCTGTAGCTCCGTATCGTTCCTGTTGCAAGATGTCTCGCCGGAGATCCAGTATATAAGATCGGTTCGCTTTCCTCGGCGTTGTTCTCATAATCTGGATTCGGCACACGCTTGGAGACGTGCTTCGTCACGAGAAGCAGTCGATAGATGTGGTTGCGGAGTTCTGGAGGGAGATCTAGGAATCGGAACTGCTCTGGGCCTGCCTCTGGCTTGGGTGGTATGTTTGAAGCTGGCAGCTTAAATATTTTCTCCCTAGATCTAGGGGATCGTACCTTTGATGTCTGGATTTTTGGTGTGCCAGTGGACTCACGATAGGCTGTAAAGGCTTCATCCAATAGTGAAGGTCTGGCTCGCTTTTGGGATACCATGGTGTAGGATATGGATACCTGAATCAAAGGCGATGATAGATGGATGTGAACTCAGATCCGAGTTCTTCAAGATCCTCGAGAAAATTTACCTCTAAAAAATAGGAAAAGACGATGCAACGAGATTCCTTGCAACTAGGTCTTAGGACCTGTCGTTCTTTCAAAGCATTCAGCTTGTGTGAAGGAATGATTAATTTTGAACCTGTGTTGTTGAATGACTGAAATGACAATGGTAATGGTTTTATGTGACAACACTGTTATATAAATTATCAACAACACATCACGACTTCGAAGTTAAGGCGATGTGAATTTCAAGCCCAGGACTAATTACGCTAGAATCTGTTGAACTCAAGGTACCTGAGCGTGTCAGCACGATGGTAATATCGGTCTCTGAAGCCTACGCCATCAGAATGTTTATTCCGAACCTTTTACATTTTTGTTGCCTTTGAGAATCACCATTGTTTGATTCGGTAATCCTAAGATGTTTGAACCCCATGTAGTCAGCATATGGTGTTGTGAATACTCAACATTTATCGTGTTATGAACTTCATCAGTTATCAGGACGGCCGGTGGACTGAGATTTGAAAATTCAATTTATTAATTTCCATTCGCATACTATAAGCGTATAACGAACAGAGCATTCAAGTAACGAAATGTGGTATCATGTTGTTTTAGACGCTCATTGCTCATGCACCATTCTAGAAAACCGTCTTTCACGCGGCGAAATAAAACTCAAATCTTCGAAGTTGTTCGAAGCGAGTGATCAAGCGTATGCAACTTGCGGCGAGAACCGCAATTCCAACCCACGAACGTAGGCTCTAGTAGTAGATCTTCTCCTGGTAAATCGGCGGCCGTCCATGTTCATGGTCCCATACCAACTTATTCTTCTCGTCGAAACAGGCGCCCTCATCGGTCATGGGAATGATCTTGCTGCTGTGCCTGCATTCCTGCCTGCTGACGCCCATGGAATCTCTCGGGATCCAAAGCATTGGCGTCGGAGAGGAAATAGCAGGGTGGTAGTACGCGTCACGCTCGGTGATGGGGTTGTACACGATCTCGGCAAATCCGCGGGGCACGAGACGACGCAGAGTTTGATAGTCGGTGTAGGTTTCGGGGTGTAGGAATTTGGTGATGAAGTTGGGTTTCTTGTGAGGTGCAGGTGGTAAACCCTTGGCGGCACTGGAAGAAGAGTCGCCATTGCGGCTAAGATTGTTCGTCGCAGTGGCTGAATGTCCTTTCTCGTCGTTCATGCCATCACCAATCATTCTTCCGTCTTCAATAGCCAAAAGAGATTCCTCCTCTGCTTCCAAAGACTTTGGAAGATACATAAGCAGGGGGTTAAGGGCAGAGTTGAGTGACAGGTGGAATAAGATGCAAAAGATCCCAAAGGCAATCATTAGAATCAAAGGTCCGATTGCGGTTTTGATAGCGAACAGGCCTATCAAGCAGACGATGGCAAGGTAGACACCAACTGTGGTTTGTTGCAAGGCGCGGGGGTAAATGAGGCCTTTGGTATCAATGTTGGTATCGTAGACGTACAGCAAGTTGTAGCGATAGGCTAGGTAGATCAAATAGAGACCAACTGTTGCGAAGCCGAGAACCAAGGGGGCAATGATTGAATATGTGATGGCTGTAGTTAATGTCAATAGAGTTCATCAATGCGACTTTCTACTTCGACTTACCAATGACCGTCAAGTTCGTGTAGATTGGCAGCACAGTACCCCAGCCCAGGGAAGAAAGAGTAGACCATCTCTTATACATCTTCCTTGGTGTCGTATCCAAGAATTTGCCTAATATCTTGAAAAGAATCACTCCAAATATTTGCACGAGGGCACTTGAACTAATGGCTAAACCCTGCAGGACAAAATAAGAAATGTAGAAATTGGAAGCCTTTGGAAGATCCATGGCTAGTAATGTGGGCGCGTTGGCCGGTTTCATGAAGATACTTTGAAAGGATGCGGCGGCCGAGGAAGTCGCAGTCGTAATCAGGAAGACTTGTATGACCTGAAACCAGAAGTAGAAGTTTTGGGTCCGCAGTTCGACGGCTGATAGAGACGGGCAACCGCTCAGCTTGGCCGCTAATCTCAAGATTATGGGAAGTAGAGACATCAAGACAGCGAGAAGGACGGAAGGCAACAGGCCCTGGACAAGTCCCATGATGGTTGATGGGATCTTGTCAAGAAAGTGCAACCAAGTCAAACCCGGGGTGCTCTCCAGGGCGCTGATGTTGGAAAGAACGCCGACAACGGCTACGGGTATAGACCAGAAGATGATGAGTGCAGCTACGAATGCGATGCATAGAATGTTTCTGACGACTCGGGAGGCCCATTTAATTTTCAGGTTCTTCCAGATGATTTCCTCGGGGTTAATTCCAATGAAGCGGGGCGCCATGTGCAAGGCTTGATGATGGGCCAAACTCTGGTATGCCGCCTGAGCTTCCGACTGATTGTAGAACTCGATGAAGACCGAGTTAATGAATTTAGCCTCTCCCGCGCGGTGCGTTGCTTGAAGAGCATCCACTTTGGGAACGATACGCTCAAGCTCTTGTCTGCACCAATTGATTGTGTCGACCTTCTTGCCGATGATGGGCTTCAAACGATGGGTGGGCCGGTCCTTAGGCTTAAGCCAACGAGCTGCGGTCGATCCAGATTCTCCGCCTACATCTTGTGCCATCTTGTCTGTGTGTGATGATCCTCCTTTCTTCATAGACTTTAGACGTGCTGCATTTGCAAGCTTGACCAGTTTTGTTTCTGCCGCTTCGAGCTTGAAGGCAACCTTGTCACGTTCTTCCACGAGCTTTTCGATCTCCTTACATTCGTTAGCAATCCAGAGGTTCTTGACCTGTCTACCAAACATGCGGCGTAGCTTTGGCTCGTCAAGGTACGCGTTCGGCACAGAGGTGAAGAGTACGGTCCTCGAAGACATTCGACTAGCGTACAACGGCGAGAGAAGGTAGGCTTGACGTAGATTGATGTAGTAGATACTCTCCCGCATGACCATATAGAAGATGAATCCTAGGATCAAATAAGCATGATGTCTGTTTGAACATCTCCTCAGGAGTCGGCTCACCAAGGTAGATCCATGCAACAAAGGTATGTGCATAGTACCGATTCTTGTCGACGACATTGCTGAAACTCAACATATCGAATTGAGCCATTCCTCCATGGCCGGTTGCGTTAACTGGAAACAGGACGGGGAAAGTCATGCAACATCCGACAAAAGTCATCGCCGAAGCGATCTTGAGGTATCGCAGGAGGAGAAAGGCATCAAGCGAGTGATGGTTAAGGACATAGCTGTCAGGAATTTTATTGAAGACACCGAACCAATTGAACAACCCTTTAGGTAAATGTGGCGAGCGTTCCCTGTGAACAAAAGCTTGTCAGCGCCATATCGTTTTCCGGATGATCTTTACGCGGGACTTACTGTGGACGAAGAGAACCCAGGAAGGATCTTGGAGCATAATTGCGCAGAAATTTGGGGCGCAAGAACAGAAAGACGGTAAACCATACCAGCGCAACAACGAAAACGGGAATTAAAGTCGAAAGGAATGACGAGAGCGAGGCGGATTTGCCGGTCGAGGAGTTTTGCTGGCCTGTCGACATGACTGCAATCTGCCAAGGTTGAAGCTCACGTCGGAGCGAGTCTACTGAGAAGTTGACCAGTACACAACGGAGTGTAAGAAAGAGCAATGAAGAGTAATGATTGGGGGTGAGGAATGAAGATTGGTCTCCTGGACAACGTTGAATATGGTGGTTGTAATGACTTGGGGGGTTATTCTGTATTGTTGATTGATGTTCAATTTGGGTGTGGATCGGTAGTCACGCTACTTCCCAGTTTATGGAAACATGGAATTTGCCAATATTGCCAAGACGAATTCTCAAACCAGCATCCAGTGGAGACTCAATATAAAGTAAAATTGAATGACGGCGATAAACCGTGCGACGGCGCTAGGGGTAAAGTTTCAGTAGTACACACCAACAGACACCCACTAGGGAATACTGTACGCCTGCGCCACACTATGTTGTCTGCAACCATGTTCGATTGGACGAATTGATTGGCTCGAGTCTCAAGTTGCATGTTGCACAGCCAGAAGCAAAGCCAGAAGCGCCTAGACCCCGTTCCTCTCATCTCACCATCTAACTTTAATGATCCTGGTTTTCGATCGATCAAACTGCACCATGACGCATCGACGCTATTCTTCCTGCGGGAACAAATCCCTGGCCAGCTGGTACGTACTACGGTATCTGGGGTAATTACAATTATTGTTAACGCAAAAGCCACAGTCAGGGATAATTTTCGCAGTGCTGACCAATCAATCCCCCTGTAGAACTATCTGAAGATCGCGTTAACAATATTTACCCCGGCAAGGTAGTATTTCTCCGATTTCTCTAGCCACGACTACGTGATTCGTACCATTGCGCCACAATTACAGCACATCCAGGCCGTCCGTTTCAGCTTCGCCTGTAAAATGTGAGACGTCAGGTCAAACTACCAAAGTCTCAATTATCGCGTTTGTCCCAAGTGCTTTCTTTGATGTACAATGTTTACGCGTCCTCACTCAGCGTTTTTATCATCACCTTCACCAGCCTCATGTGGCTTCGGTGCTCGCCGAGCGGCCACAGCTCCGTGGTCTAGAACTTTGCAACCGGATGAAGGTTGTGTCAAGGTTGGAGCTGGTACCGAGTTCTAACACCCTACAACCGTCGTCACCTTTTCGTTAATTACATGAAGCTACCATGCCGCCATGGTAGCTGTTTTCCTATCGCAGCTTCGATTTCCTCGCCACAAGACTAATCGTGGTCCACTTGGCTGTTGTTTATACAAACCCAAAGCGAACATGAGGACTTCGTAGCCTACAGCTGCTGCATGTAAGGAAGGGTACCAAGCTTGTCCTGTAGTATCTGCAGACTCAGCCGCCACAAGTTCTCTCCGAGCTCGTGGTCTCTGGCTTGCTTCGATGGATCCGTGACTTTGCGGTCAGGCACGATCTATTGGATGTAGTCAGGATTGTGTACGAGGGGAGCGATGAAGACAACTCACATATTGCCCCTGGATGCTGTCCTTGACTACATCCTCACTTGTTGCCGCAAACAAGGCAGGCCTACAACCCTCATCCACGGGGTCCTTCATGAACGGCCTTATTGCCGCTACTCCCGCCTTGGCCATGGTCCCATAGGCCTCAATAGCTTGTTCCTGTTGATCAGTACTCACACCTCCTGGATGCACAGCGTTGATCCAAGGCCCGGTAGCCTTGGGGCTCTGGAACCCTGGCTCGTTGTTCTGCATCCGGCGTACCATGGCTCGGACTATGAGGATCTGAGCGAGTTTGGTGCGGGAATAGAGTGAATTGGGGCCAATGTCGGTATTTATTTCAGAGATAGATGCAAAGTGTGTATTAGAGAGCGGCGCACGATGTAGGTCCGATGCTTGCAGGACGAGGCGGGAATTGGGAATCTTTTGGAGGTTGGGAAGAAGCATCATAGCGAGATGGAATTGTGAGAGGTGGTTTACTTGGAAGTGGGAGTCTGGTTCAAAGTCAGACATGTCAGTCATGCCTCCTAGAGTCTGTTCAAACAACATACCGAGTCCGTCTGCTGTCTCATTGTACTTTCCAACGCCCTCTCCAGCATTGCATACCAGCTGACACGGTCAGTTTATAAACCCCATAATACCATTTGGGGCAGACTGACAGCATCGATCTGCTGCAGACCCGCCAGTTTCTTCGCAACTCCGTCTGTTTGTTTCAGGCTCTTCAGATCGCATTGGACCCACTCCACTCTGCTGGCATCACCGTATTTCTTTAGCTCCTCCATAGCCTCCACTGCATGCTCCTCTTTCTGCGAGAGCAAGTAAATCTTCGCTGCATTGTGTTGCAACATGTGGGCTGTGATGCCGAACCCAATGCCCGCTGTGCCACCAGTGATGATATACACCTGTACTTACGCAAGTAAGCTGGGGAAACTACAGAGTGACTTGCAAAAAGGTTATGGTACCTTTCCGGTGAGGTCTGGGATGTCTTTGTTCGGATCGAATTTGTTTCCTGTAATTAGATGAGCCATGATGCCGCAGCTTTACGAACGGTTTTGAGTCTGGATTGCGTGTATGGGGGGTTGATAAGAATGGAGATGCTTTGGTATATGATATTCGTAGAACACAAGTGTCATGCCACTGAATGTCATGTCCCACCCAGTCCAATAGTACTCTGGTGCACCACCACGATATGAAAATCAGTGAAATCATGACAGGCACAAATGACGTCAACTATCGGAAGGGTAAAGTAAGCCGAAAATTGAGACACTGTGCTTTAAATGATTTTGTTGCAAAAACAAAATACACTGCGCTATCCAGTTAATTCATTTAGGTAAGTTAATCAAAAGGAAAGAAGGATTTCATTCTGGGGTGTAACGAATGGAATTGAGGCTTCCAATACAAGCGAATAACATCCCCCCCTGACGGCTGTAAATAGTCATTCTCTTCAAAGCAATCCTAGTTCTCCTTCTCGTCAAGAAGATGACCAAACGATATGCAATGATGCTCAAAGGTATTATTTGATGTGTGAATAGACATTTTGAGAGAAATCACACGGTAGGGAAGGAGTCACTAGATGGACCTTAGGTATAGTTGAAAACTCCATAACCTGGAGCGGAAAACCGTAGGTAAATCAAAACTAGTCCGTGAAATGAATCAAGAGAAAGGGGTGTCCTTGAAAGATAGCAAATCAATCTGAACTCAAACGCAGAAAATTCCACTGCTTGGGGTTCCATAAGAGCCCGAAGAAAGAAAATGGTCCTAAACCAGTCGCTTATTTTATCCCAAGATATCGAATACTGTACTGTTAGTTATATATCGCGGTATATTTCAGTGTGTCAGTTGGAGGAGGGCGAGCTGATGGGTCAATTGAAGATACTTCCCACTCTAGCCCCCCTTTTCACATATTGATGCCACAGTCGTTCAACTTGTAATTGTTTCATTCCTGCCTTGTTCAGTTCTTGCCGACTATCATCCAATGGCCACGCGCCGTGACTTGAGAACGACCGAAGGATCGGGGCACACCCGAGAACCTTTCTCGCTGTTCTTCAAAGACTGCAAGACAAGAGAACAATTGAGGACAAGATGGTTGAATGACAAGACAACCAAGGCTATGAAAATCCATTTTTCTCGGTGAGCAACGGAAGGTATTTAGTCGCTTCGGACGAAACAAACGGTTGGTCCGTTCACGCGGATCGTCCGATGCTGCTTTATGGTTTCTTCGACATCCCGTACTCGAAAAGATGGGTATCGCCATAATTTTCCCTACTTATGGCATGACGTCATGAAGAGTAATATGACCACCACCTAATCAAGTCTCACACTCACCAAATGGACGAAAAGATGCTGGACGAAACTCTCCGGTATGGCTGTAGTCTTGTTCCCTCGCATGGGATTTGTCCGGGGCATGCATATATATATCATGGCTATTACCTTCCATTCACAGCCCCATTTCAACATCCAGATTTATGAACAGACCCGCAACCTAGCTTAAGGGCGTCCCCACACCATTCATTACTACTCATCTTCTCCGCTCATCACAATGTCCAAGGTCCTCCTCATCACCGGTGCAACAGGCAAGCAAGGTCGCGCCTGCATCGAAGCCCTTCTGGCATCTCCCCAAGCCTCCAATTTCACCATCCTCGCCGTCACCCGCAACCGCACTTCTCTATCCGCAATCTCCCTCTCCAAGCGCGCCCCCAACATCAAAGTCGTCCAAGGTGACCTCAATGACTGCTCCGCCATGTTCACCGCCGCCTCAAACGCAGCCAACAAATCTCCCATATGGGGCGTCTTCGGAGTTACCACTCCAGCTGGTGGCGGCGAAGAACGCCAGGGCAAGAATCTCGTCGATGCAGCCGTCGCCACAGGCGTGTCGAACTTTGTCTTCACCTCCGCCGAACGTGGTGGCGAGAAATCTCAGACTACCCCCACAAATGTCCCCCACTTCATCACAAAATACCACATCGAACAGCACCTTCAAACGCAAGCCGCGGAGGCTATAGCCGGCAGGATGGCCTGGACTATCTTCCGCCCCGTCTGTTTCATGGATAACCTTACCCCTGACTTCCCCGGCAAAATGTTCTCCACTGCCTGGAAAATTACCTTGGGCAACAAGAAACCCCTCCAACTCATCTCTAGCCACGACTGCGGTGTCTTTGCCGCACAAGCATTCCTCAGGCCTGAGGAGCACAAGAACAAAGCATTCAGTATCGCGACTGATGAGCTAACGTACGAGCAGGCGGATTTGATTTTCAAGAAGAAGGTGGGGAATTACATGCCGACGACGTTTGGGACGCTGGCGAACTTCGGGCTCTGGGCGATTAAAGATCTGGGGATGATGTTTAAGTGGTTTCAGGACGATGGGTTCGGGGCTGATATTAAGGCATGTAGGGAAATGCAGCCGGGATTGTTGGGATTTGAAGAGTGGATCGAGAAGAAAAGTGCGTTTGTGAGGAAATGAGATTGACGATTAATATATCCGCACCTACATAAGATGATATGGTTAATAGACTCTAGATATAGTTAATTCTGTATCTAATACATCAAACTTTTATTCCCTGAGACTCGTACTATTGTGCTGCTTCGGTAGAGAAGCACGAAACCACTTTACGCGTAAACACGTCCCACAGACGCGTTACACTCGTTCTTTACTAACGCACCTCCAACCACAACTGTCTCTACCATAGTATTCCTTGACCATCAACATCGTTACGATGTCTTCCATAGTAGACGCCATCCTGAATTCCGATAACCCCGATCTTGACCTTGCTGCTGCTGTTGGCAGGAACGGCGCTTCCAGACCCTCAAATGGCCGCAGCGCACAACGCTCATCTCCCCGCCCTTACGGACCCCCATCGGAGAGTAATGGCGCCCTCAGCGACGCGGAGGGCTTCCCCGATGACGAAGTCGTTGGACTTCGAGGTACTGACCGAAACCGACCTCGAGATCCCATGGCACGGGCGGTGCCCCAGGTAGTGGATAAAGTAGGCGAGAAGGTAGCAGAAGAGTTTGAGAACTTCCTAGAACAGTGAGCTCTTCGTGGCAAGACGAGACATGCATTGGTGCTGATCTCTCTAGGTTCATTGAGGACATCCCATCATCGGGAGCTCCTCCATCAAGCGCCTTGACCAGCGACAAATACTACATTGCGCAAATCCACGGCCTACGAATTTACAACCTCTCCACTCTCTATGTTGATTTCCAACATCTCATGTCATTGCGGAATCAAACACTAGCTAATGCAATCGCAAATGACTACTACCGCTACCTCCCCTTTCTCACTCGAGCACTACATAATCTCATTGCGAAGTACGAGCCACGATACTTCAAGGAACATCGGCAACCAACAAGCGCATCATCCCAGACCAATACTTCTGTTGCTGGCAATGGAGTCAGTCAGGCTGAATCAATGGGCGCGAAAACTTCGAATCAACAGACAGATAAGCTGTTTACGCTCGCATTCTACAATCTGCCGCTTATTTCGCGGATTCGCCAATTACGGACAGCCTCAATAGGAAAACTGCTTTCCATATCTGGGACTGCAACGCGGACATCGGAAGTTCGACCGGAGCTGTATCTGGCTACTTTCATCTGTGAAGGATGCAGGACGGTGATTTCAAATGTTGAGCAGACGTTTCGATACACTGAACCCACACAATGCCCGAACTTGACATGCGGAAATCGACAAGGATGGCGATTAGATATCCGACAAAGCACATTTGTGGATTGGCAGAAGGTTAGGATACAAGAGAACAGCTCCGAGATCCCCACTGGAAGTATGCCTCGAACAATGGATGTGATTTTACGAGGAGAGATTGTAGATCGTGCAAAAGCTGGAGAAAAATGTGTTTTTACAGGAACTCTGATCGTTGTCCCCGACGTCAGTCAGCTCAGTCTTCCGGGTGTACGACCAGAGGCTACCAGAGATAATAGAAACGCGCCTAGAGGCGGTGATGCCGGTGGAACTGGTGTGACCGGTCTCAAGGCTTTGGGAGTTCGAGATTTGACATATAGAATGGCATTCCTTGCATGTATGGTTACGCCTGATACTTCCACACCAGGGCAGGCTGCCAACCAGCAATTAAACGGACAAGCTGGGAATATTTTGGCCTCGTTGAATCAGACTGCTACAGTAGACCCTCAGGACACCGGAGACCATGTTCAAGATGCGTACCTGCAGTCACTTACGGCTTCCGAAATTGAAGACTTGAAGAACATGGTTCACAGCGATCACATATACTCAAGACTGGTGAATTCTCTAGCGCCAATGGTGTACGGCCACGAGATAGTGAAAAAGGGGCTCCTTCTCCAGCTCATGGGCGGTGTAAGCAAAGTCACACCAGAAGGCATGCAACTAAGAGGGGACATCAACATCTGCATCGTCGGAGATCCTAGTACAAGCAAAAGTCAATTTCTCAAGTAAGCCTCCTCCTTCCCTTCCACATTATCGCTTCTACAACCCCATCTGATACCCTCACAGATACATCTGCTCCTTCCTCCCCCGCGCCGTCTACACCTCCGGCAAAGCCTCTTCCGCTGCCGGTCTCACCGCCGCCGTCGTCAAAGACGAAGAAACTGGCGAGTTCACCATTGAAGCCGGCGCTCTCATGCTCGCCGACAACGGCATCTGCGCCATCGACGAGTTTGACAAAATGGACATTGGCGATCAAGTCGCCATTCACGAAGCCATGGAACAGCAAACCATCTCCATCGCCAAAGCTGGTATCCAAGCCACCCTCAACGCGCGCACGAGCATCCTCGCCGCCGCAAATCCCGTGGGGGGGAGGTACAACCGCAAAACCACGCTCCGCGCAAACATCAATATGAGCGCGCCCATCATGTCGCGCTTCGACCTCTTCTTCGTCATCCTAGACGAGTGCAACGAGTCCGTCGACCGCCATCTCGCCGAGCACATTGTCAACATCCACATGAACCGCGACAGCGCCATCGAGCCCGAGTTTAGCACTGAGCAACTACAGCGCTATATCCGGTTCGCGCGCACTTTCAAGCCTGAGTTCACCTCCGAGGCAAGAGCGCTTTTGGTGC
>JAABUO010008244.1_pt1 | contig 11812 bp, 14 predicted proteins | sample 5559291 | NCBI WGS metagenome assembly JAABUO01 (sample SAMN10711878, study PRJNA513372) | rock metagenome | isolation source: Antarctica rocks | place: Antarctica: Victoria Land, Finger Mt sud | reverse complement strand
CTTTGCGTGATTGGAGGTGGGGGTGCTGCTCGCAGGCTGGATGCACATGGCTTGCCAGCCCAGGGTAGGGTCGACATGCTCCCAGCGGTGATCCCCAGCTGTGTCCCATCAACGCAAGAGAGAAGCCTAGGCTTAAGGCTCAGGCGTCTCGCGGCACCCACCTCGAGTCTCCCCTGCCCTCAAGGTGTGCGGCCCAGCAATGCAACAAGGGTCCGCCATGGCGTGCTGTGCTTGGAGCCCGGGCACATATGTGGCAGTGCGCCTGTCAACAGTGACGTGTTCCACTGCCAACCGCCTTGACCCTTGTTGCAAGTGTGGGTCATTGATGGCGGGCGGGCACTATCGCAGGGCGTGGATGGTGTCAGTTGAGCGCGTCTGAGCGCGGCAGTGCACCAAACTGCAGCCATGAAGAGCGCCTGGGTCGACTTTGTGCTTGGCGCTGCGCTGATAGCGCTCCCGCAGCACAAGGCGCGCCCCGCTGACCCGCTGCCAAGCACTCTGTCCCCACTCAGGCACTTTGCTCTGCGGAGCGGCCGCCACACATGGCCTACTCACACGGCCAATGCACTGCGGCCACGCGGCCTGCAGCAAGTCCAAGGGAAAGCTGCCCAAGGCAGCGGCTGTCGCTGGACGGCGGGCGCCTGCGCTCGCGCCTGTCACCCCGGCCCGTGCCGCCGTCTTGGAGCGAGTTTGATAACTGATTGCCACGCTGGGGCGCCAGAAAAGCACACGCGCGCTTCGCTGGCGCGCAGGTGCCGCTGCTGCTCGGCACCGCAGCGGTCAACGGCGCGCGGCACGTCCGGCGCTCCCGGCGCCAGCAGGACGCAGCGGCGCCGAGCGAGCTGGACGGCGGCGAGGAGCCGGTCGTGCTCGAATGGCGCCAGCTCGACTGCGCCCTGGCGGACAAGAAGGGCGGCCGCAAGCAGATCCTGCGGGGCCTGGAGGGCTGTGCGCGGCCGGGGCGGTGCGCGCGCGGGCCCCGAGCGCAACCCGGCGCGGCCCTGTCCCCGGCACGCGACGGTGCAGGGGTGGTGCCAGGCATGCCTGTGACTCTGGCCGCACGTGGCATGTTCCAGGCCTGGCAGGGAAAATCGTCCTCTCCGGCCGCTCGGAGGTCCTTGGCCATTAGCATCAGCGCGTTGCGTGCATGTTGCTTGCTATGCACGCAGCTGTGGCGCTTGTGCTTGTGGGGTATGCCAGGGAGGGGCAGCCCGGGGGCAGGCAGCCGCATGCAGCCGGGGGACCATAGCCGAGCATCGTGGGCAAGTCGCAGAGCTTCTGCCTGAATCAGTGACGGGTGGCGCCCATGCATGCGCCCGAGCAGCGTGCCTGCCCCGCTGCCTGCGCCACTTGAGCCTTCGTTGGGGCGCTGCGCAGGCTGCTGGCAATCATGGGGCCGAGCGGCGGCGGCAAGACGACTCTGGTGCGCCCATGTCGCGGATTCACAGCTGCCGAACACATTCTACAGGCACCTGAGGCTGTCTACTCGATGCGCGCACATTCGCTGTGCTTCCCTGCTGCCGCCCAAGCATTGCAACCTTCTTTTCCGAGTGCATGTCATGTGAAGTTAGGAAGCATGTTGGCATCCATGCTTCTGGCATAGTGTGCTGTTTGCACATGCTGCACCCAGCGCAGCTGGCGTTATGAATGTCGTGTTGCTAAGGACGGACAGCCAACCTGTGCAGCAGTGACGCAACACGCACACTGTGTGCCGAGTAGACAGCCATCAGCCGGGGCGCCGACCCGCTGCCCGTACGGCGACTGCCAGTTGATGTGCCAGTGACAATGCGCCGGTGACAACTTGCGCGCCGCTGAGGCCAGGTTAGGCGCCGCTGACACCAGCGCACCCGACCCCCGACCAACGGCCCACCCAGTCGGCGGATGACATGGGGCTCGTGCGCCGCGCGCAGCTCAATGCGCTGGCGGGGCAGCTGCCGGCCGCGGCGGGCCTGACGCTGAGCGGCGTGGTGACCGTCAACGGGCGGCCGCAGGAGCGCGCGCGCGTCCGGCAGGCGTACGTGCAGCAGCAGGACCTGTTCTACTCGCAGCTGACCGTGCGGTGCGGCGCTGCCCGCCGCGCGCGCGCCGGCTGGCCGCTCAGCGCGGCTCTGCGGCATGGCTGACATGCGTTTTAAAGACCTGGCCCTGTGGTGGTAGTGTATCGGCAGCCTGGGCCGACTGGCCGCCGCGGAGGCGCCCTGTGCGGAGAACCCCAACAGCCGGCCGGCCAGCCGTGCCAGCCACCCCAGGCCCATGCCACTGGCCTCCTCTCCCTCAGCCGGCTGCGCGCGCGCGCGCAGGGAGACGCTGCTGATGGCGGCGCGGCTGCGGCTGCCCGCGGGCATGCCCGACGCGGAGAAGGAGGAGCGCGCGGAGGGCCTTATCAAGCGGCTGGGCCTCGCCAACGTGTGCCCCTACCCTACCCTGCCCTACCCTAACCTCGCCAACGTGCATGCCCGCACGCCCTGCGTCGGCCGGCTGCCAGGGCCTGTGCGCAGCGCAGCGAGTCAGCTTGCGGTTAACGGGCAGGCTGGGGCGCATGTTGAAGCGTTGTGAGGTGCTGCGGTGGAAAGCAGCGCGCGTCGGCGGCCGTGGCTTGCGTGGCGCCGGCCGCGGTGCAGCAGGCGCGCTCACGCGCGGCTTTGTGGCCGCAGGTTGCGGACAGTGTGGTAGGCGATGAGAAGACGCGCGGGCTCAGCGGAGGGTGCGTTTCGCCCCCCATGCTCACCACATCGCCTCTTTCAAGTTCGTTGGAGATGAGCCGCCGGTGTCCGTGATGTTCGCGGTACAAGGCTGCGGCAGCAGAGGGCAACAAGCATGACATGTAAGCTGATACCGCCACAGAGAGTGACAGTCGGTGGTGGGCCCCGATCCCGCGCACGCTGCCGGTGCCTCCACGTACCTGGCACCACCTCTGCCACCGCGCCGTACATATGCCGCTGGCCGCATGCAAGGGGGCGACTGCGCCGGTGACCGCGCGCATGCGGGGGTGTGCGGGGGCGGGGCGCCTGACGCCTGCGCACCGCGCGCGCGCAGGGAGCGCAAGCGCCTGAGCATCGGCATGGAGCTGCTGGGGTCGCCGCGGCTGCTGTTCTGCGACGAGCCGACCTCGGGCCTGGACTCCTTCCAAGCCGAGAAGGTAGCTCGTTGCCATACACAATACTCTGTAGGGTCTACCCATGGGGCTGCTAGCCCGCGCCCTGGCCAGGTGGCAGGCTGCGCGCGAGGCCGCCCCAGTCTTCCTGCGAGACGACGCGCGTCCGCAGCAGCGCCGCACCTCACCGCTTCCCACTGCCTCGCGAGGGTCTCGTCCCTGCACGCATATCCTGGCCGCCGCCCGCCAGGCCGCGGCGCGCTGTAGGGCACAGTGTCAGTTTCGGGCCTGCCTGCCCCTGCCGGATCAGAGCAGAGCGCCCAGCAGGACCCGGGCCCCGCCAGGTCATGGCGACGCTGCGGGACCTGGCGCGCGACGGGCGCACCGTGGTCGCGTCCATCCACCAGCCGCGCTCCAGCATCTTCGCCATGTTCGACGACCTGGTGCTGCTGAGCGAGGGCGCCGCCGTCTACGCCGGCCCGGCCGACGGCGCGCTCGACTTCTTCGCCAAGCAGGCGCGCCCGGCCATTCCGGACCACTGCCGAACCAGCACCGGCGAGGCGGAGTGCTGGGTGGGTGCGGCGCGACTGCAGTGACGAGCAGGCGTGCTGCGCCTGTGCCGACGCGCCGTGGCGCGCCCGTGGCCGCGCCGACGAAGCAGCCTGTTTGCCCTGGCCGCCCGTGCGGCTGAGCCGCACGCGCCGCGCGTGGGAGCAGGGCCACGAGTGCCCCGAGCACTACAACCCGGCCGAGTTCCTCGCCGACCTCATCTCCGTGGACCCCACCTCCACCGATGCTGAGGCGGCCACACGGTGCGCCTCAGTTGTTCACCTGTGTGCCAGGAAACACAGGCGTGTGTTCAAGACACAGATCCTTGCACGAGTTATTCGCTGCCTCGGCGGCAGCGAATGAGCGGCAGGCGGCTTTGCAGCAACTCCCAGCTTCACCCCTTCACGCCATGTCAACCCGGCCGGAGACCAGTGCACTTTCTGCCGCAGGTCGCGCGTGGACAGCCTGCGCAGCAGCTTTGCAGCGAGCGGCAGCTCGCTGTCGGCCATGGCGGACGGCGCGGGCGCGGGCGCGTCCGGCGAGGACAACGGCGATGGGGACGGCGGCGCGTTCGCGGGCGAGGGCGCCGAGCCCGTCTGCGGGCCGCTGCAGCAGGTCAGGCTGCTGTTCGGCCGCTCCTGGTGCGCCCCGGGCTGAGATGCACGCCGCGCCTGCAGCGGCGCGGAACAGTACCGCATGCTGATCCGTGTAGTGCGCTGGAGGGCCGTCGGGGGACGGCCGTCCTTGCTGGGGTTGCTGCTGCGTCATTGGCAGGGGCGCCTGGGACGCCGGCCTGCAGAGCCCGCACGCCCGGCCTCAGGACAGCGCCGCGCAGCAGCGCTCCAGCCCCCACCGCGCTCGGCGTCTCCGGCGCGTGCTGCCGTCTGCGCCCCTCTGCAGCGAGTGCCAGGCCTGCCGCTGGTATGCGGCTGAGTGCATGTCGCTGTGCTAAGGACGCCCCCGCCCTGCTGCGCCTCCCCCCGAGCGCGACTTCTGTGCAGGCGCGCCCCAGGGCACGCGCCAGCACGGCCCTCAGCTGTAGGGCATTGTGCAGCTTTCATTTTCTAAGCCGTGCACATGACCCCCGCCCGGCGCGCGCAGGCGGCAGGTCAGCCGCGACCGCGCGACCAACGTCGCGCGCGCGGCGTCCAACGTGTCCTCCGCGCTCATCTTCGGCGGCATCTTCTGGCGCATGGGCCGCGCGCAGAGCGCCATCCAGGACCGCATGGGCCTGCTGCAGGCGCGCGCCCGCCGGTGCAGGGCCAGCCGGGGCCACGCAGGGCCTCCCTGCAGGGCCGACCGGTGCCGCGCGCAGACCGGCGACCGGCCGCGCGGCCGGCGGGCGCTCCTGGACTCTGGCAGCACGCGCCCGCGGCCTGCCTGGCCGGTCAGCGGCAGGGCGCCTGTTACGCGGGCAAGTGATCGACTTGAGTCTAAAGCAGCACCCTCACTCGGCGAGAGCGCCGCGCGACAGCGGCGGGCGCGCCGCGCATGCGCGCAGACCCATGCAGTACCGTACCCTAATTACTGTATAGCATGCGCAGGTGGCGGCCATCAACGCGGCGATGTCCAGCCTGGTGAAGACGCTCAACGTCTTCCCTAAGGAGCGCACAATTGTGCAGCGCGAGCGCGCTAAGGTGGCGGCCCTGCGCCGCGCGGCCTGCGCGCCCCGTTAGATGGACTGCACGCGACCTCTGTGCCGTTGTCCTCTAGCCGCATTTCCTGGCGCACATCCTGGCAGGCTGTAGCAAGACATGTGTGTGGTCGCCATGTCACATGCACCGCACGCGGCCCTGTGTTGCTCACCAGCCGTCTTTTACTGGCTCAGGTCCCTGGCAGGCCGTGGCAAGCTGCACACCACTCGAACGTGATCGCTTTGGGCGCACGCACCCGGCGCAGTGCGCGGCTGCGCTCCTGGAGCAGTCTGCGCGCCCCGCGCCCGGCCCGCTCAGGTGCCTGCGCATAACTGCAGTGCGGCGCGGCGCCGGCAGGGCAGCTACGGCGTGGCGCCCTACTTTGCGTCCAAGCTGGCGGCCGAGTCGCCCATCGGCGCACTCTTCCCGCTGCTCTTCGCCGCGCTGGTGTACCCGGCCGCGGGCCTGCACCCCCGGCTCTCCAGGTCCACTCTCCAGGCCCCGTGCCCTCTGAAGCCCGCGGGTCCGCCTGGCCAGGGCGCGTGGGAGCAGCGAGAGCGGCGCCCTAGGGGCTTGTGCAGCGGGAGCAACAGCTCGCCTCGTGGAGGTGATAGGCGGCGATGCCAGCTAACAGTCAGCTAGTAGGCGGCGACGCCAACTGTCCGGTCACTTGTATCAAGACCTGATCAGGCTGAAAGCGGGATCATGAGCAGGCAATCATGAGCAGGCAAGGCCGCGCTGGGTTCCGCGGCTGGTCTGGGAAGCGGGGTCCGCCCGGGCCTCAAGCGGCGGCCGCTCGCGCGCGGGGCAGGTTTGCGCAGTTCTGCGGCGTGCTGACGCTAGAGTCGTTCGCGTCCTCGTCGCTGGGCCTAGCGGTCGGCTCGTTCATGCCGTCCACCGACGCCGCGCTCGCGATCGGCCCAGGCATCATGGTGCTCTTCATCGTGGTGCGCTGCCCCGGCCCAGCCCGGGCGGGTGCTGAGGCGCTGTGGCGAGGAGGGAGCTTGCGAGATGGTGGCAAGGATTGCCACTCGAGGCCCGGGCTCTGTTGCTGCCGCGTCGCGACTGTTCTCAACTGCAGACCACTCAGGTCTCTGCTTTGTGACCTGGGCATTGCCGTACTGAGATGCACGTCTTCGTCGTGCGCGCTCTAGCAGTGTACATTGGCATTAGCATATCAGCATGAAGCGCTAACCTTGACACGGCCTTCATGCTGGCGCAGTTCGGCGGCTACTACGTCAACGCCGGCAACGTGCCGCGCGTGCTGCGCTGGGTGCCCTCCGCCTCGCTCATCAAGCACGGCTTCGAGGGCCTGTGTGCGACGGAGTTCCCCGGGCTTGCGTTCGAGCCCGCGCCCGGCGGTGCCGGCCGCGGGGACCAGACCGGCGAGCAGGTGCGCGCGCGCGCGTCCGCCGTCGGTCTGCAGCGCATGTGTGGCTCAGGCAGGAGCTTGTCTGGCAGGGCTGGCATGGTGTGTGCGTGGCTGGCCACTCGGCACTATCTGTGTAGGCTAGTCACCTAGAGGCGTGCGTGCCCTCTGGTGGGGGGGCGCCAGGCATGGACCCCTGCTGACATCAACCAGGCGCGGCCTGGAATGAGTCATAAACGAAACAAACCTCAGCAGGAGGGCCACGGCCTCTCAAGGGCGCCTTGCCCTTAGGTGTCCAACATACACATACGCACACACACATGTTCTGCAGGTGCTCGAGCGCCTGGGCTTCGCGGGCACCAGCGTGGCCAGGACGGCCAAGTCGCAGGCGCGCGTCATCCTGTTCAACTACTGGTGCGCGCCCGCGCGGGCCCGGGTCATGCTTGTTCAGGGATAGGGTTTCTCCCGCTCCTGCTGCTGCGCAGGCTGCCCGGGTCTGGGCGCATGTGTTTCGGTGTGGTCGCCGGCGGCACTGCGCCTCTTTCACGGGGACCTGCTCAGCACCCCGGGGGCTGTCATGTGCGCCGCCTGGACGCGCCGCACGCGCGGCTGCTCCAGTCCGCACCCGCACAGGCGCTCCCTGCCCAGGCGGCTCGATGAGCAACGGTATCATTTCCAATAGTAAGTTCTTGATGACGGCTGTGCAGCTGACGGATCATGTCACTGAGGCATGCAGTGGGGTGGGCTGTGAGACGACGCGCGTCCGCTGACGCGCGCAGGGTCACGTACTGCATCCTGAAGGCGCGCAAGCCGCGCTTCGCGCGCTTGGAGCCGCCGCAGCTGCCGCCCAGCGGCGAGCCCGCCGCGCTCGAGCCGCCAGCCGTGAAGGCCGGGGCCGCCGCGGGCCCCAGCCAGCCTCGGGCGCCCGCCCTGTCCGGCGGCAACGGCGGCGGCAACGGCGGCGCCGCCGCCGGCACGCTCGAGGCCGCCGGCATCTGAGAGCACTGTGCGGCGAGAGGTGCTGAGCGCGCGCCGGCTTAGCATCGGCAGCGCAAAATGTGCCTGAGCCTGCTGGGTGTGCGCCGGGTTGGCAGCGGCAGCGCCAAACGCGCCTGAGCCCGCCAGGCGAGCATGCATGACTGACCAGCCGGAGTGAAGGACATGCATCTGGCCGGTGTACTACCCTGCCCCATGACAGGGGTCGCTATATGAGAGTGAGTGGCCGGACTTGGAGCTGGAGCTGTGAGAGGAGTGTGCGCCCGCACTGCCCCCTTCCTTGCGCGCGAGGCAGGACTTCGCCTGTCTGTAGCCTAACTGCAGTGTTCAGGCACTTTCAGACTTGTCATGCGGCCTTCAAAAGGTCTCCTGTGAAGGAAGGGCTTGCAGCAGTACTTTCTGGGGTACACTCATGAAGGCTCTTCTCTTGGCATTCCTGGCTGTTTGTCCCCTGGCAGCACCTACGAGGTGCAGTTGCTCTTGCCCAATCGCTCACCGCCTTAGTTGGTTGCCGCGTGAGCTCAGCACTCGCGTGGCTTCGGTGTATACAGGACATGCAGCCGACACATGCAGACAGGCAGAGCGAACTCTGAACTTTGGCGCACGGCTCGTACGACCAACACAAATGACTCAGTCCCACTCCAGGCGCACCGCCAAACACAGCACGCGCAGACAAGCCCCGCCCCGAGTGGGACCCTTGCGCGGCGCGCCCAGCCAGTCCTGCGCGTGGCACATGCGCGGCTGCCCCATGCAGACAGGCTGAAGCATAGCGGGGTGCAGGGTAGCAAGGGTGCGGGCAGCTAGCAGCGTAACCCCAACCCTAACCCCAGCTCCATCTTCCGCATTTGCATCCGCCGCTGGTGCTGTGATGCGGCAGCCAGCGCCTGCTGCAGTGCCCGCTCCGCCGCGAGCCACTGCTCGCGACTGCAGCGCAGCGTGCACGCAGCCGCCCCGATCAGATGAGGTCGGCGACGTTCATCGGCTGCGCAGCACGCGCACAGCCCGCTCGAGTCATGCCCGTCATGGGGGGCGGTGCTGTTGCACTGCGGCCTGGGGCAATCAAGAGTGCTGCTGTGCTGCTGTGCTGCTGTGATTGTAGCACTTGCACACAAGGCGCAAAGCAAAGCGACAGCTGGGTGGGCAGAGTCGCTGCAGGGCGCACCATCTCATCAATCTGCGTGGAGTAGTACTGCTCAATGTCGCGCAGGATGCGGATGTCGTCGTTGCGCACAAAGTTGATGGCCACACCCTTGCGGCCGTACCGCCCCGAGCGCCCGATGCGGTGGATGTACAGCTCGCGGTTGTTGGGCACGTCGTAGTTGATGACGAGGGACACCTGCAGCCGCGCGGCCGATGCCGGGTCAGAGGTTTCCCTGTACAAGGGGCGGCACAAGCGACAAGCAGCGCCTGCGCGCAGCAACCACATTCGGCCAGGCGCTGGACAAACGAGTGCCGCCTGCCCCACACTCGGCACTGGCAAGTTTATCACGGCGCGCCCCGCCGCTACACCGACACGCGGGTCACGCACGCGCTCCAGGCCAGGCTGCCGCGCCAGCGGCGCGCGCGAGCCGCGCGCTCACGCTCGGCGATAGACGCACAGACAGAACGCTGAACATGCCAGCATGTGCCCTCGGCGAAGCTCAAGCGCCCTGCGGGCCGGGCGGCCGCGCCTGCTGCACGTCCAGGCCGCGCGCCCAGACGTCGGTCGAGATGAGCACGCGGCTGGTGCCGCCGCGGAACTCCTGCATGATCGCGTCGCGCTCCTTCTGCGGCATGTCGCCGTGCATGCTGCTGACCGTGAAGTTGTTCTGCCGCATCTTCTCGGTCAGCCAGTCCACCTGTGCGCGCGGCCGCGCGCGCCCGGTCGGCGCCGCGCCCAGGCCGGAGCGGTGCACGCTGCCGGTGCGCGCGGCGCCGCGCACGCTCTGCTCGCCACGCTGGGCAGCCTCGCGCGCGCGGGGCCGGGCGCCCCGCGCAGCGGGCGCCGCGCGCCGGCACGGCCGGTGCTGCACGGGCGCCGCGGCGAGGACCCTGTTCGGCAAGGGTCCTGCACCAGTATGGGGTTATACCCTATAACCTATACCCTAGGGTATCACAGCGGCGGCGGCGCGCCTTGCGCTTGGTGTTGCAGAAGATGACGGCCTGCGTGATGGTCAGCGTGTCGTACAGGTCGCAGAGCGTGTCAAACTTCCACTCCTCGCGCTCCACCGCGACGAAGAACTGCTTGATGCCCTGGCGCGCGCGCAACGCCGCGCGGGTGAGTGCGCGGCGCGGGGGGCGCAGGCCGCGCCGCGGCCGCGACGTGCGCGGTGCGCCGCGTGCGACTGGGCACAAGATGCAGACGTGTGCCGGCCCAGGTCTCAGCACCGGCTTGTCAATGCCACAGGTGCTAAAACTGCTGGGGCCGCTGCGGTCTCTATTGGATTTTAGGTTTTTGCGGGTCTGCAATTGCAGCAATGCGCCACAATAAGAGTCACAGCCAACAGCACGTCGCACAGACGCGCAAACCCAAAAGCCAACCCTGCAGCATGGACAGCGACGCAAACCTCGAGCGCCAGCTCGCAGCACTTGCCGCGCGTCGGCCCGCTCACGGAAACGCCGCGCCAACGCGACCCTGACAGGGTCTCTGCAGCACGGGTGCCGGGCGCGCGCCTCAAGCGTCAGCTCGTCGCGCTTTACCAGCACGCGCAGCGGCTCGCTCATGAACTTGTGCGTCATCTCCAGCACCTCGTGCGGCAGCGTGGCGCTCACCAGCACCACCTGCGCGCGGCGCGCAAAGGGTGGAGCAGCGTAGGGTTTCTGCGGCCTGCCACTCGGGACCACACCGACAACGTCCAGCCCCGCCTGCGCTGCGCACGCCCGCCTGGCAGGTGCCCCCTGAGGCAGGAGGCTGAGTAGCGGCATGCGGCCAGGAGCCGTACGAGCAGTGCCGGCATCCCAGCGGCAACAAGTCGCAGTCTGCTTCGACGGTCCGGCAGGGCTGAACCAGCCCTGGCCAGGGTTCCCATGGCTTGTGGACGGACAAGCTCCTGCTGATGCTCCCAAGAGGACGAGAAGGACGTCCGATGCCAGGCGAGACAGACAGGCAGACAAGAGGGCTTCACGACGTCGTCAGAGAAAGGCGAAGTCGGCACGCTCGAGCGGCCAGGGGCGCCGGCCGCGCCTGCGTGTCGGGCGGCAGGTAGCGGTACACGTCATAGATCTGCTCCTTGAAGCCCTTGTTCAGCATCTCGTCCGCCTCGTCCAGCACCAGCGTGCCGATCGCGCGCGTGCGCAGCGAGCGCCGCTTGATCATGTCGAACACGCGGCCGGGCGTGCCCGACACGATGTGCGGGCCCGCCTCCAGCTTGCGCATGTCCTCGCCTGCGACCCCAGCAGCCGCGCTTGGACCCCCGCCTGGACCCAAGCGCGCCGCCCAGCGTTGCCCGCGCACAGCGGGCGCGCAACCTGGCGCGCCCGGCGCGTGCAGCGCGCCTCCAGGCCGCACGCCCCTGCCAGCGGTCCAGGCGCGCCTCGGCATACACAATGTTTGGCACTGAAGAAGCCCTGCTCTGCGCAGCCGCGCTGGTGCCTTGTGTGCAGCCCCGGGGCCGCTCCCAGGGCCGGCCGGGAGGCAGGCTGCCGGGGGCGTGCAGCGTCGCAGCCGCTCCGCGACTCAGCACAGGGTCTCAGCCCAGCAAAAGCGCCTCCCAGGCCGCCGCGCCGCGCACGGCTCGGCCGCCCAGCGAACAGACGCGGCGCGCCCGCCCCGCAGCACGCCCGCAGGCAGGTCAGGCTCTGAGCGCGTGCCCCTCAGCGCACCCGGGCGTGTCGGGTCGAGAGCTGTTCCGGCAGCCGGGGCTGCTAGGGGCGGGGCGGGCGTCGCGCACCCAGGCTGGTGCCGCCGATGCACGTGTGCGCGCTGACCTTTGCAAAGTCGCCGACCGCCAGGATGGTCTTCGTCGTCTGCGCCGCCAGCTCCCGCGTCGGCGACAGGATGAGCGCCTGCACCCTGCGGCCGCGCGGCGCGGCGCCCGTCAGCTGCAGGGCTCACACGGGGTGGGGTTGGGACCCTGCGCCGCTCGCCACCGTGCGCGCCCTGCCCGCGTGCGCAGCCCGCTGCCGCGCCGCCGGCAGGCAGGCACGCAGTGGCGCGCCGGCGCCAGCCAGCCTGCTCCTGCCCCCGCCGGC
>JAABUO010002396.1_pt1 | contig 11812 bp, 11 predicted proteins | sample 5559291 | NCBI WGS metagenome assembly JAABUO01 (sample SAMN10711878, study PRJNA513372) | rock metagenome | isolation source: Antarctica rocks | place: Antarctica: Victoria Land, Finger Mt sud | reverse complement strand
GTGGTAGTCGAGCAAAAAGATGCTTCAGCGTGTTCTGGAGGGAACATTATCGTCGTTCGAGCTGAGCTGCAACGCGGAGGTACGAGGGGTGGAATGAGAGGACCCGGCTGTATTGCTGGCTTAAGTCGTAGATCAAAGAATTGGCTGTGGAGTGCACAAAGCACCTGGTGGAGTCCTAGGCCTCAATCATTTTAGGTAGCGGCATTCAAATGAGCGTAGGCAGCAGCTTGGCTGAGATCGAAGGCAGTTGAAGCCGGGCGCAAGGGAGCTGGTTCAGGCTTGCAGTGTGCTGCGCCCGTGCACTGCCCCCCGGGAGCTCACCTAGCTCAGGAACGGCTCAGGGCTGCTCACCCCCAAGCTCACCTTAAAGCAGCCGCTGCGCACCCTCGAGGCTAGAAGCGGAAGGGGCAGAACTTTCTCGTGATCATGTCTAGAACGGTAGATATTCTATTCAAACATGTTCCGTTTCACCATAATTTACTTTCCACGAGACCTCACCATTTTTCCGTCGTTGTAGTTTTGGAAAGGATTGTTCCTATAGCATTGAAACTCTACAGAATGCTCCATAGCGACTTGCTTACCACGTACTTTTACCCATTCACCCGTTGAAGCTCCCAAAGTGCCAGAGTAAGTATGGACCGAACAGGGGTATATGCGGTAGGTGAACGGCGTCTCATACAGTTAGTGCGAAAAAGTCTTCGGCACCTCCCCCACCAAAAAACTACCCCATCGCTTGCATCGAACATTAAACCATCAAAATGAATCGAAGAACTTCAAAATTTGAGCATATGATTTGCTAGCATATGCTCTATAATCTCCCAGTTTAATATTTAATATGTCAGCCCTCCGCTTTAATTACAGCTGCACATCTGCGGAGCATACTGAAAATCAACTCATCTATTACCTTCTCCCGTATGTTCCCTCAGGCCTGCTGTAAAATCTGAAACAGCTGTGTTTCGGCTTCATCGTCTTTACTCTGCAGCGAATCCAGATCCGGATAGACTTTATAAGCTTTCTTTTTCAGTAAAGCTCAGAGGTTTTCGATCGGGTTCAAATCGGGACTGTACGAAGGTCAGTTCATGACTTTTATATTCATTTCCTGCAATCAGAGCTTCGATTTTTTAACTGCATGAATAAAAGCGTTATCCTGCATGAACAATAATTCTGACTCTCATATGTCAGCTAGATTGTGATTCAAAATCTTAATATAGAAGGCTGCGGAGTAATCGTGTTTTTTTAACTTTCAATCCCGTTCGAGCAGATACAAATCTGATCGATCAGAACCTTAAAAAGCCTCTTAAATCATTATTCGAAAGGTCTTTTCATTAAGCATTTCTGTTACTTTATTTCTATTTCATTTCTGATCGAGAGTTTTAAAAACTCATTCCCGTGTCTTATCGAATCTCCGAGTCACGGATGTCTCATTCGATTAAATAACTTTTCTTCACTGATTCACGATTCAATCCTTATAATCTAATGTTCATTTTATCCGAAGCTGAGCAACTTCAGATGTTAATTTCGATCGCTTAAGAGCTAGTCAGTGAGAAATCCCGTGAGCTTTCAATGTACGATCGAGAGTATCCCTATCGACATTAAGCCCCGTGTCGTGTTTCAGCGTATTTCAGGTCGTTTTGGGGTTCAATCGTACATAACGAAGCAATGCTCGAGAGCCCCTAGAAGTAATGACTGTAGGCCTGCCCGATCTGACTTTGTTAACTCCGGAGGATGTTGTTTCAAGCCGTCGCAAAACGCTCTGAACGGTGATTCGAGGAATGTTCAAATTACGTTCGATTTGGGTGAGTCCAGCTTCTAGCTCAGATTGACCAGCAATTTTTTCTTTAGTCAGTAAATCAAGCTCCTTCCTAGAAGCCTTGTTATCAGAAATTGAAGTTAACGGAGTTCTTCTGAGCATTGTGAATGAAGTTAAAGAAGGTGAGTTGTTTTGACGTGTCGCGTTTTCGCGTTTTAGCCGAAGACTTTTTCGCACTAACTGTACGTACTACGTTACTAATCCTTACCCCACTTTTGATGGTCTGTGCTTCGTCCCGCTATTAGCCCGGAACGGTAGCTTGATAGCCTTTTTGAGGCAAGTCACTTCCGTGTCCAACCTCCGTCGCTTTTCGCATACTATGGTATCACTGTCCCTGTAAATTACGAGTATTTCCCTTCTTTTCCAAACCCTTGTACCTACTTTACAAGTAGTAATCCCATCTTCCAATTGAGCCTCATTAGCTATCGCTACAAATCCATCTTATCTGTACGTTCTAATACATTTTACGACAACTCCATTTCACCATTTGCAGCCTCGCCTACCTTGCTTCTTCTCAGCTCTCCGTGAGCTTGGAGCCTTGGAACAAGCGCAGCCTGGTGCGACCACGAATCGTTTCCCTGATTGCTTACGCCAACGTCAAATCGCGACCCCCATTCAAGCGCCGCACTCGCGAAATTCTTTACCTCATCAAGTCGCTCATCGTCTGTGCGTCAATACTTACACGTCTCATCTACGCGAAAATATTTGCCGACTGGCAGCTACTTTCTCTTCTATATAAACTACGTACTCTAAGTGACGGATATCCCAAGCTTCTTATTAGTCGTTTCGTGAAGATCAACATAGGCTCGCAGGTCGAAGAGAAGGAATCCTGTCAAGATGTTCAATGCGCATCGCGGGATGGTGTCTGCGCCAAACAGCCGTTTGACGGAACTGCTGGATCAGGTGCGCCAGGAGTTTGATAACCAGCAGAATAGGACTAGCGATTATGAGCAGCAAAGTAGGTTTGCCGACTCTTGTTTGTCCTCAGCTGCCAGCATGCACTTTTCCGTGTCTTTGTTTCTATGATATTTTGCACTTGTTAAATTGACTCTTGCTTTCCTGTTTGGGGGAGAAAGATAGCTGCTGAAATCATTTATGGAAAGAATGATGAGGATGGAACGAGGAACCGAAAAGACACTAATGGACATTGATTTTCTAGTGGCGGCTCAAGTCCAGGAAATGGAAGTGGTGAGGCAGAAAGTGTATAGTTTGGAGCAAACTCAAATTGCTATCAAGCAAAGGTACGCCACCTCGTGAATAAAAGTATGTATGACCACTTCCAGCTAAAGCTCTACTATCCAGATACGAGGAAGACATTGCACGTCTACGCCATGAACTTGAGGCTCGTGGAGGCCCCCCATCTCACGTTGGAATTAGTGGTCTCCCTCCGCATGGGGGAGTTTCACAACCTCATCCCCCAGCCATCGGTCATGGCCCTAGCAATCTATTTGGTGGCATCATGGCAAATCCGCCAGGGCAAGGTAACCCCGGCCTAGTACCACCATCCCAAGATCAGCAACCACCAGGCCCTCCACCACATCAAATGCCACAGCCGCCACCAGGGCTTCACCAACCACAATTCCCAGGCTACCAACAGCCGCCAAGTGTGAACGGTGGTAAGTGCCGCCTTAAGATCTCCATACTTTTTAGCTTTCGTTTAATTAATCCTTTGAGAGGGCTAATCTGCCAGTTCTAGGCTACAACGCACAGCCTCCGCAGTCTACCGCCTCTCCTGGTCCGGGCAAAAGCCGCAACAACCGTGGACCGCCTGGTCCGACAACACCACATCAGAGCCAGCCAATATCCTACCCCGATTCTAGACCTTCGCCACAGATGGGAAGACCGGCTTCACCTCCTCAACCGCAAGTTCCCAACGTTGGGAATATGCTCGCAGATCTGGACCCTGATTCACTGCGTTCGGACCAGAAGCGGGAAGGACTTGATTGGTTTGCGGTCTTCAACCCCCGTGCACGCCGTGTTCTCGATGTCGACCTTGTTCATAATTTAGCTCATGAAAGTGTCGTTTGCTGCGTTCGATTTAGCCACGACGGAAGATACGTTGCAACCGGCTGCAACCGCTCAGCACAAATATTCGAAGTCTCCACAGGCAACCAGGTCAAGAAACTACAAGATGAGTCCGTTGACAAAGATGGCGATTTATACATTCGAAGCGTTTGCTTCAGTCCCGATGGGAAATACCTTGCAACAGGGGCAGAGGACAAACAAATCAGGGTCCGTAATTATCTTTATCTCAATTTCCACACTATCGTTCACCTTCAAAATGGAACACTGACCCTCAATCAGGTTTGGGACATACATTCGTGTACCATCAGAACTACATTCACTGGACACGAGCAAGACATCTACTCCCTTGATTTTGCTCGTGACGGCAAACACATTGCTTCTGGCAGTGGCGACCGTACCGTTCGTGTCTGGGATATTGAAAGCGGCCGAGAAGTATTAAACCTTAGCATTGAAGATGGTGTTACCACTGTAGCTATTTCTCCCGGAGGTGACTACGTTGCAGCGGGATCTCTAGATAAGAGCGTCCGAGTGTGGGATGCCCGTAGCGGTATACTCATTGAAAGGCTCGATGGCCCCGAAGGTCACAAAGACAGCGTCTATTCCGTAGCATTTGCGCCTGACGGCAGATCGCTTGTCAGTGGAAGTCTTGACAAAACGATCAAGATGTGGCAGTTGGCAGACAGTCGAGGCCTGATCACAGGTCCATCAAGGGGAGGGAAATGCATCAAGACTTTTGAGGGTCACAAAGTCAGTGGCAATAATACCTTTACCTTTGATTTATGCTACCAAAGAGTTAACCGAGATCAATCAGGACTTTGTGCTTAGTGTAGCTCTTACACCCGACAGCCAATGGGTCCTTAGTGGGTCCAAGGACAGGGGTGTACAATTCTGGGACCCACATACAGGCGATACTCAATTAATGCTTCAAGGCCACAAGAATTCAGGTATGTCTTACAAACATCCTCTGCGAACACAATTAGCGGAACATGTCAAACTAGAGATTCAACTTCCAAATGCATGAGATGCTGACTGTTGCGCTTATGTCTAGTCATCTCCGTGGCCCCAAGCCCTCAAGGCGAACTGTTTGCTACAGGAAGTGGGGATATGCGGGCTAGAATCTGGAGGTGAGTGCTCGAGTTCGCCTTGTTGCTTCCCGTGGCTTCCGATGCTAATAGGGTATGCCGCCTTCAGATACGGCCCGTGGCTCGGTCAATAGTGAGGAATGGTAATGGTGGTCGTACGTATAACCCTACCGCTTGCACCCACCATCCATTCTCCGTTGAGGACCGTGGACATGTATCATACTCAGGTCAGATGGGCCAGCTCAGCGATAGTCACAGATAGTTTCGAACTTTTACGTCGTCCACGGAGAGATCAATCATGAGCTCTATGCAGATCTAAGGGTTGTTGAAGTGGGAGTCTTGCTCGCCTCGTGGTAATTGGCGCTCTGGAAGAACGCTTAGCGTCTGTAATGCTGCAGGTACAGGTCCGGTCCGGAACTTCTTCATAGTTCAGTCACGCAATCTGAGAAAGGACGGCTTTTTATAGGACAGTCTCTCCTTGATGGAGGTGCATGGCTTCAGAGATTTACTGCTGCTGCAATTTCTTAAAAGTCGTAAGGCAGATCTGGTGCTCGATGTCTATCCGATCCATATTTGTCAGAAGCAGGCAGGGTAATGCAGAAGTGTATTGAAAAATCGATTGTTTTGGATCAAATGGCATGGTGGATTTAAAACCAATGAGGGCAAAGGGAGCTTGCATCTCCGTGGGTTTGTTCACCCATTGTGTCATCCTTGAGCAGTTCATGATAGACGACCTTCCAAATCAATCCGAATCCTTATCGGTAGTTTGATCGGTCACAATCAGTCCACAATACCAAGTACCAGTATCTTTGGCTGATCAGCCATGTGTCGCCCATAGCGTGTCGATAGTCACCCACGCATTTTGCATTTTACCTTATATCAGGCTACAGTGCGGGGGAAAGGGCGAAAGCTTTGAAACGCAGACAGCAATATGGACCATACTAATACTGTACCATACCATACCATACCATACCATACCATACGTGCTCGACGAGGGGCAATATCTTGCATAAATTACCCTGATAAGATCAAGCCGCTTTGACTACTTAGTACTCTGACCAAGCGCATTACCTCATACCAGACTGTTTGCATGATTAACTTGATACTGGCAAGTACTTTGTAGCTTTTATTTACCCCCACTTTCTGGTGACGTGAAAGGGAAAGAGAAAGAGGGAAAAACCACCAAGCCCAAGCAACACCATGCAGCCCCCGAGCCGAGACCTTTCGCCACTCACCAGACCAGCCTTCTATTATTATTATTGAAAACCTTTCTCTATAATCCTTGACACACACACACACACACACACACACACACATCCAACCCCCCCCAACCCAAATTTTCATCCATACACCCACTTACGCACATCCCGCTGTCCTTCTTGGCGATATTGAAGGGAATTGAAAGCATGACTCGGAGGACATCCCTCCTGCTTCCCATTGGCCATTGGAACCTCAATTACCCATCGTCGCTTGCACTTGAGCCAATGTGTTCCCTCGCCCGCTTCCTTTCCGTCCCCTCAAAAAGTGTATCTGCCGACCAGACTGTCGGGTTATCTCGTCTACTCATACGGTCATACTGCTAGGGACTATAATTTACGTTTCGGAGTTTAATTCCTAGGCAATTACTGCTAAGAAGACCTCTGCGCTTGGGATTGCCTGACACGTCTTCCAACTGTCCGGCCTCACGCGGTGTTTTAGTGTCCCCATGGAGGTTTGTATAAGGAGCCAGTAGCTATTTCTTCCTTCTTGGAGTTGTTACCTATTCACTCTTGACGCCATACCTAATTTAAACATTTCATTGTGATATTTAGCTTGTTTTCCTTTTGCTCTTCAGAGACCTCAAGTTGACCTTCTTTCTTGCTCCTCGTATTACCACAATCCAAACCTCAGTCCTTTAGGGTTTGCTCCAGGCATCAGTCTTCAAGCCTCTAGTATCATCATTGATGGCTGCCAGAACATGAAACTTATGTATCGTTGTTCTTACCAAATACACACAACGCTTGTCGTTAGCCGTCCTTTGGAGTATCCAATGAGCAAAAGCAGGGCCAGGATATCAAGCGGTATAGTATAAAACAATATGGATGCCTCGATGATGATGATATCGGAGCAACGCCGTCCTCGAACTTCGACATTCGATCCTCGACAGACCTTGATTCAAGACTTTGACATGAGCTTGTCGCTGCTCTCTGCCTCAGGCTTAGCTTATTCCATGAACTACATAGATACAAATCTCGGATATAACGCAGAGGTAGCTACAGCCTTACGACCGAACCCGTTCTATAGCAATGCCCCTCAACTGCCATTCTTTGTACCACCGTCTTTTACTCTTACACAAGAGATCCCAGAAGTCAGGGAAGCACGGAACGCCGTCGCTAATACAGACGGTAGCCCTACTATCAAGGCTGAAGACGGGTCTCCCGGAAAGGATGCCTCTGCTTTTAGCACTCTCTCGGCCCACAACTCACGAACCCCAATTGCTGGCCAAGCTGTAGACTTTGGTACTGATGTCGATACTCTAATGCGGGCGATCCAGACAAAATCGGCTAAAAGACCGCAGAGAACACAGAATCCGCTCGCCTGTTATTCCAATGGTCGAAGATCTCGAATTTCCGAAGCACTCATAAAGAGAAATCCGAAGGGGCTTGAGGCTGACCGGAGCGTTCAAACTTCAAGAAAGAAATATCAGTGTACTGCGTCGAGTTGTGCGAAGATGTTTTTTCAGAAAACACATCTCGAGATTCACCTTCGAGCACACACAGGTTGTAAACCATTTGTCAGTGGCATCTAGCGTCATTTAACTAGTACTTATAGTGCTGATTTAATATATCTGTAGCCGTGCAAAGAGCCATCCTGTGGTCAGCGCTTCTCTCAGCTGGGAAATTTGAAGGTGAGAGGCTTTCTCCCCTGACTGTCTCAGAACATGGCTCTAATGGATCCAAGACTCACGAGCGTCGACATACCGGCGAACGCCCTTACTCCTGTGAGATGTGCGGTAAACGGTTCGCGCAGCGCGGCAACGTGCGCGCCCATAAGATCGTTCATGAGCAGATTAAGCCTTTTTCGTGCAAGCTTGAAGGTTGCGGCAAGCATTTCACGCAGTTGGGAAACCTTAAGGTGCATACTATCGGCAATTACTTTTACGAACCGCCACTGACTTTTTTTCCCAGTCTCATCAGAACAAGTTTCACTCCGAGACCCTTCGGACCTTGACGCTAAAATTTGCATCGATGCGCGAAGGGGACGCGGTGTCGGCGATGGACAAGGAGCTATGGGAATACTTTGCAACGTTATACAAGAATAGCAATAAGGGCATTAAGGGACGCGGCAAGGACCGACGGATCTTTACCAATTCCAAGGAAGACGATGAGGTCAAATACGAGAGCCAAAGTCAAAATCGAAGCTTGAGCAGTTCGGGCTCGAGCCGCGACTCCGCCGGCACGTCTGACACAGGTCGAGAGAAGGACGACGTGAGCAGCAGTAGCAGTGTGGAAAACGATGGGCATGACGTCGAGTATATGATCAAGGATGAAATAGCCAATATACATAAAGATGAATGAGACGACGAGATACGATGGAACGAAGGTTATGGTTGGGGATTGGCTTTGGGACTTGGCTTGGCTCCGGTACGAAATTGAAAAAAATTGGGGGCAGCGTACATGGCGCGGCATGTAAATGGGTTTGGCCCATTCGGATCAGGATGGGACAAGTAAGCACATGCGGGAAATCTTGAGCGGCTGCACATTATTATTTCGATGAGGATTACCAATATCCAAGTCTCTCTTTAGCTGTAATTAGATTTGAAAGTACGGAGGTTGATGCTCAGCGCTGAGTTGCACGAAAACGACCTTTATGCTGTTGTACCAGTGGATGGTCGAGGAAGTGGCGACACCGTTGCAAGCGCAGAGTTCCTAAAAGATTAGATTCGGATAATTCGTACCCGAGAGTAGTTTCCTTTTCTATCTTCAGTAAAGCTTGCGACGGTTGTACGCGGCTCAAGCCAACTGTTATTCTGTTGGTTGATTCCGTCTTACTGTAGAAGGGTTCACCTGACAGTTGTCCAAACCAAGCAGTCGTCCAGCCCTATAGGGCTATCTACGCGGAACCTTTGGTTTTCCTACTCCCGAGGTCCGGGGGTCTGGCTCTAGGGAACTCTCAGGGGCGAGAGGCGGTAAACAGTCAAACCACCATAAATTGTGAACGATAGCAGTATGAAAAAAAGTTTTTGTCTAAGGGTTGTAGTACTTAGTGATGGCTAAAACTTTGTATGCAAGATCTTAGCATCGAAAAGTACGGTTGTGGAGTTCGAGTAGAATGGACGACTGCTAGGTTTGGACGACTTGCTGCTAATGCACGGCAAAAACCTGCCGAATTTGACCGTGGCCTGACGGTCCGGGATGTTCTTTCGATTGGGCCCTTATGATTGGCTATAACATTTCTTACAGGAGGAAAGCCAGGTCCCCGGGAGACCCTGAACAGAACCGTTGGAAAATTCCGAGAAGAAAAAAAAGTTTTATAGGCATAGACGGTTAGACGGTAAGACGGTTCAACAGTCTACTAACACTTACATCCGCGCTTTGCGGTGCGCTCCCTAACTGGCTTATTGTTACCTTCTGCGTACTCTTTCTTTACTCACTCTCTTCAAACCACTATTCTCTACATCCCAATCTTGATAATAACCGCTCAGAGCTTCAACAATTTGTTCGTTCTTGTATGTTTGTTTGTTTGACTGACTGACTACAAGCCCATCTGCATCCGCTTTTGCGGCATATACAACTCAAGATGGATATTGTTCTCGAGGTTTTCGATACATTCCTCTTTGACCGCCTCTACGCCAGCTTCTTGCCAAAGTCTTCAATTTTCTATGGACAACAATCCCCAAAGAATACATCATCTCCTTTCACCAGCATACGCGAGCTTCCCACAGCGAAACATTTATCGTCCAGCCAATTTTTCCAGCTTGCGCCGTCTCAATATGCTTACATGAGCGCCTGGCCACGGGATAACATATGGAGACAAACATTGACTTTCTATCTTATCACATGGTCTGCCTCTCCTTGCACCTTTATAAACAGTCACTGACCTCTTCCTTAGGCTCTTCGGTGCCGTAATTTATTTTGTCTGCGCGACCCTCTCCTATGTCTTTGTTTTCGACCACGCTACCTTTACCCACCCCAAATACCTCAAAAACCAAGTCAGCCTGGAGATCAAGCAAAGTCTGATCGCCATGCCTCTCATAGCCATCTTCACAGCCCTATTCTTCGTCGGCGAAGTCCGCGGTTATGCAAAACTTTACGACGCTCCATCGGACGCTCCCTTCCCCCTGTACAACTACCTCCAGATTCCTTTCTTCGTTGCCTTTACCGACTTCTTCATATATTGGATTCATCGAGGTCTACATCACCCGAAAGTGTACAAAGCTCTCCACAAGCCACACCACAAGTGGATCATGCCCACGCCGTATGCCAGCCATGCGTTTCATCCGCTGGACGGGTTTGCTCAGAGTGTGCCGTACCATGTTTTCCCGTTTCTTTTCCCGCTACAGAAATTCGCCTACATTGCGTTGTTCATCTTTATCAACGTGTGGACTGTTTTCATCCGTAAGCGCCCCGCTTCTTCTTCCGTCTTGTCGATCACTAATTCCCATATTGTTTTAGATGACGGAGAATATGTTGCCAATTCGGGTTTCATCAATGGCGCGGCCTGCCACACCATGCACCACCTGTACTTCAACTACAACTACGGGCAATTCACCACGCTGTGGGATCGTCTTGGGGGCTCATACCGCCAGCCAAATGACGAGCTGTTCAACCGACAGTCGAAGATGAGCAAAGCCGAGTGGGAACGGCAATGCAAGGAGATGGAGACGGTGCAGAAGGAGGTGGAAGGGAACGACGATCGGAGCTATGGGCATGAATCGACGACGTTGGAGCGAAAGAAGGTCATGTGAAATATGGACAGAACTATGTTGTAGGGAAAAAAGTGATCGATATGGAAGAAGGGGATTAGAGCGCAGAGACGAGATGCACGACAGGGCGAACAGGACTTCGAGGCCGCAGCTAGGGCAACTGGGGTCGAGGGTGTAGAGGTTTGGGGATGATATCGGGGAGTGCCTTTTGTTCTCTTTTAGGCGCCATGGCTTCGATTTACCATTCTTTCAAGGACGATTACTGTTTATATCATTTGTTTCAGTGGTGGATTTTTCATCCTGCATATATTTCCCTTGGTGCCGATAGCATCGCATCTTGGATCAAATCTGTTAATCTTTTGGGTCAAGGAAATATATTTAGATTGAAAACAATTCTGACAAGTCGTCCACGGTCGTGGTGAGCTTCTTGCGTGTTCTCGCAGTTCTTGACCGCGGCGTCTGAATCCGGCTCAGCCTCGGAAGAACGTGACAGCATCGAGACGCCTCACTCACATTCAACATGTCGTCCCATATACTTTGCAAAATCCCACAAGAATTTCAGACCTGACTCGGTATTTCTACCGTGCGTCTACTTTCTCGAGCAACCTCCTTCCACCGCGCTCCATACTTCTCAGCTTTCATCCTTACCTCCAACCCACATCAATTTCTTCTTCACACGTCAGCATCCACCTGTACTCCTCTAATATCAACTCCCAACTCCACCACAACACCTCCCGCCCAAAATCACCAATGCCATCAACCTCCTAGATCGCTTCCTACGACCCTCATCCGAAGTCCTGCCCCCGAAGACGATGGATTTAGATCATGAGAGGTGAGTACGTGAGTTTCGTGAGGAGTGTGAACGAGAAGCCCAGGGCTAGGTTATGAAGGTTTAGAAATGGTAGGTGGTGGATTTGTGCGGTGGGGCGTTTTGCGTCGGGAGAGCTGGCTGGGCGTGCTTTCTAACTGGAGAGGGGGGAGAGTGAGGAT
>JAABUO010008241.1_pt1 | contig 11814 bp, 12 predicted proteins | sample 5559291 | NCBI WGS metagenome assembly JAABUO01 (sample SAMN10711878, study PRJNA513372) | rock metagenome | isolation source: Antarctica rocks | place: Antarctica: Victoria Land, Finger Mt sud | reverse complement strand
ACAGAAATCTGGCCACCCCGGGCCTCATCTAATGAAAACCACCTCCGCAGCCGGCTCATCAAATCTGGACTGTCCCTCAAGGCCAGTCTCCAAGTGAACCGAAGATTTCAAAAAGCCATTCTCACCGAATTCACCCCCAGATCCTCGCCAATACTCCAAACCTCTATCCAACACCAAAGACCTTACCATCATGACGAAACGACCCAATCAATGCCAACTAGTGGACACGAGACTCGTTGGATGGATGTCAGGGCGCATGGGATTGTAGAATTTGAAGGGCCAGAAAGGTTTAAAGTCCTCCTAGAACAATAAAATAACAGACATACTACGTGAGCAATTCAAAGCGTACTCGACACGTCCGACTACTCTTGCACTTGTCAATTACCCTGCCTCGGTTGTGCGTATTGGCCTTTAGATGTGGTGGAGTTTCCAATCAAAAGAGTCGGGCTTATCCAGCATGGGTGCCTCATGAACATCGCGTACCGGGTTCAGCAGTGAGACTGCCGCAAAATCTGACTATGTTCGTCAACTAAAGAACGACGACAGGGTTCCTGAGCGTAGCATGGGGGCTTATGGGAGCAAATGTGCTATATATTTTCCATTATCCTCTAATCTATCACATACGATCACAGACATCAGAAAACTGGGCAATCTCCTCACCTTCAAACCAAGAAATCCAGATATGTCTGGTTTGAGCGCCGCTTAAGGATGCTTTTGTACCATCTCGCCTGTCCCTCGCTAAAGACCTACTTCGCTTCTAATCATTTAGGATACACTTTCCATCGCTCTTATTTTCATGAACTCCTCTTGAACCTGCGCCGCTGCTGCCTGCCTGGTGCTGGGTCTCACGTTTCAGCTAGTTTACTCACCATCGTAGAACACTGTCATGATTGACTAAGCGGTATGCTCGGGTCATGGAAAGTTTGCCAACGACACCAAACTCAACCCATAATCTACATGATCCTAAATAAAACGCCCTTCACAATCCACCATTCGCGCATTCTATTAATATTTCGAACGAACCATTGGACACACTCCGTCCCATGTGCTCAACTTCCTGCTCTGTTCCCTTCACGATTTACAGTCGATGATCAAAGCTAACGCACCGAGAGGTTTCTTCCCCTATGCGAGGGTCGTACGCGAGCGTGGCAGGCGAAGGTCGTAACCCGGGCAGAAGCACCCCCAAGCTATCCCCCAAAGCTGGTTCCCAAGGCTGGGTTCCAAGGGTTCCACACTCCCTCATGCGGTGGACGGCTTAGTATTTGGTATGAATACTATAGACCAAGTAGCCAGCAGTAATATCTCCCCCACGACCTTGATTACTACCTTCAATAATTATTAGCTTACCGCCGTCCGCAAAAGCCGAGAAAACTTCAGGAAAAGACTTACAATTCTTCCACGCGTTATGCAAGATATCCGCGCATTCATTATTTGCCACCGGCGAGTTCAGATTAAACCCATTCAAGGGCGTGCAATTATCCACAGAGGTAAGCTTGATATCATAGACATCGTCCTGGTTGCCCTCGCTGGGCGGGTAATCGAAGGCGATATCGACCGTTGCCCTACCTTCGGTGCGCGTACCGGTCATGACGGTCTGAACGATGTTGATGGGAGCCTTGGCAGCAGTGTTGAAGGCGTATTTGTCGCAGAAGAACTTGGTGACCTTCTGTATCTTGCCCTCGTGGGCGTCCTTGACAGAGTGCGTCGGGGTGGGGATACAGGACGGCTGCGAAGGGGGATCCACGGGGTTGACGACCGGGGGATTGTTGGGAGACGTCGGGCCTGGGGCAGTAGGCAGTGTGCAGCTGGCGGGGGCATCGCGTTTGAGCTTTAGCTTCTTGGGAGCGTCGGCGAAGTCGTTGTGGAGTTTCTGGATGGCGGAGTCTACGTCGATCATGAATTGCTCGAACTTTGACGTCAGGATGTTGTCTAGATCTCGGTACTCGAACAAGGGCACCGAGCGCTGTGAGTTGAACATTTTCTCCGTTTGGTCGCCGAGGCCGTCAATGGAGCCGTCGATGCTTTCGTCGAATTTTGAGAGCAAGTCTGGAGAGGGATCTCCTTTGCCGATGCCTTGAATCCAGTCTTTGATGTTCACGCTAGCAGCGCTGTTCTTGTACGCCGAGCTTGTTGTTGGGGACTGGCTTTGATGCGGGCCCGTTGCAGTAGTTAGTGTCGACCCTGGACGCTGTTAGTTGGGCGAGCAAGAAGAGTTGAGTTACCTACACAACGTTCTTGTTTTCATCCGTTTTGTAGCATGCAAGATTATTGAAAAGGGCGAAAAGGTCGCCTGGAATCTTAACTGAACTTGTTGAAAAATGATGTTAAACTCAGTTCGAGGCATAAAGGTTAGAAAATACTTAGAGCTCTATTCATTTCACAGTTGGTTGAACGCGGTTTTGAAATAGTCTAACACTAAGGAACAGAAGCCGAGCATATCGTCAGTGACTTTAAACCCTTGGATGCCGTTCGTGTTAAACTGAAATCATTCCTTGATTACGACGATAAGAGCTTCTTCATATCGAATATTAAATCCGTCGAGAATGTTCCTTTGATCTGGATCTGCCTGCTGTTCTTTCATAAGACTGTACACCGCTTCAAGAGGCATTGGCGTAGTGACCTGCGGGCTCCACTCCAGTGTGGCTGGATCCGAATCCTTCTTTGGGCCACTAATAGTCCACGGGTTGCAGTTGCTTTGGTCAACGTCAACTGTTGGGCTGTCCCCTTGCCATGGCTTCCAAACGTTCTGACAGCGTTAACAGGACAGAACACGGAATCGAGTCCCTGCAGTAACTTACAAGGTCATCCGTAATTGCTTTACCTGTTTTCGCCTCATCTTCACTTCCGACTTTAATGTTTCGGCCATTCAAGATATACTCTGCATCGACATTTCCCTGACTCAATCCCGTGTCTGCCGTTAGCTCTCAGTTCGTCCCCGTGCGCTTCGCGATAATCTTTTTCTTTGCCGCGTTTGTATCTGCAAGACTACAGTCTAGATTTGTGAAGTAGAACAACGAACTCTTAAACTCGGCTCCAATACCTGCGGTCCCGTCGGCAGTGATTCCGTCGTTGAAAACCGATTCATTCTCCTCGACCTCTTGCATGCACGGGTCCGGATTCGGATTCGCGCGTGGTTGTAGCGGTAGATAAACTACAGAAGCAGTAAGCAGCATCGACATATAGAGGAATGAATGCATGGTGTGCAAGTCCTTTCAGTGTGTGGTAGGACGGGCTGGATAATTGTAGTAGATCGTAAACTTGGCTGATTTCTCAAACATGAAGAAGGGTTTATATATGTACGCGACCATGCTGCGTTGAAGGCAGATACCCCCATTATCCTCCTCGTCATAAGATTTCAGGCTTGGATCCTGCGCCCTGTGCATATTTGTTGGATTTTCTGGCACAGATGCCTATTTGTATCATGGCCACCCCCATAATCTTAGTTGCTTGAAGGCTCCTGCATTGGATCCTGCGCCCCATACATATCTGTTGGATATTCTTACGTAGACCCACAGCCGTATCATTAGCACCCGGTATAAAACGTCTCGAAGGGCCCCAAAATCTTAATTGCCTTGATAGATACAGACACGTTGGCTGTCTTGCAAGGCTGCTAATGGGGATATGAGGTGGTAGGCTTGGGGAGTGGGGGCAGCGGTCATGAGTTGGGGCAACATCGTAAGGGATGTGAGTAGAGATGCCATTGGTAGAGGACTTGCATATTTTCAGACAGCGGCGTAAAAGGCATTCATATGTAGTGAGGCGTGCGATAAGTACAAGTCATGCTACGCACAGTACCGACAAGGCAGACAGTATGCCTTGAGCTGTAATGCCATTTCCATCGGAGGAAGTTGCCCCCTCATCCTATTTGTTTGGAGGGCCCCCAGTTTTGGCTGACCAAGGAAGAACTGTTAGAACTTTTGACGTTGAAGCTGTGTATTGTTGCGATGTAAGGTCGCTTACTCCATACGGAATCAGTTGGAGTGTCGTACCTCTATCACATCAAACATAACACTAGGATGCTTGCGTTAGTGGCAGAGCAAGCCTTACGCCGCTACTCCCGCTGCTCCCGCCCGTGCCGCCCTCGCTTATGCTGTAGCTCATACTACACATGATGTCATGCTTACATGAGCGGCGGAGGAATCCCTACGCTGTGGCTGTGCCCTAGGTCGTGTCGGATTCTATACCACCAATAATGCTGAATCATAGATAAGGGGTTTCCGAGGGCAATGATACGAGGGAGTCGAGTAAGAAAGGAAGAAAAGATAAGCGCTAAGGTACTAGCGTGCTGGAGCGGAAGATATTTCTTCGGCAATTCTCTGTCTGGACTAGTGCCGGCAGCTCTCCGCTCATGCCAAAGGCGATATCCAACGTCTTCAATCTGATCTTGCAACATGCTCAACAGCGTTCCCTCCAATCTTCAAACATCACCATGGCGCTCGCTCGTCTGCCCAACGAGGTTATTGAACAGATCATCACACATGTCATTCCAGAGGGTTTCGAGAGCGTGGCATTGACCTACAGGAAACTTTACACACTGTGCATATCATTTATCAAACGCTACAACACCCTCCGCTCACAGTTTCAGCACTTCACGTACTACCCAAAGATTTCCGATCCCTCCTTTACTATTCGATCAAGTTTTGACCTGATCGCGCGTATAGCCGTCGAGCCCGTCGTAGCCCGCTACATCGTCGACGCAGACTTCAAAATCGACAGCTTTTTCAAACGCGGCCGACCCGAGAATTCAACCCAGATGTCCAAAATGAATGCGGCGATGCGGTACGCAACCTATTTGCCGATTCGACCTACCTTGAGGCGGTAGGGTTGGACGCGAGGGAATTCTATAACGCGATCGAAGAGGATTTAAGACTAAACGCTACTCACAACACGCGGCTGCTTTTCTCCTGACGCTCCTGCCCAATGTCAAGATGCTTAGGCTACCGAAAAAATGGACGCCTCTCGACGCAACCGACAAACTCATCGACGCCCTCGTTCGTCGGGCCAAGCAGTCGTCGCAGCATCTCCCCGCCGACCTGCCCAGCCTCGCCCAGGTCAGCAGGTTCGGGCCATCTGCCTCATTAGGACCCCAGGAACGGTGTGATTTGGCTTGGGCGAGCCCCTTCCTCGCCCTGCCGCACGTGCGCTCTTTCCGCGGCCCCAGCTGCGTAGCCAACTTCGGCCACGATCGCACATCCTCATCCAAAGCTCCGTATCACGCTGGCCTTGGACCATCGACCCTCGTCGCAGTCCATCTTGTCAGCTGTTGCATCTCCCCCGCAGGCATCGCCGGCTTCCTTGCCCACACCCCATGCCTTCGGACGCTTCGGTACTCGCACTGCACCAAAGAAGGCGTCGACACCGACTGGGACATCTGCGCATTCGTCACGGCCATCGAGCGCGCGGCGGACGCGCACCTTGAGGAGCTCTCTGTCTCTATTCGTGAACTCCGCGGCAAGATTGCTCCGGGCAAGCTTTCCATGCGCGGCTTTCGGCGGTTAAGGAAGCTTGAATTGCCGATTGAGGTTGCGGTGTGTAATATTACTGCTGCCGCTGCAAGTCGGGTTGCCACACCCATCGAATCCCGCATGGTCGAAGGTGGCTCAATGGATCATAATAACGAACTGGACGACGCTGAGGCGTTCAGTATTGACGACCTAGTCCCCTCTTCAGTCGCTCAGCTTTCACTGATCTCGGCTGGGACGGCCCAGCATGCGATGACTCTTGAGGTGATGTTTCGCGACTTTTCACCCAGGAAGGATGAAATGGTGCCGAAGCTCGAGGAGATTCATCTTTCCTGCCCTGCGGATGCGGATGATAAGTACAAGGAGCAGTGTGCGAGGGTGGTTAAGGAGTGTGAGAGAGGGGGTGTGGTTTGCCATTTGAAGGCGTGGCCGTCGTCGATTAGGTTGACGTGGGATGGGGAGGAGTGAGCGTATGTCCTTTGACTTTAACGAGTGCATTGATGAGGATTCTATGAGTGTGTGGGAAATGTTAAGGGATATAAGTAGGAGGAGGGCTTTGGTATGCCTGGTTATACATGATGCAGGACATATTGTTATTTTGACTATATAATGCTACATATACTCTAACTGTTGACTATGTAGAGTGGGCGGGCCGATGACATACTCGTTCCTCATCATATCGGCAACCTTGAGACAGATCTCGCTCTTGCTCTGGACTCCCAGGAGGCTGAAGATGACGAACCACGTCTCTTTATGATGGCTTTCCCTTTGTCAGCACAGCCTTCCCTCCCTCAATCGCCGGCTTGCAATCCTCTCTAGGTATGTTTTCCACCCCATCCAACCACCCTGAGATGGCTTGTGAGAATTCACCCCACTATCATTCACTTCTACGGCGATTGATCTGGGGAACATTCAACTCAAAATACGTAAGATGATTTTGTCAATTTACTCCCATTGTATCTACAGCCTACGATCATAACCTACCATTATTGAATCAGCTGCCAAACTCGAGACAAGCGATCAGGACATCGAATTCGGGCCGAAGGACCGGGATTTCTACTATGGAGATGAGGTCAGTCACCTCTCACGCGTTTTGCATCCTATACTGACTATCCCTATATTTATCGTGACTACGATAACTACCTCCACCTCTAGCCTCGCTTCTGGCATATGTCTATGCTGCTGTGGAGCTTCCATGTGAAGGAAAGGAAATACCACTTTCCTTTATTGGCCAATGTTGAAGAAGATACGGGGTGTCTATTTGATACTGTGGCCTATTGAACGGCTGGCCCTATACTACTATATATGTGTGTACGTAACAAACAGCGCGCTGTTATTAAACGTAAATAATCTTTTTTAAAAATGCATTGAGTTTATGATCATGATAATAAAATATGAACATAATCTGTATCGACATAAAAAAGAATGCGCGTTCTTTCATGTCTTATATAATCGTGTTTTTAACTAGGTATGTTGAAGATACTAAATAATATGTGACTAGTCGAGTTGTAAGCGACGGGATCTCCCTGCTTAGCTGGACACTAATTTTTAGACCGCCTGAGGTATAGAAGTTCCCGCCCAGGGCGCTCAGAGGGCAGTCAGCAACTACATAGGTCCAGCCCAGCCGGCGCGATTATAGCACGTGGGCCAGCACTTGCGCAGGTCGGCCCTGGGCCTAGTATTCCCGAATTGCCGATGAACCTTCTTAAAAGCAACCGACTCCTTACTCAAAACGAGTGTCACCGGATGGCCGACGCCCATGGAATGGCACACTCTGTAACGTGAACTCTGTCTTCTTTGTAATCGCACCACCCAACCCAGTATCCTCGCCACCCGGCCAGCACCAGTTGCCTTCCTCAGACGTGTAACTTTCCCTTCCCCCAGAAATCTCAATAAAATTCGTGTCGTGCCGGTAAGGGCCCAGAACAGATCGCGGTGGCGGTTGCGGCAGATTTCCAAGATCGATTTCGTTTTTCAAGCGGTGTCTATCGGCGCTATTGTGCCGGTACCCCGAGTCGCTTGTCAACTTTCCCCTGCTGAACCAGGAACGTCGAGTAGAGGGGTCGAAAAGTGGTTTGAGCGTTGGAATACAGGCGGCTATAATTCCAACGTTTGCTTCGAGGCTGAATAGGCAATAAATAGTTAGAGATGAAGTAACATAGGGGTCCAAGAGGGACATATTTGGACGTAACTAACACTGCCCAGATAGTCAGGTCGACGAGGCTCCCTAGGAGCTTTTAGTAAATAATCCTTCTAGAGCCTGCTTCACGAAGAGACGTACATGTCACGTCCTCGGCATCGAGGTTCTTCAGTAACTTCGTCCTGACAATAGCACAGACTCCGCTGCTATGGATGAGCATCCAGTTAGAAACTGGTAGGCATAACTGTCAGCGGAGGTAAGATGACTTACAAGAATCCCATACCCATCAAAACGCATATACTCATTTTGAGCCTTCGGCTGATTTGAAGATTCCACGTAAACACAATAGGCAGAGACGCGAGCGTCCAATCGCAAAACACTGAGATAGCTTCATGGGAGGTCAGTCTGGCGGTCAAAGACACCAGGCGATCAGTCAGTCTTACCGCCGTTGTAGTCTCCTATAGCAACCTCCGTGTGGGGACTCCAACATGTGCCAGGTAACAGCGGATTCCATAGCTTCTGTACTGGTTGACATTGGGCAAGGACGATCGCCGCAGAGGATATGTTTGTTATCGTTGCGAAGATCATGATCGAATAGAGGATCCATCTCCAAGTCTTTTTGATTCCAAATGCGCGCAGGAGGAAGAAGCATATGGAGATCTTGGTGAACATAGTCGAAATGATCACCACTGGTTGCGATATGTATTGCCATTTAATCGCTTGCGACAACCGCTGCATGGACTGTGGGGTAAGAGACAAGTAATATTGATGTCTGCCAACCCCATAGTGAACCTGACAGAAATCAAGAGCCAACGTGATGATGGAGAATATCTGCACAACAAATTCAGCTTTCAAGCCTCACTCATCCACAAGAGATGCATACTTACCAGGCCGGGTAGTATGAATATATCATCCAAGCCGACTTTTCGTTTGATGAAAGATCGAACGTAAAATCGTACCAAGACCAGTACAGTACCGATGGCAACAAAAAGCGTCTCTATAATGAGTACAGAATCTCCTCTATTCCGGTCACCATCTGAGGGAGGAGGGGGAAGTGAAGGGACAGAGCTTGCCATGGCTGTAGGTTATGATCAGAGAAGAGAAGCGTTTGAATTGCGCATAAATTCGAACGGAGCAAAGCCTACTTTCGGGTTAGTTTTTAGTGTGCCAACCGAGCATAAGCGGCCTAATTTTATACCGAGTCCCGAAAGTAAATAAACAAACCACATTTCTATTCAACAGAATTATTATTAATTATATCTCATTACACATCTTTTATCATGTCTTATAAGAAAAGATATATAAAGAAAACAGTTAAAACGAAAGTCTTTCGAGTCAGCAAGTCAGATCGTCAGTAAATTTCTTTAATAATTAAATCTGCAGTCACGACTCTGAGCGAAATCTCGAGAAATTTATTATTTTTTATAAAAAAATCTTTAAATTTAAAATCGAATATAGTACATTATATAATTAAAGATGTGAAGAAGAAAGCTAAAGATAATAATTAAAAGCTTTTTCATTAACGTAATTTTAATAACGTCTCGCGATTAAATAAATCTTATGCTTTCTTCGTTAAAAAGATTAATTCTTTATGCGATTATGTAATAAAAATACGAGAAAATAAAAATAAAATAATAAAAAAACACATTATCGAGCTTAATCTGTTTATTTTAAAGCTAATCTTTATTTAATACATGTATAATAAAGATTATGCACGTAAAAAACACGAATAAAAGACTCGTTTAAAGAAGAAATATAAAATAACTCGTAAAATCTTTACAGAGAATTATTTATAATTTAATTAAAAAAGAATCGTTTTTATTAATAAAATCTTTATGCGTAAAGTAAAGTAACAAGATATACTTAAAGCTTAATAATTATTAAATAAGAAGTACGATAAAAATATAAGAAAGTTTAAAACAGATAATTTTATTACTAATATAATATAAGACTCATTTGTTTATAAAAGAAAGAAATTTATTTATTTTAAATATTAAAAAACATAAAAGAAGAAAAAGAAACTGTAACATCTGTTAAATTTAGAAAATTAGAACGAACAGTTCGCTTATTATTTAATCTTTATAAGCTTGCTAACATTACGAGAATTAAAAGCTAAAGAGAAAGAAAAGAAAAAGTTTAATCTCGTATCGTAATTAAGTATTAATTTACGTAATAACATTAAAATAAGAAGCGATTAAATTAAAAAGCACGACGCAAATTAATTATTAAAACACAGAGAAAAATCTTTATTATTATTATTTAACTTCGTGAAGAAATTAATAAAGAAAGAACGTAAGTTTATTATTTTAAAAGATGACTTAAATAAAATCTTTTTTTATACATGCAGATTAATTAATTAAGCTTTTTAATAATACGAGATTTAAAAAATTAAGAACTAATCTTTTTACAGTTTTAATTTAAATCTTATTAAAAAGACGTAACTTTAAATAAAACGATAAATTAATAAACAGATCTTTATATTAAATTTTATACGAAAATAAACGAAAGAATTATAACGTTAAATTTAAAAGACTTTATCTTAATTATTAATTAATAAGTAAATCAGTAATATACTTAAGCTTTTACAAAAGATTATTAACTACGACGATAATAATAACTTTAAAGATTAAATTAAAACATTAATAAATCTCGACGAGTATTTAATTACGTAATTAATTAATAAATTAAATAATTTATTACTTTAATTAACTTTTTATCTTATAAGATTACTTTAACGTAATTAGTTACGAGCGTATACTTAATAGTTTAAATGATATCATTAATACGAATTATTAAAATGACACGAATTATTAAAATAACACGAATTATTAAAATGACACGAATTATTAAAATAACACGAATTATTAAAATGACACGAATTATTAAAATGACATACTCGACAGTAAATGTTTCGTTTAATGCGTAATATTTTTTCGTTTTTTAACATTAAATTAATTATTAAATAAATTAATGAACTAATTATTTAACTAGCTATTTAATCATTTATTTAAACGAATTATTAACTATGTAAAGTGTTTAATAAAAAGCTATAAAAAAAGCTATAAAGAAAGCTATGAAGAAAGACATGAAGAAAGACATGAAGAAAAACATGAAGAAAGTCATGAAGAAAGTCATGAAGAAAGTTATGAAAAAAGTCATGAAGAATGTTTAATAAAGCGTTTAATAAAGCGTTTAATATAGTTAGTGCGAAAAAGTCTTCGACTAAAACGCGAAAACGCGACACGTTAAAACAACTTATCTTCTTTAACTTTATTCATAATACTCAGAAAAACTTCGTTAACTTTAATTTCTGATAATAAAACTTTTAGAAAGAAGCTTAATTTACTAATTAAAGAAAAAATTACTAATTAATCTGAGCTAAAAGCTGAACTTACTTAAATTAAACGTAATTTAAACATTTCTTAAATTATCGTTCAGAGCGTTTTACGACGACTTAAAATAACATTTTTTAAAATTAATAAAGTCAGATCGAGCAGGCTTATAGTTATTACTTTTAAAAACTTTTAAGTACTGTTTCGTTATGTATAATTAAATCTTAAAACGATTTAAAATACGCTAAAACACGACACGAAGCTTAATGTTAATAAAAATACTTTCGATCGTATATTAAAAGCTTATAAGATTTTTTATTAACTAGTTCTTAAGCGATTAAAATTAACATTTAAAGTTACTTAGCTTTAAATAAAATAAATATTAAATTATAAAAATTAAATCGTAAATCAGTAAAGAAAAGTTATTTAATTAAATGAAACATTCGTGACTCGAGAATTTAATAAAATACGAGAATATGTTTTTAAAACTCTTAATTAAAAATGAGATAAGAATAAAGTAACAGAAATGTTTAATGAAAAGATCTTTCGAATAATAATTTAAGAAGCTTTTTAAGATTTTAATTAATTAAATTTATATTTACTTAAACGAGATTAAAAGTTAAAAAAATACGATTACTTCGTAGTCTTTTATATTAAGATTTTAAATTATAATTTAGTTAATATATAAAAGTTAAAATTATTATTCATGTAAAATAACGCTTTTATTCATGTAATTAAAAAATTAAAGCTTTAATTACAGAAAATGAGTAAAAAAGTCATGAACTGATCTTCGTACAGTTTTAATTTAAACTTAATTAAAAATCTTTAAGCTTTATTAAAGAAAAAAGCTTATAAAGTTTATTCGAATCTGAATTCGCTG
>JAABUO010008240.1_pt1 | contig 11816 bp, 1 predicted proteins | sample 5559291 | NCBI WGS metagenome assembly JAABUO01 (sample SAMN10711878, study PRJNA513372) | rock metagenome | isolation source: Antarctica rocks | place: Antarctica: Victoria Land, Finger Mt sud | reverse complement strand
TTTTTAATTCTATTAATTAAATTAAGATAATAAATTAATACGACTTTTCTTTTATAAAAATGTTAACTTTATATTATTTATTTACATTATTATATTAAATTTATACGATTAAAAGCGATCTCGAGCTACGAAAGAGAGTTAAATTACTTTCGTTCTCTGTAAACATTTATTTTAAAATGCTTAATTATATTAATTATATTAAATTTATTAATAATTGTAAAATGATTTAAAATCTTATAATAAATCTTGTATGAAATCTTAAAGTATTCTTTTAATGTTAAGATCATTTAAATAAAATTATTTCAGATGTGAAATTGTTTATTTACTTTAATTTTCTTAATTTAAAGTAAATTTATTATCTTTCTTTAAGTCTTATTAATAAAATTTTCGTTAACAGACATTTATAATTATTATTACTAAAATTAAACATTAATATTAAAATTTTACTTAACATATTAATTATTCTTTCTTAATTTTAAAAGAGAAATATTAAGATGAATTTTATTTATCGCTTTTTAAAGAATTCGTTTTTTATTAACGAAAATATAATTAATATTTCGTGAATCTTAACTTACGAATTAATTAAAATGAAGATTACTAAAAGTAAACAGATGAACGATAAAAGAATTAAATTCTTTCTTAATTAAAGATTTTAATAATTCGTATATTTTATTAAAATTAAACATTTTATAATATATATTATTAATAATGTAACAGAGTAATATAAATAACGAAAAGATGATATAAAAGAATAAAAAAACAGTTTTAATTAATACTATAAGTCTTTTAATAATAATGACGTAATAAATTTAAAAATAGTAAATCTTAACATTTAACGTTATTTTTAATTACTTAACGAGTTAAATCGAGAACTTAAATTATAACTTAACTTAAGATTAATATTAAGTTAAATTACGAAGTTAAAATTAAGTATTTAAGCCGAGTCATAATGTTAATATTAAGTATTCGAGTTAAGCTAGAATGTTAATATTAAAACTCGACTCGACGATTAGTTTAATAATTTATTCTTTAAAAGATTAATGTAAAGAATTTAAACTTATAAAAGCGTGAATGTTAACGAAGTAATGTTTTTACACAAAGTTAATAATTACATGAACTCGTATATTATTTTAATTTTCATCGTTTTTTAATCTTTCTTAAACGTCTTTTCGTTACTGCTTTATAATAAGCTTTCGCGTATAATTATATATTCGCATTAATCATTATTTATAAAGTTTTTAACGCTTACTTAACGATATAGTACATAGCGTGTAATACTAATTAAACTTAACTTTAATAATAATAATTTATTCTTCGTAATTTATAAACATTAGCTTAAGTATAAAATGATATTAACGCGTATACTCGTTAATACAGAGTAAAGAAATATCTTTTCGTACGTAAGTTTTTAAGATTATGAACATAAACAGAGTTATTAATTTATTCATATTAATTATAAAAGATTTAACTTACGTTTAAGAATTTTAATCATTACTGTATGATAAATATTAAACTTTGTTTCTTTATTTATTTTCTTTACTATTGAAATAAATCTCAGTAATAATGTTTCGAGACTAATTTAACTTCTTCGTATTTTTTAAGCTAAGTTATTAATTATAAGATGAATTAATTATACGATAACATCGTTATAATATTAAATAAGAATTATTCTATTTATTACGAGTAATACGAAAATTATAATAACGTCTTTTAAAATATTATTCAGTCTCTGAGATTATTAATCTGCGATGTACATTTCGCTATATACTCGACTTTCGTTTACATTATATTATTTAATTAATGCATAAGATAATTTATCTTCGAAGAATGAATAATTAAAAAGAAATTATATTAATGATATTACGTCTTAATATTTTACGCTATATTTCTTTACTAATATATTAATAATACTTAAAACGATCTTAAATAAATATTAAAATCATTAATTCTTAGAAATGTTTCTTAAAATCTTTTTTATTAAAGCGTGCATCTGTTTCGCGTTCTTAAAGCTTAAACACTCATGTATTTTGTAAAGTCTTTTGTTCTTAAAGAATTAATTAATAAATTTTTAAATACATTTAATATGAAGAAATTAATAAACTAAAGCATAATTCGTTACTGATGTAAAAGAATATTACAATCGCTTAAAATCTTTCTTATCTTGTTCGAACGAGTTTTTTATTAAATTTATAAAGAATTGTCTTTATCTTAAGATATAAGAAAAAGAATTTTTTACTTTCTTATTTATGATATTTTTATAACTTTTAACTTTCATTAATAATGAGAATAAGAAAAAATTAAAGTTTTAAGAAATGTAATCATGATTCTCGTCTTCAGTATCTTTTTATAACGCAGTCTTTAACGAATTAAAGTCGTTATTAATGTTATTTTCACTTACGTTATATAATATATTAATTTAAATTTTCTTCTTCTTTTTTAAGTTTTTATTTTATTTATTCGTATCTTTTACGTTCGTCTTTAATGCTTTATTTATAAGTAAGAGTAATTCTTTAATTATTTTTCTAATGATCTTCTTGTTAAGCTTATTTAAACGTACTTAACAGAAACTTACATGTAATTAAAGTTTTTTTAATGTTTTGTAAATAATTTTACAAGTAACATATACGCGTTCGATCTTCATTTTTAACGTATTAATAAAAAATATTAAATATTAAAAACAGAAAAAAGACACGATAAAAAGAATCGCGTACTAACGCTTTAAAGAATAACTTTTTATAATTAACGTTCTTTATGCTCGAATTAATAGTCTTAATCGTTAAGATATAATAAATACGATAATGATTTAAAGAGCGTTATTTAGTTATTTACTATATGTAAATAATTAAGATGTTATTATTTCGTATTATAATGCGCTGCGATAAAAGTATAAGTAATTAACTAATAATAATAGTTAATTTTAACATGTTATCGTTTTTAATGATTTTCGCTACTCGCGTATACTAATGTTAATTAAAGTTAGCTTATGTTAATTTAACACGAGCTTAACATAATTATAATTTAAAGCGTAAACAGAATATAACTTCTCGCTCGTCGTCTTTAATAATTTTCATTACTTACGTGTGCTAATATTAATTAAATATAGCTCATGTTAATATAATACGAGCTTAACATTAATTATAGTATAAAGCGTAAGCAAAATATAATTACTTAATTGATCGTCTCTTATAATTCTTATTACTCGTACGTACTGAAATTAACTAAAGGTAATTTATATTAAATTAACACGAGTTTAATATTAATTATAATTTAAAGCGTAAACAGAATATAATTATTTAACTAATCGTCTCTTATAATTCTTACTGCTCGCATATACTAAGATTAGTTAAAGATAACTTATGTTAAATTAACACGAGTTTAACATTAATTATAATTTAAAGCGTAAACAAAATATAATTATTTAATCGATCGTCTCTTATAATTCTTACTACTCGTATGTACTAAGATTAATTAAAGATAACTTATGTTAAATTAATACGAGTTTAACATTAATTATAATTTAAAGCGTAAACAGAATATAATTACTTAATTAATCGTGCTCGTATATGCTGAAATTCGTTAAAGATAATTCATGTTAATTTAATACGAGTTTAACATTAATTATAATTTAAAGCGTAAACAGAATATAACTTTTCGCTCGTCTTACTTATATATGCTAATGTTAGTTAAAGATAGCTTATATTAATATAACATAAACTTAACATTAATTATAATTTAAAGCGTAAACAGAATATAATTATTTAATTAATCGTTTTTTATACTAAGATTCGCTGTATATAACTTATATTAAATTATTATTTCTAGAATATTAATTACAAGATCGTATAGTAATCGATTTAGCTCTTTCGTAATGTTGTTTTTTACAGTTATTAAAATGTTTAAATGTTCGTAAAATAATTGTTAAACGATTTATTTTAAATTTTAAATACTTAATAAATCTTAAATATTATAATTATAATCGCGATTATAATCGCGTTCTTGTAATTTAATTATTTTCGCGTTATAAACATGAAAAAATTTAATTATAAACGCGTAATTCTTTAAAAGTTAATGTTTTACTTTTTTTAAGTAACGTTTTACATTTTATTTATTATAATATTATTAATGTTTTTATAAAGTCTTATAAAGCTACGAAAATAACGCTTGTACTTGTTTATATTTTTATTAAGTATCTTTTATCGCAATTTTAATCTTACTTTTAATACGTTAATTATTATTAGCGAAGAATAAAATAAATAAGATTATAAGTTCATGTCTTTAATATTATTAAAGTCGTTTCAGCTTTAACTTTTTCGTAATAATTTCATCGTAATTATAATTCTGTTAATTAATTATTCTTTAAGTTTTTTAAAAGAGTAAACTTTAAGATAACGAAATATTCTTTTTTTTAATATGCGATTAAATCATTTAACGTTAGTTTAATACGTTAATAAGTATAAGAATTTAAAAAATAAGATAATAATGAAAAGCTTTAAATAAATTAAAGACGAATTTAAAAATGTTAAAACGAAGCTGAAAAATGAATTAAAAGTTAAGAAACTTCTTTTCTTAAAAGTTAACTTTTAAGCGAGAGAATTTAAAAAAAAGCTTAAAGATGTTATAATTAATTTATTTACGAGTTATGTAAATTAAATAATATTATAAATATAAAAGAAAAAGACTTTCGTAAGTATAAGCATAAAATTAATAAATAATATTAAACGTTTCGAGCTTAAGCTAAAATCGAAAGTAAAATTATAGCTCGCGTTTATTAATAAATCGTTTTAAAATTTAAAGTTCGTAATCTTTAAAATTTTAATAAATAATTAAATACATTAATTTTTAATTAATGAAATTATTATAACAGATGTAATTAAACCTGTTTAATTAACATAGTTAAGCTATTAAAGATTTAACGAAGAAATTTAAAAGAGTAATTTAAAGTTCGAGAAAAGCGCGAAGCTGTTTAAATGTTAAAAAGAAGAGAAATTAATAATAAACAACGAGAAGCTTTAAAGAGTATGTTTAAACGAGTAATGACAGACTAATAATACGAAACTAAGCTTTACGTTTAAGATTTTACAGTTAAATAAAAGTATTTAGTAACGTTTAAATGTAAGTAAAACTAATAACGTTAAGTAAAATTTAATTTTTTAAACGCGAGATCTCGAAAGCGTAAAGCTTTCTCGTTTTAGTAAGTAATGAGTAAGTCGCAGAAAAAGATTAGCGAGCTTAACGTTTATTATCATTCTCTTTAATAATATTTATAATTTTTTCGTTTCAGTTAATAATAAGTAAAACGTAAAAGATGCGTTTACGAGCTTAATATTTATTATTACTCTCTTTAAAAATATCGTTAATAAAATCGTTAAAATCGTTATATTTAATTAACGAGAAATCTTAAAAAGTTAACTTAAAGATTAAAGAAGTTAAAGCGAGTTTAAATAATTAAGATATGAATAAGTTTCAGATAATGTAAAATAAAATAAAAACGTAATAATCTCGTACTAAGAAGATCGCTTTAATAAAATGTATTAAAATCGAGACGTTAATAAATAGTAAACTTTATAAATAGCTTATAAACGAAAGATTAACGATTTATTATATATGATTAAATATAAGTTAAAATATTAAGAGTTTTATAATTATTAATAAACAAATATTAAGACTTATACGATGCTCATTTAGATATAAAATATACGTTATTTATTAAATGCTTAAGATAAAATATACAGATTAAAAAGATAGTATTTTAGCTATAAATATGAAATATAAAAAGATATAAGTTAATCTAACATTAAAAATGTTAAACTTTACGTTAAACTAACGAATTAATATCTGTAAACTAAAATAATCATAACTTATATAATATTAATGAGATGATTACATCTCATTAATATTACGATTTACAAAATAAGAATAAAGAAACGATGAAATCTTCATTTAATAACATTTATAAAGAAACGTTTACAGTCTGTTAACGTTAAATGTTTTTTTATTAATTCGTAATCATTTTAATATTCATGTTAAAAAAACTTTATTAATGTAAAATAATTATCGCATTTAAGTAAAGAGCTCGCTCTTATCGTAATCTTTAAAAGTTTGTTAATAAACTAATAAAATAAGTAATGTTAATGAATAAATATAATTAATTTAAACGTAATAATGAGAATTTATTTCGTTTACGAAATTATTAAAGTAACATAAAAGCTGAGACAGAACGATCGCAAGTTTCTGTTATCATTTCGTAAACATTATAAAGTTAACGAATAAAAGCGTTTTATTATTTTTATTACTTAAAAATTATTTAATAATTACGTCGTCGTTAAATTAATAAAGTTAAGCGATAAAGAATTATTCGTTAATCATGAAATTTAATACACGTTAAGAGAAAAAACGAAAACTTACATTTAAAAACGTAAAAAGAGTTTCGTTACCTTCGAGTAAATTTATTAAAATAAGTTTTACGAGAATTATAATTCGAAGAATAATATCTTAATAATTATAAACGTCTTAATGTAAGATTAACGTGAACGCTTTTAATTTTTGTTAAGAATCTTTATATTTAAAGACTCGCTAAATATTAATGAATTAATACGTTATTTAAAGTACGATAATTAAGAGAAACTTATAACGCTTAAACATTATATAAAAGCGAGTCTTATTAACGTAAATTAACGATATAGGAAACTGAAAAAGAATGAAAGCTTCGCATAAGCGATTCAGAAATGCGCGCAAGATCTGAGTAAGATAATAGCGACATTAGCTATTTAATTTAATGATTAAACGCTGTAATTTAAAAATAACAAGTTAATATTAAAGCTGTCATTACACGTTTATAAAAACGTTAAGATCGCTTTAAATTTTAAGTTCTTTATAATAATAATAATGAAAGTTAAGAAATTATAATAAAAAGCTAAAACTGCGTACAAGATTAAGTATTAAGTCTGAATTAAGTAAAAGAAGAGAAAAATAAAGTTAATCATTAATTTCATCTTATATATGCGAAAAATAAACAGAATTTGCGAATTAATAATTTTATTAATCATGACGAAGTACGTAATAAAGAAAAATATCGCGATCATCGTTAACGAAATTAAAAAAAAGCACTTAAAGACTTTAATATTTATTATTAATTTATCGTATCATTAAGCATTTTTAATAGTTAAGCGATGAAAGCTCGAAGTTTTAATAAATAAATAAATTTTTACATAATTATTATAAGAATCTTAATGAACGTTAAAGTAAGTTTTTAATTTTTTAATCTTCTTAATGATGTGTTTAATCTTATAAGTAATGAGCTATTCATTTTTAATATTTTTATATATTCGCTTATTATCATTTCTTGTTTAAAGATCATACTTTTAATTATTTATACAAATACTAATCTTTTTATAATAATTATTAAACGTAATAAAGCGCAAGATGAAATGAATACATTTAAGCTTAAGTGCGTAAAATTAATACGATTTAGTTAATTAATTTTAAAATAAAGATAATATTAATGTTAATAATAATCTCGAAATTATTATTAAAGAATTTATTAAATGTTAAAAAAAACGAGTGGTGCGAATGAAAATTACGAAAAAAAGATACAAGTATTACTTAATGTGTAAGAATAATTCTAGATTCAGAATTTAATAAAAATTTATAAATTTTCTTTCAGAGTTAATTTAATTAAGCTCATCTCGATATATACTTTAGTAAATAATATTAGTTAATGTTAAATTAACATAATTTAGCTAAATTTATCGCTTCGTACATGTAAGCAAAGAACACGAATTAAGTAGCTTATGTTAGTTTAACATAAATTAACATAAATTAGCTAACTTTATCGCTTCGTACATGTAAGTAAAGAACACGAATTAAGTAATTCATGTTAGTTTAACATAATTTAACATAATTTAACTAAATTTATCGCTTCGTATATATAAGCAAAGAACGCGAATTAAGTAGCTCATGTTAGTTTAACATAAATTAACTTCGTTAATCATTAAATTACGAAAACGACGCGTTTACATTTTATAATTAAAATTCATTAATTATTAACGATGTTCGTTACAATAATGCAGAAACGCGTTAATTTAATTATTTTTCACTTCTCGTACTTTATTTTCGTACTCGATTCTTTCTGTTTATCTTTTTATCTTTTTTAATTACTTTACTTTTAACGTACGTTATTTTCATTAACGATCGTATACGATTATTAACAAGTTTTAAATATTAACGAGAACTAAAGATATAAACTATTAAAGAAACGATATAATGAAGAACACGTAAAGAGTATTATTCGCTTTAATATTAAAAATATATATAAATATTTATCAGCGATAAAATTTAATTAAAAACTTAAAGAACGCGTTGTATATACGTTAGTCTTATCTGAAAATAATATTAAACTCGTTTTAATTAAAAACGAAATTAAACATCATCTTTAAAAGATTCATTAATCTTTTTAAGCAAACTAATATTTCTCGTAAGTTTTTATTCTTTATTATTTTATTACACATTCTTAATAATATATAAATAACTTAAATATAAAATAATAATGAAACGTATACTACATTAAAACGTTAAAAAGAAAAGCGTTTTAATTACGCGTTAAAATCTTTAATTATTCGCAAGCGTAATAAATTTACTAAAATGTTATTTGTATACGAAATTAACGATAGTAACGAGCGCGATACAGACGATGATTTATAATATAAGATTAATTAAAATCGTCGTAACTCTTCTCGTTAAAATGATAACAAAAAAGAAAACATACTTATATATGACGAGTTTTAATTATTATAAAACATTCTTTCGCGCGTAAACTCGCGATAATATGTATCATTAAATGATTATTAATTAATTTTAGCTTTATGTATACTTATATTAAGAATCGCGATGTTCTTAAAATTATACGTTTTAAAAGAATTAAAAAAAGATAATATTATAAAAGTCGTTTCTTTATAACTTAAAAATTAAAGAGTTATATTTATTAATTTTATGAAAGAAATATAAAAAAGACAGCGTTAAATACTTAAAGTATTATTAAAATAAGATATGACGAAGATTTATTACGCTTTATGCGACTTCGAGAAACGAAGAGTATTATTATTTTAACTAAACTTAAGTCTTTAAACATAATTTAAAAGCTAATTATAAAGTAAACATACGATTACATTGCAGAATTACGTCATTAAATAATTTTAAAGATTAAAAAATAGATTAATAATTATTATAATTTCGTTAAAATGTTAAATATACGAGATTACGTAATTAAGCTTTTATATAAAGACAGCTTTATCGCTTTGAATTTATTTAAAGTACATCGTTTTTATTTACGAAATGAAAATTAATTATTTATTAGCTTAATAAACAGCGATTTTATACAGAGTTTATATATTCCTCGCTTAAACATTATTACTTTATTACTTAAAGTAGTTTAAATCGTTATTATTTAATTAAGACGTATTTTAATTCATTACGTATAAAGATAATAATCTTTATTGCGATCGTTATATAATATATAATTTAAAAGTATAAAATAAAAAAAAGATTAAATTAATTATAATTTAGCGAACTCTTTATAATTAATACGTTTAGTTTAATAATTATTAATTATAAAAGTTAAACTAATATATATTAAATGCATACGAAAGATTTTTTAATAATTTATAATTTAAATAGCTAAGTTAAAAGAAATAAATTATTATTCTTACATATTTTTAAAATTAAGCTCGTTAATAAATAAGTATTAAAGATTTATTAAACATTAACGCGATAAAATCTTATGCAGATTTTTATCGTTATAAAGTAAATAATTTAAAAAAGCTTATAAACGATACGAAAGTATTTAATCTCGTAACGTTTACATCGTAAGAAATAAAATTAAACTTTAAATATTTCTCTTAATTATTATTATTAAGTTCTTTATTTAGTCTTACTTTAAGAGCTTCGCGTCGCGAGAATAAGATAAGAAATTCTTCTTTAACGATATAAATATAACTTAACTAATGTTTAAACTTTAGTAAACTTTACGATAAAAGAAATTAAAGATGCATTAATAAACGCGAAAGATTTTATCGTATCTTTTAAGAACGATTAATATATATTACATAATAAAAACGTTAATAAAAGTTTTTATCTTAATTACGACTTAAAATACTTTAGATTTCTTACAGCGATTAGCGTAAAGCAAAAAACTATTTTATAATATTTAATAAAAAGCTTTATTAAGAACGTTATTCTTAATAACGAGAATTCGTATACGATTATAAAAAATCGTATACGAAAAATATAATATGTTAAAGTAATGCAGAATAAATTTAATAATTAAAACTTTTCGAAGTAATTATTTCTTTATTAAATAACGTTATTATCGTAAGCTCGAAGCTTGTTAAAGCATATTATTTAAAGACTTTAACGAGCGAAAGCGAAAGCGAGAATGAAAACGAGAACGAAAGCGAAAGCGAAAACGAGAACGAGAACGAGAACGAGAACGAGAACGAGAACGAAAACGAAAGCGAAGACGAAAGTAAAGACGAAAGTTTATAAAGTTACGTTTTTTAGCGACGATAGCGTTAACGTAAGCCTTTATAAAAAGATTAATCTTGCGACGAGTAACGATAATTATAACAGCGATAAAAATAAATAATAAAGTAAATAATAAAATGAATAATAAATAAAATAAAAGTAATCGATTTATAATACATATAAATTTTATACATAATAAATAATATTACTCGTAATTATAACGTAAATAAAAACGAACATTAATATTATATATGTTATGCAGCATTCGTTATTTACATTTAATAAATGTTTTACGTAAATTATATAATATATATAAACTAAGTAAAAGATAATAAAAATAATAAACATGTTAAAATATTATTAAACATTTATTAAATAATAAATATAAACGAGATATTACGCACTAAATAAAGCATTATAAAACTTTAAGTATATTAAGTTAAAATTATCGTAAATATATATATAACGTTATATGTAAAAAACGTAATTTAAGTTATTAAACGATAATGATTAACTAACGAGATAAATGTGCTTTTATAAATAACTTATAATTCGTTTAATCTTAATAAAGATTTAATGAATTCTTATTAATATTAAATGAATCATTCTTAATGCTTAAGATAAAGTAAATTCTTTTTTTATTTAAGAAAAAACCATTCGCAATTTAATATTTTCTTCTGTTTTTCTTCTTAATCGTTTATTATATAAATTTTCTTAACGATTATACATTATTAAGTTATATTAAACGATTTTCATCTTAAATATAATATGAAAATACGTTAATCTTAATAATAATAAGTTTATTAAAATATTAAATAATATTATAAAAAAGACGTTGTTATATAAATAATTTTAAGATATTATTATCATTAAAGCGTAACGTAATTAAACATATAAAGACTTACGATAACGACGAGATCGTGATATACTTAAGCGATAGCGATTTTATAAAAAAAGTCTTTAATAAAAATAAACGTGTCACTCTTAAAGTAAGAACTCGCTTAAAGATTTAAATGAATAAATAATTAATTTAAAAATAAAAAGAATTAAACATTATTAAAGCATTTAATAAAAATATCTTTGCGAAGTTATTACGATATTTTAAAAACTTAATATATATAATATTAAATAGTTTAATTCTTTATAATTCATTAATAATAAACATATTAAAATTAATTTTAATGTTAATAATGTTAAAAAAGCGAACTAAGAATTAATAACATTATATTTATAAGAAAAGACGTTACGTTAAATTAAATGTTAATTTATTATTAATTATAAGTTAATTATTAAGATTT
>JAABUO010008239.1_pt1 | contig 11816 bp, 20 predicted proteins | sample 5559291 | NCBI WGS metagenome assembly JAABUO01 (sample SAMN10711878, study PRJNA513372) | rock metagenome | isolation source: Antarctica rocks | place: Antarctica: Victoria Land, Finger Mt sud | reverse complement strand
CTGATACCTTCTCATCTACTGTCTTTTTGGACTGAGAACACAACTGTGACCCTGACAACAGTTTGCATGGGCAAACAAACTGCTTGATGACTCTGATGGAGCACAAACATCTGCAGCTTTAGGCAGTGTGGGTTCAGGTGAGCTTGTGCTGTTGGTAGTCTGTACGCTACAGCACTCATATAAACCCAAAACAGGCTCAAGCCAAAGAGATGCATTGAATGCAGACCACATTGCCTCTGCACTGCTTTCACCCATGCAGAAGTGTTACCTTGAGACATGGAGTGCACAGCTGGGTGGTGACTTTCAGCCTAGATCCATCAGCAGCCAGTACTCTGTTCACTCTGGCCAGCAGTGACTTGGCAGAAGGCTGCGTGCAGGTGGTGACATGGTAGAGGGCAACCAAGCCGGAGAGGCAGGTTGATGGCACCAGCAGACCCCTGCTGTAGCACAACCCAGCTGCCATAGGTAGCACTCCAGTCAAGCATGCCTCAGTCTTGGACATCTGCACACACCAGGCTAATAGTCATGCAATGCTCCATGCTTGGTAGTCTATATTCAGTGTATCACACAGCTGCAGTATGCACAGCACTTGATGATATGATGCAGTGAAAATGCATGCAGCAAGCCTTCATCACTTCTTGGCCACAACAACAGCAATATGGCACAATACTCACAGGGAGCTAATCATATAGCTGTGCTTGTGGTAGGTGATCGCAAGTGTGTCGACATGACTATTTGGGAGCTGCTTGTGACTGCAAAGCAGGGGCTGAATGCTGCTGACAGCTTGTGAACAATCACTGCACTGGTACCAGCTTGCTTACCTGATTGTCAGTGATGACCTTGAAGAGGGCGGCCATGGTGGTCAGCGCCATGTGGTAGACTCCAGAAGGAAGATGGCACGTATAGCAAATTGTGCTCTGGAGCAAGGGAGTTCGACTCTCCTGTACCATGCATATGATGCTTGATGATACATGTGATGCTGATGATTGACCGTGAGCAGTCAACAACACAGCAGGATATGTGACAATGATTTGCGTTCATATCTTGCATGACTGCGCATGCACAGGTATACACCCAGACTCTGCTGGAAGGCAGGGGCTGAATGCTGCTCATGGCTTTGTGCGGCACCGGTCACTGTACAGGCAACAGGTTGGCTTACCTGATTGTCAGTGATGACGTTGCAGAGGGTACCAGCTGTAGTCAGCATCATCTGATAAGCTCCATACAACAGGGAGCACACATAGCAGGTTGAAATGAGACACGATGTTACTGATCTTCTGCCTGAGGAGGCGGTATGCAGCAAGCATTTGGGTCCACATGATGCTGATGACAAAGCCAGCCTTGAGGGTGGTCATCAGGAATGTGCTTCTGACAGGGAAGTAGAGGAAGCCCAAGCCAAGCATAGTAGAGACTGCCACAGGCACCAACATCTGCAGGGATCAAAGCATTTGAACAGAACTGCATGCAAATGGAAACCTGCTGAAGAAAGAGGCAAGCAAGGATCAATACGCTCTGGCAGCTAAACAACCAGTTGTGCTGAAGCTCTTGCAAGCTGCATGACACACAGCTGACATGAAGTCTTTGGCAGCAGCATGTGATGCTCAGCACCACAATGTGCCTGGGATGCTGCTCACAAAGGTGACATCACACACAGGCCGCTCAATGAACATGTAGTTTCAGCAATCACAAGTGAGCGCAAAATTGGGTCAACTTGTAGAGCAGATGCATCTCAGCCTGACTGTTGCAACTACCAAACTGCTTGCTAACCTTGATGACAGACAGCGCCACAGCACCAATGGCTTTCAAGCTGCAAGCTGCGCTGCGTCTGAGGATGTTCAAAACAACAGTCCATGTGTGCTTAGAGGCAATGATGCGCTTGGCCCTGGAAGTCGCCGCAGCTAGTGCACTGCTCACAGCGGTCAGCACTGATGGAACAAAGCGCACACAGTGGATGAAGCACAAAGTGACGGTGATGGTCTGCTGCCCCAGGAGCGTGCAGGCCGCAACAATGTGGCTCCACAGGGCAAAACCAGTGATGGCAGTGGTACACAGGCAGGCGCTCCTGACAGGGAAGTTGGTGAAGAGCAAGCCCAGAGAGGTACAGACCAGTAGCAGGAGTTGTTCCTGCATGCAACAACAATTGATGAGCCATCACACCAGATGCTGTGACGTGAAGATGTATAAGCTGCATGATGCGACACAAATAGTTCCTGGCATGATAGACAAACTGTAGTGATGCAGCATCAGCAGCTCAAAAGCTGTGCGCATATGATACACTCAAAGACTGAGACCAGGTGCATTGTCCTGACGTCGCAAGGCATGCAACTGGAGGGTGCTTACGGCTGGTGCTGCATAGGGTGACAGACACAGGATGAGCAGGTTGTCACTGCATGCCTACCTTGAGTACAGACAGTGCCAAACAGGCTCTGGCCTTGTGCATGTTGCGGGCCCGCTTACACCTAGAAACTGGGTGATTGACTTCTTGCCAGATGTTACGCGGACTGCTGTGGCTTTGCAGTTTGCTCCAGCAAGCACAGTGACCAGGAGCAGCAGCAAACATGAGGAGTACTGGCAGGCTGCAAAGAGGATGACAGCAATGGCTTCCGCAAGCCCCTGTACAAAGGTCACAAGCGTGGTTGGCAGGCAAGGCAAAAGCACTTGCAAAATGAAAATGACTGATTGCTGGCGCCATCTCATGCATAGAGGGAGAAGTGGTGGATATGCCTGTAAAGTGAGTAGAGGGGAAGTGTGCGTACCATCTGCATCATCGGCACGTAGTGTGCGATGACATCTTGAGCGTCCTTGTACACTGCAGCTCTGTGAGTCACAAGGGGCTCGAGCACAAACACAGAGACAGCAAGTATGCTGATTGTGTAACCGCTGCGCTTGATGATAGCTGTCATGGAAGCGGAAGCTTCCCAAGGAATGGACTGAGCTTGTGTTGCATCAATGTATGAAATAGGCAATTCAGCCTCGTAATGTACAAATGGACTTTGTGCACTTTGCACTGTGGATGGCCAGGGTGCGGGGCGAAATCAAACACCCCTGGGCGAAATGGCGAAATGGCGAAATGCAGCTGGCGAAACTCGGCGAAATAGGCTACACTTGGACTCTGAATTTTTTAAAGGCTGCGAAATGCTTGTCTTGATGAGGTGCAACTATTCATGCGTTCAGATAGTTGAGTTCAGTTTGCGCATTGCAGCGCTAAATATGCAGGCAGTAGTACATTGCTAGTGGGCCTACATGCCCTCTAGCACATCATTAACGTCAAATCGCTCAGTGCTGGTGCCAAAGTCTATGTTGGGCAATGCCTGCTGAGCAACATTGCCCTGGAAATCCAGGTCGAAAGCAGTGTCATTGCAATCCATGCCAGTGTGGATACTACTGCGATCCTCATGCTGAATGTCATTGAGGTCAGCTTTGTAGTAGCCATCCAACATATCCATCAGCTCTGTTGTGTTGATACGAAGACAGAGCCCCACGGGATTTGGGGCAGCGCGCATGCGTCAAACTCAAGCGCTCCAAAGCCCTTCTGCCTACTGGCGGCAAACCCTATAAATGTATTAGGGCTTGACTTTCGCCACTTTCGCCCAGCGGGGGTCGTGGGCGAAACAATTTCGCCATTTCGCCGGCATAATCAATTAATTTCGCCCCGCACCCTGTGTATGGCAGTGTTGCGTATTATGCGGATCTGCAAAGCATGCGCTTAGAGAGGGCTGAGACTGAAATCTGCGAGTTCTTATTTGGGAGCTAAGCTTGGTGTAGTGACTGAACTGACAATTAATGTTTGATTTAACAGCATTGCAGGGCATACATCAAGCATATTTGCTAATCTTCCTTCTAATGTAAGTCTCACTTCCACCTAGCCTAACCCTCACATCAGGTCCTTGAAGCACAGCGTTCAATTCACAGCACAACAACTTGCCACTCCAAGCAGTCAAGCTTGTATACTTCACTTGGCTGTCTGGTGAAAGCTTTGAGATCCGCAGCCACAATTCGCACTTCGGATCGAAATCAACAGCATTTGGACATGCATGAATGTAGTCATGCACACATGCCTGGTAGCACTTCATGAGCTCACAGGTGTGCAATGACATCACAAAAGCAGGAGCCTTACACGATACAGGTATTCTGAGCAAGATAGCAAAAGACCCAAACAATGACGCTGCAAGAATTGCCTTGATGGTACAGCTTGTAATACAGAGCAGTCAAAGCAGGAGTGTTTATGGGGCAAGGAGGCTTTGCACACATTGCAAATCATCGCTCCTTTGCAAGGTGCAGTGGTCAACATGCAAGGACATATGTGTTGTCCCAAGGAACAAATCCTAGTGACAACATGACATATGTCTGCCTAATTCAGTTTGTCAGCCCGGCCTTGGCCTCATACTCATCAATAAGTCGGAAGATTGTATTGGCAGTCTTGACATGGAAAGGATTCTTATCTGCATCAGCACCACAGCACGTTGTCATGACTCAGACTCCCAGTAGCCCAAAGCAATGAATCAATGCAAAACAGATCTAAAGAGAGACGGGGCCAAGGAAAAGCAGGCACAATGAGGGACATACCGGGGTGCCATTTAGCTCTGAGATGCCTAACAATCTGCTTGCTGCGAGCCTCGTCAGCATCCTTAACAGTCTTGGCCTCAGCAATAGCCTCTTTCACCTCCTGAACAAGCCCCTCCCCAAGTTGGTGCTGCATCAGAGTACTCTGGCCCAGATTCTGCTGACCGCTGAGCCTTGCGAGCTGCCTCTGAGACTGCGCTTCGCATGCAGAGGACCTCCTCAGCTTCTCCATCAGCAGCTTCTGGGCCGTCTGCAGGGCAGCAGGTGCAGCTCATATGCAGCTCTTTGGATGGCAGCAGCATGAACATTGAAGATCTGGGGCTCTGCACTTGCCTTGATCAAACAAGAACATTGATTGCGATAAGACAGCAGAAACAAGTTGAGCAAGGGGTGCTGAAATGACCAAGGCAGCAGCTGTCAGAGCAGTCAATGATTTACATCAACTGAGGCTGGTACCTGGAAGCAAGAAAATGTCATTGCCCAATGCCATTGTGACGACAGTACCAGGATCCTGTTTGCCCTGAACTGATGATTGGATTCAAAATCAGGAGGGCAACTACCTCACAAGCATCGACATAAAGGCGTTCATTCCGCAAGTTGTCCTGACTGGCTGCCAGCTGGTGCTGACTGGCTCTCAGCTGGTCCTGACTGGCTGCCAGCTGGCGCTTCAACTCAGCCACCTCATCACTGTCCCCCCTACCGCTGCTGCTGACCCTCATATCTTCTTCTTCTTCTTCTTCTTGGCCAGTGCTGCCGGCTGCTGCCTTCCCATCTTCTTCGCCTTCCCTATGGCTGTCGCTCTCATCTGACGAGTCAGAGCTGCTGGTGTCAATATGCAGGTCCTCTGTTGACACGCTTGTGCTCTGCTGCAAGGGAGGATGAGTCACCTGCAGCATGCACGCGCTGCTCAATGACGCATGTGATGCTGATGTCTCACCATGAACAGTCAGCAACATAAAGGGAGACATGACACACTTCTGTAGGAGTGGATATTGTGGGTTCATGTCTGGCTTGGGCATCTCAAGGCAGGTGTGCGACTTTTTTTGGGTAAAAATACATGCATGGCCGTACAGACATAAACTCACACACTCACACCCCAGACTTTTGCAAGTGCTCAGTTCAAGCTTGTATGCACCATACAAAGAAGATTACACATGGCAGAGATGCAATGGGCAATCGGAAAAATAAGCGTCGCAGAATCTGTGACATACAGCCCATGCTCCACAGATGCCAGCAGATTGGACACAACACAAGAGTCTGACCTGGTGGGCTGCTGGACCAGTGCTGAGGAGGTTCCAGCACCAGAAGGCCAACAGCAGCGATCCAAGCACCACAGCACTCAGAAGGCTGCCAAAGATGGCAACTGCAAGCAGCAATCCCATACAGGCGCATGCTTCCACCTTGCACCCCTGCATGCAGCTTTTAATGTGTTTGCAGCAAGGCAACAACAACAGCTGGAGCTTGCACAAAGCAATGGATTTTCTTCTGTTGAGCTTACGAGAACTGCTCCCTGGAACACATGTGCTGCTACCTTCTCAGCTACTGTCATCTTGATCAGAAGCAAAGACCATCACAACCGCAGTTCAAAGACCACTGAGCATGAACACACATGTCGTGCAGGCTGCATGACGGCCGATTGATAACAAGTCAACAAACACTTAGGCAGCATGGGCTTGGGTGATCTTGTGCTGTTGTGTGCTTTGGTAGTCTAGCTGTCCTCCACAGCACTCAAGCAAGGTGCTACCAAGGGCATATAAACCTGGCACAGGCTGTAGACAAGCATCAAAGCTCAATGATGCTGGTTCATCACTGCATTGCAACAAACTCATGAAAAAGTCTTACCTTGAGACAATGAATGCTCAGCTGGAAAGAGGCTCTGAACCCAAGTGTGGCAGCAGCAAGTGCTCTGCTTCTGCTGGCCAGCAGTGACTTGGCCACAGGCTGCACGCAGGTGATGACATGGTGCAGGGCAACCACGCCAGAGAGGCAGGCTGATGGCACCAGCAGACCCCTGCTGTAGCACACTCCAGCTGCCACAGGTAGCACTCCAGTGATGAATGCCTCAGTCTTGGACACCTGCATGTATCATCGGGCTGACAGTCAAGCAATGCATAGAACCCCATAGTGCAGGTGAAGTGTGTCACACAGCTGCAGCATGCAAAGCCTGTCATGATATGCTGCACTGGACTGCATGCAGCAGGCCTTGATTGCTGCTGGGCCACACTCACAGCAAATCAGAAAAGTGCTCATAGGAACATAGTGATCTTGCTGTGGTTCTGGCAGGTGGTGTACAGACTGTGTCAACATGAGTGGTCAAGGGCTGCATGTGACTGAAAGGCAGGGGCTGGATGCTGCTCACAGCTATGCACATGACCAGTCACTGTCAGAGTGACGGCTTGGCTTACCTGACCGACAGTGATGACCTTGCAGACGATAGCCATGGTAGTCAGCACCAGGTGGTAGGCTCCAGAAGAAAGATGGCACATAAAGCAAAATGTGCTCTGCTGCATGGGAGATTGAGTCACCTGCATTATGCGCTTTGGGCTTGGGAAATTGCATGTGCTGTGGATGACTGACTGTGAAAAATCAGCACATTGAAGGGAGATATGGCACTCATTTGCGTACATGCATGTTGGTTCATGTCTTGCATTACTTGGCATGCACAAACTTGACCCCAAGTTCTTGCTTCGCTCAAGCTTGCACGCATGGTATGACAAAAGAGGTTGGCAGCTGTACTCTGATGCACAATGTGAAAGTGAGCTGGGGCAATAATGATGATGCGCATACGGCCCATGCTGTAAGCCAGCAAAACAGACACAACACAAGAGTCTGACCTGATGGGCTGCTGGACCAGAGCAGAGGAGGTCCCAGCAGTAGAAGACCAACAGGAGGGACACCAGCACCACAGCACTCGGAAGACTGCCAAAGGTGCAGACTACCCCGAGGAGCACCCCAAAGTCGCAGACTTCCACCTTGCATTCCTGCATGCAGCTATCAGACATGTGCAAAGGAACAACCGCAACAGCTGGAGCTTGCGTACTGCAGTGAGTTGTCTTCTGGCGACCTGATAGGAAGCGCTCCCCAGAAAACGCTACCTTCATGGTTGTGATCTAAAGCTGACTTCACAGACTGTCGTAGCTGCAACCTAGAAACCACTAGGCATGAATATGGATGTGCAAGGCACTTGAGGCAATGATGCCTGGATCACAATTGTTTCTCCTTGAGTGCCCACTGGTCATGGGGCAACACGTGTTCAGCTTCTGCCAGTCTAGCTATACTCTGCAGTCTTAAAGCAAGGTGTTACCCAGGACAAGCAACCTCAGACAGGCAAGCCAAGCATTCATTGCAGGGGTGTTGGCTTGGCTTACCCAAGTGTCATTGATGACCTTGCAGAGGGTACCAACGATAGTCAGTGTCATCTGGTAAGCTCCATACGACAGGAAGCACATATAGCAGGCTGCATGGGACACACTGCTGCTGATCTTCTGCCTTAGGAGACAATAAGGCGCCATTCGGTTCCATACTATGCTGATGATGAAGCTGGTCATGAGAGTGGTCATCAGGAATGTGCTTCTGACAGGGAAGTAGAGGAAACCCAAGCCAAGCATAGTAGAGACTACCACAAGCACCAAATCCTGCAGAATCAGAGCTTTTGAGTACAACTGCATGCAAATGACAATCTCATTGTGTGAAGAACATGGCAAGCAAATATTGATATGCCAGTGCTCTGCCAGCAACACCCTGAGATCTGCCAAAGCTTTTTACAAGCTGCACAACACATGGTCAGCCACATGATGTTCAGAATCAGAACGTGCCTGGCGTGCTGCTCAAAACTCTGACATGTCACATGGGCACCACAATCAATATGTGACTCAGGCAATCGCACATGAACAGGGTCAAGTTGTAGGGCAGATACATCACAGCCTCACTGTTTGCGACCAGCAAACTGCTTGCTGACCTTGATGACAGACAGCGCCACAGCACCAATGGCTTTCAAGTCGCAAGCTGTGCTGCGTCTGAGCATGCTGACAGCCCAGGTGTGCTTAGAGGCAATGATGCGCTTGCCTCCGAAAGCCGCAGCAGGTAGTGCACTGCCAACATAAGCCAAAAGTGATGGTACAAAGTGCACACAGTAGACGATGCACAAAGTGGCGCTGATGGTCTGCTGCCCCAGGTAGTTGCAGGCAGCAACGATGTGGTTCCACAGGGCAAAACCAGTCGTGGCCATGGTGAACAGGCAGGCGCCCCTGACGGGGAAGTTTGTGAAGAGCAAGCCCAGGGAGGTACAGACCAGCAGAAGGATTTGTTCCTGAATGCAACACTGTTTGATAAGGCATCTCACCAGGTACTGTCAATTGAAGACTGTTCAAGCTACGTAATACAGCACTCATCATGCTTGGCATGACACACAAATTGTAGTGATACAGCATCAGCAACCAGAAAGCCGTGCACGTGTGGTACACACAAAGAGTGAGGCCACATGCAACTGTCCTGTATACGCAAGGCGTTCAACTGGAAGTTGCTTGCGGCATCACCTAATCTTGCTGGTGCCACAGCCAGACAGGCACAGGGTGAGCAAGTAGTCACTGGCTATATGCCTACCTTCATTATAGAAAGTGCCGAACAGGCTCTGGCCTTTTGCGTTTTGCGAGCTCTCAAACGCCTAGAGACCGGGCGCCGTGGGGACTTCTTGACCGATGGCTTGCAGAGTGCGTTGATACTGCAGTTTGCTCCAGCAAACACAGTGGCCAGGAGCAGCAGCAAACTCCAGGGGTATTGACAGGCTGCTGAGAGAATGACTTCCGAAAGCTCCTGTACACAGGTCATGAAATTCGTTGGCAGGCAAGGCAACAGCACTTGCTAAGTGAAACCGGATGACTGCTGATGCCATCTCAGGCACAGAAGGAGCAGAGTACAGGCCTGTACAGTGAGCAGAAGGCAAGCACGCGTAGCATCTGCACTATCAACATGTATTGTGCGATGACGTGTTGAGCGTCGGCAGTCACTGCTGCTCCGTAACTCACAAGATGCTCGAGCACAAAGACTAAGCAAGTGTGCTAAGTACGAATATGCTGCTCTTGATGACAGGTAACAAGCTTCCCGACGAGGGACACCTATGAGGCTGAGCCAAAGCTTCACTATCACAAGCAGGATTGTCGCAAGGTAGAAGTCACGGTACAGTGGACAGCCAGCGAATAGGGTGGGCAGCGTTTGCAGAGGCGTTTGCGAGCTGCATACACAGAGACCAATAGTAGCATTCCAAAAAGCACGTCAACTGAAATCAGCTTGGTCGAGACCCTTGCTGTCATCGAGCTCAATACTGCTGCCTGCTTGGTGTACAGTGTGAAGTGTGCCTGACCTAGTTGCATACCTTTACACAACTGCAGCAACCAGATTTCTCACCCAGTCGGTTTGAATTTCTCACAGACAAATCTCAGAACTGATACTCATTGTGGGTTGCTAGCTCACCTGCAGCCCAAAAGATCCTGACTCTTCTTTGGCAGCATTCATCCACATGTTGCAGCGTTGATGCAAATTGCAGTCTGCCGTATACACATTGTCCACACTGGGATGACCAAGCCATCAGCCAATACTCAGTTCCAAACACATGTGCAGCTGATATCCATAGAAGCGACATTTCAGCTGTACAGGTGAGGCTATGAAGGCTCAGGACAAGGGTGGGGTAACCAGGACTCTCATGTCATGAACAATAGCTCCGGGCTGTTGTACCTGTTCACTGCTCAGTGAGTGTTTGCTAGACTGTCATCTTCAAGACCTTCCCTGGTGCTCACCACTGGAGTGACCCCTCTACAGTACAACCAGGCTTTGCCCTCTTGGCCTGCCCACCTTTGTACTGGGCAATCCCCACACGTTTCCCGGCTCTTGTAGCTAGGCAAGGCACTAGAGCCGGCAAATGTGTGGTGGCTGCTCAGCCCAGTTTGGGCCAGACCAAGAGGGCAAAGCCCTCTGGTAAGGCAATGGGGGACCCCAAAGATGAGCCCAGGGATGGTCCTGAGCACAGGAATGTTCTGTCATCTGAACTCTGGTATGGCCAATGGCTACAGTATCAGCAGATGTTTGGTTGAAAACTCGTGTTTTTTCTGACCTGAGTCACATGTTGGCACAAAATGCTTTACATCACTGTGAAGGCCAGCTCACCCATAGATTTGAAGCGTGGGCCAAAAAGAACGACCTCAGGGCTCATCTTTTCATCACCTGCACAACAGCAAAGAGATGCATAACAAGCAAGTCTGAGTCTCACAAACATAAACAGGCACAGCAAAGCAGCAAGCAGACCCGGGTCACTGTCAGATCAAGTGCTGCATGCAGTCTGCAACAACATGCAGCAATGCTTATTGTCACAAATGGCATGCAGCACTTCTTTGCAAGCTCAGGAGTGCAAAGCTTGACATGCAGCAGGAGCATTAGTCAGTGTGATGCACATTGAGGGGGCGTTGACCTGGTTCAGCTCCATAAATAGAATTTCAGGGTCCCATTGCTGAACAACTTGTCCTTAACAGCTGACTGAGGACAAGTTGTTCAGCATGGAGTTGCCCACTACCAGTGGTAGAGTCCACTGTCCCCACAGCTGTAATGCCACAGCTGTCAGAGGCAGGGCTGATGCTGCAATGCCAGTACCAGGTCCAAGTCACCTTGGTCAGTCATGAGAATGGCATTGGAGTGAACCTGGAATCAGCGAAGGAATACTCACTACACTGTCATTTCCATGATTGTCCCTGGTGAGTTGGCCCTATTTGGGCCTTCATTGGTCTGGCAAATCAGCTGAATGCGCCCTGTAGAAGACACTGAATGTGACGCCAACATACACAGTTCAACAATCAACATGCATGCAATGTTGCCAACCACTGTAAGCTGCTGATGGGTGGTTGACAGACCCATGGAGGGGCGTCGAAGGTGGAATAGCAGCTGCAGCTTGCAGCTTTGTAGCTGCTACTCCACCTGCAACGTCCTTGCCTGGGACTCAGCTGCAAAGCTGCATGAGTATGCTGTGGAAGATGTGAGGTGAGGACCATGACTGACACTTCCCTGCAGCGTCAGATCCGCTATACCCCTCGCTGACAGCTGGACTCTAAAGCTATTCCTTTCAAACTTAATCACGTGATTTTCAGTGATGAGCTGACTCATGATACCATGGCAGTTGGGGGTGCAACAAAATGCTGCAATGTACAGCAATGCACATGCTTGGATGCAGACTTTTGACTGCTGCTGTGTGCATGGGCTGCAATTTGACA
>JAABUO010008237.1_pt1 | contig 11816 bp, 17 predicted proteins | sample 5559291 | NCBI WGS metagenome assembly JAABUO01 (sample SAMN10711878, study PRJNA513372) | rock metagenome | isolation source: Antarctica rocks | place: Antarctica: Victoria Land, Finger Mt sud | reverse complement strand
CCCCCCGTGAATAGGCCCGCCAGGGTCCACATGCTGCTCCCCGCTCAGAAACAGGGGCGGGCAGTGCTGGGGCGTCGCAGCCTCACACGGACCCCGTAACCGCCTTCGCAAGCAGGCGCACAAGACATCAGCGAGCTAGCAAAATCAAGGCACAGGTGCGCACGCGAGCGTGAAAAGCCTGGGAGCTGTGTAAAGTGTGCAGTGGGGCCCTGGGGCGCTGCCAAGCCCATAGCATTGGTGCCGGAAGGTGGTTGTGGAAGGTGGTTCACTTTCTCAGTGCACAGAGAATGTGGCAGCCCAAGGATAGTGCCTAGGCTCCAGGTCGATGAGCAGCGCGCGGGGGATGTAGCGCTCGTCGTCCGCCTGGTAGAAGAAGACGTCCTTGCGGTCCCCGCCCTGCAAGGCAGGACAGGTGACTCTTGGCTGCGGGCGCGCTGCTATGCTCCGTGCAGTCACTGCAGAGGCCCTGCCGGACGTGCGGTTGGTGGGTGAAGTCACCCACTCACTTGGTGAGACCGACGGCAAATAGTGGGAAGGTAAAAATTATTGACACGCTTGCCTGAGTGGCAAAGTCTTGCAAGATGCCATCATTGCTGATCCCGTGCTCCACGCAGAGCTGCACAGCGCAAGCAGATATGTCAGCGCCTCCACAGCCGTGCTCTGCGCGGCGTTCTGGTGGCCGCGGCGCATGCGCCTCCACAGAAAACATGAGGCTGACCTCTGCAGCAGCGTGCAGCTGCTCGTGACGTGCGCACCTTCTTCCAGAACTCTGATCCTATCTGGTTGCCGCACTGCGGGCGGCACGCGCAGCAAGCTCAGTGATGTGTCTTGCAGCTGCCCTTGTGAACCAAGGGGCGTGCTCTTGCTGAGCTCCTCCAGCTCTGGTGGGTGCTCACCTGGCCAACTTGCAACGTAATAATCTCGCGCGGCATTGCGCTTTACAGCCTGTGCCAGAGCATCACAGTCAGCTGTCCATGTGTGATATACCGCGGGCCTCTCGCGCAGGCCGTAGTCCTCTCCCCAGGCAGGCAAGCCACAAGATATAACAAGATGATGGCAGCGTCTTGCGCTTTGCTGCTGGTAGCTTGCTGATGGTGGCGCTGTGCAAGAGCCTGCAGTAAGAGATGCTTGTTGCAGAGATAGAGGGGCAAGCTAGGCGGCCAGTACGCCAGCGCTCTGGCTGCTGCGGAGAGTCCCGGGGTTGCAAGGCTTACCCAGCCAAGCAGAAGAAGAAGATGTCTGCCTGTGACACACTGTCAACATCCTGAGCGGGGCTCACTTTTTTCACATCATCACAGTCTCTTCATGCACAGGACCTCTCATCTAGAACCACCCAAAATAACCTGTACAATATCACGACAGGAGTGCCACCAAAACTGTGCTACGACTGGCAGCCTACAACACATACTGGTACAGAGCTACGGCGCGCCGGGCCTGCTGGCTACCAAACCCGCACGCCCTGCAATACGCTGGTCTGCGGACGGTGACCCTCGCCGGCACACGCTCGCGACGCCGCTCACCGCTCGGTCACAGCTTTGCACGCGGGCCGTTCTTGATGCCCAGCAGGTCCGCCTGCACCTGCTTCATCTTCTCAAACTCGGCCTCGGCGTACGCGGGCAGCGCGTCCGGGTACGAGATGGCGCTCCACTCGCTCAGGTCGCCCTCCTTCCACCTGCGCGCGGTGCACGCGCGCCCGGCCTGGGCACACAGGCAGCCACACAGCCACACTGACCGGAAACGCGCCTCCAGGCTGTCTAGGTGGACTCGGGCACGTGAGCCTGCCTGCCCGCCTCAGGCAGAGCCCTTGCTTGTGGCCTTTCAACTTGAATCAACTGTGACGCCCCCCTGCCACAGGTGAAGACCGCCCGCAGCGGCAACCGCCTCCCGCGCACCTGGCTGCCTCAGCTGCCGGCCGCGTGCGCCAAAACGCTACCGCTTCGCCGCTCCTTTACACGACGTGCGAGTGTGCATACGCGCGTCGCATGACTCTCAGCGGCCGGCGCGCGCGCCTGGCCAGGATGACGCGGTACGCGCTGACGTGCGCGACCAGCTGCAGCAGCAGCGGCTCCATGCGGTCCGACTGCAGCATGTCCGCGTGCTTCACCACAATCTCGGCCGCCTTTTCGTTCAGGGGCTGCAGCACGTCGCGCATCCACTGCCTGACAACCGCACAATAGCTTTAGGCGAGCCCTGAACCGGTATTGCCAATTTCACGCTTGGAGCGGGCAGTGCTGAGGCACTGGTGCGCCTAGCCCCGGCCTGTGTCACAGGTTGCACACCAGGCAGTTGGCCACACAATGATTGGAAATGAATCCTGGATATAATGGAGGCTACAATGGGGCGCCCTGGCTGGAAGGTGCAGGGTGCACCTGTAAGTCTTCCCCTCGCGGCCGTCCGGGTCCTCGCGCGCGGCGCGCACAAAGCCGACTGTGTCGCCGTCGCCGTGCTGGCGCACCATGGCAGTGAACGCGCTCTTCGACGCCGTCACGCAGGCCAGCAGCGGGCCATACAGCAGCCGCACCTGCGCGTGCTACAACCGGGCACTGTCAAGCTCTGAGCTTAAGTGTAGGCTTGCAGCCCAAGCCCTGCTGAGCTTCCTTGCGCCTCACGCTCCAGTACGGGCAGTGCAATATTTGAGCGACAGTGAGCTACAGAGCAACAAAGGCCTGGACTAGAGTGGAAAGAGCGTCAGCAGCGAGCCGCCGGACTTGTCTGCGCTGTGCTCACTGCTCGCCGCTTAACGCTCGCTGCTCACTGCTCGCCCCACACTGGGGCTCAGGCACACCTGTCCAAGCACCTCGGCAAGGCAGCACCAGGCGCCTGCTGTGCTGCCAAGACCTACCCCCTGTTGTCACCACTAGGAAGCAACAATGCCTGTGCCTGCACTGCCTGCCCTCTGGCTGTAGTGTTGTGCCAGCCACGCCCAGCCACGACACAGTCCTTGTCACGTGTGCAAACGGGCTGTCTCTCAACTCTACCCCAGCAGCTCTAGCTCTGGGGCGGAGACAGGTGCAACCCTTAAGAGCCTTCGCGTTCGCAGCGCGTGCTGGCGTGGGCCGCGCCTGGTCGTTTACGCGCTCGATGCGAGCCTTCCGCTCCTCCGTTATTCGCGTGTTGTAATAAGTAAACAGGTAACCGCCCAGCGCCGCCAGCACAGGCGTGGGGATTGTCCATCCCATCAGCGTCGCCTTCATGCGCCCGCCATGCTCGACGCGCTGCAGCAGCTGTGGCACAGGCAGCCAATGAGGCAGCACATCGGAAGGTCGAGACAACAGCCAACATCAGCTCGGCCAGAAGGGTATAAGGCCCTCTCTACGGGACGCGGCCACGCCCAACCCGCAAAGCTTTCCGAAAACTTGCTCGAACAGCTTTATGCCCAGCACACACCGACCGTCTCTTTGATCGACCCGCGTCCATTTACTAGCTTCTACGTACGTTTCAGGACCTCAGCTGCCGTCCGAGCTTTGCAACCATGGCATTCGCTATGGCTGGAGCTTTCACAGCGCCGACTGCGCAGACCTGCAGACGCGGCAAGCGTGCCCTTCTGTCGCATTGTTAGGCCACTGTCGTGCACAAGCAGTTTAAACGCCTACAGTTTATTGTTGGAGGTGCATGCAGTACACCGTGGCTCTACAAGGCACATGGGTGCTGGTGGCCTGCTATGTCTTACACGAGAGACGTCAGTGTGCCTTTGCCCGTCGACATGGGTGTGTCCTTACTCTGGTGTGCTGATGTTGAGGCGTGATCTTGCAGGCACCCAGGTGCTGAGCGCGTGCTCTCTTGTGGGACGCCCGCAGCTTGCGCAGAGGCTGAGGACGGCGCCCACTGGCGCCGCCCAGCAGGTGTGCCTGGCGCCGTGCCGCTGATTTGTGGGCTTTGCTTAATCATCCCACCTATAATGTGTGCGGTCCGGTGACTCTTTGACGGCATTGGGCCGCATGCAGGCGCGGCAGTCTGTGCGCGTGGCAGCTCTGTTCAAACAGGATTCCCCCAAGACAAAGAGTGCGCTCCTACCCTGCACGAGTAGCTCAGCGGTGGGCACGGGGCCAAGAGCTATGTGAACGTGGTACTGCGCTGTGCCTGCGTATGTGTGACGCATTGATGCATGCTTGTGCTGGACAGTTGGTTGCGGAAGTTGGCAGTTTCTACTTGTGCAGTGAAGCAGCCTTAAAGTTCTTTCCTGTACCAAAGGGAGCTTGCCTGTTTACGCTGATCATCATCAGTCTGTCCTTCTGCCCTCCTGCGCCGCAGTGGGTGCGATGTATGCCTGGTGCGTGCTTCAAAACATCGTGGGAATCTGGGAAGCAGGAGTAATTGTGTTTGTGGGTACAGAGCGCACCGAGAACGACCGTGTGGCGGAGCCCATCGACAGCGCAGTCAGCTCGCCTGGGGCGTACCTGGCCCTTGGCCTGCTGTACACCATCGCCGCACTGCCGGCCATTGTTGCTCCGCAAATCGTGAGCCCCGCAATGCACCCTGACAGGACTTGCTATTTGTGCAAGGGAGCTGCGTGCTCGCTGCATGCATGCATGCATGCGATGATGCTCTGCACTGCATGCCAGTCCTGGGTGTGAACGGACTACTTAGCGCTGTACTCGTGATGTTGCTCTGCAGACATGCGTGACGCCCCCCTTGAGCAGGCACGGAGGTGGTTTTCATGCCTTGGCATCGGCCAAGCATGGGTGATTGCCAGAGGTGTGTGTAATTACATTGTGCTCCTCAGCTGAGAAAAGCATGTGGACTGCAGGCTGCGGACTTCTTGTTCGGCGCGGCGCAGCCGCACGACCCGCAGTTTGAGCAGCTGTTCCGCCTCTTTGCGGCCGGGAACCTGGGCGCGGCCACGGCTGCGTTTGCGATCTCGGTGCGGTCCTGCAGTCATGGCGATGGCAGAAAGTGCACCTGCCCATAACACACTGTAGTTTGTCGTGTGAACAGCTGTTTAAGGCCGTTTGGTGTTCCACATTTGAGTCGTGTGGCGCCTGCTGCGATCAAAGTGTCAGTGCCTGACACGTGCCTGCTGTCCCGGCACGTAGCTTGGCGCCAAGGAGGGCGCGCTGGGCCAGTCTGTGTACAAGCGCCTGGAGGCCGCGCTGATCGCATTCGCCACCCTCTCTGCCCTGCTGCAGGCACGCAACAGCAGTGAGGGCTGCTTGGTAGCTGACATGTGTGATGACAGGAGGTGGTTTTCAGGCTGTGAAGGCATGCGGTGGCGTCCAGGTTGCGGGTTATTTGCACAGTATGATATGGCGGGGTGTAGTGATGCCACCACTCGCACTGACCTCGTGTTGGCGCACCTGTGGTGTCTGATGGCTGAGCGGTGTGTGCGGCGTTGCAGACGAGCTCGGCAGCAACGCCAGACAGCGTGCTCACCTTCCCCTCATACTGGCTGTCGTTCGCGATCATGGGACTCACCGTGGTCATCGCGTGGGGCGGGTACGCTGCCTCCTGCACTCCTGCAATATGGCAACATAGGAGTACTGCTGTGCTGGCCTCGCAGTGTTGCGTAACCACTGGTCTAGTAGACACTGCATGAGGAAAACTGGGCGATGTGGTAGACATATTACAAGTTTGGCACTCTGGCTGTGTGAAGTCTTGTGCCATAGATGATGTTCCTGACATCTGCGAGGTGTCAAAGTGTCTGCAAGCTATCCATGCGTGTGTCTCATGGCCACTCATGGGGGGACCGCTGCCGCCATGCAGGTTTGGCAAGACCGGCTATGGGCTGTCGCTCAAGCGCTATGGGCCGCTGCCCATCCTGAAGGTTGGACCCTGCTGCAAAGCCTGCTGACTGTTTTTCAGTCCACTCATTTAAGAGCATCTTCTGCCGTCTGCGCTGCGTGCGGCCAGTGAAGCACAAACGTGTGCCTTGAGCGCTAGTTCATGCACATGCATGCGTTGTGCCACCAGTGCACCTGCTCTTCTGAAGGGATGGAAGACTGTGGCCCACCAAGAGTGCTTTGCTGAGTGCAGTCGGGCGTGGCTGCGCAGAAGGTGCAGGACGACTCGGTGGGCCTGGCTGGCACCGCGGCCGGCTCCTCGGGCCTGGTGCCCAAGCTGTACGCGGCGCTGACGTTCGCGTTCGCGGGCGCCGGCGCGTCGTACCTGTTCCTGGCGAATGAGACGCTGACCGTGCGCCACGCATGCCTGCTGTGCTAATGCAAACCGACTGCCATGTGGTGGACTTTGGAGTCTTGCTGCCTGTGGGTGAAGGTGTGAGTAGGACCCAGGCTAGTTTTGCAAGGTTTGGACATGCTGACTGCTGGGTGCGATTTCGTGCAATCATTTCGCCCCCAAGATGGATGTCACTTGTGTTGGTGCAAATGCGCAAGAGTGTGTGGCGAGCGATGGAATGTAATCAGGGAGAGACAAGGTCGTGCTGGGCGGCAGGGCGTGCTGGGCGGCGTCCAGGGCGCAGAGAGCCTGTTCCTGTGGCGTGCGATCGGTGGCGCCGTGCTCACCCTCGTCCCTGCCACCGCGTACTCGCTCAAGGTTGGGAGAGCTCTGCCCTGATAGGCCTGGTTCACATGCACAGGAGTTGATAAGGTGCACAGGAGTTATAAGATGCACGGGAGGATTGGTTTACATGCACATTGGTTTGCATGGATTGGTTTGCAGTTGCACGGACGGGATAGGGCGTCAGGGTGGGGCATGCAGATCGGACTCTGAGACCAATGGGGATGATTCGGGTGCTGTGTGCGCTGACATTTCAGTGTTGCTCAAGCTGGCTGCGAGGTGTGGCAGGCTGGCGTTTCATATTAGTGCCTGGCTCCGTCCCCAGCTTCGTCCCCAGCTGCACATCTCGCATAACGCATACCCGGCTCGTGCGCAGGAGGCCGCAGAGAACGACGACCTGGGCGAGCTGCCATACAAGGTGCTCAACGCTGGGCTGGCAGGCGCGGGCGCGCTGCACCTGGCGGTCCTGCTGCCGGCGCAGCTGGCGGGCTCGGGCGGGCCCCTGACGCCGCTGGTGCTGGGCACCTGGGTGGCCGCCACCGCTCTGGGCGCCGGCAACCTGCTGCGCGGCGGCCGCAACTGAGCGGTGTTGGGGACAGACGTCATGTGCGGCCCTGGGTTGGGTTCATGGCGGTGAATTGTGCAATAGCCATGAAAGTGTGTGCACCATATTTTTGCGGTGCGGAGGCTGAGAGTGAGCAGTGTCAAGCACGAAAGGAAGCGGTGCAGGGCAGGCTTTCTGCGTCTGGAAAGTCGATCAAACTGGCAGCAGCCTGCGTATGCTTGGCCCAGCAACACAGCGTATGCAGCATTGTGATGACAGCAGGACAGTTTCTTATCAGGCTGGTTTTTGGGTGGTGCTTGGCCGCTACACATGGTGTGTGAATGCATGAGTGCTCTGGAAAGTGACAGTGAGCGAGAGGGGCAGTAGTGCATGAGGAAGCAGGTTTTTTGGATGCAGGATGTGACCGACAAATGATGTGTATGCATTGCAGGTTGTAAGTTTGTGTTAGATGGTTTTGTGATGCAAAACATGGTGACATCTGTGCTGGTGCCATGTGGGGTGATATGTGACATGCTGAGGTAGATAGTGTGAAATATGCTGGTGTGAAGCATGGCTGACACTGTACTGCATAACGGCATGCTGTTATGTGCACAAGTGCTATACTCCTGGTTGTAACAATGAGAAAACTTCACCGTATCACCACATCCATCCACTTGTCGATATCAATCAGGATCATTGTTGACAATCATGGTCCAAACTTGTTTACGCTGAACTTGTTTACGCTGCCAAATCCTCAAGTACAGTAACTCACCACTTGCTCACCAAGTTGACTGCCACTGAGCAGCACCTGCCTGACACCTACATCTGAGCAGAAACGCTATACGCATGCACCATTTGCAACTTGTACACTGGAAAGCAGCAACCATCATCAGACCGATACAGGCACTGGTGCAATATCTACAAAACTTGGGCATATCCCACAATCTCTTGTATGTCGTTGGCCAATTTTCCTGCCAGTATGCATGCCATTAGCAGTTACGCTTTAAACAAACTTGTATGAAGACGCCTTGGCGCCCATGAGCATGCCGCTGAAGTCCGCGCTTGCAACGCCGCACGATGCAGCGCCCGCCACCTGTCAAGACGCCAAGCATCAGCACGCAGCACACATGACATCTGATGGGAAAAATTGCCCGCGCCAGCTTTGCGTGGACACCACCACATCCGAGCACGGGGCGATAGCGCCCGCAGACTACGCACATCACGCGCTAGAAGCCCCCAGCGATGCAGCACACCAGACCAGCCGTACCCCACCGCTTACATTGCAAGTACGGGCATGCGAATGCGCGCGAGTCAGGCGCGCACCACGTGCAGCGGCAGCAGGTGGTCCTCGCGCGGGTGCGCGAAGCGCGCCTCCGGCAGCTCCGCCCAGCGCACGAGCGCCTCGCGCCGCTGCTCCGGCGTGTGCGCCGGGTCGGTCAGCGCGCGCGTCAGCGCCGCGTCCCACACCTGCGGCGCGTCATCCTGATGTGACCTCCAGCGCGCGGCCGCTCACCTCATACAGACGTGTCACAGGATCTGTCCTGTCAGCACACGTCACCGGAGAGCACTAAATCTATAATATGCATGCCTCCTGCCGACCACAATGCGCTGTGTGCATGCTGTGACGCTGCGTGCCGCCCACACGCCCCTTACGAGCACATGCGCCACCTCATGCTGGCTCTCCACCAGCTGCGGTAGTGGCGCTGCCGGGAGCCGTCACGCGCCAGGCACACCCTGGCTCAGCGGCGCACCTTGCTCCTGTCGGTGGCGCTCGCTGTCTCGGCGTCGGCAGGCGCGCCGGCTGGGCCGTCGGCGCGCTGCCGCGCCCGGCGGAAGGCGGCCATGTTGTGGAACGTCATGCCCGAGCCCAGCACCAGCACGCGCTCGTCGCGCAGCGGCGCCAGCGCCTCGCCCATGCGCAGGTGCGCCTGCGGCCGCGCGGCCGCCAAGAGTCAGGTCGCGCATGCACCTGCTGACACCATCACCTGCCAATGCTTGCACCATCACACGCAGACCTGAAGTAGGCCGGTGCGCACAAGGCAGCCAGTGCCGTAACAACCGGACGCTATATATCACCTCAGCATGTAAAAAATGCGATGCAGGCAGAGCAGCATGGCGGCCGCGTGACAGCGCGCGCCTTCCAACATGCGCGCTGTGACTGCGGCAGCCCAGAGGCCACGCCTGATTCAAGCCCAACGCAGCCAAGCAGCAGAGTCGCACAGCGCGCACCTCAGGGTCCATGGACTTGAGCACGGAGACCTCGACGATGGGCACCTGTGATCAAGCGTCCAGTGCTTACATGGGCATGAGAAGCTCCTCTGCGCCAGTCCAGAGCAACATATGCAAGTGCTTCTAGGACACAAAGTACTTACCTCGGCATCAGGGAAGGCGAGCTTGAGTGGGACCCAGACCCCGTGGTCCAGGCCGCGCGTGCCATCCTCCGCGGCGTCCACACCCGCCGCCCTGCCCGCAGCGCAGGCGTGAACGCCGCGTCGCTCCAGAGGGGCAAGATCGGGGCTGAGTCCAGACGACAGGCGGAGACTCCAAACACGTGTAAAGAATAACATGACAATGATGCTCAGTCTCAGCCGTAGCCAGCTTCACTGTCGCTGCAAGTCATTCCACAACACAGCGGCTTGCAGGTGGCTGGGCTAGCAGTATGAGTGGAAGGGAGCACGGCCCGAGTCACAGCTGCAAGCATGGCCAACGCAAAGCACACGCCAGGGCTGCTTCAGCAAGGGAGCACACCTGAGCAGGTCCACGATGCGGCGGGCCAGCCCAGGGTCGCCTCGGGCAGGGTACTTGATCTGCGTGAACGTCAGCTCAACGTGTGACCGGCACCTGCACGCTTGACCAAAGACAACTGAAAACAACTGGCAGTGACTAGAGTGCACAAGCGCGAGCAAGTGCGCTACCTCGTACGCCTCAGGCCCCCACGAGCCCATGGCGTAGTCGTAAATAAGCTCGGGCCGCTGCCCGCACGTCACAGTCGGTTTATCTGCCTGCGCAGCAACACGCGCGTGCAAAGTGCCACACTGCATGGTGCTTGACCTCCTTGACCACTGCTAGAGGAACATTTTCACAAATCAAAAATGTTTATGACAACAGGCGACGCAGCCCGGGGGTGCAGCGTCACAGTGCACATATGGGCTGGGAGCACGCCTCCCAGTGCGACGACACCACCATGACCGCGCGTGGCTGCTGGGGCAGGCCCTTGGCAAGTGACTTGAGGTGCTGCGCCATCTCCTTGTGCCCGGGGTCTCCGAGGAGCGGCATTGGACCTGCGCACTCAAGGTTCGTTTGAACCTGTGCTCAAAAAGCGTGTGTACCAGCATGGCAGCGCTTCCTCCCACAGCGCACCTCCCCCATGCACCAGGAAGTAAGCTGGCATCCGCTGCGTCGCTGTCTTCACAGCCATTCTGTCGCTGTACTGGAAATGCGTGTTGCGTCGCTGTGCCCACTGTCTCTTGGAAGGGCTGAATTAATTGCATTGCAACGTAACTCGCAGCGAATTCATATGCGTAACCGGTCCCCCAGACCCCGAACCCTGCTGCATGTGCTTGGCATGCTGCATGAGGTGAGCATTACATACGCTCTACGATTGGCCTGCAGCGCGTAGATACCAGGCTGTGACTCCAGGCTGCGAGTCCATGTCACCTTGTCATCAACGCTTGGCATGCTGCAGGAACGAGCGGGCATTCACATGCATTTGAGAGCTGCATGCAGTGAGCACATGCATGCAAATAACCTGAAAGAAGCAAGTCCCTGCATCGGCCATTCTGCTGTGCATCATGGGCTGCGCCATGCAAGGCTGTGCAGCATGCTGTGATTCTGTGTGGCAAGTGAGCCACAGCTAGGCATGTAACATGGAGCTTGCTGTCAAGTTGAGCGAGAAGAGCGCACAGACAGTGCCATGTCATGCGCTCCTGTAGGAGGCCTGGTTGAGACCAAACGAAGGGCACGCATGCACCAGCAACACAATTGGTGATGTAAGCTAGAATTCAAGTTCCAAGTGTCAAGGAATATTGCAAGAAACGCCCCTTATACGCCATGGCTGTGCATGGCCCTGGCACGACTCCGTAGCGTGCGAAAGGCGCACTTAGCTGGGGCAGGAGGCAAATAGGCAGCCATCTGCAGCACAGTTTGTTTAACCAGCAACAAGCGCCCAGAATGCCGCCCTACCTACGCCCTAGCTATGGCCTACAGACTCCTCGGCAGTAATGAGCCGGTCATGTGCATGCATTGCAATCAACAAAGTTTCACTGTACAAACACCTTCATGGCAGACGACACAATGCACATGCAGGCGCCTCCACACATCCATCATGCGTGCCCCAGGCATGATAGTAGCCACGTCATTGCGTGCAATGATCACTCGCACGTGTACACCGCCACACGTGCCATCTGTCTCAGAGCTTTCAAATTAAAATTTGATGGCAACAATACCGCGTGCGCGTGCCACATTGGCACACATGCGGCCTCAGGCAAACTTGAATGATGAGGCTTTGGCGCCCATGAGGAAGCCGCAGTACTCGGTGCTCGCCACGCCGCACGACGCGGCGCCCGCCACCTGGCGCGGAGGCCGCCTCACCATGCCAGCCTTTCAAAGTGCGCACAGGCGCCAACGTGGCTGCCTCCGCCAGGAGGGCGCGTCGTGCGATGATGGGATGCCTTTTCAGAGCACGGCCACCCAGCTTCACCTGCATGCACACGCGCGCGGGGCCAGCGCGCACCACGTGCAGCGGCATCAGGTGGTCCTCGCGCGGGTGCGCAAAGCGCGCCTCCGGCAGCTCCGCCCAGCGCGCGAGCGCCTCGCGCCG
>JAABUO010008233.1_pt1 | contig 11819 bp, 10 predicted proteins | sample 5559291 | NCBI WGS metagenome assembly JAABUO01 (sample SAMN10711878, study PRJNA513372) | rock metagenome | isolation source: Antarctica rocks | place: Antarctica: Victoria Land, Finger Mt sud | reverse complement strand
GGAGCGGACCGCACGCACCAGCACCGACTCGCCGGTCCGCAGAAAACGGCCCTGGAACACGGCGCACGCAACGCTGAACGCTTGCTTCACGTCCGCCTGCCGGAAGACTGGGTACAGCCCCTGCGCGACAACGCTCGCCGTCAGCTGAGGATCTTCCGGACCAAGGTGGCCTCCCGCGGGCCTGCATTTACGCGAAGGACTGACAGTACATGTTACCTTTAGGTTGCTTGGCACACTCAGCCAGCACTCATGGCACACATGCACCAGCTCAGCAGCCGCGGCCCTGGCAGTGCCAGACCAGTGCACGCAGGGGCGGGGCCGCGCCTGCAGCCCGCGCAGGAGCAGGGCCGGGTCTGCGGCCTCCTGGGATGGCGACTTCTCCAAGCACTTTTGCAGCTGCCTCTGCGCGACCCCCGGCCAACGCACTCAGCCCGCCTGCGCTGCGCAGCTGCGGCGCCCCCCTTGTGCAGGAGACAGCAGCGCGCGCGCCCGCGCACCTTGAGCTCAGAGTGCTGCGGGCCGCCAGGCTGCAGCAGCGGGGCGCCAGGCTGCGGAAGCGTCTCCGAGCTGAACTGCCGGCTCAGCAGGCCCTGGCTGGCCGGCGCTGGCGCCGGCGCCGGCGCCGGCACCGCGCGCGACTCCAGCACCAGATCGGCGCAGAACCCCGTTTTCCGCACGCTGGGGGTGAACCCGCTCTCGCTGCTGGGCCGCGAGGGCCGCCGCAAGCGCCCCGAGCCCGACAGCGAGGCCACCGAGTCCCCAAACGAGTCGCGCGTGGACGAGATCCGCGCTGGCCGCTGGATGGGGACTGGCTCGCTGCGCTGGCTGTCCGGCAAGCTGCTTGCAGCTTCCTCGCTCTCCGAGCGCCTTTCTGCGCGCCTGAAGGGCACCACATTGCGCTTGGCCGACCCCACGCGGCTCGGCGGGGTGGCGCTGCGCGCCGGCGGGGCGTTGTTGCTCAGCATCGGGTGCGCCATCGCGGCCTCGGCAGGCCAGAGGCCCAGAACACTAGCAGTGTGCTGTATGTGTCAGCTGCTGCTCGGGCCCATCGCAGTGTTCAGTGTCAGCACCAAACGCCAAGGAGGACCAGATTCTGAGATCTGGGCCAAGCGTGTGGCTAAATGGAGCTTGAAATTAACCCCCACAGGGCACCTGGCACCGAGGAAGCTCGCAGCAGGCCCGGCCCCCCATGATGCCTGGCAGAGCCTTGGCAGAGCCTTGATGCCTGGCTGAGCCTTGCCATAGGCTGTGAAGCCTTTAGATAACCACTGAGCATGCAGACATCGGGTCTCGCAGCCTCAGCCACTACATGCTGCTGGCCTGGGGCCGGGCCGGGGCCCTGGCGCGCCCGCACCTCCTCGGCGCGCTGCGCCCGGGCGCGCGCGGCCTGCACCGTCTCCAGGCGCTGAGGCAGCGGCGCAGCAGCAGTGCCCAGTGCCGCGCCATGGCGCAAGACGCTCCAGGCGCGCTGATGCGCATTGGCAGCAAGAGCTTCGGAATTCGCCTAAGTCTCTCCTCACCTTGCCAGCACTTTTTCCACTTCCTGGTGCCGACAACTCTTGACGCGGGCTGTGCAGCGCGGGCACAGACGGCCGGGCGGCCGCGAGCGGGCTGGCGAAGGTGTCGCTTGCCGGCATCGACGTCGAGGGGCTCTCGGTCGCAGGGCAGGTGCTGCCGCGCGAAGCGCGCCACTGCCTGCCCAGACAGCCTGCGCTCGGTGGTGACCGCGCTCGCGTGGCGGCGCCAGGAGACGTGCATCATGCTGCCGCGGCACAAGCTGGTGTTTGACACCGGCCGGTGCCCACAGGTGCGGCTGGGCTGTGCTCACGTGTTTCTGTGCTGCGCGGGAGCGCACCTGCGGGTTTGGCCGGGCGGCGGCAGGCGTATGCCGAGCCACCGAGTGCAGCGCGCGTATGGCGAGACACCCAGTGCAGCGCGCGTATGGCGAGCCACCGAGTGCAGCGCGCAGTGTACTACAAGACCGTGCTGCTGAGCCACTGCCACCTGGACCACGTCGGCGGGCTGCCCTTCATCGTCTCCACGCGGTGCGCTCCTGCGGCCGCGCCGCGCGACGGCTGGCGCTCGCCCGCTGGGGTGCGTCGTGCGGTCTGGCAAGCACGCGCGCTGGCTCTTTCACTTTCTGCAGCGCGGGAGCAGCGGCACCGCATAAAGCCCTACCCCACCCCTAATCAGAGGCCGCCGCGCGGCGCTCCCACCGACGCCGGGGCGGCCCGCGGCCCAGGGGGATGCTGGGCCTGCCGCCGCCGACCGTGGTGCTGCCGGCCGCGGTGGCGGCGCCGACGCGCGCGCTGCTGGGCGCGTTCACGGCGCTGGACGGCAACCCCATGGCGTGCGAGCTGCTGCCGCTGGACCCCGGCGGCGAGGCTGAGCTGGCGCCGGGCCACGTCGTGCGGCCGTTTGCGACCTTCCACCCCGTCCCCTCGCAGGCGCGGCCCCCGGCGCTTGACCGCGGCGCCAGCCGCTCGGGCGGCGTCACCCTCCTCTTTTGAAAGAGGCGCGAGGCGGATGCGGACCTGGCTGCTGGCTCTTATGCGCCCACCCGCCCAGACGTGATCCAGCCCGGGCATGGGGCGTCATTCAAGGCACGCGTTACTGCGCCACAGCTTGCATGCAGGTGCCCAGGCACACCCCCTGCAGGAGAGCGCATACCGACCCCGACGAAGCCAGGCAGCGTGCCGCTGGGCGGCATGCTGATGCTGCAAGCTGGTAACGGCGTGCGCGCAGGGGTACATACTGTACACCAGGAAACAGAAGCTGCTTCCCGAGCTGGCGGGGCTGCCCGGGAACGTGATACGGGACCGCAGGCTCGCCGGGCAGGCGCGCGCCCGGCCTCGTCACGCTTGCCGGTGCTCCATCAGCCAGCGGTGCTTCCCCAGCCTGCATGCGCGCACGTGCAAGCCAGCTGCTGCTGCTTTCATGCGCTGCCCATGAGGCAGAATGACGCACTTGCACGCTGGTCAGCTGCAGTTCAGACGGCAAGAGCTGCACACAAGGTATTCAACAGGAGTGAGGCAGCCAGCCGCCTCGGCCACAGCTGCTCGGCGCTGTGTCGGCCTTGCGTGCGGGCACGCCAGAAAGCTGCCCGTGAAGAGCGCACGTGGGGATCGGACAACATCGCGCGCGCGCAGGCCATGCAGACGGTGGAGGCGCCGGAGGTGGTGTTCACGGGCAACACGTCCACCAACCCTAACCCTAGCGGCACGCGCGCATGCAGGCCGTCACACAGACGGTGGAGGCGCCGGAGGTGGCGTTCACCGGCGACACGTCCGCGCAGTTCATCATGCACCCCGGCAACGGCGACGCGCTGCGCGCGCGCCTGCTCATCATGGTCCGCCGCCCGCCGTGCATGCCTGCCTGTGTCCGCCAATGCGCCGCCCGGCGCAGCGCCGGCTCGCGACGCGCGCCCCGGAATGCCTGTGAAAAGGCGCATGTAGCCCGTTTTGTAAAAGGATGGAGCTTACCACTCACCGGGTTGATGGAGCGGAGGCGTGACGCTGCGGGTGCGCAGGAGCTGACATTCCTGGACGCTGAGGTCACGACGGAGCACGCGCGGGTGCGGCACCGCTTCACACAACAGCCAGGGCGCTCACCAGGGCATGCGTCACTGCTGTGGCCCCTGCTCAAGCACGCCCTGGCTGGCCAGCAGTCTCTGCTGAGCGTCTCGCGGGGCTTATCCAACGCCTGGGAGACCGCCTCGTGGCTTTGGTAACACCAAGGGTGCAGTATGGCCGTTAGATGCTTGCAGTCTGGAGTGACGGGCGGCGCGTGAGCGGGCGCGCAGGCCTTTGGCCACATGCACATCGACGACTTTGTGGCGCACGCCGACCGCTTCCAGGCGCGCCCAGGGACGCGCTCCCCGAGGGTTAGCAGGGCTGGCTCATACTGTCGTGCCACGCATGTGCTGTGCAGGTCGCAGGCCGGGAGAGCTGCCGCCACCGCAGCCTCAGCTGGCCAGTTCGCAGAGCTCAACAACGCTTGCCCACAAGTTACCCAAAAGGATGTGTCGTCCGGAAGATGCGCTGCAGGGAGGACCACTGGACCTACCCTACCAGTACCCTAAACGTCCCGCCGCGAGCGCGCAGAACGAGGCCATCCTGCTGATCCACTTCTCGGCGCGGTACTCGCGCGCGCGCATCCCGGCGCTCCTGGACGAGCGCCTGCCGCCCGCGCTGCGCGCCAAGTGCACGCCGCTGCTGGCGGGCTTTGCTGACCGGCCAAGCTGAGCCGAGCCGGCCGCCGCGCTGGCCGCCGCCAACGCGGCATGCCATGGAGGGCACCCGCGCGTTCCCTGGCCGGGGGCGCCGAGCGCGCTGCGCTGCTGCGGAGTGGACACTGCGCCGGCCGAAGCGGCTGTTGTTGTGCGGCAGTGTCGCGGTTGAGTGCCTCAGCGTGTGTCACAGCAGGAGTACAGACATTGCAAAAGTACGTCTTATTGCAAGACCAAGCGGCCAGCACACACCCTCCGACTCGCATGGAGGCCACTGCTATGCGCTGGGCTACGTCGGTGTGCTTGCAGAGGCCTCACTCACGCGCATAAAACGCTGCTTCTGTACACCAAGCTGCTGGCATTGTGCCAGTGACTTGGGCACACTACAGGGACTACTCTTCATACGACTCTGAGACATACAAGCTGCAAGTATTAGGAAACAAAGTGGCCACGCACCCTAGGTGAGGCACACACTTCAGTCATCAGTGCTGGGATGAACATGCGTTCGTTTGCGGAAGCCAGGCTCCAGGGACGGGCTGGGGAGACACACCAATCAAAAATCAACACAGGCGAGCCCCTGCAAGCGCACCATGCCATGTTTGACCTATTCCGTGTCCCCGCTCTAGGTGACTGCCTCACAGCTGCACCTGTGCGGGCAACGATGCGGGTTGCGGCCCGATCTGCCGCGACCGCCACCCTTCTGTCGCAGGTTCCTTGCGGCCATCATCATCCCCAGTGGATCCCCGTCTGCGCCCACGACCAGAGTGGTCCAACACCTGCCGCATCCCCTAGCCCTCCCGTAGCAGACGCGGGTCCTGCGCGGGCAGAGCTACACCCCAGCCGCATCCCTCAGCCACGTTACATTCCCCGATCCTCACGCTGCACTCGGGCCTGCAGGGCGGCAGCTCCGCCCAGGTCCGGCTTGCGCTCGGCCGGGCGTCAGCGGCGCGCGCAACCCTGAGAGGGTTCATATGGCGCCAGCTCGCCCCAGCTGCGCCCCGCGCTCAGCTTGACCGTCAGCGGCACGCGCAGCCCGCCGCCCGGCCCGCCGCCGCCGCCGCGCGCGCGCGCGAGCTCGTCGCCGGCGGCCGCCATGCGCGCGCGCACCAGCGCCGCCGCCGCCGGCAGCGCCGCCTCCTCCACCTCGAACAGCAGCTCGTCGTGCACCTGCCATGCAACAGTGCATGAATCTTTCAAAGAGCAGCTCGTCGTGCACCAGCCATGCAGCAGTAAGATGACCTGCCATGCAGCAGTATGTTGACCTGCCATGCAGCGGTGCATTGCTCTTGGACAGTCGTGCGCCCAGACTCTTGCATCATCGCTGCCGCCAGGCGAACACCTCACTCCACAACAGGGTACTGCGCAGGCACACAGGCACCTAAAGCTGGCGATGCCAGGCAGTGGTGCCAGCCGCAGGCCGCAAGCATGCAGCAAAGCTGTGCTCGCTGCCACAGCGCTGCTCATTGCAAGCACATGGGAACTGGAGCAGGTTGGAGCGCAGGCAGTGCGCCACTGTGCCGCTGTGACCACGCGGCGCTGGCCGCGCGCCGCGCTTTTGCAGAGCGGGCGGCCCCTCGCGCCTGGAGCAGCATGCGGCAGGCGCGCGGAGAGGGCAGGCTGTTTGGTAGGCGGCTGTGCAGGTCCACCATCGCCCACTTCACGAGGTCCGCAGCAGAGCCCTGCGCACAACCCGCACGCGCGGCTTTGCAGGCGCCCACCCAACGGCACGGTGGACTTCGTGAAGAGGGACACCAGCGCAAAACAATTCATCCATGGCGATGTAGCGTGAGGGACAGTGTGCGGGTCGCTTGGCCCTGAATGAAAGCCAGGCAACTGACCTCTACCAGCCCGCATGCCAGCCAGGCCACCGGTCGACCTGCACGTCCGTGGGGCGATGCGGCGTGCGGCCGGCATGACTTTGATAACCTAGGGTACTTGCCCGGGCACGCGACGAACGGATGCGCGCCTGGCAGATGCTGTGACGGCCTGCCGCTCCGCGCGTGCGCGCCGCGCCGCGTCCGCGTGCGCGATGTCTGGCAGGTAGCGCCGCCGGCCGCCCAGCGTCTGAATGCACCGCGTCGGCCGCGCCTTGCATTCGCGCACCGCCGCCGTCAGCCAGGCGTCCTGCGGCGCCGCGCGCGGTCCCGCCCATGTCACGCGCGGCCGCATGGCCTGCCAGCGCGTCAGGGAAAGCAACGGCCACGCTTGAGGTGGCATGCTTGGGGCAGCAATCAAGCAGTACCAGCCCAGTCAGTGAGCAGCCGATCGCAGCCCAGGACATCCGCAGCCACCTTCATCTGGAATAATGGGATCAGGGCACTGTTCCCTCTCGTGACCCCGCTTGGACTGGGGACGGCCATGCATGATGATGTGGTGCCTCCGTGAGGCCCGCAGGGAGGCCTGCGGTAAGGCGCGCGCGCGCCAGCCCGGGCAGGGAGGCGCGGAAGGACTCCATGAGCCGCGCGGCCTGCTCCGGCGCGCAGCCCAGGTCGGCCGCCAGCGCGGCGCGGCCCTTGCCGTACAGCAGGCCGTACGCGATCGCCTTGGCCTGCGTGCGCTGCGCGGGCGTGACCTGCACGCGTGCGTGGAGGGGTTCGGGTTAGGGTTATGGTGAGCATGGCGGGCGCCGCCGCGGCCTCTGCGCGCTGTGCGAGTGCGACGCGCGCCCGCGCAAATCGGGGCCGCGGGTCGAGGTACGGCACAGGGCAGCAGCGGGCAGCCTCCCAGGTGCGCTCAGCACCGCGCTCAAGGCCAGGGTACAGGTTAGCGCCTGGGAGCTCGCAGCCAGGGTCGCCAGGGCCGGGCCTGCTGCGCAGCATGCACAGCCACTGCGAGGCCCCGGGCAAGCCTGCGGCCCCGGGCGCGTTTGCGCCGGCGCCAGGCGGACCCCACCTGGTCGCGCGGCGTGCGCAGCCACTGCGAGGCGTACAGCGTGAAGGGGTCCTGCGACGGATCGGACAGCGTCGCCACCAGGCCCGCGTCCGCGCTGAAGTGCGCCATGAGGCGCAGCTCCAGCTGCCCATAGTCCGCGCTCAGCAGCACGCGCCCCGGCGGCGCGACGAACGCCGCCCTGCGCGCGCGGGTCGTTGCGCTCAGGACCGGGGCGCCCTGTTTGTACGCCGGTGAGCAAGAGCATTAGACGGGCGACCCCTGACCTGCAACGGCACCTGCACAGCATGCGCCGAGCGGCCTTGCGGCTGCTGTGTGCGGCCGCCGCGGGCAGAGCTCATACGTGCAGGGTGCTTCACTCCTCGCAGCAGACCCATGGTGCAGCATCATTCTTACACGAGCTCATGCAGCTGAGCAGGCCGGCAGCCGACGCCACGCCGCAACGCTAGAGTAACAGGTCAACCCCAACCCTCTCCTTCTCTGGGCAGCGATGCGCGGCGCCGCACCGCAGGTTGGCGCTGTGCGTGTGCAGGCGCCGCGGGCCGCCGTCGGACGGCGTCTGCGTGTCGGGCACCAGGAAGTCGCGCGCGCGCGGCATGCACTGCAGGTTGGGCGCCTCGGTGGCCAGGCGCCCCGTCGCGGACGCCGTCTGCAGGAAGGCGCAGCCGATGCGCGCCAGGCCGCCCTGCGCGCGGGCAGGCCTTCATCAGGATGCCACTGCCGCTGGGGCTGGCCATGCCTCCACCCCAGTTCACCTCCCGCGCCGCGCTCTGAGACAGCAGCCGCACGCCCTGCTCTCATGACGTGGCAGGCCGGGGGCCGTGCGGCGGCTGCCCTGCGGCCGGGCGTCTGCAGGCGCATCAGTCCGCCGGCACGGCCTCACGAGCCGGCCGCGGTGCGCGGCCGGGCGGCCGGGCGCCGCCCGCGCGCCCGCGCTCACGAGGCGCCCAGCGGATGCGCGAGAGCTGGCCGGCGCGGCGATCAGGCGCACGCGGTCGGGCCTGCCATGTCAGCAGGGCCTGCGCGCGCGCCTGGCAGCCGGGCGTGACGCGCGCGCCCGGCCCGGCGTGCCGCTCGAGCGAGCTGGAGAAGTCGTTGAGCACCTTGGCCAGGCTGCGGTGCTCCTGGATGAGGCGCGCCAGGCGCGCGACGCGCGCGTCCGCGCGCGCGCCGCCCGCCTCGTGCTGCGCCGCCAGGTCCTCCAGCGCCTGCCGCGCCGCGGGTGCAGCTGCCTGTCGGTGTATGCAGAAGCGACCGTCTATCAGCAGTCGGGGCCAGGCCTGCGCTGTCTCAGGGCGCCCGCGGCCGGCCCTGAGGAGCGGGGCCGCTGGCAACGTGCCCCCGGCGGCCGCAGGGCCATGCGCAGGTGGCGAGGCCTGCCGCGTCCGGACGCGTAACGCACGGGGAGCTCGGTGCCCTGTACCCTATACCCTGCCAGTCACAAAGCCCCAGCAGGGCGCACCGCATTGGCCGTGCAGCATGCGCCGCCCTGGTTGTGATTAGGGTCGGGTTGGGGCGCGCGCACCGCGTCGGCCGTGGAGAAGGCGCCGCTCTTGTTGCGGTGCGCGCTGGGCGGCGGCGCCAGGCCCAGGCCGCCCGGCCGCGGCTCGAACAGCAGCGCCGAGACGGCCGCGGGCGACGCCAGGTCGGGCGCGGCGCGCACTCGGTCGCCGCGCAGCGCCTGCACCAGCGCGCCCGCCTCGCCCGGCACGTCGCGCAGCCGCTTCTGCAGCGGCGCCTGCGCGCCGGCACGCCAGCGATGCGGCGCCGCCGCTGGCTGTCCGGCTCATGCTTGCGTCGCACATTGAGACAGAGCGCTTCATCGGACCTCGTGGACATCGCTTGGATCGCCGGCGCGCAGAGCACACGGCGTGAGGGCGTGAGCGGCCTGTGCGCCTCCGGCGCCACGCTGGCGCTCGCATGGCGCGCCCAGCGGGCTGCGCCGGGCGCGCATCGGGGTCGCCGACCTGGTGCGCGCGCACGACGGCGCGGCTGACCGCCAGGCCGGCCGCCTCCATGGCCGCCAGCACGCGCGCGAGCGGCCCCTCCACCTCGCGCAGCGCCGCGGCCAGGCCCTCCAGCTGCGCGCGCCGCGCCGCCGATAGGGTTAAATAGGGCTGACAGTGAGGGCCTGGAGATACCCTGGACAGGGAAGCTTGGCGCGCCCGGCACCTTTCATCATTGCGGGGCTCGCCAGCCTGATCAGCGCGCGCACACGTCGGGAGATGTGGGCATCAGCCTCCATTCCGCTGTTGGCGAGAGGTGCCGAGCGCGCAATGCAAGAGCTTGTAAGAATAAAGCACAAAATTGTCACATGGCCGGGCTGCTGGCCAGGTGACCTCATTGGGGATGCAGGCGTGTGCGACACACCCCTCGACAGAGCACGGGTGCAGAGCGTTCTGCACACGGTGACGCCGCGCACGTGTCACACCCTGCCCGCACCGACTGTGCCGCTCCGCCAAGCCCGACGTTGCGCTGCAGCTGCGCACTCCGCAGATGGGACATGCCGCATGGTGCCCGCACGGGGACAGGCCCGAGCGATCCGCACCTCCAGCTGCGGCCGCTGGTGCTGGTACAGCGCCCAGGCCATGGCGGCGCGCGCGCATGCCAGGCACGCCTCGGCGCGCCCGCCCAGCGCGTCGCGACCCAGGCGCGCGGCGGCCGCCGCGTCGTCGCGCGCGCGCGCGTTCACGCGCCCCAGCAGCCCCTCCACCGCGGTTGCCTTGTGTGCCTACGGCGCACCGCGCGCCGCTTGCGCATGGTGCGGGTCATGCAAAAGCCGAGCCGCTGATCAGGCTCGCATGATGCGACCGCGCGCAGCCTCAGCGCCGGGGCATGATGCCGCGCGCTGCATACTCCGCGCTCTGCATACTCCCTGCATGCGCGCCTGCAGGATTGCCGGCTGCCCCAGTCCGCGCGCTGCCTACACCAATGCGGCGCCTCGGCATCGGAGAGCCTCGAGCGGCGGAGCGCGAGGGGGAGGCGCGCGCGCCTTGGCGTCCTGCGTACATGGGTTAAACAGACCCAAACAGAACCCTACGCAGCCGTGCGAGGGTGAGGCGCGCGCGCGCCTTGGCGTCCTGCTCGGGGCTGTCCGACACACTGGCGGCGCCGCACGCGTCGGGCGCCATGAGCCAGGCCGCCACGCGCACGTCCACCACCGCGTCGCCCACCTCCACGGCGCGCAGCCTGGGCGCAGCAGAGATTTATAGGGTTGGATCTGGGGCAAGGAGAGACAGTATGGGCGCGCCTGGGCCGCGCTTGGCATGGCGCGCACGACCTCCGCTTGGCGTACACAGTGCAGCGCACGACAAGCTTGTGGGCACAGGTGCGCCTAGATGGGCGCCGCAGCTGGCCGGCAGAGAGCCTGCCAATGCCTGGCGGCACCCCAAAGCGCCCCGAGCGCCGAACGCAGCCGAGCGCGCCTGCCGCCGGCCGCGCACGCGCACGCGCCCGCCAGCGTGCGCAGCTGGTCCTTGGCGCCGTGCGTGATCTTCTCGGTCGGCCGGCCGCCCGCGCTTGGCTGGGCGTCGGGTGATATAACCCTAACCCTGCATGCGCCGGCCTCCAGCACCGCCGCCATCGCCTCCCAGTGCTCGGGCGCGGCGCGCAGGTAGAACACGGCATGCGGCGTCCAGGCGACGGCCAGGCCATGCACGCGCGCGGCGGCTGCGGCCGCCGCCGCGCCGTCCGCGCCGCCCTCCGCGGACGGCGCCGGGCTGGGCGTGGGCAGCGCCGGCGCGCCTGCGGATGGCGCCGAGCAGGACGTGGGCTGCGCCGGCGCGCCTGCAGGCTGTAACACCCCTGAACACAGATGAGACTGGGTCGAGCGTTGGCGCGCACGGCGCCCGTTGTGCGCCCTTCGGCGGGACCTGCGACCCGCAGTCCGCAGCAGGCATCTTCTATTCTCTGACAGAATCGTAAGGACTCACGGCCTGGCTGGGGTTTGGTAGGATTGGGGCGCGCGCCCGGCAGCAGCGGCAGCCTCAGCTCGGGGTCTGCGCCGCGCGCCGCGCCCGCCAGCTCGGCGTAGTCCAGCGCGAACGCCCAGCGCGGCTGCGCAGCCCAGGCCGCGCAGAAGCCCGCCACCGCCGCGCCCTCGACCAGCACCACGCCCTGCCGGGCGCACGCGCGGCGCGCTCGGGGCCCGCTCGCAGACCGCGCGTACGCGCGCGCGCACCGGGAGCGATCCTCCGCACCAGGCCCAGTCGCCGGCTGCTTCCTCACGGTCTGCAACACGCTGGCCGGGCTGTGCCTGTTGGCACAGTGGCAGCACACCCGCACTGCTTGCTGACATGGCGGCGCCGCACCGTGCGCGGCTCCGACGTGCACGGCTCGAATCTTCTGGTGGCGGCCGTTCCCTGCCGTTCTGGCCCAACAGAGCGCTCGCTGGCTGCCGCAGCGCGCGACCCGCAGGCGGCACGCGCGCTTCGCCGCCCAGCCGCACGGCAGGCAAGAGGAGGCGCCTCCTCTGAGCGCCAACCCTGACACTAACCCTAACCCTAACCAGGGTCACGACCGGGGCGGGGCACCGTCTCCAGCGGCGGCAGGCCCTGCGAGAGCCGCTCCACCGATGCGCCCGACAGCGCGTTGCCGCCGGCGAGCGACGCGCCGCCGCCGGCCGGCGTCACCGCCGCGCCGCTGCCGAGCGCGGCCGCGACGGCCGCGGCCTCGGCCTGCAGCTCGCGCCGGCGCGCGCCCA
>JAABUO010008232.1_pt1 | contig 11820 bp, 9 predicted proteins | sample 5559291 | NCBI WGS metagenome assembly JAABUO01 (sample SAMN10711878, study PRJNA513372) | rock metagenome | isolation source: Antarctica rocks | place: Antarctica: Victoria Land, Finger Mt sud | reverse complement strand
CGCCGGAGCACGGTGTGCAGCATGTCGTCGGTGATGACCGGCGGTCGTCCGCCGTGGCGCCCTTTGCGGGCGGCGGCGTTGAGCCCCTCGAGGGTGGCCTCGCGGATGTTCTCGCGTTCGGTCTCGGCCATCGCGGCGAAGAACGCGAACAGCACCCGGCCGGTGCCGGTGGGGTCGTAGATGCCGGTCAGCGGGCCGGCCAGCATCTCCAGGGCGATGCCGTGCGCGGTGAGGTGATCTGCCAGCGCGGTGAGCTCGGCGGAGTCGCGCCCGAGGGGTTTCATCTCGTAGACGGTGAGGATGACCCGGCAGTGCGGGGCGTGCAGGCGGCGGAGTCGTTCGGCGTAGACGCCGAACGCTACGACCGGACCCGCCCCCGCTACCCCGACGCCCTGGTGGAGCGGATCGTCGCCACCAGCCCCGGGCCCGCCGTCCTCGACGTCGGCTGCGGCACCGGCATCGTCGCCCGGCAGTTCCAGGCGGCCGACTGCACGGTGCTCGGCGTCGAGCCCGACGCGCGGATGGCTGACTTCGCGCGGCGCAGTGGGGTCGAGGTCGAGGTGGCGACGTTCGAAGCCTGGGCCGCCGCCGGCCGGGAATTCGACGCCGTCGTCGCCGGGACGGCCTGGCACTGGATGGACCCGGTCGCGGGACCGGTCAAGGCGGCACAGGTGCTGCGACCTGGTGGCCTCCTGGCCGTGTTCGGGCACGCGTTCCAGCTCCCGCCCGACGTGGCCGAAGCCTTCGCCGTGGCCTACCAGCGGGTGGTGCCCGACTCGCCGTTCAACGTCCAGGCGATGACAGAGCATGCCCTGGACAAGTACCAGCAGATGTACACCAAGCTCGGCGACGGGATCCGAGAAGCGGGCGGGTTCAGCGACCCGGAGCAGTGGCGATTGGACTGGGAGCTGTCCTACACCCGCGACCAGTGGTTGGACCAGATGCCCACCACAGGCGGCCTCACTCAGCTCCCGCCGGACAAGCTGGCAGAAGTGCTGGAGGCCGTCGGAGCCGCCATCGACGCGATAGGGGGCAGCTTCACGATGCCCTACACCACGCCAACGGTCACCGCGGTGCGAGCCAGCACCAACTGACCCGATCCTCAACCGCACAGCGCGGCGGGTCAGAAGAGGGTGTCGCGGACCCGTAGTGGTCGGTAGCCGGTGGGGCCGAGCTGGGCCAGTTCGGCGTCGATGTCGACGTCGATGGAGCCGAAGAAGTTGATGTTCTCGCTGTGTGCGGACCGCGAAAGCCCCCTGGATGTGCGCCAACTGCGGCCGCCAGACCTCGGTGACCTCGGGGACGATCTTCCATCGCACCCGCACCCCGTTGTCGACCTGGTTCGCGGCCGTCTGGTTCATCACCAGCCAGAAGAACGGCGTCTCGGCCCTGGGCCTGCAGCGCGTCCTGGGGTTCGGCTCGTACGAAACAGCGTGGGCGTGGATGCACAAGCTACGCCGTGTCATGATCCGGCCCGAGCGCGACCAGCTCAGCGGCGTCGTGGAGCTCGACGAGGTGTTCATCGGCAACGAAACGCGAGGCAAGGCAGGCGGGCTCAAGGACAACACCGCCGCGATGGTCGCAGTGGAGTCAATGCCCGGGCGCAAGCTCGGCCGGGTACGGATGGAGGTCTCACCGTTGGCCGGCTCCGTCGCACTGGTCGAGTTCGCCCAGCGCACCATTGCCCCCGGCTCGACAATCCGCACCGACGGCGCAAGACACCTACGGGCACTGTCCAACCTGGGCTACCAGCACGAGTACTTCGTGGGCCTGAACTCCACAGTGCCCGCGCACGTCAACCTCCCGGGAGTTCACATGGTCGCTTCCCTGTTGAAGCGCTGGCTCACCGGCACCCTGCACTACGCCGCATCCCAGGACCACCTGGACTACTACCTGGACGAGTACAACTTCCGATTCAACCGGCGCACCTCCAAGGCCCGCGGCCTGCTGTTCTACCGCCTGCTCCAGCAAGCCGTCGGCACCGACCCGCACCCCCTCAAAGACCTGCTCAAGACATCAAAATCCGATGACTTTACTTAAAGCAGATACTCAGTACGTCTGTTCTACAGAGGGTCCTTTGCGCGGGCTACGGTTACGTGCGGTTCCAGTTCCGTCTCGAACAGGCGTGGCCAGGGTAGTTGGACGTGTACGCCGGTGAGTGTGCGGACCTGGCCGAGGACGGGGTGGTTTCCGCGCTGGCCGAGAGTGATCTGGTGCCCGGCGAAGTAGCGTCGGTAGAAGTCGCGGGTCGCGGCGACCAGGTGGTCGCGGACGAAGTTCTGCAGTACGGGCACTTGGGCGGGCGTGAGGTCGTAGGGGTTGGCACCTAACTGGGCCGCCTTGGCGTACGCGGCGGGTTGGACGTCATTCTTCCAACGATCGTCGAGAACGATCCGGTGCAGCAGGTAGTCGGCCTGGGCGGTGCCGGCGGTGAGCAGGCCATTCATGCCGATCCCGCTGGAGGATCGTTGCAGGAACGCCCACCGGCTGGCACCTTGGGCGAGCGCCAGGCCGAGGGAGTTGCCAGCGGTGTTCCAGCCGGAGTACGACAGCGGTTGGGTGAGATCGAGTTTGGTCTCCATCCGGGTGACGAGGTCGTGGTCGGCCTTGTTGACGTAGAGCGGGTCATCGATGACGACGTTCCGGCTCTGGTGCAGCAGCGTGCCGATCCGGTCGACGAAGCGGTCTAAGTCGGCGGGATGGTTGCCGTCGGCCCCGGTGGGTGTGTTGACCATCAGGTTGAGGTCGGCGTGGTCACCAGAGGTGAGGGTGCCGCCGAGTGCCGTGACGTGTCTGGCGATGTTCTGGTCGAAGGGGATGTCTTCGAGCGGCGGGTTCCATGCCGAGCCGGGAACGCCGGAGTACTCGACCCGCACGGTGGGGTGCTCGTGGAGCCGCGCCAGCACGTGGCGTGCGACGAGCAGGGCGTCGATCTCGTCGGCGCCGGGGAAGATCGAGACTCGGTCCTGGACGCCGAGCTGGGCGACGAGCTGCTGGAGCTGGACGCGCTCGGCTCTTTCGAGACCGTAGGGGGCGGTGTCGTCCTCGCCGAGGACGAGGTAGCTGATGGTGCCGTCGGCGGCCTCGCGCACCATCTGCTGGTTGATGTCGAAGTTGCGTTTGCGGGTGGCCAGGTAGGTGTTGATCACCTGGTCGGGGATCTGTGCCCGGAGTGCGTCGAGCTGAGTGCGGTACTGCTCTTGGCCGAGGTTGACCACCTGGTCGTAGAGGATCGCCCATTGCCGAACGAGGTCGCTGTAGTCCTTGTCGCCGCCCAGCCCGGTGAGCGCGAGTCGTTGGATGGTGTCGAAGACGTAGATCGGGGTGTGCGGTCGTGCTGCCCGTAGCTTCTTGATCGCTCGGACGTTGTGCTGGGCCTGCTGCGCCGTCGTTGCGGCAGTGCGAGAGGCGATGAGTCCGCCGTAGGCGAGCATGCTGACCGACACGACGTACGCGTCGGCTCGATCCTGAGCGGTGAGCCAGCGGGCTACCGCTGCGCCATCGCCGGGGGTGGTGAAGCGGCCGAGGATGGAACGAGGCGGGAAGTCCGTCTGGAAGCCGGCGACCTTGGCCGTCATCTGCGGTGCGTACATGTTGACCGGGCGGTCGTCGAGTGGCACCACGGCGATGCGGCCATGGTCTGCACCGCTGGCATGGGTCCCGGTCCTGCGTGGCGCCGAGGCGGACGCCGACCCGGCGGCCACCACCGACATGACGGTGGCCGCAGTGAGCGCGATCGCGAGCAAGGCACGACCTCGGAAGTGGTTGGGTCCTCGCATCTTGTCTCCTTGCTCAGTGGGGGCCATCAGAACCGCAGCCGCACGCATGTGGTCTAGTCCGACAGCACGTCAGGTCTAGACCTATTTCTGGAGCCTAGGACCGGTCGTTCAGGCCTGTCAAGGGTTCTGCCATTCGGCCGCGGTACTTGACGGCGACACCTCCCAGGCGGATGCTGGTCTATACCTACCGGCAAGCGGGCTAGACCAATGCTGAACCGCGGCCGGCCCCCGAACCCACCAAGGAGGATCCCTCGTGGCAGAGTTGTGGGCCGATGTGCTCGTGGTCGGCGGTGGCCTCGGTGGTGTCGCGGCCGCACTTGCTGCTGCCCGCCGAGGCGCCACGGTGATCCTGACCGAGGAAGATCGGTGGCTGGGAGGCCAGCTCACGGCTCAGGGGGTGCCTCCGGACGAGCATCCGTGGAGTGAGCAGTTCGGGCTGACCGCGAGCTATCGCCAGCTACGCGACGGGATCCGCGACTACTACCGGCGCTGGTATCCCCTCACCGAGGGCGCACGCGCCCACCCGCGGCTCAATCCGGGTGCCGGCACGGTCAGCCCGCTATGTCATGAACCGAGGGTCGCGGTCGCCGTCATTGATGCGCTGCTCGCACCTCACCGAAGCTCGGGTCGACTCACCGTGCTCAGCCCGTACCGCGCCGTCGGGGCTTCGGTCGACGGCGACCGGGTGACCGGCGTGCGGCTGGCGTCGCTGACCGGCGCGGACCCAGTCGACGTCGAGGCCAAGTACGTGCTCGACGCCACCGAGACGGGCGAGCTGCTCGAGCTGTGTGCGGCGGAGCACGTCACCGGGTTCGAGTCGCGACAGGTCACCGACGAGCCGAGCGCCCCCGAGCAGGCGGCCCCGCTGAACATGCAGGCGGTGTCGTGGTGCTTTGCTGTGGACCACGTCCCAGGCGACCACACGATCGATCGCCCGGCCAGCTACGGGTACTGGCGCGACTATCGACCGGCGTTCTGGCCTGACCGGTTGTTGAGCTGGACGTGGCCCGACCCGCGGACGCTGCTGCCGGTCACCGCCACCTTCGCCCCCAACGCTGACGATGACCCTTTAGCCGTTGTTGCCGATCAGAGCCGTGACCCAGGCGCATTCGAGCTGTGGCGATTCCGCCGCCTGCTCGCCCGGGGGCTGTTCGTGCCGGGCAGCTTCGACAGCGACGTGACGCTGGTGAACTGGCCGATGATCGACTACTTCGACGGCCCCATCTTCGGGGTCGACCCGGACCAGGCTGCGGCGCACACGCAGGGCGCGCGCGAGTTGAGCTTGTCCCTCCTGTACTGGCTGCAGACAGCGGCGCCCCGCCCGGATGGAGGCACCGGCTACCCGGGGCTCCGGCTGCGTCCAGACGTCATGGGGACGACCGACGGTCTCGCCCAGGCAATCTCTGTCCGGGAGTCGCGGCGGATCAGCGCCGTGACGACGGTCGTGGAACAGGACATCTCCCTCGCCGTGCGAGGTGAGCAGGGGGCCCGGCAGTACCCCGACTCGGTAGGGATCGGCATGTACCGCATCGACCTGCACCCGTCCACCGGCGGCGACACCTACATCGACGTCGGTGCCTGCCCCTTCCAGATCCCGCTCGGCGCCTTGCTGCCGGTGCGGCTGGAGAACCTGGTCCCTGCGTGCAAGAACATCGGCACGACCCACATCACCAACGGCTGTTACCGGTTGCACCCGGTCGAGTGGAACATCGGCGAAGCTGCCGGCGCCCTGGCCGCGTTCTGCGTCGCCCAGAAGCACACACCGCACGAAGTGCACGCCAAGCACCACCTGCTGACCGAGCTCCAGGACGACCTCGCCCGCGGCGGAGTCGAACTCGCCTGGCCGGACGTCCGCGGCTACTGACCCAACAGCGAGCACACAGCCGAGTCCGGCGCTGACACGCCAAAGAATGGAGACACCGTGAAGAGGTTCCGAAGGGCGAGAGCAAAGACGGCACTGCTGGCGGCTGCCACTGTGCTCGCCGTCGCCGTCGCCGGATGCGGCAGCGGCGGGTCCGGCGGCAACGGCCCGGTCGACCTGCGCATGACGGTATGGACAGCCAACAAAGACCAGCTGGCGCTGTTCAACCAGATCGCCGCCGACTACCAGAAGTCGCACAGCAACATCAAGAGCATCAAGTTCGACGCGCTGCCGTACGACGGCTACACCACAGCCCTGACCACACAGATCGCCGGCGGGAACCCGCCCGACCTGGGGTGGATCTTCGAGCGTGACGCCCCGGACTTCGTGAGCTCGGGGGCCCTGACCGACCTCGGGCCCACGCTGAAGGCAGCGGCCGGGTACAACCTCAGTGACCTGACGCCGTCGACGCTTGCGCTGTGGCAGAACAAGGGCAAGCTGTACGCGTACCCGTTCTCCACCTCGCCGTTCGGCATGTTCTACAACGAGGACATGTTCACCAAGGCTGGTGTGCAGACGCCGGACCAGATGATCGCCGCCAACCAGTGGACTTGGCAGAACGCCGAACAGGCCGCAGCGAAGATCGCGGCCGCGAACCCCGGCAAGGCCGGACTGGTGGTCAGGGACTTCGACTACAAGGCGTGGGAGCAGCTGGCCCAGGTCTGGCGGGGTTTCGGTGCCCGCGCGTGGTCGACCGACGGCACGAAGTGCCAGTTCAACCAGCGGCCGATGGTCGATGCGATGACCTTCATCCACCGGGCCATCTTCACCGACAAGGCGATGCCCGGCCCAGGTACGTCAGCCGACTTCTTCGCCGGTGATGCCGCCATGACCACGACCCAGATCAGCCGGTCGAGTCTGCTCAAGGGTGCCAAGTTCAAGTGGGGGTTCGTCCCACTCCCCCGGGGACCACAGACGGACGCACAGGTCGTTGGGCAGGCCGGGATCAGCGTCTTCGCCAAGGCGAAGCACCCCAAGGAGGCCGCCGACTTCCTGGCGTTCTTCACCGATCCGGCGAACTCACAGAAGCTGGCACAGTACTTCCCGCCGCCGCGCCAGCCGCTGCTCACCACAGCCGTTCTCGGTAAGGCGAACCCCGCATTCACCGCGAAGCAACTGCAGACCGCGGTGATCGACAGCATCAAGACCGGACAGGTGCTGCCCGCGCACCAGAACTTCGCGAAGATCGAGGACACCATCCGGGCGGCCCTGGACCCCCTGTGGCAGCCGAACGCCGACGTCCAGTCAGTACTGGACAGCGTCTGCAAGGCCGCGCAGCCGATGCTGACGCAGTAGTCATGTCCGATCAGATCGCTGAGCAGGCTCACCGCGCGGCGTCCGTACCGTCGCGGAGCTCGAGTGGCAAGCCGCGACGCAAGTTCCTCACTGCACGCCGCCGGGACTCGTTGGCCGGCTATCTGTTCATCACGCCACAGCTGGTCGGTTTCGCGGTGTTCGTGGCGTGGCCGATCATCGCGGTCTTCTGGTACAGCCTGCATAAGTGGAACGTGCTCGCCGGGACGTTCACCTTCACCGGCTTGTCCAACTACCGTCAGCTCGTCCAGGACCCGGTGATGCCCACCGTCGCTCGCGTCACTGTCATCTTCTCGGTCGGCTTAGTCGTCGCCAACCTGGCACTGGCGCTGTGCTTGGCACTGCTGCTCAACGCCCGAGTCGGTGGTACCACGGTGTTCCGGACGATCTTCTTCTCCCCGGTCGTGGTGTCCATTGTCGCCTGGACGATCGTGTGGGGGTTCCTGCTGCAGCGTGATGGCGGGATCAACGGCGTCCTGGCGATGGTGGGCATCTCGGGGCCCAACTGGCTTCGCCAGGGGGGAACAGCGCTGGCATCGGTGATGGTGATGCAGGTCTTCAAGGGTGTCGGGCTGAACATGGTGCTGTTCCTGGCCGCACTGCAGGGTGTCCCACGCGAGCTCTACGAAGCGTCGAAGCTGGACGGCGCCGGCGCGTGGCGAACCTTCTGGCGCATCACGTTCCCGCTGATCAGCCCTACCGTGCTGCTCACCTGCATCCTTACCATTGTCGGCGCGTTGCAGGTCTTCGCGCAGATCCAGGTGCTCACCGGAGGCGGCCCGGGTAGCTCGACGACCGTGCTGGTCTACGCGTTGTACCGGCAAGCCTTCGAGTTCCACCAGTTGGGATATGCCAGCACGCTCGCGGTGGTGCTGTTCGTCATCGTGCTCGCTCTGACCCTGCTGCAGTGGAAGCTACGCAAACGGTGGGTGTTCAATGAAGCCTAGCCAGAGCTCCGCCCGACTGAGGCCCCGCACCGTGCTGTTGGTGTACATCGCCATGGTGCTGCTCGCGATACCGTTCATCTTCCCCACATGGTGGATGGTCACCTCTTCGCTGCTGCCCATCAACGCGATCTTCGCCAACCCGCCGCACTTCTGGCCGAGCTCTCCACAGTGGTCGAACTACCGTCAGGTGTTCACGCTGCAGCCCTTCGCCCGCCAGTACCTCAACAGTCTCTACATCGCCGTCGCCGTGACCACCGGGACCATGGCGGTGGCCTCCATGGCTGGCTACGCGTTCGCCCGCATCCGCTTCCGGGGCCAGAACGTGCTCTTCCTGATGGTCCTGTCCGGGCTGCTGATCCCCAGCGAGGTCACGATCGTCCCCCTGTTCCAGATGGTGCAGCAGGTGGGTCTGATCAACACCCAGTGGCCACTGATCGTGATCCCGATCCTCGGGGCCCCCGGCGTGCTCGGGACGTTCGTCATGCGCCAGTTCTTCCTCGGCATCCCCACAGAGCTCGAGGAAGCCGGCCGCGTCGACGGACTGGGACGGTTCGGCCTGTTCTGGCGCATCGCGCTGCCGCTGGCGCGCCCTGCCCTGGCCGCGGTGGCGATCTTCACGCTCCTCAACAGCTGGAACATGTTCCTCGAACCACTGGTGTACCTGTCCAGCAAGAACCTGTTCACCCTGCCGCTGGCGCTGACCCAGTACACCGACGCCTACGGCGGTCACCTCTGGAACGTCCAGCTGGCCGCCACGACCCTCACCGCGCTGCCGGTGCTGCTCATCTTCGTCGTGGCACAACGGCAGTTCGTCGAGGGCCTTGCCCAGACAGGGCTGAAAGGATGAGCAACCAGAACGGCCTGCGGCACCGGCCACGGAGGGAAGGAACGGCGGTGACCCTCACATCTCCCGCTAAGCACGTCGTGCTGCGCGAGCAGTTGCACGAACAGATCAGCACCCAGCTCCAGCCCGAGCAGATGCTGCCCACCGAGCGGGAGCTCGCCCTGCGCTTCGGCGTCAGCCGGATGACCGTTCGTCAGGCACTCAGGGCGCTCACTGACGAGGGGCGCATCTACGCGATCCGCGGCGTCGGCACGTTCGTTGCCCAGCCTCGAATATCCAAGGCCCCGTCGCTGACCTCGTTCTCCGAGGACATGCGCTCCCGGGGCTACCAACCGGGGTCGCGGCTGCTGGCCACTGAGACGCTGGCCGCTGACCGGCTACTGGCCGCCGCACTCGGCGTCGACGTCGGCACCCCAGTCCACCGCATCGAACGCCTCAGGCTCGCTGACGATGTCCCCATGTGCCATGAGCAGGTGCACCTCCCCGCCCGGATCTTCCCCGACCTGCTGCAGCTCGACCTGACCGGATCCCTCTACCAGACGCTCGAGACCCGTTACCGCGTACGCATCAGTCAAGCCGAGCAGACCACCAGGGCGATCACTCTTGCGCGTCGCCAGGCCGATCTGCTCAGCGTTCCGGCCCGCTCGGCAGCCCTGCAGGTCAAGCGCATCAGCATCGACACCAAGGGTCGCATCGCCGAGCTCGCCGAGTCCGTCTACCGCGCGGACCGCTACGACTTCACGACGCACATCCAACGCCTCCCCCGATGACCAGTTCGGGTGACGCACCAGTCATCGGCATCGACATCGGTGGGACGAAGATCGCAGTAGGCCTCGTCGACCGCGACGGGCGAATCCTGCAACGGGCGCGAGGCGCCACACCGGCGGATCAGGGCCCAGACCGCGTGCTGGATGCGGCAGCAGCCCTCGCTAAGGGACTGGCCGGCGAGGAACAGGCAGTGGCCGTCGGCGTGGCATCGCCGGGCACCATCGACCACGCGACCGGCATCGTGACCTCAGCCACCGACCTGCTCCTCGGCTGGGCCGACACCGCGGTAAGGCAAGAACTCGCTCACCGCCTGGAACGTCCCGTCACCGTGGATAACGATGTGAACGCGGCCGGGATCGGTGAGGCCGCCCTCGGCGCCGGCCGCGGACGACGGTGCGTGCTGCTCGTCGCGGCCGGCACCGGGATAGGAGGAGCACTCATCATGGATGGGCGGCTGGTTCGAGGTGCACACGGAGTCACCGGCGAGCTCGGCCACGTTCTTGTGCCCTCTGCCGGCACGTCCCAGCGTTGCAGCTGCGGCCGCACCAACCACCTCGAGGCAGCGGCGTCGGGCCCGGCAATGGTTCATGCCGCGGCCGAGCAAGGCGTCTGCGTGGCCGATGCGCGTGATCTTTCGCGGCTGGCCGTGGCAGGAGATGCGTGTGCCCGCAAGGTCATCGCCGATGCAGCGGCGGTCCTCGGTCGAGCCCTCGGCAGCCTGGTCAACACCATCGACCCCGACATCGTCCTCATCGCCGGCGGCGTCGCCGGTATGGGCGAGGAGCTGTGGAAACCACTACGCGCCGCCTTCGAAGCAGAGGTGCTCCCGCCCGCTGTCGGCCTCCCGCTGCGGCGCGCGACCCTGGGCGACGACGCCGGGACGGTTGGAGCCGCACTACTGGCACGAAGACACACAAAGAAGGGCATCTGATGACGAGGACCGACGAATCTGTTGGAGCCGCTCGATCGAGCGGCCTGTGGAGCGCGCTCCATGGTGGCCTCGTCGTATCCTGCCAGGCGGCCGACCAGGACCCCCTACGAGACACCGACACGATGCGACGCATGGCCCAAGCAGCAACACGCTCCGGAGCAGCCGGCATCCGGGCGAACGGTCCCAGCGATATCGCGGCGATCAAGAACGCCGTGGACATCCCCATCATCGGTCTGTGGAAGGACGGCGATGCGGACGTCTACATCACACCGACCATCGACCACCTCCTGCGCGTCGCCGACGCCGGAGCAGACATCATCGCTCTCGATGCCACGGCCAGCACCCGCCCGGACGGTGCATCTCTGACCGCCACCATCGACGCCGCTCACCGCCGCGGCCTAGCGGTGCTCGCCGACATCTCCACACTCGCCGAAGGCCTCGCCGCAGCCGCAGCCGGCGCCGACGCCGTCGCCACCACTCTCTCCGGACACACCGCAGCCAGCCACGATTGTGAACGCCCCGACCTCGACTTGGCCCACCGACTCAGCCTCCAACTGTCCGTACCTGTCATCGCCGAAGGCTCGATCCACACTCCCGCTCAAGCGCGCGCCGCGCTCGACGCCGGTGCATGGGCAGTCGTCGTCGGCACCGCTATCACCGCCCCCGGCTGGATCACTCACCAGTTCGTGACCGCACTCACCTGACAGCGATGATCGCCCCGACACACCGCCATGTATGCGAGAAACCGATGCATCAGGCGGGATTCCGGTCATTATCCCGGGTAATGTCGCGCTGTTTCTGGGGCTGTCGCCGAGGGCGTCAATGGTTGCGACTCGGCACCGGGGAGCGTTCGCCAGTAGCGGAAGGCATCGTGTTGGCTGTGACCTCGGGACAGCACGAGGCAATGTCAGACATCCAATTTGGCGTCAACGTGCACGCTGTCTCGTCTCGCCGGGACTTTCACCAGTTGGTGCATCGCGCCGACGAACTCGGGTATGGCGTTTTCGCGGCCCCCGACCACCTCGGTGGCCTCGCGCCTTTCGCGGCGCTGACCTTCGCCGGGATGATCAGCGAACGGCCCCGCCTGCGCACGTATGTGCTGAACACCGGATTCTGGAATCCGGCGCTGCTCGCCCGTGAGGTCGCCACCCTCGATCTGTTATCCCAGGGGCGTGCCGAGCTCGGGCTCGGTGCTGGGCACATGAGGAGGGAGTATGAGGACGCCCGTCTGCCCTGGCTGTCCCTAGGCCAGCGGGTGCAGGCGCTGAGGAGCTGGTGCACGAGGTGCGCCGCCGGCTCGCAGACGAAGGTCACCA
>JAABUO010008231.1_pt1 | contig 11820 bp, 4 predicted proteins | sample 5559291 | NCBI WGS metagenome assembly JAABUO01 (sample SAMN10711878, study PRJNA513372) | rock metagenome | isolation source: Antarctica rocks | place: Antarctica: Victoria Land, Finger Mt sud | reverse complement strand
AGAATTAAGACTGTTACTTATATAAAGTTAAGAGATAAGAGAACGAGTCATCGCTAAAAAACTGAAGCAGCTGTTTTATTCAGACATGTACGCATAATTAATGTTTAAATAAGAAGATCGAGAGATATTATATTAATAAAAATTATTCATTTCATTTTCTTAATTATTAATTCGTTATCTTTAATCATTATATATACTTTGTATACAGATAAGATTATTAATCTTCATGAAATTAAAATTAATTAAGTTATTTTTTAAGTTGTTTATAATAAATGCTTAATAAGATTACTCGAATTATGTCGCTTAATGTTTTAATAATCGCGCTTGCAGATAACTTTTAATAATATTATTTTCATGTACTTCGCGTAAGGCTCGAGATGCGATCTGCGAATCGTCATTAAAATTATAATTAATTAAGTCGTTTTCTAAGTTATTTTAATTCGAGTTAATGTATATTTTAAAGAAACGAATGATTAAAAGTAAAAAGTATTCATGTATTAGTAATAATGCTTTTAAGTATAACGATAACATTTATTATAACGACGCTTTATATTATAATTTATCTTTAAATAAGTCTCTGTAAATATATATAATAAACATAAAAAGAAGAATTAACATATGCGATATAAGTAACATATGCAACATAAATAACATATGCGACATAAGCGATTAAAGCTAACTTTTGTTCAGCGATATATAAACGAACGCAGATTTTATTAACAAAAGCGAAATTCAGTTTAACGACATATAAACGAACGCAGATTTTATTAATAAAAGCGAAACTCAGTTCATTAATATATAAACGAACGCAGATTTTACTAATAAAAGTAAAACTCAGCTCAGCGAAACTAGCTTAAATTTAAATTTTATTCGACTTTAAGCGACGAATATTACTTAAGCTAAAATTTAAAATTTAGTTCACTTTACAAACTGTTAATGTTAAGAGACTTAATTAATGTTATTTATATCGTATATTTAAATATAATCTTAAGCTTTAATAACGATTTAACGTAACATTAACGTCATGTAAGAAAAATGTTTTAACGTTTAAAAAATTATCAGCTATATGTTAAGCTTAAGAAATGTTAATTCGTTATTAATAAGATTAAATTTCTAAACTTTATAATATTTATAAATAAAATGAAAATGAATTTAAATAAAATTAAAATAATTAAAGAATGATTTAAATCGAAAATTTATCGCGAAGTTTAAGTGTTTTTAAGCTTCGTTAACTTTTATAAACGCTTTATTTCTTATTATTTTAAGATAGTAACGTTTCTTATTAATTTATTAAAAGATAATAAAGACGATAAGAGATTAAAATCTTTTAAATAATTTAATACAGCGAAGCAGACTTTTTATTAGCTGCGCGATATTTTCATGTTAACTTCATTTCTTACTCATTATAACTTAAATAAAAAGACTAAAATGAAGATTAATGCTTTTAATTTTATAATCGTAAATATTCTTAATTAGCAGAATATTAACGATTATTAACGATTAATAACGTTTTAATCGCGAAAGATAATATCGACGAAGTAAAATTACGAAACTCATAATCAGAAATTCTTAGTTATAGTAATCGCTTTTAAGTAATGAAGACATTATCTGAAAGATAATTTATATTTTATTAAGATTTAATCAGATTATAATAATCTTAAAGAGTTTATAAAGTAAAAAGAGCTAAACTTTAAACAAGCTCGTTAAGCGCTGAAGTTAATTACTTATAACTTTAAAATCTTTTATCGTTTAAGTAAACGAAACTTCGCGAATGAATCTTTTAAGCGTTTAAATTATGAAAGAGCATCGTTCTTTAACATTAAATTATTATTAACGTTATAAAATAAACTAGCGCTGTTATTAAACGAAAAGACGTTAACGTAAAGCGAACGAAACGAAGTAAATGAACTAAATTTCGTATCTTAATTAATAAAAGTTTAGCTTAATAATATAAACAGATTAAAGTCGTTATCATAAAGAAAGCGAAAGATATTAAATGATTTAGTCTTTATATTTTAATTAGCTAATATTTAAGTTTTTATATTAAAAATGAAGATTAAAAATGTATTTAAAAGTCTTTATAAGAAATCGTAAAGGTTTATAAAGTTCTTAATAAAGAAGCTTCAGACAAAAAACGATTAAGCGAATGAAGTTCGTGTTAAACTCGTTAAGTTTTCTTATCGTCTGCGTAAGCGAAATGAAATTTAAGCTTTAAACTTTAAAAATCTCGTTAAACATAACGAACGTCTTTATGTTTTCGATAATGTAATAATTAAAAAGAAACTTATTAACAAGAATTATAATGATTTCTTAACTAAATACTTTAAAAACGATAAGACTTTAAAACTTTTAAAAAGAAAGTATTATTAGCTCGTTTACTTTAAGTAAATGACTTCGTATATTAAAATCTGTAACGTTTATTAATGAATTAAAGTGCTTAAGCATAAGTTATATGATAAGCTTAAGTTTTTATTTATATTTACATCGATAAAAGTGCGAACTCAGCTAAAATTAACTACAAGCTCATTAAGCTAGCATAAGTTAAAATTATTTGTTTAGTTAAGCTTTTAGCTTGCAAACTCTTATAGCTACTCATTAACGACTAATAGCTAGCTACAAGCGCTTTTAGCTGTTAATAACGATCATTTGCTTAAATAGCATCTTTTGCTTAAATAACATCTTTTACTTAAATAGCATTATACGCTCGAAAGATATAATGCGTAATTCGTGTTACAATCTTAATAATATGTATTTTACGCACGATTTAATGTTAGAAATCAGCATAAAGCGAGTTATATAAATATCATTTAACTAGTATATAAATGCTAAGAAAGAAAAGTATTTAGAAGAACAGAGTCGGCTATATATATAACTTAATTCCTTAATTCTTAATCTTGTAAAATTAAAATGTTTAGAAGCTAATGCGACGTAATTTATTAAGCTTGTTAGCGATTTAATTCTGCAGTACGTGTACTATTAGTAAAAGCTGACTTTAACGCGTGTAAATGAGTATGTAAATAAGTTTAAAACGTGTATGTAAATAATTTTAAAACGTGTAAACTAATCGTTAAGTCGAGTTTTAATATTAACATTTTAACTCGACTTAAATACTCGATATTAACATCATAACTCGACTAAAATACTCGATTTTAACATCGTAACTTGACTTAATATTAATCTCGAGTTAAATTATAATTTAAGTTCTTAACTCGATTCGTTAAGTAATTAAAAATGACGTTAAATGCTAAGAATTACTAAAAAAAATTTATTACGTCATTATTATTCTCTTACATTATTCTCTTACATTATCATGTAATTATTAAATATATGACGAAGAATCGATTATATATAAGTAACAGTAATGATAAACGATATCGCTAGTATACAGCGTATGTATTATATATTTAATATGTAACGTCTTAAGTATGTATAAAGTACGATTTGTAACGTATAAAGATACGATAAAAACTTTGCATTTAATACTAGTTTTAATAAAAGTAATTAACTACGTTATACGATGTACGTCGTATGATGTAATGACTTTAATATTTAACAGTAGCAAGTTAAATATTATATCGCTTTATGTTTTAACGAGTCGAGTCGAGAATTTAAATTAATACTCGATATTAACATTATAACTCGACTCGAATACTCGATTTTAAAATCGTAACTTAAATCAAGTCTTAGCGAGTTAAAAACTCGACTCGAGCTCGATGTATTAACTCGCGACGATTAGTTTAAAAACGTGTAGGTAAATAAGTATGTAAATGAGTTTAAAACGTGTAAGTAAATAAGTATGTAAATAGTTTTAAAACGTGTAAATAAATAAGTTTAAAACGCGTATGTAAATGAGTATGTAAATGAGTTTAAAACGCGTATGTAAATAAGTATGTAAATGATTTTAAAAAGTAGTTTGTAAAATAATTTAATAAATGTTTTATAAGATGATTTAGTAAATAATTTGTGAAATGATTTAATAAATGTTTTATAAGATAATTTAATAAATAATTTAGTAAATAATTTAATAAATAATTTAATAAATAATTTAAAAAATGATTTATAAGATGATTTAGTAAATGATTTAATAAATGATTTAAAAGATAGTTTAATAAATAATTTATAAGATAATTTAATAAATAATTTAATAAATGCTTAATATGAAGCTTAATATGAAGCGTGTTATAAAGCTTAATGAAAAGCTAATGCGACGTGATTTACTGAGCTTGTTAGCGTGTTATAAAGCGTAATATGAGCGTATAATTAAAGCTAACATAAAATAATTATATATTACTAAATTAGCTTGCAGTTAGCTTGTAGCTAATTTATGTTACTAAACTAGCTTACAGTCAGCTTATAACTAGTTTATGTTACTAAATTAGCTAGTAACTAGCTTGTAACAGATGTTTCTTCTAGTAGCTAGCTGCTGCGTCGATAGCGCATTATACGTTAAGTAACTTTACTTACTAGCTTACAAGCTACTTAAGCTCTTCGCTAAATTATTAATGTACGAAGTCATGAAAAGAAATCATTATGAACTTCGTTACGAGTTTATTATTAAATAAGCGTCGTGAAGTTATTTATAACTTTATATTCGTAATTATAAATTAATATATTAAAATAATTAAATATATATTAATAATAATACGAATTAATGTCGCAGAATTAACGAAAGTATTTTTAAAAAAAATCATTTTACGCTTTAACATGTTAATTAACATAATGAGTAACAGAGACTTTGTTTTTACTAGCGCGTTCTAATTAATTATATGTTATTAAGCACGTATAAGACGATAATTAAGCATCGCATTTCATTCGTAAACGAATAATTTAATTAAGCGATAAAATTAAATCTTAAAGCATTATTTACGTACTTTCGCTAACGCAGAGTAAACGAGTTAAGCTAATTTATTATTAATGATTAAATATGCTTATAATAATAATTATTACGTCTTTATTAAAGCTTCGTCATTCTTTTTAATATATAATTATAATTCGAAAATACATTACGAGATTAAAAATAATCTCGTTAAAGAAAAAGTATTATTCGTAAAAGATCGAGTTTAATAACTTTAAGATTTAAGAAATTAATTAACGAAGCGTCTTATTAACGTTATCGCTTAATAAACGAAGTATTATAATCGTAATTATAAAGCTAAAACTTATACTGTTAATGATTTAATTATGCTCTTAATTAAAAATTTAAAACAAAAGAAGTTTAGTAAGAAATTATCGCATAGATTTATTAATTCGTTCAGAATGAATAATAAAGTTAAGACTTAAGCTTATTAATTAACGTTACTTAATATTTATCGTATTTATAATGCTTTTAATGTTTCGTTATTAAAGTTATATTAATATAAAGTAAACGATTAAAAGACGAAAGCTTTTATATAAGCTTTAAAGCTCATTAACGATAAGAAGTAATGAAAAATTATAAAAATTATGAAAAAAAGTAAAAGTAAGAAAAAGCTATGATACAAGATGAAATGATTAAACTAAGATTATATATATAATTAATAATTATTTAAAGAAGAGCTAAAGCTTACTTCAAAGCTAAAAGAAAAATTTAATGAGTAAATAACGTTACGCAAGCGACAACGAAGAAATAAGTAAGCGAGTATTACGATAATAACGCTTAATTATTAACGACGTTAATTTAATACAACGATCGTTTTCGCATCGTTATTAATTATAAAATTTTAATTAAAAATCTTTTTATTTCGTTACATAAAGTATTAATAATAATAAGATTAAACGCTTAACGCGCAGCGCTTAATCATTAAAAATTTATTTATTTATTTATTTATTTATTTATTTATTTATTTATTTATTTATTTATCGTATATATTAAATCTACGTATTAAAATAATGACTTTAAGCTACTAGTAACGTTCGAAAACGTTAAGCTAAAGCTCGTTTAAAAATAATCTTTAATAAATAAAGCTTTTAACAAGTTAACGTCGTTTTTTAAGAAATTCGACTTTACGATCTTACGCTTCTTTTTCTTCTTATTCTTTTTCTTCTCGCTCATTATTACATTTTTTTCTTACTTCATTTTTTTAATCGTTATCTTATTTATTATTTTTTTAACTTCATCGCGCTCGACTTAAAATATTTTACACTTCGTTTACGTCTCATCGCGCTTTCATTTCGTCTTTATTAAACGCTTAATTAATTAAGTAATCTCGCGCTAATTACGTTTAATCGCGAATTAAGCTTTATATACGATGTTAAAAATGTATTTATTAACGCGACGTTATTTCTTCATGATTATTATTAATCTCTTTTGTTTCTTTTTACGCTAACGAAAATAACACGTTAATGTTAATCTGCGCGAGTAAATTCACGAATAACGCGTTTCGTTTCGTTTCGAAAACGTTTAATAAATTAAATAATTCTTAGTAACTGTTACAGCGTAAGTAAAATAAATTTTATCGTAATATAATGATTTAAGTCGTAACGTTAAGCTTTGCACGATTTATAAATATTTAACTCGCGTACGTACTCGCGTTTACTAATATAAATTATACACGAAAAATCTTCGCACTTTAAAGAATAAAAGATTAACTTTATACTTAAATTAGTAAATGTATACATATTAATGATAATTATTATCTTTTCATTAATTCGTATAATCATTAAGATTATAATATGTTTATTTATATTAAAAAATATATATATAAGTCTGTACATTGTCTGCTTCTTATCTTTAAGTACATATAAATGTGTTTATATATACTTAAAAATATACATTAATCTTTATATCGTTTACTCGTTATTATTAAGTACATATAAAAGTGTATAGTTAAAAGGTAAAAAGAAAAAGAGAAAAAAAAGAAAGAAAAAAAATAACATTATATGTAATAAATAAGAATTATATAATTATTAAATGCGCGTTATAATAACGATAATGTTAAATAATTATTAAGTATACGTTTTCGTAACGACAGCGCGTTAATAAACATCGTAATAATAATAATTAAAATCGCAGTCTTATAAAATTTCATGAAGAAATTATAAATTATAATTAATTACAAGATAATATTACATTTAAAAAACTCTTTTTCTTTTATTAACTTAAAGAGATTTAAAAGATTTTTAATGAGCTTTAAAAAGCTGCGCTTAGTAAACGCGATTAATAAGTGTTTTCACTTAAAAGAATTAATACAGCTTCTTTATACTGAAAATTAATGCTTTAAAAAAGAAGATAATTATAATAATAACAAGCGCTAGCTTAATAATAACGCTCATTAAAAACAAGATTAAATAATTTATTAAATAATCTTAAGTCGCTTAATAAGTTAACGTTTCTTATAACGTATTAAGAATGATTTATTACGATTAAATAACGAAATGTTAACGATGAAGTCATTAAGAGTATTAAATAAGCTGAAGCTCATTTTCTTAATATTCTTTAACGATTAGTTTTATATATTAATATTATAATAACTAAGTATAATTATAATAAGTTTATTATGTCTTACGTTTTTTATATTTAAACGCGCTAGCGAATAGTTAACGAAGTTAATCTTACATATATAATGATTTAAACAAAGAGATTAACTTTTAAAGAAAATATAATAATCTTATTTAAGAAGTTAAAAAGTTTAGCGAGTTTTATTTTATATTTTAGCGTTTGTTTTTTTATTTAAAATATGAAGAAAAGTAACTAATAATTAATTTAAAGAATAAGATAATCTTTCGTCTTTAAGTAACTTTAAGTAATTAAGTCATATAACTTAGCTTTTTAAGTAAAATTTAAAATTATTTAATACGTTTAAATAATGATCATTAAGCTATGCGAGAAATTAAGAAAAAGAAATTTATTAAATTAAAGTTAACTAAACAAGTTATCTTTACTAAAGACGTTTTTAAATCTTATTATTAAAAAAATTAAATATATTTATGAATTAGTTAAAATAGCGCGACGCGATTTTAACTAGCGTAAAAGAAATTAACATACTAAATAAAAACTACTTTGTTTATTATAAACTCGATTATATTTTTAAAAAATACTTTCATTAAGTTATAAAAGTTAATGCTATAAATAATAATAATGCGAACGAGTTTAATTATTTTAATTTTAATTCGAACTTTAATATAAAAAATTAATTATTTCTTTAAAAGTCATTAAGAAGATTAAGATAAAATCTTTATGTAATCATAATGAAATTTTTTAAAAAGATTAATATTTTAAAAAGCTCTTTTTAATTAACGCGTTTCTTATCTCGTAAGATTAGTCTTTTAATATTTAACTTTTAGTAAATAAGAAATTAACTGCTTATACTTTAATATATACGAATTTAATTACGAAAGTTTATAAAAAGCTCGATTTATAATTTATTTCGCTATTAAAAGAAAAGCTCATACGCGATTACGATGAAAAGCTAGTTAAGAAAATAATTACTTATAAAATTCGTTTTATTTTAATAATTAATAATTATAAAAAATCTTTAATATTAATACTAATTATAAATATCGCATTAATAATTTAACGAAAAGCTTAAGTAGCTTGTAAGCTAGTAAGTAAAGTTACTTAACGTATAATGCGGTACGAACACAGTAGCTAGCTACTAAAAGAAACATCTGCTACAAGCTAGTTGCTAGCTGATTTAGCAACGTAGATTAGCTACAAGCTGACTGCAAGCTAGTTTAGCAACATAGATCAGCTATAAGCTGGCTGTAAGCTAATTTAGTAATATATAACTGTTTTATGTTAGCTTTAATAACACGCGCTTCATAACACGCTAACAAGCTCAGTAGGCCACGTCGCATCAGCTTTTCATTAAGCTTCATAACACGCTTCATATTAAGCTTCATATTAAGCACCTATTAGACTACCTATCGAACTACCTCACAAACCACCTCACAACCCACCTTTTAAACTACCTTTCAAACTACCTTTCAAACCACCTCACAAACCACCTCACAAACCACCTTTTAAACTACCTTTCAAACTACCTTCCAAACCACCTCACAAACTACCTATCAAACCACCTACCAAACCATCTACCAAACCATCTCACAAACCACCTCACAAACCACCTCCCAAACCACCTTCCAAACCACCCACCAAACCAACTCACAAACCACCTTCCAAACTACCTACCAAACCACCTTACAAATCACCTTTCAAACTACCTACCAAACCACCTTCCAAACCACCCACCAAACCACTTACCAAACCACCTCACAAACCACCTCCCAAACCACCTTTCAAACCACCTACATACACGTTCCAAAATCACCTACATACCCACCTACATACCCATCTACATATTCATTTACATACACGTTTCAAACCCATCTACATACACGTTCCAAACCCACCTACATACTCATTTACACGCGTCAAAGCCAGCTTCTACTAACAATACACGTACTGCAGAATCAGGTCGCTAACAAGCTCAGTAAATCACGTCGCATTAGCTTTTAAACATTTTAATTTTACAAGATTAAGAATTAAGGAATTAAGTCATATATATAGCCGACTCTGTTCTTCTAAATACTTTTCTTTCTTAGCATTTATATACTAGTTAAATGACATTTATATAACTCGCTTTATGCTGATTTCTAACATTAAATCGTGCGTAAAATACATATTATTAAGATTATAACACGAATTACGCATTATATCTTTCGAGCGTATAATACTATTTAAGCAAAAGATGCTATTTAAGCAAAAGATATTATTTAAGTAAATGATCGTTATTAACAGCTAAAAGCGCTTATAGCTAGCTATTAGTCGTTAATAAGTAACTATAAGAGCTTGCAAGCTAAAAGCTTGACTAAATAAATAATTTTAACTTATGCTAGCTTAATGAGCTTATAGTTAATTTTAGTTAAGTTCGTACTTTTATTAATGCGAACATTACGAAACAATATTAAAAAATCTTAAATGAATAAAAAAGAGATATTACTAAACATGAGTCGCGATATTATCGTTTTTTCTAGCTAACTTAATTCGCTTATATTCGTTCTTTTAATTTTAACAAGCTTTTAAATTAATCGCGATTATTCTGAGTTTAAAATTAAAACGTCGCTCTTTATAAACGCTCTTAAAGTACTTTAACGATCGATTTTAACTTTAAAGAAAAAAGCTAATTTAATTTATAACATAAACGTCGCGACTTTTTAAACTTTAGCTTATTATTTAAAGAAGAATTACATTAAGATTTTTACTATGTTAGTCGAAGATATGAATAAAGAGTTAATTTATAACACTCAGTATAATTTAAATTTAATTAGTTTATTTTTAATAAACGAGACAACTTAAAATCTAAAAGATATTAAAGTTAAACTATTCGCGAAATATTAAAAAATTTTAAACGTCTTTAATTAAGCTTAAATTAATAAGCTATTTTCGCATCATTTTTATAATTACAAGATAAAGCTTATTAATGACGACGTTTCATCTTAATATTAAGCATATTGAATGTTTTTCTACAAGCTTTAAAAAATAAAGAAATATTTAAACAAGAATCTTTTTAAAAGTTCTATTATTCTTAGTAAAGCTCTTTATTTTTCATTAATTCTGTTCGCTTTAAAAGTAAATAAAGATTTACGATTTTGCGTAAATTATTAAAAGCTTAACGCTATTATTAAAAGAAATCATTACTCGTTATTTTTAATTAAGAAGATTATTAATAAAATTATAAGATGTAAACATTTAACTCGTTTAAATATTATATTAACGTTTAATAAACTTTGTACGCATCTTAATAACGAAGATTATACGATTTTTATTATCGCTTTAAAGTTATATAAATTACGAGTTCTTTCTTTTAAACTTATTAACGACTCTGTTTCTTTTTAGTAATATATGAATAATATTTTATGAAACTTTTTAAACAAATTTTATTAAATTTATTTAAATGACATTTTAATTTATAATAAAACTTAACGAAAATATAAATAACATGTTAAGATAATATTAAGTCGTTTACAAAAAGTTAACTTATAAATAAATATTTAAAAATGTAAATTTAACGTTAAAGAAATAATCTTTTTAAAAGTCATCGTGTTAAAATAAAATCTTTAAATAAATCTCGTTAAGATAAAAGTTATAGTTAATTAAGCTACTTTAATTAATTTAAAAGAGATTTAAAGCTTTGTAAAATTTATTAACTTTTATTAATAATTCATTAAGAATTTCTTAAAGCTAATTAAATTCTTTATTCAGCTTACTCGCAAAGATATATTCTTTATATGAAATCAGATTTATGTTTAAGCTTTTAAAGATTTAAAAAAACAGATCAGCTTAATTCTTACATTACGACATTTCGATTTTAAACGTTAAATTATTTTAAATATCGATGCGTTTAATTACGTTAAAGACGATATTTTATCTTAGTATAATAACGAAGATATTCTTCATTTAATAATCTTTTAAGTAAAAGTATAATTTTTATTAAATATAATTATTATATTTATAATAAGAAATTACTAGTTATTATTTAATGCTTCGAGCATTAAAGGCTCGAGCTAAAAGATACTAAATTATTAATTCAGATATTTACTAATTATTAAACTTTAAAAATCTTTATGAAAAATAAACAGTTAACTTAACGTTATGTTAATTATCTGAATATTTTATTAAAGTTTAACTTTTAAATTATCTTTTAATTAAACTGATCGCGACGAGTTAATATATCGAGCTCGAGTCGAGTTTTTAACTCGTTAAGACTCGATTCGAATCACGATTTTAAAATTAAGTATTTAAGTCGAGTCATGATATTAATATTAAGTATTCGAGCCGAATCATAATGTTAATATTAAGTATTCGAGTCGAGTTATAATGTTAATATTAAGTATTAACTC
>JAABUO010008230.1_pt1 | contig 11822 bp, 18 predicted proteins | sample 5559291 | NCBI WGS metagenome assembly JAABUO01 (sample SAMN10711878, study PRJNA513372) | rock metagenome | isolation source: Antarctica rocks | place: Antarctica: Victoria Land, Finger Mt sud | reverse complement strand
TACGCCGTTAGGTCGGCGTGGCGTGGACGACAGGGCGGCCACGGCAGCGGTTCGCCGTCAATCTCAACGATGGACAGGACGGCCCGCGCCAGCGCGCCCACCAGGGGATTGAGCGCGCCGCCCCGCATGAACCGCGCTTGCAAGAGCAAAAGATCGATGCGTCGGTCGGCGGCGGGATCGGCGTCGCGCACGCGCGCGCGACGTCCATCGCTCAGGCGCACCTCGTCGGCCGTGACGGACGTTTCTTCCAAGATGTGGGGCATGGTCATATCCTCTTTACGCCGCCGAGCGCGGCTCATCGCTACGTTGTGAACGATTAGGTTGGCCCGGTTAGGTCTTGCGCCCGTCGCCCTTGCTCGCCTACGATGGGCAAGCACAAAGACGTGCAGCGACTCCTTCCGTCTCGCGCCCCTCGGTGACCCCGCCGAGGGGTTTCCCTTTTGCCGACCATGACCACCGCATGATAGGGCCTACAGACAATCACCCTGCGTGCCGATACACAGAGTAGCGAGCCAGCGGCGGTGAGGGCTGTCCGCCGCTGACAAGCCACCGGAGAACCGCTGATGATGTGCCCCATACCATCAGCGGTTCTCGCTCGCGGGAACCAGACCATCGCAATTTCCCTTATTTCGCGCCCCCCGGCGGCCATCTTATCGGCCCCACCGGGGGGCTTTTTACCTTACGTCGCACCTGAGCGGAATACCTAGCGCTCACGACCCGTGGAGCACATAGTACTTTCGGGCTACTGGCAAACACAATGCATACGGCTATAACGATAAGGTTGCTATCGGTGTTTTGGCTGACACCAATAACACGCCGCGTGGGACCGGTCGTCGGCTCTGGGACGCACCAATGACCGGTCCCCTTTTCGTGTTAGCCCTCCCTAGCCGATCCGTCCGCCCTAGGGCGATAGTCACGCGACAGCGTTCGGAGACAGATCATGTCGAAACACGCATCCGCTGTACCGCTCACATGCACGGAGTGCCGCGCTCCCTTTACCCTGACCCCTGCCGCTTATGCCCGACGACGGCAAGCCTATGGCGATCGGCTGCTCTGTCAGCGGTGCCTGGCGGACATTTGGTTACTGATGCAGCCGCGGGAGAAGAGTAAGATCCTCGACCGGAACGTCTCTTCAGAGGAGCACGCATAACGACCGCAGTATGGCCCCTGGCGTCATGCCTGACGGCTTATCCTCATGCATGTGAAGCTACTCCTCGCCTACGCCGCCGGCGGCATGGTGTCAATGAGAGAGGGTGTGCCCTCTCCTCGGCCAACAGTGCGCAGCCGAATGAACTGCGCCAGCGAATCCGCTCCCTCAGCGCGCGCCGCGCACTCCAACACCCGTCTCTCGCCCTCCGAATAGGCGACCTGAATCTTGCATGGGCGCCGGGGCGCCAGGCCCGGCGGCCGGCCACGCCGGCGCTCGGTCTCCTCAGCTATCGCCATCTCTCTTCCCCTCCTCTGCCCCTGTGTGGCAAAACAAAAGGGGCCAACACCATCGAGATGGTGTTGGCCCCTTTATGGGTAGACTCGTCTACCCCAATACTAGCAGATTTGTCACGTTATGTAAATAGCATCGTGCTATTTAGGCGACGTTATCCCGCACAGGGGCTGCGGACTGGCACCAGTCGCGTAGCACGGCCAGTCCGCGGCGATGGCGCGTCGAGACTGTGTTCCGCGATACACCAATCAGCTCCCCCACGCCGCGCGTCGTGGCCTTGGGTTGCGCCATGAGCACAACGGCGGCGTGCAGCTCGGGAAACGCGGGCTCTAGCCGCGCCATGGCGGCGCGCAGACGCTGGACATCGGTGACGCCAGCCAAGCCGCACACTTGGTCGAGGTGCGTCACAAAGGACTCAAGCAAGGGTGGCGCGGCCTTTCCTTCGACCGGCTCGTGTAGGGTGGTAAAGCGGGCTTCGGGGGCCAAGCCGAGCGTATCGACGACGTGTAACTTGGAGTCGTTAGACATTTGTTTGACCTCCGTCGTTTATAGTGAACCCGTGGCGTCGCAAGCACGCTTTGAGATTCCGTACATTGCGCCAATCGCTCGGGGTCGCCGCCGAGAACACCATCGCGCCTCGGCCTGGCGGTCGCCAACACAAATGCCCGCCGTGGCGTTGTTGGACGCTCCAGCCAGCTTTGCGGGCGACGTGGATGAGCTTCTGCAAGTCGCTCATGATGCCCTCGCCTCGGGCTTCTGAGCGGCACGTATCGCCTGGATCGCCGTGTTCAGGCTGACGGCCTGGGCATGGTCGCCGCCGGCGATGTCAGGATGCGCCACCTTCTGCGCGGCACGGTAGACCGCCTCCGCTGCCCATAGTGGGGCGTCGGGCACGAGGTAAAGCATGCGGTAGGGAGAAGATCCGGCCCCTGCTGGCGCGTCCTGGGCGCGCTCGTAGTGCCGGTGCTGGCCGTTGCGTCGAGCGGCGTCCCACTCTTGCCGTCCCGCCCAGGCGTCGGCCCACCGCTGTAGGCGCGGGACTGAGGAGCGCGGGATCGTCCACTCGCGCTCCTCCGGGTCGTAGCGCAGGCCCGTGCCATGGTTGAACGTCCGTTTAAGGTCGTTCTTGGCATCGGCCCACAGGTCGGTATCGGCAGCGATCCACCAAAAGCCGTGGCGGCCGTCGGTGCGCTCGCGGGCGAAAAACGATAGGTCACTTTTGTAGTAGGAACTCATTCCACGACATACCTCTCAAAAACGAGAGAAGAGCGCTTTCGCGCCCTTCATCATCGTCACGTCGTCGCCGCTTCGAGCCGCTGTAGCGCCTCGTCGAGCGCCGCCGGCCTCACCCGGTACGCCCGACCAACTTTCGCCGCCGGCAAGATACCGCGATGCACCAGGCCAAGCGCCGTCGGATACGAGCAGCGCAGCCTTTTAGCTGCCTCGGAGACCGTCAGCAGGTCGTGCTGCTCTGTCGTCGCACTCATCACGTCTCGGCCCCTCCTCGTTATTACTCATTCCCTCCATTATATCATTTAATGAAGTTTAATACCATATATGTGCGGATACTCGTCCGTAGTACAGGCTATATTGTTACTTAGTGTCTTTGACGATATGCATAGGCGGTCTGTATGTGCAGTGCAGCGGCACCTTGTTACACTGTGTGCGCGTTACGCTGTGCGCAGTCATCGCAGCACACACCGCCAGGGGTTGGTGTCCCACACCATAGGCAGGTCTCGACCGAGCCAGGAGCCAAGGGGACGCTATCAAGCATATCGTCGTCGTCCCGCGGGGCAGCGGGTGTGAGTTCGCCGGCACTGACGAGTCTCTGTCCTGAGCGCATCAACGCGTCGCCAGCAGCCGCATAGGCCAGGGTGGTATCAACGTCGTCGCCGTCATCATCACTGGCAGCAGCTTGCCGTTGGGCCAGCTCCCCCGCGTCTTTCGCGCCCTGGAGCCAGCCACGCTCGGCAACATCAACGGGCACGCCGGCCAGGGCGAGGTCAACGCGCGCCTGTCGTGTCGCCTTCTTCCCGCTCTCGTCATCATCGAGCGCCAGCACGACGCCGGCGATTCCGCGCAAACTCGCAAGCGGCAAGACATTGGCTGTCCCGACGAGGGCCAAGACGGGGTACGTCAGGCTGGTGAGTTGTGCAAGCGCCAGGGCGTCGGCCGGCCCCTCGACAAATACCAGCGGCGTCCCTTGCTCACGCGCCATGTTGATGCTCCTGGACGGCCACACGCCGGCGGGGCAACCGGCTAACTTGCGCTGCTTAGCGCCCTTGAACTGTTCACGCGACTCCGTCGACCACGACGGCGACGGATCGACACATAGGCGTCCTACAGCGCTCACGATACGTCCTGTGAGGGGATCTTCAAGCGGATAGACAACGCGCCCAACGCGGCGGCCATGATCACCAGGCCAGACGCCCGGCTCCGCGTATTCTACCCCAAGATCGGCGGCGCGCTGCGGATCAAGGCCTCGCCCACGCAGGTACACGGCGCCAGGGCACTCGGGGTCGCGTAGCGCCTCCCTCATCGCGTCCATATGTGCGAGAAATCGGCCCGCACCGGCCGGGATCTCGACGGTCAGGCGCACGGCGCGCTCCGCGTCGGCACGGAGACGAGCCGCGCGCTCGCGGTGGCCAATCTCCTCAATAGACGGCGCCGGCGTCCGCTTGAACGTGCCGCCACCGTTGAGCCACTGTTCGCGTAGCGTGCCGGTCGCGCCGCATGTGTGGCACCGGAACTTGCCCGTGTCCGGGTCGACTGAGAGCGAACGTTGGTGGTCACTGCCGTGAATCGGGCAGTAGTAACGATCATAACCGCCGGCGCGGGTAGGGGTGTAATCATAGGCGTCGAGGTCGGCGCGCCTCAGGATGGCGCGGCCGTCCTTTGTCCGCGGCAAGTCGAGAGGGATACCAGGGCCGCGGAGGCTCATCGGTCCTCCTCCTCAACCATGCAGCGGTCGCCGTCGAGGGTCAGGGCTATCGGCCGCCCCGTCAGCCCTGACCTGTGCTTCTCAACAGTCAGTTTGAGAGATATCTTGCGCGGGTCGCGGGTGATGTCAAAGACCTTATCCTTGTCTTTCTCCTCCGCCTTCGCAAGCGTCATGATCACGTCAGCGCCATATTCGATGTCGCCGCTTTCTTTCAGCGCGGCCATACCGCCGCCGGCGTACCCGGCCCGGTTCTGACTGCTAATAGCCAGGATCGCGCAGCCGTATTGCTCGCCGATCGCGCGTAGTTCGGGTGTGAATCGGTCGATGCGCTCGCGCACATCGGATGCGTCGACACCAGTGGCCGTGCGCTTGACCATCGCTTGCAGATAATCGACGACGATAAGCGCCGGCGCGGAGCCTGTGCGCGTCATGATGCCCTCAACAAGCGACGTTAAGGTCGGCATGGCCGCCCGCGGCGTTGAGAGATACAGGCGGCCTTGCAGCTTCCGTAGCTTGTCTACCGCCGCCGCCCATTCCTGGCGGTTTAGCTTGGCCTTTAGGGCGTCCGCGTAGCTCACATCACCTAATCGACAGGCGATCTTGCGGGCCAAATCCGTCGCGTCGTTCTCCAAGCTGACATACAACGCGCTTTGTCCGGCCTGCGCAACCGTCGCGGCCCACTGGAGCGCCAGCGTCGTCTTCCCCGTACCTGGCATGGCGGCCAGTAAGTAGAGCAAGCCAGGTTGCAGACCGTTGAGTGTCTCGTCGAGGTGACCGAAGCCTGTTCGCACACCAACGACGCCACCGTGAGCAGCGGCTGCCACCTGGCGCTTGCCGTAATCGTCGAGCAGGACGTCGATGAGGCTATCGGCCTGCGTGAAGAGCGGAATATTAGAGGGAAGACTGGCAAGGTCTCGCAGTTCCTTAGCGCCCTGCTCGGCGAGGGAACGTAGGGCGTCCACATCGACTCCTGCTCGTTGCGCGCGAGTGGCCAAGCCACTAACGACGGCAAGCAGGCGCTCGACGATCTCGTCCGAAGTCGTGGTACCTTCCATGATGTAGCAGGCTCCCGTTTGCTATTGACTGGCTGCGGTGGCTAGCCAGCGTGCCGGCCATCTTTTTCTCGTCCGCATGTCTCGCCTCATCGGTATGCTCTCACGGAGGGCGCGCGTAAGCAAGCGCCCTCCGTGAGTGGGTTAATTTTATTAGATAGAATTAAACTACGTTAGCCCCCCATTTTAGGCGTGAGTTCTGCCATCGTAATCACGGGGTTCTGCCATCGTAATCACGGGGTTCTGCCATCGTAATCACGGGGTTCTGCCATCGTAATCACGGGGTAACTCTGTGGATACCTGCGCTCTTGGCATTGGTCGAGCCACCGACTTCTGCGTCACGCACCACTTGCAGGTTTGCTCGCATGGCTGATCCTTCGATACTGATCGTACCGCCGCTCAATGTCGAATTCGGCGAGTATGAGTACCTTCTGCCTTTTCCAGTGCTTGAGCATTTCTTTGCCTCTAAGGCTGGAATCTCGGAGCGTCCATGCTTTCAACATGGCTGCGGCGCTCTCAGAATGGAGAATGTCCCCATTCTGTGCTTTGATGCGAAACAGTCCCTCTCTCACGCATGTGCGCAGTGTCTCTTCGTTCAGATCAATCGTGCGCTTAGCTCGATTTTCGTCGTAGGGTAAGTGTGTCGCCTCTATAAGCTTGCCCATGGCGAGGTCATAAACAGCCCCATTGTGGGCATCCACCCTGAGTCTCAACGCGACGTAATGAGCAACCTTCTTCGCTGATTCCTGCGTACCTTTAAGGGCGATAGTGCCCTGCAACAGGTATGCAATATAGTTGTTTGGTCGTTGGAGGAACGTGGTGAATGATCTCCCGAACTCGTAGCACCAACCGATCGCGATCTCTGTATCTTGCCGTTCGAGCGTTTCACGTATAGTGACGTACTTTTCACGCCAATTGACGGGTACGCTACGCAACTTGCCTTTGTCATCCACCTCGTTGATGTGGAGGGTATCTGTTCTAACCCATAGATGAACTAGGCGATTAATAGAATCGGATGCCCTCTTGCGGTTGGCTGGATGATGACCGGAGGCAAATCCATCTTTACGGTTCTTCTCTAACTTTCGATAGTCACATGCATCAGCATCGCTGATGTACGCTCTTCCGCGGCCACCATTTTCAGTGAGCGACTGTTCCATAAGCATGCAAGCCATATCCCAGTCGTCGATGCTAACCTCGTCGCGGATCGTCTCCATCTCCTTGACTTGGGCGGCGAGTTGTGCAGGGTCCTTTGATTCGATCTCTGGCCGCAACGTTAAATCTATCTGTCCCGTTGGCACTGTATGGGTGTAGAGGGGAAAGCCTTTAGATGTTTTGCTCCAAGCATCTTTAGGAGCGATGCACATGGAAAAAACAGCCTGGCTGACTTGACTTGATGATGTGCGACCTAGTCCTTCGCGGCCGTCGTATCTAAATGCAAGGCTGATAGATTGTCTCTGTAAACGGGGAGGCGGAATTACCGCGTCTTGGTTCTCGCTCCAGTCTATTGCACCCAACCACTGAAGTAGATCTTTGTTGGGCGGCTCGTCAGGCCGAGCGCCGTAGAACCGGTCGCCGAAGGACAGCAGCCCTCCCTCCTGCCACGCCCATAACACCACTTGACGCCAACGGCGCCTTGTCCAGCGGTGGTAGTCGAGAAGCTCGGAGCGAACTTTGGCGTCAAGTGCGTCAAATTCTTTCTGGGCGAAGATGGCATCCATGTCCCCACTGTTGGAGCGGATAGTGTCGGCAGCGATCTGGCCAAGCGCGGGGAGGGGATATTTCGCGTCCAGACGCGTGCGGAAACGCTCCTCGATCTCCTCCGCTGCTATCCCCTGCTGCGTCTCTACGCCCAGGTACTGGGCGGCGAGGCGGGTCTTGCCTTCGTACCATTGTTGGTCAAACATGGACTCCCCAGGCTCGACCTGCCGTCGTTGTATCTCTGCCATGGCTACTTTCATCCACCTATCGTTGCTCGCTGAACATAGCCAGCCGCTCTTCGCATCACCGACTATGTGCGGTACGCTTCTCATAGACATCATGCCGCCTCCCTGCGGTGGGATGTTTAGGGGGGTAAAGGTGTTTCGCATCCACCTTCACCTCCCGTCCCTGTCCGACGGCGCTTTTTGCCCCGTCATTTCCGACCGGCAATAGCGCGCTCCTACGGTGCTGTGCGGACCTCACGCGGCACCATGTCGGCGTGCCCTCTCACCCTTCGTCGTGCGTGGACGCCTTGGCTTGCAAACGGTCGACCTTCCGTTGCGCGGCGGCCGCCGCGAGCTGCTTGGTCGTGCGCTGCGTCTCCTCAGTATTGAGGCGGCCGGCCATCTGCTGCGCCTCCTCCTTGCTGCGGTAGGCGGGCATGTGCGGCATGCCCGAGGCGGTGCTGACGACCGCGTAGGGGGTGGTCGCGCCATAGGTGCCGCTGCTATGGACGACCATATAGGCCAGGCGTGGTTTGCTTCCCATTGTTCCTCTTTCCGCTTCCGCTATAGCGCGCTCTACGCCGCTGTTGTGTGCTACCAGAGTACTGATCCGTGCGACGTGTATTACCACTCGCCGACTGTCTTGCGTTGCGTGTCGTTGGCCCACTGCGCGTACACTCTGGCCGTGTCGAGTTGGGCGTGGCCGAGCAGCTCGGCGACCTCCTGCAAGTTGTTGGTCTCGCGCATCATGCGTGTGCCGGCGGCATGGCGTAGACGATGCAGGCCATAGTGCTTAATGCCCGCGCGTGCCGATAGATTCCTGAGGCGGGTCCAGGCGCTGGTCCGTGAGCGATACGGGAGCACAAACTCGTCGCGCATCGCCGGCGGGATCGCTTCCAGGGCGGCCGCCAAGCTACTGCTCATAACGATTCCGCGCCGCTTCCCGCCCTTGCCCTTGCGCACGATGATGCCGCGCCCCGACAGATCGACATCATCCCAGCGTAGCTGCATCATCTCGGCCGCCCGGAGGCCCGCGTGCGCGCCCAGGAGGATGAGCACCTTGTCGTAGCGCCCCATGGTTTGCGCCGCCGGTGTCGCCGTGGCTATCTCCTCGTCCAGGACGTGAAGGATGGCCTGTAGCTCATGGGGGGAGTACGGTTCTCGCTTGTCCTTGGCGGCGGTCGTGTCCTTGGCCGGCCGCGCGTCTGTGAAGGGGTTGGCGTCTGTGGCCTTGCACCAGCGCAAGGCGGCGTAGAGGGCGCGCGCGGCGGCGAGACGCGCCCGGACCGTCGCGGGTTTGAGCCCGATGGCCTCCATCTCACGCAGCCAGAGCGCGGCGGCGTCCCGCGAGGGGTGGAGTATATTCTCTTGCCTCCATGCCGCGCTGAGGACCGCGACACCGCGGCGATAGCTGAGGCGTGTATGCGGGCTTACCGTCGCGCCCGCACGGCCGTACAGGGTCAGCCAGGCGTCGGTGATCTCCTGGAGGACTGCCATGTCGTGGGTGTGGCATGCCTCGACGGCGCGACGGCGGCGCTCGTCGTCGGGCAGCGTCGCCCAGGTGCGGGCACGGCCGACGCCTTCCCCTTGAGCCAGGACGAGGGCTGTGCTCATACGACCGTGGCCCACGAGCCGTCGGTGCGTTGCTTGTAATACACGTTGATTGCATTGTCGGCATCGCCGGGGCCGTTCCAGGTGGGGTTCGTGATGCGCATGCGCCACAGGTTTTTGCTGTACGCGTAGCTGGTGGGATTGTAGCGGATCATCTTGCAGCCCTCCGTTTCCAGACGCTGCCAGAGTGCGCGCATCTCGTCGTCGGTCATCGTCGTGACGAAACTGCTCAGAGCCTCACTGTGGGTCATCGCCAAGGTCTCCTTGTATCGTCCGCGTTTATGCCGCGCTATTGTCGGCCATGACACACGACCTGCGCGGCACGGCCGGTCATGGTCAGATATAAGCTATCATAACAGCATTTATGTTCATTTTTTGTTATCTACTCATACGAAGGCATGTGGACGGCGTGTCATCCTTGCGGCTTTACCTCCTCATACTGATCACGGTAGCCCTGACCGTATGAAACCGCCAGTTGGTCGATGTCCTTGTAAGGGAGAATAGCGTTTACCAGGTACTCCTTGAGCGCGTTCCGCGCGAATGCGCGCTGCGTCGGGCCGCCGTAAGGAGCTTTATCTCTCCGTCGGGCATCGGCGCGACCGAGGGAGTAAGCGAGGGCATGCAATGCATCAGACAGTTCAGCGTTAGTTCCTATCAGTGGTTTCCCCATCAGTTTCTTCCTTCCCTAGCGGCCCGCGTATCGTCATCGACGTGCCCTATCTGTGCCGTTTGGTCGCCGTGGTGGCGCTCGTACCACGCCGGGTCTTTGGCGCGCAAGCGTAACCATTCGGCGTCGAGGCACTCATGGCAGCGGAACCTACCCGGTTGCGGTGGCCGCTCGCCGCAGGTCACGCAGGGGATAGCGGCGACGATCTCGGCGTCCGCGTGCGCCGTTTGCAGCGCCTCCTGCTTGTTGCCGGGAAGCGTGCTATCGTCGCCCGGCATGATGCCCGTGCTACGAGACATGGTGCAGGTCCTTCCCGCCGTGCTGTATGATCTCCGCGACCCGTTGCTCGACGAGGCGCTGCATCACCGGAAACGGTGCCTGACCGAGCGGGACAAACCCACGCCCCACATAGGCGCGCCACACGGCGGCGCCCGGCGTTACAGCGACGTAGCCGGCGTAGAGATCCGTGCCGTCGGTGGTGGTTACGCGCGCCTCGTGCAGGTAGGGCGACCGTTCAAGCCAGCGGATCATAACTACGACGCTATATCCGCTGTGTAGTCGCGCCACATTTGAATCAATGTGCGCCCTGTGTCCACCTCGATCCCGACCGCGATACGCGCATCCGTTAGCGCACAGGACCAGAACGGCACCGTAAAGTCATCCAGGCTGTCGTGAAAGCTTGGGTTGCCCCAAAAGACTCCCCACGCGGACTCGTTTTGTAGGTGCTCCTTGCGCTTCTTGTAATGTGCTTCCAGGGCCTCTAAGGGCGTGACAAGCTCAGGCTTCTCTATGGCGGCAAGGGTCGCGGCGGTCCCGTATTCACCGCTCAACCATCCCAACACGAACGCCTCGACCAGCGCGTTATACGAGGGCGCCACGTCGCCGATGAACATTGATTCGCCTGACGTGGACTGCCCGCCCTCCATGACGGCGTGGAAGCGGCGAGGTGGCTGGGGATGCAGGATGCGCCGCACCTGGTCGAGAGACACACCAAGGGTGTCCGCAATCTCTGGGGCGGTTCTGCCCTCCGCATCGAGCAGTAGCGTGTACCAGGCGCGTTGATCCCACCATTCCCGGCATAGACGTTGCCGTTTTTCAACAGGCCACGCAAGGATGTAGTATCGTGGGATCTCGGTGTCAGGACTGGCGGCAGACGTGGTGTCAGTTCGCTCTGCCAGGAGCGCCACCGCATCGCGCATGGTCAAATCCGCAACCGTTGCGGATTCCTTGCCCTGTAACCTAGCGGGCAGATCGCGGGCCAGTTTCATGTAGAGCTGTGCGGTTCGCTCGGGCACGGCACAGTTGGCTTGGAGCCAGTCGAGCCAACCCCCATGCGAGACCTGCGCCTTGGCGTCGAGCAGTAACCGGCCCGCCTCTAAGGCGTGGTGTAGGCCGGCACGTATGGCGGTAGCCGCGTGGTCGTGCTCCTCATTGATACGTGCGGCAAGGTCGGTGAGGTCGGTCAAAGCCATATCAATCGCGTCCATGGTGTGCTCCTTGTGTGCGGGCGTCCATCGCTTCTTTCAAGAGGATGCGCACCATCACCGCGAGCGGGACGGCCTGCTCGCGCGCCATACGCGTTACCGCATCACCCCACGACTGCGGCAAGCGCAGCATGAGCCGCCAGTCAAGGTCAGACTCTCGTGTGTCAGCCATATTTCTTACCTCCACTAGCATTATACAGTATCACTAGTGGTAACGTCTGATTCTATGCACGATGTCTTAAAGCATTGACAGAGCATCGCTACGATGCTATAATAGAAGAGTGAGGAGCAGATAGCTTCTACAAACACATAGCCGCCCGGCTGCTAGAACAACCGGACGGCGGTAGGCACAAGAGGGAGCACGCAAATGACCGCCCAAGCACCTAGTAAGAATGATAGCACCACCTTTAAGCCCCGCGTCCGTCGTCTCGCCGCCGGGAAGTATTTGGTAGAAAGCGAGTCACGCTCTGGACGGGGCCACACGACGACGGCGACGAGCTGCTCGTGCATCGGCTTCTCGTACCGCCGCCACTGCAAGCACGTCGCCCTCGTGCAGGCGCTAGAGCCGGTGATGGAGCGGTGGTACGGGCAGGCCCCGTCGGCGGCTCCGGTCGCCGTGCCGATGACGGCGGGCGCCCCCTCGGGTATCGTGCGGCCGGTCATGCCCACGCTGCCCGCCGTCGCCAGCCTCGACACGCAGATCG
>JAABUO010008229.1_pt1 | contig 11823 bp, 19 predicted proteins | sample 5559291 | NCBI WGS metagenome assembly JAABUO01 (sample SAMN10711878, study PRJNA513372) | rock metagenome | isolation source: Antarctica rocks | place: Antarctica: Victoria Land, Finger Mt sud | reverse complement strand
GCCCGCGACACATTGCGTAGGACATTGCAGTGGCTGTGGCCGGGCATGCGCCCGCTCATTCAGGCCACGCAGCAGGCCTCGGCCAGGCCTCTGCAAGCCTGTCCCCTGCATGCTGCAAGCCGGATGGCAGAGTGCCCACAGTGACAATACTACCACGCCGTAGAGTTCGTCGTGAGCACAGGAGAGGAGGCTGAATGGGTTGCATTGTCTGATACGAGCGGTGCACCTAGGGCACGTGCCCCTATAGGTCATTGTAGGGTTGTAGGGGAGCTCGGCTGATGAAGTGCAGCGGTCATACGTGCTGAGCGCCATAGCCTGCAAGGGTCAAGCCGCTCCAATCTTGCTGCAGAGGCACTCTGAGCTGGCGTGAGCGCAACTCTCTTTGGGCCTTGGGCGCGCAAACCTGGTGAGGAAGAGCCTGCTTCTGCTGTACTGTGGGTGTGCTGGTCCCTGCAGCAAGCTGTTGCCGCTGAGCAAGTGCTTGTGTTGATGCTTTCGAAACAGGTTCGTCCGCAGCAAGTGTGGCTTCTGCAGTGCTGCTCGCCGTAGTCGGGCCTCACCATCAGCTTGCGCCGCACTTGTTGCAGAGCTGGGTCGCTTAACAAGGCAACTTAAGCAGTGCTGCTTAAAATGGGCCCATGCTGACCAACATTGTGAAATAATGCTGGCTTGTTGTTGGTCCGCGCTGCGTGCATAGGCTACGTTGTGCAAAACAGCCCGTAGGCACCGCAGGGCGGTGTTGGTGGACAAGGCGTCTGCAGCGCTCGCTCAGCAAGCTCGTTGCACTCTACCTCGCAGCACTGGCAATAATAGCAAGTGCAGCGTGCAGAGCACAAGCTAGAGTGGGACCAGGGCTGCTCAGCTGGTGCCCAGTGCGGGCTGGGCCGCGCTGCGCGCTCAAGGCCGCCTGCAGAAACTTTAGCTCGGGGGCGCTGTGCTGCTTGGCTGTCGGCTCCTGGGTCACACTGGCTGTGCTGCATGCAGAGCTGATGGCGGACAAGGCGGGTGTAAGCGTGCGTGCCAGCAGCTGCTCTAGCTCCTCCAGCGCGCTGCTCATGGTCAGTTATACAACTGTGGCACAGCGGGGGCGCCATAGCTGTCGGCGAGACTGTCTGATCGCTTTTCAAACGAGATCACGGGGTTTTCCGAGGGCGTCCGCGATGCGGTCACCCCTGCGAGAATGTGCGGACAGAGAATGTGCGGACGCCCGCGGCGGGCGGCCTCCCGGGACGCCGTGGAGGTGCCTGGCGTCCGCCGGGCGGCCGGCGGACATCCTCCCAGCAAGTCCAGGATGGCCGCGTCCGCGGTGGCGTTGCTGGGCTATAACTTTGTGCTGAGCCTGCACATCCTGTGGGCGCGCTGCCCTGAGCCGTACAGCCGGTACTGGGCCAACCGGGTTGGCCAGATCAGGGGCCCGAAAGGGCTCGTGAAGCAGCGCGAAGTCCAAGGCTGGATGTTTATTGACGCTCAGCTGGATGGCAGCACGGGCGCGGAGTATTGGACCGCAGTGGGCGCGCACCGCCTGGTGCTCGCGGCTTGGGAGCGCAGTGGCTACCGCCGCGAGGGCCTCACGGTCGACCATCGCGACCAAGTCAGGGATCACAACTGGATAGACAACCTGCGCTGGGCAACTGCGCGCGAGCAGGCGCTGAACCGGATTAAATCAGGCGCCTCATGGGTGCGCTCTGGATGTTAACCACAGCAGACTGCAAAGAGCAGGGCGCGACTACATAAACTGAGGCCCTGCATGTGCTCATGTGTGCAGCGCGTGTTCGAGGTGGAGCAGCGCCACATTGTGTCCAAGGCGCTCATCAAGGTCTGGGCAAACGACGAGGCGGCAGCCAAGTGGGCCGGCGTGTCAATCGCTGACTTCATGGACGCCGTCGCCAACAAGCGCGTGCTCAAGCGCTGCCTGTGGACCGAGCTGAGCGAGAAAGGGCTGCAGCACGGCCGCTACAGGCCGGCTGTCATCCCACCTCCCTGCCGCCCGAGCCGCAAGCGGGCTGTGGAGGTGCGCGCTCTTCCCACGTCTGCGCCCAGTAGCTCGCTCCCTTGCAAACAGCTGGTGCCTCGACAGCCTGCCTGCGCGGCGAGCCATCCGGCGTGCCTGCGCGCTGCGGCCGACCGAGCGCGCGTCCTGCAGGCGGCGCCGCATGCCAACAAGCGCAAGAGGCACAACTTGGAGGTGTCGGACACGGGCATCTTCCGTGTGCACACTGTCAAGGGCATGGAGATCCTGCCGCGGTACAACCGAGACGGCTACTGCTACGTGACGTATGAGGGGGAGCGCCTCTGCTGCGCGCGCGTGGTCGCCGCCACATACCTCAAGGAGCGGCTGCGGCCCGGGTCGATCGTCCGCCACCGCAACGGCGACAAGACGGACGACAGCGTAGGCAATTTGTATGTGAAGCATTGTTATCTGCGCAAGCGACGTGCGCCGTGAGCGTCCAGCCACGCCCAGCAGCCGAGCGGGCGGGGTGTGCACTCTTTGGGCCGGGTTTACACGCCTGGCCCTCAACCCAGGGGAACCGCAAAGCGGTGACCATGCCTGTACAACGCCCTGTGCAACAGCCCCTCTCTCTGGCTAGGCGGTGTCTGAATTGGCCTGACGGACGGGCGCTGGGGACCCTGCATGGTGCACTGTTGCTGCAATCGGCGCTGTCCCTGCGCGGTGAAGCTCGGGCGCTCGTCAGCGCTCGCTGTTTGACTCGGTCTGCCCTGCATGCTCAGAATGAGTTTTGCTGTGGATCCATCCCCCCAGATTACATGTGGAAATGCGGGCCAAGGTCCGCACCCTACCCTAAGAATTCCCTCCCACAGATCCCCCATATCCGGCCGGCTAAATTAAATTTCGAGCCTCCGGGCCCCCCCACGGAGTGGGGGCCGAAGAAAAGTTGCGGGGTCACCGCTTCCCCCACTGTGAGGGAACCGCTGAACCCCTAGGGGAAACACTGCTGCTTACAGAGGGGGGTTATTGAGAACCACAGTTGAGCGCGACATCGCCGTTTTCAGCCCCGTTTGCCGCTCCGCAGCCAATTTCACACTTGGGAGGCCGTTGTTAGACGTCCAAGCTGCTTTTGGTGGCGGGAGGAGGCGGGAGCCTAGCCCACCACTGAAATAGATTGATGGGCCACACCATGGCCACGCTCCAGGGCCTGCCCGGCCCACTGTGGTCTGTCAGAAGTCACCTGAGCTCGTTTGCAGCCACTGATCCACTGTGCATGGGCCGCTCGGGGCCCAGCAAGCCAATGCGCATCACAGGAGGCGTGCACAGGCCTGCTGCAGTGTGTGGCAGCAGCGCCCTGTGGTAAGTACTTGTGCTGGTCTTGATGGAACCTATGAGGACACCAGAAGCCGCCCGGGCCCTTCCTGGGGCGCAGGTCCCGATGTGCATGCGCAGCTGACGCACATCAGAGCCCGGGCGGGCCCGCTGGCGCCCTGCAATATAGCCTACATCACCACTAGCCTAATTCCTGTGACACCACTGCGCAGGGTTGCACACTCGGGATGCAAAATTGGCAGACGCAATCGCATGGCATCTTGAGCCAGTCTGGTCCTTATGAAGTCAAGAAACACCTCTGTGGTGGTGGCGCACTCTTCCGATGCCTCAAAAGACCAGGAGGTGGCGAAATGTGCTCTTTTCCACAGGCCTGTCGCGTTCAACTGTGGTTCTCAATAACCCCCCTCTTACACGTGCGATGAGGAGAGGCTTTGTAGCTTCGGTTGGCTGTTACACACCTATAATCCACACATTTATCATCCAGACGAGGCTGCTTCATATCCGCCATATGCTCCTGCGCGCAGGTGCAGCAAACCTCAGACAGTCGGTGCAGTTGGTGCGCCCACACTTTCTACGTGATAGGTTGTATGCATCACGCTTGACTCTGGCTTTGCAACTGTCAAGCGGCGAGCAACCAAGAGGCAAGCGCAGGTGATGGCGTCACATTCATGATTATTACTATATAAATCTGCTGAGGCACGCTCGCACGTGCTGAACAGGCGCAGCGCAGCAGTGTTCCAGGAGCGCAGTGTGGGCAGCGGTGCTATTGCACACGAGTGTTCGCAATGGCCAGCGCAAGCAACTACAAGCTGTACACAGCGGGCACGCCCAATGGCTGGAAGGTGATATAACCCTCAAACACGTGACGTTCATGCTTCCAACGCAAAGCTGTTGTTGCACTGAACTGCTCCTCAACCGCAAGGCATCGACTTACATAATCACCCATGATGCTGTGACATGCTTAACAGGCCTGCTTTCCTGCTTCCAGTCCCACTGCCGCATCATGTGAGTGCGCGTGTGGTGCACTATACGCGTGACTTGCATGTTGCGCTCCCTGTTGTTCCTGTTGTGCGACAGCCGACAAGGTGTTTTATGCACCCTCGTGTTCCTGCGCGCCAGGCGTCGGTTCTGCTGGAGGAGCTTGGTGTGCCGTACGAGCTGCACGCAATCTCTCTATCAAAGAACGAGCAGAAGGAGGACTGGTTCCTCAAGATCAACCCAAATGGCCGTATCCCTGCCATGACCGACGGCGACGTTCGCGTGTTTGAGTCAGGTGCGCTGGTGGCCTGCAGGGGCCTTGCAAATCTTGCTGGCGGGTTCAGGGATCCCATGGAACTACGGTTGCTGCTGCCGCCGCTGGGGTGCTGACTCAAGCTGAAACACGCGCCAGGCGCCATGATGCTGTACCTGGCGCAGAAGCACCCCGAGGCGGGTCTGTACTCGCAGGTGTGGTGAACGGTTATGCGCACGCTACGATTCAAGTAGTGTTTGTTGTTGCGTTGTCTGCTCACCGCCTGTTAACATCATGAGCTGCGCTGCAAGCAGACATAGCTTGGATTTTGCAAGCATGGCCGGGCTGCATGGCACTGCAGGACCCCGCCCAGCAGGCCGAGATCCTGTCCTGGCTGATGTTTCAGATGGTGCGCACACGCCGTGCTGCAAGCGCACAATCCTGGGGCCTGCTGCGCCGCGTCGGCCGCATGCATGTCCCCACTCCACGTGCTAGTGTGGTGCCGTTGGTGCAGAGCATGGTGGATCTATGCAGGGCCAGCGCGCATGCATCAGGACATGACAGCAGGCGCAACCGCGCAGGGCGGGCTTGGCCCCATGCAGGGGCAGGCCAACCACTTCGTGCGATACGCGCCGGAGAAGATCGAGTACGGCATCAACCGCTACACCAACGAGACCAAGCGGCTCTACCAGGCGCGCGTTGCGCTGCGGCGCTGCGCGGCTCGGGACTGTCCGCATTGTGGTCCAGATCTATCATCTTTTCATGCAGCAGCACGGCCGCTGATGTCGGCGCGGCCAGGTGCTGGACTCTGGCCTGGAGGGCCGCGAGTACCTGGCGGGCCCGGGCAAGGGCGCCTACTCCATCGCCGATATTGCCAACTTCTGCTGGGTGCGCCTGCGCACGGCGCCAAGGAACAAGGCCATGTGAGTTGCCGAGCGCGCGGTCTGACGGTCCAGCCGTGCGCGGCTGCAGGTGTTCTGTCATACCTGGGCGGGTGCGCCGCCCCCCGCTCTGTAGGGTCTACCCGCCCGCCGCCCCGCTGGCCGTGCGCCGCGGCAGAGACGCGCTCACCCGGGCGGCCCTGCTAGCTCATGCGCCAATGCAAGTCGGACTGTGTACCGCCCTGCCGGGTGCGCGGCCGTGTCGCGCTGCAGGCGCCGCGCTGCAGGCGCTGAGGCGGCAGGTGCGCAGGCATCTCCCTGGACGGCCTGCCCAACCTGGCGGCGTGGCTGGAGCGCATCCAGGCGCGGCCGGCCGTGCAGCGCGGGCTGGACGTGCCGGAGCCCAACAAGTTCAAGGACACGCAGGACCCCGAGAAGGCGCAGAAGATGATCGAGGAGGCGCGCAAGATGATGGTCAGCCACAAGGCGGACTGAACACGCGTGGCGAGCCTGCGCTGCGGCGGGTGCTTTCACATTTGTGTGGCAACGACGTGTGTATCTTACTGAGGTTGTGTAGTGACGTCTTGATATCTGCCGGTGAAAGACGTATGCGGCACGCGGCACGTGACATGATACACCTTTTCATGGAGCTCTGCGTTTGCACTGTGGGCAGCCTGCATGTCCAGCAAGCGCAGGTGGCTGTGCTGGTACTGAAATTAGTATGCTTACCTGATTGGCCGTGAGGCCATGTGCTCACCGTGTCCGACACGGCGTTTCGCCAGCTCGCGGTAGCACTTGTAATAATGAAGACAGGCACACGCATGGTCGACAGGCAAGCACAGATTGTGCACGTGATGTGCTGCTCCGGTGCTGTTCATTACAAATCACCTTCCTGTAGTGGTGAAGTGGTTTAAGAGGCAAGGACCGTCGAGGGGCCCTGGAGTGTAGGCAAAAAAAAGGTGCCAACAGGGGTAGGGTACCCCTATGCTTGCAACTTTTGGGCAACCTGTCGAAACTGAGGCTGGAGGGAAAAATACTTGTTATATACAAAGAAATCGATTCTATGGGAGCTTTGCGATGTGATCTAGTTGAGTCCTAGTGCCCGGCCCACCTCTGCGGCATCGCTGGCAGGCAGACTTGCAATTGCAATGCAGACCGCGCAGCCGCTCGTAATGTGCCCCCCGGCGAGGCCTCACTGCCCAACAGTGCACAGGGAACCGGTCCACTCGTGTTTCTGCCAGAACAGAGTTGCCTCCTGGCAGTGTGCGCAGCGCCCCGCGACTGCACGGAGGGGTGCCGGGGCTGGCACGCACCTCACCAGCATGATGACGATGACGGAGTGGGAGGAGGATGTCCGGGAAGGCGAAGCCAAGAACCATAAAGCGCACAATCTGAAGGAGCTCTTCCGACGCGCGGACCTTGATGGGTACCCTTGAAGCGTTCCCGCTGCGCGCTGCCTGCCTCCTGCACAAGCCCATGCTGCTCTGGTGCACAGGAGCGGCAGTAACGATCCGTCTGCCGCCCAGGAATGGCGTGATAGACCGCCATGAGCTGAAGGCGTTGCTGCAGAGCACTGACAACGGCTTTCAGCCAGTGACGCTGGTGCGCGCCTGGCTTGCGGTGCACCCGTGCGCCACGCCCGTCCCGTCCCGTCCCGTCCAGCGCCCGCACCGGCCGCGCTGCTGCCACCCGCGCCAGGACTGGATGGAGGACCGCGAGGTCAAGGAAGCGCTGCAGAAGTATGACTGGGACGGCAGCGGGGACATCGACATCCACGAGTTTGAGGGCCTCGTCCAGGACGGCATGCTCATGGAGGGCAAGCTGGAGGAGTACCAGCGCGCCTGGCAGGCGCGCCTGTTGCCCTGCCCACACCTCCTTCCATACTGCAGGAGCGTATGAAGGAGTGTGAAGTAACGTCGCTGAAGAAGTGCTAGGGAACGGCCTGCTCCTCAAAAGCCGTGTGACAGTGACCAGTTGTGCGAGAGAACGAGAGGTTGGCGGCAAGTGTCAGTGGAGGCCGGGGGAGGTGAGCGTGCGCTGACGCAGCAGGTCGGCTGCAAGCCGAGGTGCGCGGGCGCTGACGGGCTGCCTAGGCGCCGGAGCAGCCGCGGCGCGCAAAGCAGCCGGGCCTTGCTGTGTGAGCGTCCGCCAGGGCGGCTCTCTGTATAAGTCGCGCGGGGAGGCTGAGCGGGGCGCGCGCGCGCGCGCCAGGCGGCGGGCGGCAGCGAGCTGACGGGCGCGGCGCTGGCGGAGCTGTTCGAGCGGCTGGGGCAGCCGCTGCAGGCGGAGCGGCTGGCCGCGCTGCGCGAGCGCCTGGACGCCGCCGGGCGCGACCACCGCGTGACGTTCGGCGAGGCGCGCCCGCCGTATCATCGCCGCTTCAGCGAGCGCTGCAGCCCGTGCGCAAATGCATGTGCTTTTCAAGGCGCTTTCTCTTGGAGCATTGAGCGGGATCGCGATTTTTGCACCACTGCGGTAGGAGCACTGTGCTCCTGCTCCCGCTCCGCAGCAGGCTGCCTCGCGGTGCCGGCCCCTGCAAAGACGGTCACGTGCCGCACCCTCTGGTCAGGTCGTGGCCCGCGTGCGCGCCGCGCACAGAAATGCATCCCAAGCGCACCACGCTTGCGTGCCCTGCGATGCGCCTGCGCGTGTGCGCGCATGCTGGGCGCAGCGCGCCGGCGGGCTGACCCGGGCGCGCGCGCGCAGTTCCTGGCCATGTTCCGCGCGGAGCTGCTGGACCTGCGCGAGATCATGGGCTTCCTGCGCATGGGCAGCGGCGCGGACGCGCCGCCCGCCGCCGGCGCGCAGCTCGAGGTGCCGCCCTGGGCCGGCGCGCCCTGCCCGCGCCGCATCGCGCCGGGCCTGGAGGCGCAGCCGGTCCCCGCCTGCCCCTGTGTGTCCAGCCTCGTGGCTGCATGAGACTGTATTCGTTGCAGCATATGTGGACGCATTCCTGTGCTATTTTCATGGTGCTCGCGTAGATTGGTGAGTATGTTGCCAACATGCACTTGCAAAAAGTTTCTGGCATCATCGTCTTGCCTTCTGGCTTTTCCTGGCTGGAAACGCCAATATGGTGGTTGCATGCCCGCCCTGACGCGCTGCAAGGCATGGCCTGAGGCGCGGCTGTAGCGCCCTGACATGCGCGCGCGCGGCAGTGGCGGCCCGGCGAGGTGAGCGTGTTGACAAGCGACGAGCAGTTCGACCTGGCGCTCGAGCAGCACGCGCCGCGGCTCATCGTGCTGGAGGCATCGCTGACCTGGTGCCGGCCGTGTAAGGGCTTTGAGCGGACGTACCAGGCGCGCCCGCCGCCCGCGCTGGCGCCCCGCGCCGGCTGGCGCCTGGGCCCAGGGCGGCGCGCCCGCCTGCAGGATGCTGCGTGGACACGGGCGGTGCTATAGTGAGTAGCTGCGGCTGCACGCGGCATGCGCTGGGCCTGGTGCAGACATCAGCCAACGCTGTGCCTGTTGGATACGCCCGAGCGGGCAGCGGCCAGTGCGCGCGGGCAAGAAACGCGCTGGTGAGAACCGAGCGCGCGCGGGAGCTGACCGGCGCGCGCCGGCCGGCGCGCGGCGCGCAGAGGTTTGCCGAGCACTACCAGAGCTGCGTGTTCCTGAAGTTCTTTGGCAACGCGAACGCGGGCACCAAGCGCCTGTTCCGCGAGCGCCTGCAGACGCCGCTGACGCCCACGTTCAGCGTCTGGCGGCGCGGTGCGCGCTGGAAGGCCCCAAAAGGCTGTGTGTAACGGCCAGCGGGGGCTGACGCGGGAGGCCAGGCGCAGCGGCGCCGGCTCGCAGGAGCACATGCGCGTCACAGCACCTCCTGAACACATCCACATGGCGCCCAGGCTCCGTGTTGTCGCATGCAAGCCGTGCTGGGACGTCATGGGAGATCTGTGTTGATATGCCTCTCACGCTTCTGTTCACGCCGGTCCGTACGCGCGAAGCGCGCGACCTCGCAAGCACGCCACAGCCCCTGCAGGCCTGCTCAAGCGCCGCACGCGAGGCGTCAGCGACCTGGGCGCGCTGACGCACCGTGCGCCCGCCGCGGCCGCAGGCCAGAGGCTGCACCAGCACTCCGGCGCGAACAAGGCCAAGATGGAGGCCGTGATGCAGCAGCTCATCTCGCCGGAGGAGGACCCCTCCTTCGGCAACGTGTTCAAGCGGCAGGTCTGGCACGCCAAGCTGGGCCTCGTGTAGGCTCCTGCGCCGCCCCCGGCGGTAGCTGGCTTCAACTCTTGTGGCTCTGTCAGCTGCAGGCCTGTGGCAGCTGTTGCAGAAGCCCACTAGCACAAATTCGTTTTCATGTTGCCATGCTTGTCCTGCGCTGCAAGGTCTGCAGCATATTGCTTGGCCCTGTGTGGCGCTGCAAGCGGGGAGTGCCGCATGCAGGCGGGTGCAGTCTGCGGGTGCGCATTTGCTTGAGCAAATTGTATTGGTCGTGTGCGACCGCTTGCCGGAGCTTTCAGGTAACCGTTCACCGGCCGGGTGTCACCCAGGCATGTCTGAAATGATGGCAAGGACCGGACGCAGCCAAATGCTGTTTGCGCCTAGGAAGCATGCACTGTGCCAATGGATCGCCCTGGCAGGGCACCATTTCATGCGATGAGAACGAACCACTTGTGTGTTTGTGCTTGCACGTAATGCTGAAGCTGGGCACACCGCTGTGACGCAGTCTGCCCGAACCATGCACTGCCTTCCCAGTAGCTTGTGCGCCTCCTACATTGAGGCTGCCATGGGCTGAGAGTGCTTCCTCAAAATCAGCAGCACGCTCTAAAGCAGCATGGAACTCGCTGTAAGCTGCACCGAATGGCTACATCCAACAAAGAGCCCCGGACCGTACTATGCAGCCTGTGTGTTCCAGACAGGTACAGGTACTTCAATCGGTGTCTGATGCCTGCCCAGTACGCACTGCGTGCCACGCAGCGGTCTGAGCGGCTTATGACGGCTTCCACAAGCCACGCACATGCATTTCTAAGGCCACAAGTGTCTTCGCCAAGCTTTGCAGCACTCCCCGGCCGCGCTGCACAGCGTGGTGGCGGCAGCGGGCTGTGCAAAGAAAGCGCGACCATGCACAGCAGCTGTCTGGCGGCACAGAGAGCGGCCCCACGCACCGATGCACGACACCTGCCTGCCAAGACTGTCGCCCAGGCAGCGCGCTGGGCATGCATGCATATGGCATAACCGCTCCAATGACCCGCCGGCTTGCTTCCCTCTCCTTTATCATGTAAATGGCAGGCACATAGTGGCGGATGCCTGCCAGAGGCCCCATCATGACGGGCGCTCCCCCGCATGGCCCAGGAAGCCTAAAAGGCTTCCTGAACAGCCATCGACTGCTGAAGCGCGCTGTTTGCTCTAAGCGCGCAGCCTGTGCGCTGGCCTTGTGCGGCGGCGCGTGCCAGCGCGGGCGACGGCAGTCACGCCTGGCAGCTGGCGGGCCGCTGTGGGCTGCGGCAACAGCAGAGGCACGCCCCAAGAGGCATTGCAGCCTGCGGCGCAGCGCCAGGGCGCAGCGCCAGGCGCGGCAGCTGCCGCTACGCGCCGTCGCCGCCGTCGCACCAGCCCTGGCGGCGGCTGGACGCGAGCGACGTGTAGACGACCAGGCCCAGCAGCTGGCAGGCGGCGGTGGGGTAGAACAGCGAGGCGCCCCAGGACGACGTGCGGTCCAGGAGCAGGCCCACGCTGGTCACGCCCAGGATGCCCGGCAGCGCACCGGCCGTGTTGGACAGGCCCAGCAGCGCGCCCGCGTACACCGGCGACAGGTCCTGCGCGCGCATTTTGCACGCATCTCGGGGCTTGCATGCATCCAAGTCAGCGAGCTGGGGGAGATGCCGGGGTCCATCTCCCCGGCGAGCCCACTCGCGTGTGCTGGCCGGCCCTTGACCAGCTCGCTCTGGTGCTACTTTCCCTGACGCGGAAGCTGATGTACTTGATGGTGTGCATCCTCACGCATGGGCGCGGCATGGCGCTCTGGATCAGCTGTAAGCTTATCAGGGTGTTGGCAGCTCACACATGACGCGCATCCTCACGCGCGGGCGGGACCAGGCGCTCTGGTGTACCTGCAAGCTTGTCACGCAGGTGGCAGCTCGGGTGGTCGAGCCGCGCCAGGCCGGGCGCGGGGAGCACGGCGCCGCGAGGCGCGCCTGGTGGTTGCAGTACAGCCCCGCGCGCGCCCAGGCGCCCAGCGCGAAGGACACGCTGAGCAGCGCCACGATGGCGGCCGTGACGCCCGGCGCGAGCGCGCCCGCCGTGTGCGACGCGCCGGCCGGCGTCAGCGATGCGCACGCGAGCATGCACAGCGCGGGGCCCGCGAACGCAACGCCCTGCGCGCACGGTCCAGCGTATCAGCCGGTCGAGACGCGAGAGGCCGCGCAAGGTTCGAAAACAACCTCCGTCGGCAGAGCGGACGCATCACCATGTCGGGGCATGCTGGCA
>JAABUO010008228.1_pt1 | contig 11824 bp, 11 predicted proteins | sample 5559291 | NCBI WGS metagenome assembly JAABUO01 (sample SAMN10711878, study PRJNA513372) | rock metagenome | isolation source: Antarctica rocks | place: Antarctica: Victoria Land, Finger Mt sud | reverse complement strand
TCAATCTCGCGCTGAACAGTCAACTGGAAATCGTGCCGGTCATCAACAAGATTGACCTGCCCGCCGCCGACCCCGACCGCGTGGCCGAAGAAATCGAGGAAGTGCTGGCGATTGACGCCACCGAAGCTATCCGCGCCTCGGCCAAAGAAGGCATCGGTACGGAAGAGATTTTGGAGAGCATTGTCCGGCGCGTCCCCCCGCCGCAGGGTGATCCCAAAAAGCCATTAAGGGCGCTCATCTTTGACAGCCACTTTGACGCCTACTTGGGCGTTGTCGCCTACGTCCGCGTCCGGGACGGCGAGATCGCCGCCGGAACGCAGATCCGTGCGATGGCGTCCGGCAAGACTTTTGACGTCACCGGGGTCGGCATCTTCTCGCCTCGCATGAAGCCGGTGGAAAAGCTGATGACCGGCGAAGTCGGCTACATCACGGCCTCGGTCAAGACCGTCGGTGACTGCCGGGTCGGGGACACGCTGACACTCGCCCAGCACGGCGCGACCGAGCCGCTTTCGGGGTACCGCCAGGCCCTGCCCGTCGTCTTCTGCGGCCTGTACCCCGTAGACAGCAGCCAGTACCCCGAACTCAAAGAAGCGCTCGGCAAGCTGCAGCTTAACGACGCCGCGCTGACATTTGAACCCGAATCGTCGGCGGCGCTCGGCTTCGGCTACCGCTGCGGCTTTCTCGGGCTGCTGCACCTCGACATCGTCCAGGAGCGTTTGGAGCGCGAGTTCAATCTGACGCTGATTGCGACCGCCCCCAGCGTCATCTACAAAGTGCATCTGACCGACGGCGAAATGGTGGAAGTGGATAACCCCGCCAACCTGCCGCCGCCGTCGGAGGTGACCAGCATGGACGAGCCGTATGTCACGGCCAGCATTATCATCCCGTCCACGTATGTCGGTCAGGTGATGGACATGGCCCGCGACCGCCGGGGCGTTTATCTTCGCACCGAGTACCCGGCGAAAGAGCGGGTGATGATCTTCTACAAGCTGCCGATGAACGAGATTTTGATGGACTTCTTCGACCAGCTCAAGTCCCGCACCAAAGGCTATGCGTCGTTTGACTACGAAATCAGCGGCTACGAGCCGTCCAACTTAGTGAAGCTCGACATCAAGATCAACGACGAGCCGGTAGACGCGCTTTCGTTCATCACTCACCGGGACAAGTCCCAGGAACGCGGGCGTCAGCTTGTCGAAAAGCTCAAAGAAGTCATCCCGCGCCAGCAGTTCGAGATCAAAATCCAGGCCGCCATCGGGGCCAAAGTCGTCGCCGCCGAGCGCATCTCCGCCCTTCGCAAGAACGTCATCGCCAAGTGCTACGGCGGCGACATCAGCCGCAAGCGCAAGCTGTTGGAGAAGCAGAAAGAAGGCAAGAAGCGCATGAAAAGCATCGGCAGCGTCGAAATCCCCCAGGAAGCCTTTATGAGCGTGTTAAAGCTGGGAAGCGACTGATTTTATGGCTGATGAAAAACCGTTTGACGAGTTGATTATTGACACTGTTGACTTGAGTCACATTCGGTTGGTGGAACTCAGTCAGCTTGCCGATCAGGCAAAGCCATTTTATTTGTGGGTTGAGAAAACTTTTCAGCACGTTCTCCACACAAATAGTCTTCTTGATGAGATATTGTATGTTTCTTCTCAAGAGCAAATAGAAGCCTGCATACGACAATGCTATTCAGTGAACGAGCAGCAAGGGCTTCCAATCCTATTTGATGGGATAGGGCGCAGTTATCCTCATCAAAAAGCCTGCTACTACTTTTTCTCGTGGATGGTCCGCGATGCTCCAAAGCAGCGTCTCGAACCGCTTCTTCAACGTATAGTCAGGCAGTCTAAGCGGCGCAGAGTTGACGTAGAGATAGAGGCTCTCGCGGCACTTATCTACAAATACAAACAAAATTTGAAAACATTTTCTTGGGATGCTATTCGTGAAGTCATTATCGACCGGCTTGAAGGTTCACGCCGAAGCATTTCAGGACATGAAAGGGAAACGGTAGTACGGTCTGCGTTGCTTATTGCTGTTCAACAATACTTCACTGACCACTCCAACTACGGGATTTATTCTAAAGTTGAAATTCCAGCAGGGCAAATCAAAATTGGGAACGAAACATATGATGTCAGTGCGCGGTTAATTGGTGTAGAAGGACAAGGAGAACGCGACGTACTTGTTCCTGTCAAAACAAGGGAAACCGAGGGCGGTGGTCACTCGCACCTGTTCACACGCGATATTATGTCAGCAGTTAATGCTGTCAGGGAAGACCGCGCAGAAAGCTTTGTCGTGGCTGTCATTGTAGCAAAGAACTGGGCTTCCCGAGAAGCAGACACTGTGCGTGACAAAGTAGACCATGCTGCCATTTTTAATCTCAGCCCAAATCAATTCCAGATATTTAGCGATGAACAACAGCAAGCCCTCAACACGTTCATCAAGCAGGTTTTGGAGGGAACGGTGACACCGAAAAAGAATTTGAATTAATGAAAGAATTTGACTAATGACGGCATATAACAGTTTGCTCTTGGGAGAAATGAAATCAAATGTATGACAGGGATGTTGCAGAAGAATACAACGACAAGATTTTTTGTGAAGATAGCTGGACCATGTCTCGCACGCTTCCAAACAATATTGCTCAGACCATCATCACAAGTCCGCCCTATTTCGGCCACCGATCCTACTCGCAAAGTGCTGACACAAGGTCTCTAGAGTTTGGTTGCGAGGAAGACCCGAAAGAATATGTCTCAAAGATGGCGGCGCTTTTTCAGGAACTTAAACGGACGTTGAGAGACGATGGGACCCTCTGGTTAAACTTGGGAGACACCTATCGAAACGGTCAACTGATGGGTATTCCCTGGAGAACAGCCATCGCATTGCAGGATTCAGGCTGGATGCTCCGCAGCGAGATTATTTGGAACAAGCCAAATGCCATGCCCTCTTCCGTCAAAAACAGACCAACCGTGGCGCATGAACATATTTTCTTGTTCAGCAAACAAGCGCAATACTTCTATAATGCAGATGCTATCAGAGAGCCGCATATCACCTTCTCCGAAAACTCAAAGATGCGGGGAGGCAGAAACCATTTCGGGAAACGGGACAGCACCCCGGAAGCCGGCAAGAACGGCGGCAATCCTAACCTGCACACAGCCCGCTGGGATCAAGCGTTTCATCCTATGGGTAGGAATAAGCGCACTGTTTGGGACATATCCCTCGGCAAATTTCGCGAAGCCCATTTTGCGGTATTTCCGCCTGAGCTTGTGCAGACGTGTCTTTTGGCTGGCTCGAAGCCTAACGATCTTATTTTTGATCCTTTCATGGGGTCAGGGACAGTCGCATCAGTAGCAAAACAAAATGGGCGCAATTTTCTAGGCATCGAGCTTGTACCGGAGTATGTCGAAATGGCATTGAGCAGGGTAAGCCTTGTACAACCGTCGTTGTTGCTGGTTGGCTAGTAAACAGTTTCGACAAACGCCCTGCGAAAGAACGTCATCGCCAAATGCTACGGCGGCGACATCAGCCGCAAGCGCAAGCTGCTGGAGAAGCAGAAAGAAGGCAAAAAGCGCATGAAAAGCATCGGCAGCGTCGAAATCCCCCAAGAAGCCTTTATGAGCGTCCTCAAACTCGGAAGCGATTAGGAAAAGAATTATTAGGAGAAAAATTATGCTGGAACAGGAAACAGTCAGAATTCCTTATGATGAGTACCGGGCCATTGGTGAGCTATTCCGGGCGCATTTGCAGACGCATGAGAAGCAGCTTCGTGCTGTGGTGGCGTTTGGGCCATTGGTCACACGCGGCGGCACGTATGACATTGATTTGCTGGAAATCGTTGACGGCTGGGGAGCGCTCACAACTGTCACTTTCGGTAGTACGCCGGACCTTCCCCTGCGTGGCTTGCTACGGCTGACCGTTCTGCCGACGCAGGACTTTGAGGAGCCGCACCAAGCGAGCGGAGCCGATGCGCGTGCCGAGCGCCTCTTGGACGGAGTTCTAGAACGCTTGCAGCAGGGATATGAAGTCATTTATGAAAATCCTTTTGGGTATGTTAAGAAAGTGTTAACGCAGGCGAGTTTGACAACTGCGGGCACCAGTCCTTTAACCTTTTTGGACACGGCTTCCATGCAGGAGGCCGCGTGATCTTTCCAAGCGGTGATGTCTTAGCGCAGGCGATGTTTGAGGAAGCCATTCGTCATCTGGAAGACGCTCGCGCTCTTCACGAAGCCGGACGTCTGCCGGGCGCGATTACATCGGCGATGAAGGCGGCGGAACTCGGCTTTAAGGCCGCCGTGTTGCTGGAAAACAAGTTCGGCTGGTGGGAAGGCATTGTGACATCTCATACTCCGGTTACGGACATCGGCAGTCATGTTGTCTTAGACCAGGTTGTTGCACAATTTTCGCCCGCTCTTGTCACCGTATTGAGGGAGATGGAGCGCCTTTCGCCCTCACGTCTGGGCAAGAAAGCATTCGCAGGCAGCCGGGACCCGATCAATCAAGAAGAGCGGAACCCGGAGTATCCATTCATTCTTGTCGAAGCCGCCGTTGTCAGAATAGAAAAGCCGTCTGATTATTTTATGGACGCACAGGTGAGCCGAGACTACTGCGAAGCTGCACGGGAACTATTGACGGAGATAACGACTTTGTACGCCGCCGCAGGCCAATGGAAACTGACACTGCCTTTCGTGTTACTGACACTGCCTTTCGTGTTACCGTGACATTGCTGAAATTGAAACCGATGAGACTATGCCAAATCACCCTCTAGCGGAAGTCTTCGGGTTTCCAATTGATAATATGACAGAGGAGGCAGACCGGCACCGACGCAACCGCCTTTGTCCGTTCGGAAACTCCGTACCGCACTGTACTAAGACCAGCATCGGAAACCCGCTGGGCGTGTGCAGTGTCCTGAAGCTGGGAAGCGACTGAAAGAGGCTACTATGAGCTTATTCCAAGACACGAAGATAGACAAGACGCGGTTCTCCATTGCGAGTTTATCCGAAGAGTCAGATGAGGCAGCTTACTGGCAGACCCAGACGCCCCAGGCACGGCTGGAAGCACTCGAACTCATGCGGCAGGTGATGTATGGCTACGATCCTTCTACCACCCGACTTGAAAGACTTTTTGAGATTACTCAACTCGAACGAGGTTGAGTACCTTCTCGTCGGCGGCTATGCCGTGGGCTATTACGGCTACCCACGCGCCACTGGAGATATGGATGTTTGGATTGCTAAAAGCGCGGCGAATCCAGACAGAGTAACAGCGGCGCTAAGAGCTTTTGGCTTCAGTGCATCCACCATTTCGCCCGCACTGTTCCTCATGCCGAATACAGTCTTTCGCCGGCTAAAAGACAAGAACGATTTGATTAACCTTCCATGAGTGCCATACCATGCCGCCGCTCCCGACGCTATCACACCCGACCCAGAGTTCTAGTTCACAAGTTCAAGAACCAGCAGTCCAATACTCACTTTTTGATCATTCTCAGCGTGAGGCGATTGTCAATGTTGCGTCGGTGCCGCAGCGCAGCCCGTTCCGCTATCCCGGCGGCAAGACGTGGCTTGTGCCGAGCATCCGGAAGTGGATCGGCAACCTGCCGCAGAAGCCGTGTGAACTCATTGAGCCGTTTGCAGGCGGCGGCATCGTTAGCCTCACGGCAGCTTTTGAGGCGCTGACGCAAAAAGTCTTAATGGTGGAGCTAGACGCCGAAGTCGCGGCCGTCTGGCAGACCATTCTGAACGGGCAAGGCGAATGGCTGGCGGAAAGAATTGTCAATTTTTCGCTGACGCCCGAAGCCGTGAAGACGGAACTCCTCTCAGAGCCGGTGGAAGCACGAGACCAAGCATTTAAGACAATCCTGCGAAATCGAGTCAATCACGGCGGAATACTCGCTCCTGGCAGCGGAGTATTGAAGCATGGCGAGAACGGCAAAGGTCTGGCCTCCCGCTGGTATCCCGCAACGCTCAAAAAGCGCATTTTGGACATCCAAAGCGTGAAAGACAGAATCGAGATCGTTCAAAGCGACGGCATAGAAACGCTTCGCGCCAATGCTCATCGGACGGATGCCGTTTTTTTCATTGATCCGCCTTACACAGCCGCAGGCAAAAAAGCGGGGTCCCGGCTTTATACGCACAACGAATTAGACCACGAAGAATTGTTTTCCGTGGTCGCGTCTTTGCGGGGTGACTTCTTGATGACCTATGACAATGCAGAGGGAGTAGTCACGTTAGCGCGGAGACACAACTTTGCAGTCAAAGCGATTTCAATGAAAAATAAGCATCACGCGGAGATGTCGGAATTATTGATAGGACGCAATTTGGATTGGTATTAAAGAAGCCACTCGGTAGGCATCGGCGGAGGGGCGACCTCTCTGCTTTTTTGTAAGTATAAGGGCGAAATCGGCCAAAAATGTGGTATAAATGAGATGAACACTAATCATATAAATACCCAAATAGCCTACGCGGGGTTAGGGTCAAACCTGGGGGACAGGCAGGGAAATCTTCGGACAGCCCTGAGCGAACTCGGACAAATGCCGACAATCACGGTTACGCGGGTTTCATCGCTGTATGAAACGGCCCCCGTCGGCGTGACGGAGCAGCCGGAGTTTCTAAACGCCGTGGCGGCGCTGGAAACCTCGCTTCCGGCGGCGGACCTGCTGGACATCTTTTTGCACCTTGAAAACAAGCTGGGGCGCGTGCGAACCTTTCGGTGGGGTCCACGCGTTATCGATTTAGATTTGCTGCTGTACGGGGACGCGCAAATCACGCTGCCTTCTTTGACTGTCCCCCACCCGCGCCTGCGCGAGCGGGCGTTTGTGCTGGTGCCGCTGGCGGAAATCGCGCCGGAGATGGCGCTGCCGGGCGATCAAAAGACAGTCAAAGAACTGGCGAATTATTTTTCAAGCACTGGGAACATTCGGCGGGCCGGAGTCGTCTAAGAGCGAAGAGGCTTGCTGCAACCCACTTTTCGTGTTTAGGTTTTGTTGGGGTAAGGACGCGCTATGCTGTATTCGTACCAAGCCAAAGACAAATCAGGCCGCACCGTCACCGGAGCGCTGGACGCTGAAAGCGAGCGTCAGGCCGCCCAGGAAATCCGCGACATGGGCTACTTTCCCATGCGCCTCGCACCGCAGCGCGGCGGCGCGGCGACTCTGTCTCCTCAAGCGACTTCTCACGACAACGCACAAAGCCGTTCAGGGCTGAACGGAGCCGCAGCTTTGAACGGAGCGGCCGGGATGCTGCCCCGGCGCAAGATGACGCCATTCGTATGGCTGATGGCGCATCTGGTGTTCCCGTTCTTTTCCGGGGTCAGCCTGCGGGATATGGCGTTGCTGTACCGGCAGTTCGCGGCGATGCTCGGCGCGGGCGTTCCGATTTATCAATGCCTGACTTCGCTGACTCAGCAGTCAAACAATGCGGTTTTGAGCAGGCATCTGCGCCGGATTACGAAATGTGTTCAGGAAGGCGAGATGCTGACCGTCGCGATGAGCGAAGCGCCCTGGATTTTCACGGATTTCCAGCGGGCGATGATCTCGGCGGGCGAGGTCAGCGGGCGGCTCGACATCATGATGGGCCGGCTGTCGTCGGCGCTGGAACAGGAATACACGCTTCGGAGCAAGATCAAGAGCGAGATGATCGAGCCGGTCGTCACTCTTCTGGCAAGTTTTCTGCTGCCGCCTCTGGTGCTGGTCGTGGTGGCGCATAACGTCCATGCCTATCTTGTCCAGGCGGTATATCCGCTGCTGGAAACGGCTTTTGTCCTGTTCGCGATCTTTGTTGTCGGCAAGCTGCTGTCACAGTTTAAGTTTGTTTTTGACGCCATTATTTATGCCCTGCCCGGAATCGGCGGCGCGATCCGCATGATTGCAATCGCCCGGTTTGCCCGCGCCTTCGCTTCGCTGTATGCGGCGGGGGTCGGCATCCCGGAAGCGATCCGGTTCTCGGCGTCGGCGACCGGCAATGAGTATCTATCGCGGAAGATGACGTCCGCGATCCCATCCATCATGGGTGGACGTGGGATTGCGGAGTCGCTGCAGGCGACGCGGGCGTTCCCGCCGATGGTCGTTTCCATGTTAAGCACCGGGGAGCAAACCGGCGGGCTGGACATGACGATGGACAAAGTTGCCGAGTATTACGAGGCCGAGTCGGTCGTCCGTCTGCATCAGATTGTCGTGACGCTGCGAACGCTGGCGCTTCTTTTCATCGCGGTCCGGGTCACGATGATCTTGATTCAATTCTACGGTGGTTACGCCAATCAGTTGAACGATCTGTCCAACCCCGACAATGACCAATAGTTTAAACGACAAACAATTTCAACAACAAGTGACACGTGCAGTATTTTTACATTTTCCTCTGCGCCGCAGTCACAAAAGGAGGCAATGACTTTCAGCCGGACTCAAGCATTATTTTCTTAAGCATTATTTTTCGGAGCATACAGGATGAGCTTACAGCGAAATTATTATGAAGTTCTGGGCCTTCCGCCCGGAGCGACAACGGACCAAATCAAAAAGAAATACCGGGAGCTTGCGCGGAAGTTCCACCCGGACGTCGCGCAGGACAAAAACCTGAGCCAGTTGACGTTTACACAGATCAATCAGGCATACAATACTCTCAGCAACCCGGAGCGGCGTGCCCAGTACAACGGCACCCTGCAAAGTATGACCGCGCCGAGTGCGCCGTCCGCGCCTGCAAAAACGACGCCGGCCCAAAGCGCCCCCGCAGCACCGGCAGCGAGGCCGACCGCGCCCGCCGCACCCGCGCCGAGAGCGGCGCAGCCGGCTCCAAATCAGCCAGCTCCAAATCAGCCGGCTGCGGCGGCGCGGAACCCAGCATTTACGGAAATGCTGAGCCGGGCGGAGAATGCGATCATGGCCGGCAAGCCGGTCGAGGCCCGCGCGTTTTGTGTGCGAATTCTGGAAGCGGACCCGCGCCATGTTCGGGCACTTGAAATCCTCGGAGATGCGCTGGTGCTGATGGGACGGCAGGAAGAAGCGGCGGTGCAGTACCGCCAAGCCCTGCAAGTTGCGCCCAGCAGCATGATTCAGGCAAAGCTCAACCGGGTCGCTCCGCCGAGCCAGTCAACGCGCACCATGCCGCCGCAAGCGCCGCCCACCAGAAACGGCAGCGGCGGCCAGAAAACAGTGCAGCCGGGGAGCGGCAATGCGGCGGAGGAGACGGAGAAACCCGGCGGACTGCTGGGGCGGCTTCTCGGACGGAAGTAACTCCAGCAAAATCAGCAAACAAAAGCGCGAACGGCGGTGCCGTTCGCGCTTTTCTTTATTTCTAAGCAATTGGCTTAAAGAACGCGGCGAGGCAGAGGAGCCGGGGGAAAGTGAGTTTTCAGATGGCGCACGAGCGCGGTCAATGCAATCTGGGCGTCCTGGCTGGCTTTGGCGCAGAAAAAGAGCGCCACGACATATAGGGAATAGCGCTGGCCGATCTGGCTTCGCAGGTAGCGGCCTGCCTGCGCCTGGGACTGGGACAAACAAGCCCGGTAGAGGCGCGGCGCGGTCATGGCGACATATTCGCTGGCAACGCACAGCATTTGCGCTTCAATGGGGATGGACCGCCCGTAGCATCCAAAGGGGTAGCCGCTGCCGTCCAAATACTCATGGTGGAACCGAACGGCGTCGGAAGCAGGCTGGAGAATGGGGATTACATCGAGAATGGCCGCGCCGACCCGGACATAATCGCGCATCACAAAGCGGTCCACGGGGCGGCTCAGGCAGGCCGGGCTGTTCAGAATTTCATAGGGGATGCTGACCTTGCCGATGCCGTGCAGCAGCGCGGCGTACTCAAGCCGCCGGGTCGCCAGCAGGCTCATTCCCCGCAGGCGAGCCATCCAGACCACATATTTGGCTGTCTGCTCGGCATGGCCCAGCAGGTGCGGCTCGCGGGCCTCCACCGCCCGCGCCATCGCGGTAAACGTCTGCCGGTACGACCGTCGAACGGTCCACGGGAGATACAAGATAATCGCGGCCAGCGACAGGCTGAACACGGAGCCGGCAATGAGGTTAACGGTGTTGTTCATAGGGGCAAAATAACCAAGCAGAATGCAACTAGACGGCGGAACTGCTCAATGGACTGGACCAGAGCGAGTCATCAGCAACGGCAGGCTTCTTGCCGACCGCCTCGCCGCGAGCTTCCATCTTCTGCTCACGCTCCAAAATCGCAACAAAGATTTTCACGACTTCCGCATTGAACTGGGTTCCCGCATGACGGCGCAACTCGGCAATCGCTGCGTCCTGGGTCATCGGCTGCCGGTAAGGGCGCTGATCTTCTTTGGCCGGACCGCCGACCATTGCATCAAACGCATCTACCGCCGAGATAATCGCGGACTCAATCGGGATGTCGTCTTCCCCGAGGCCATCCGGATAGCCTTTGCCGTCGGGACGCTCATGGTGGTGGAGAATCCAGTGGCCGACACGGCCCATGACGCTCATGCGGATGACAAGCTCCGCTCCGGTGACGGGATGACGGCGGATCATGCTCCAGTCGTCATCGGTCAGCTTGCCGACCTTGTTCAGCACCCGGTCATCCACCGCCACTTTGCCGATGTCGTGCAGGATCGCCGCATCTTCAATATACTGCATAGACGCCGCCGGCAGCCGCATCTCCTCCGCAATCTTTCTGGCCCAGCGTGCGACCCGGTGCAGATGCCCGTGCGTGTAGGGATGCGCTTCCTGCATAATCCGCCCCAGCAAATCCACCCCCTGCCGGTACACCGCCGCCCGCCGCTCATATGTCAATACTCCCATCCGCAGCGCCAACATCGGCACGATCACAAACGCAATCCCATACCACCGATGCTCCCCATATAAAATCGCCGTCAGCACTCCTATCGGCGACATCATCATCGCGCTCGGCATTTGCCAGCGGTAGTTGTTGTGCCAGATAATATCCCAGCGCTGGTTCGAACCGCTGCTAATGAAAGTCGTCATCAGCAACGCATTTATCATGAACGCTATGAAAGAGCAGAAGCACAGCACGAAACAGGCTCCCCAGCCGGGAACTGTACCCAGTGTGACCCCAGTCTTCGGAAAACAAAAATGTTCCAGAACTGTATAAAGAAAAGCACTCACCCCAATCATGATTATATCAATGGAAACATTAGGGATGTACTGCTTCACCCTAAAACGATGGCTGGCTGGCATGGAAATAAAGCCGTTCACCACTACGCAGATAATCGCAACTAGGGTTGCCGTAGAAGCACCAAACAGACCAATTAGGGCAACAAAGATGGGAATCCCAGGGTAGGTCGTCAGGCTGCTGCTGGGCAGTGATACCGCGAGTAGGCTGACCGCAACGACTAACCCGCTGAGCAGAATTATGTCATACCAAGCGTGAAGTGGGACCGGGCTGAAAAGCGCAGTTAAGCAAGCGATAACAAGCGCGATCCGAGATAAGAGCGGACGGAACCGGGCATAAGGAATCGGCAATTCTGGAAATACCCGATGCACAGCAGCTCGAATACGTAAATGTGCGTGGTTTAAAGACAAAGATAACATAACACTTCTCAAAATCGGCACAAGCCTCTTTCAGGCAAGACTTCATATTCACAATTGGCCTATCAGGCCATTAAAATTAGTCCGAAACGGACACCTCAAAAAGTCGAAGACAAGGGCTGTAGACAACAAAAACTTCCGATCATCATGCCAAAGTCGTCTCTCACGATGTATTTCAACATCCCAGCGAACTAGACATCTTGCGGCGGCCACCAATGCGAACAGCCGCAGCCGGCAACTGCATTGGAGAGGGTCTTGATCATCTTGGAAACGGTATTCATGGAGATACCTAACGCAAATACGGCGGTGCCGATCTCTCGGACGTCACGCCGGCTTCGCTTGTGAGGCCCC
>JAABUO010008227.1_pt1 | contig 11824 bp, 11 predicted proteins | sample 5559291 | NCBI WGS metagenome assembly JAABUO01 (sample SAMN10711878, study PRJNA513372) | rock metagenome | isolation source: Antarctica rocks | place: Antarctica: Victoria Land, Finger Mt sud | reverse complement strand
ACAGCAGACATCAGCATACAGGAGAGCGGTAGTACTTCCGTTGGCAGGAAGACTTTGCTGAGATTGTCTATACTCACGCTTATTCCGGTGATGAGCTCCAGCACAGCAGACCAGTAGCAATCACATCTGCCAGTATACATGTTCACGTGTCTGTGGACCAGATAGACTATGAGTATACTAGCTGTAGCACATACACTGCTGTGCAGTCTGTCAGCATATCCTGCTTCCCAGTTCATGTCAGGCCAATGTCTGATATCATCAACAGTTGCTGGTAGTCACAGCAGCAGCACAGCAATCTTTTCCTGTGGCCATTCAAGCCCGCTGTGCAGCCCTCGGCTCCACTTGCAAGATGCACCAGGGCCTCCTGCCATTTGCCAAGTAAAACTGATGCTCCCAGATTTGGCAATAGCTGGAGGTAAACACATATACTATGCTGTTAGCAGTTATGAGTCATGTGTCAAGTGTCATCACATGGACACTTTACATTGATGATTTGGCTGCTGCAATGCTGATGTCAACGTCCCTCTTGTGACGTCATCACATGCTTCCTTGTCGTCATACAGCTCACAAAGTAGACTGGCTGCACGCGCACGTGCATGCACACAAAAGGTAAGCTAATTTGATCTTGCTAATTCAAGCCAATCAGTGATCTGGGGTCCATCCAGGTATGTGTGTTCTGGACTCTGTGACTGAGTTGCATCTTGCTGGGCAATATGAAGTGCGTTGCTGTGTTACGTGATACCAACCTGACAGGGCTGTTGCACTGCAGGTGGCATACACAACTCATGCCAAAACATACATCAGATTCTTCTGCAAAGGACAATATATAGCTGTGCAAGAGATGATGATGGCATAACTGGTGATACTGGACACATCATAGCTCAACCAAAGCTGAATGTGCTTAGTCAATCCTTTGACTGCTGTCGTGCGTCCAGAATGCAGAATGCTTGAATGCATTCAAAATGTATGCAAACAGATCATTGCATGCATGCATTGCTGCAAATGGCATGTGTATACAGCAAGAGGTCTATGACTGTAGAACAGACTGCAAGCGACTGATGTATGGCCTCCTGCCATCACAATTGATAATCAAAATTAATGTGATTGGTGCATGTGCCAGGTTATATGGTGCACAGGCCCTGCAGATTGTCAGTGTAGTGTACAGGGCATACTGCAAGCCATACATGTATTGCCTCATGAATGCATTGTCACTGGAATCGACTTTCAGGCTCATGTGCTTGACACTGCATGCATTCCTGCAGATAGCATACTGGTACAGCCTTCATAGACCGTCCACTTACCTCACTGCAACCTTCATATATTATTGCCTCATGTTAGAAGATGTATCAATGGTTATCATTCAGGCTACTGTGCTTGATACAGCGTGCATGTAATATCAATGCTGCAAACAGCTTGCAAGCATTGCTGCAGCAGGCCGTCAAAATTGCTCAATGCAAGCCACAAATGTACTGACTGCTGTCATGCACTGATCAAGTAATGACCAGGATTGAATTCCATACCACTGTTATTTTCTTAGGTATGAATCCAAAGACAGCTTCCAAACCACTGTTATTGCTGCACAGTATGCGTGTCATGCTGCAAACTGTTACGACCATTGTAGATCGTCAATATAGCCTGTAAACTACAGGTGTATTGATTGCTGTCATGCTTGAACCATAATTGAGCTGGCGCCTGCAGGCCGCTATGTATTGCTGCGCGGCATGCTTGCATTGCTGCAAACTATTTCAGCCACTGTAGGTCGTCAATTCAGCTGCCTACAATCTACAGGTTTATTGAATACTGTCATACATAGACCGAAATCGATTCCAGGCCACAGTCATTGGTGCAAAGCATGCAAGCAATGCTGCATACAGCAATTGTAAGAACCACTATAGACCATCAAAATAGCTCACTGCAAGCTAAAGCACACCTGTAGCCACAATCATTGATGCAAAGCATGCATGCAATGCTGCACACTGCTTACAACCCTTCTAGACCGTCAAATAGCTGCCTGTAAGCCAAAGGTGTACTGACTGCTTTCACGCATTGACCACAGCGGAAGTCAGGCTGCAGTGCCCCATTTGGTAATGCTGTATGCATGCATCTCCATCTCTGCAAACATTGCCTGCCTGCCCAGGTGCTGCACATGATTATTGGTGACTGTAACCCATATCTACCTTGGCCATTGTCTGAGCTGACATCTGCAGAACGTTCAGAGCAGTCTACCAAGCTCTTGTGAGCATTGCAGACTTGATCTTGCTCAAAAAGCGATGATGTTCTATACACAGAATGACAAGAGTACCCAGGTACATCAACTGCTGTACAGTGCTCAGTCAATCACATCTCAACCAAGCAATACAAATCTGCTTTACTACTAAACAAGGACTGCAATACATCAAGCTTCTTATGCATTCCCCCTCTCATGTTCCACACAACAGCAGAGAGGCTACTTAGCTTGCCCCAGCATTCCTAGTAAGCGCACACACCATACGCCACCCATTCTTCACCCTGCTTAATGTACAGCTTTTTACTAAAGGACCTAGTAAGTTACCTTCCCAGCGTGTTTTCAGGTTGCCAGCCCTTGCTTCCTTGAACTTGTCCCATGCAGCAGCCTTCTGCTTCTGCTGTCAAGTAGTCAGGTCATCATCCAAGCCAACATTGCAGCCTGCAAGCTTTCCTCTGGCCCTGAAGACCTTCTTGTCAGCCACACTCCCAAACTCCACAATGACAAGACCTGGAATAGCATCACCCTCTCTCTTGTTTAAGAAACGTGTAGCCTTGGCTACAACAGCATCAGTTTGCATGCGATCTGCACAAAGCATCTATCGAATTCATTTCGTTCACAGAAAACGTGTCGACCATGCAGAGCCCACGTGGTAGACACAAAATGACGATGTCATGAGGCTGCTACGTGCCCTTAACCGGCACGCAGCGTAATAAGATCGGAAGACAAGTCAGATAATTCCTGGTCTGACCGTTCTGCACTGCTCTTTTTGGACTCGACACAGTTGACGTCGCAAGTTCACACGTTTGTCAGCCGTCAAAATTTTCCTGCGCGTCACGCTTTGTTGACGCTGTGTTGCTGTTGGCTGCGCCGCGGTCTTCTCAAGCACAACCGCTTGTTCCAAATCAACCTTGAGGCAGGTGTTGAATCCATCTCCAGCTTTCCATACGCTTCTTGTGGTTGTTCAAAGCACGTTGTTGAACCGAGATTTGGACAAATGTACGATGGCCCACAGGAGTTCTGTCACCACATGTGTACAGGTCTCGATTGGCCAGTATGTGGCGACCAGGGGCGCCGCACGGGAACTGGCGTGTGCTTGTGTTCGTCGTAGTGCTCACAGGAATACTTGCATGCTCCAGCTGCCGGGAGATTGGGCAACCTGCATTGTCACAGCTGTCTTCAACTAGTTTCACTCTCGAAGATCAGCGTATAAAGTATTACTACATAAGCGGTGCCATGACTACTGGGCCTGTCTCCAAGCAAGTCGACTGTCACGTCTTCTTGACTTTGTACGTGGAACACGGCTATGTCACTTTGATCGGAATATTGATGCCGAACGAAAACCGAAGTCAAGGTGGCTATCACAACTGGTACCTGGAAATGCCACCAGAAGTTGTGTCGACGTCGTGGGATCCACAGCTGAGGGTAACCCTGCTGGACGGGTCAATGCTTAATGTCGAAACTCGCAAATGGCATGCATGGGCCGGCGATCCTGGTGTAAACGGTTTACGATGTGTTCCATTGACTTTCGAGCTGAGGGTTAGCATTGACAAAGTCTCTCAGATGACTTTCCTGCAAGTGGCAGACTGGGAGCCCATGCAGCTTCCTCATCAGGTCGACGAGCCGCTTGATACAGAGTTCCAAACAGTTATAGTCTACGCGCATCTCCGTGGCGAAGTTACAGTCGACAAGGCAATTCTGTTGCACACTCACTTGATGTATCATCATCGCTTGGGCATACAGGAGTTTTGGCTATATGCCTCATACCAACAAATCGTAAATCTACATGCCTGTCAAGAGCTAAAGGACGTAATAGAATCAGGTACCTTGAGACTCATCAATTGGCCAGACATGTTTTGTGAGGAACACTCAGACTGCATTGAAAGTGATGGACACCATCTCAAGCATCAGATCCTTGTGTACAATGTGGCCAGACTTGCTGGCATTCAACCCAGGAAAGGGCTTCTCATTTTGGACACGGATGAATATCTAGTTACAAATGCAGCAGTGATCAGCAACATTAGCTGCTTTGCACAAGATGTTTTGCAATCTTATGCACAAGTTGTACTACCTAGATATGACAGCTTTACTTGTCGCAATGGTGAACGTGACAATGCAGTTCCAGACATCAATTTGTTAAGGCAGGATTCAGTATCCTTTTTGGACCACTTCAGGACACGTTCTCAGACCCCATACATACTGACAAAGGGCAAGTCTCTGATAAATGCAAAAGAAATGACAGTATATGAGATCCACCTAGGCAGAGAAGCTGATACACATAAAACACTTTGGCAGTCAGAGTCGACAGCTTACATACTGCATTTGGTGAATTTATGGGTTATTAGGGAGTGTGAAGAAGACATACCAGTTGAGGACATACCTGCCTGGAACAGGGCTACCTCATCAACCCAAGCTGCGTCATGTATCACAGCATACTCCGCCAAGTCTACCGATATGTTGAGTGGTGATGGCAAGGTTGGCAGCACTTCAGCTGTGGCCTTACAACAAAGTTTGCTGAAGCGCTGACAATGCCAATACCGGTGAGGAATTGGTGAAGTATTAGTGGTCCAGTTTGCTGAAGTGACATCTTGAAGTTGGTAACACCCAGAACTGGAAGTGCAATGTTGAAGATTTTGTATGAGTCTGATTTATCTGTTTGACACAGCAGGTGTGTGATTTGTATGCAAAGCAGCAACCGTCGTGTTGGCTGATAAACATTTTATTACACGACTTTAGACAGGCAGGGTCTCTAAGTGAATCAGCTCGAGTCTCCTCTGTCTGTCTGTGCACAAATGTGTATAAGATATCTTCTGCTCTGAATTCACGACCTCCTGGTAGGCATTCAGCAAGTATACCACACATTAAAAAGGGTGACAGCATAGCAGCGTCATGGCCGCAAAATGACAAGTGTCTCAACCTTGAGATTCAGGACAGGTAAAGTTGCATACTAAGTAGATGCTGGAAGCTGTCAGCAAGCAGTGCACCAAAATATTTGTAGCCTTACTTATTTGGACTATCACGGTATCCCACAGCCGTGCATTGACTCACACAAGCATGCCTGCCAATGCAAATACAAAAGTCAGAAATGTTGATAGAGTTTATCAACAATAGCAGAATCTGCACCCGCTTAAAAAGATATGCAGGCTGTAAATGCCAATGTAAATGCCAATGTAAATGCCAATGTAACTGCCAATGTAAATGCCAATGTAAATGCGATGCAGGCGCAGGCAGGCAGGTGCAAACATCATATGACAATGCATCTTGTAGCCATTATGGGTGTTCATGGCGGCAGTCTGTGGCAGAACGCATTTGCATGTCATTGCAGATGCACTGCTGCAGTAATGCTGATGACAAGGCAAATATCAGCCCTGGTGACAGTCACCAGGGGATTTAGCTCAGTTGGGAGAGCGCTAGACTGAAGATCTGGAGGTCAGTAACTGCGTTGTCTGTATCAGAGACTAGGTTGCTGCATATTTGCAGCCATCAATAACAAACACAAAAGCTTGACAGTTTCTTTCTTGTGTTTGAGCGTCAGCAATACCCACGTGAAAAAAATGCTGATATATGTGTGCAAGCATGTAGAAGTTCAGGTGACTAAGACACGACAAGGGCTCATGAAAAGAGCATAAGTATGCTGGTGACCACACCTTGGCCACACTGTGGCCACTAATGCTTGACCATGATGAAAGCAATGTATCATATTGCCAATCCAAATTGCTGCACAGGGTAAGTAAACAGACTGGTCCAATCTTGCTTAAAACTGAGCATCAGCAAACACAAACAACATTTTCAAACTCATGAAGAGAGCTTTTGATTAGTCTGATCATGTTTGTGCAGCAATAGTTTCAGATTGAAGTCAGGTTCAGGATTACTAGAAAAAAATAAAGAAAAAAGGACAGGGTGGCCTCACTTTAAAGAAAATTTGGACACACTTTGGACACACAATGTCCACGTTCTGGCCACAGTTTTGGCCGCACTCTGGAGGTCAGTCGTTCAATCCGGCTAGTCCCCGAGAGGGTTCACCGCTGCTTCATGAATGTCAACTTCGTTCACATTTGTATACAGCTGCTGTCAAGAGTCTGCTCACAACACTGGTACAGCAAGTGACCAGGTTCAGGGCTGTGTAGCCAGCCACAGTCGTACGATGCGAGGCCGTGGGAAGGTCAAACGCGATGCCGAAACAGGCCAGCCGGCTTGCCTAGTATCTACTTTGCCAGCAACGCAAGAAAAGAAAAGACTACACCTTTCGGCGTCAATTCAATGAGGAGACATGTATTATACCGGGCTGCCCAGGACCAGCAACGCAACAGCAAGCAAGCAGCATTCGTTTGACCAGGATGGAACAGCAGCTTGTGCAGACAGCAAACCTTTGTCTGCAGTTTGAACACCTGCAGAGGCTCACACAGATTCATTTGGCCGTCCCCTTGCCCTGTGGTGCACGCGTTGGCTGCGCCAGCAGCAAGCAAGCTGAGCAAAGGCTATCCCAATATTTTTATTGAAGTCTTGACCTAGTGACATCAGCTTTGCTCTTGCAATCTGCGCACTGGCCAGTACATTGGTCTGAAAGGCATGTGAAATTGCATGTGCAATTGCGGTTGCAGCAGAATTCTGTCTGGCACAGGAATGCAAACTGGTGTAAGCAGGCTTTTGATGGCAGCTGTAGATGGCATACGTATCTGTCTGACTGAAACAGCTGTCATCAGTAAAACCGCAAGAACTTTGCCAGAGGCTGCAGGCAACCCGCAAGTAGATAAGCAATAGATACTGTTCTGTATCTACCTATGAGGTCCTGTAAATGTCTGGCTCCAATACACCAAATCCATAATTCAAATACATCAAGCAGCACAATTTGCCATGCAACATAGCAGTCAGCTAAGTAGTAACAGCTCAGATGCTGACAGTAAGTGTCAGTAGCCTGCAGCTCCAGAGGTCTGTCATAGCATCCACAAGCTGGTCCAAAGCCAAGTGTACAGCAGATGCAACCACAGTCAGACCGACGCAACCACATTCACACTGGAGCAACCACATTTGGGGCAACCACATTCAGACTGCCATGGTGAACACAATGAAACCTCCTGACCACTCTGACCAAAGCTCCCAACCCAATCAGCATATCAGACAGCCTGACCTGTTCAAAAGTGTCATTCGTATGTACTGCAGTATGCATGCATGGATGTGCACAAAAGCTCATAGAGACGTATAACGGCAGTGTGCCAAACCACTCAGGACATTTTTGAGCCCTGGGTGTTCTGTGGCATGCGCTGAATGCCATTTTCTCTAAGAAAACAAGTACTTTCAACAGGGCAGCCATGCCATTAACATAGCTGCCGCGGTACCTGCATAAGAATGGAAACCCCCTACAAGACAACAGTACTTCACCTTCTCAAAAATGTCCAAAGACATTAAATATGCAATGACATTCCACATTAATAAGGTAAAGGAGCAAGCTTGATTTGAGCCTATACCAGGCTGTAATTTGAGAATTTGGGATCAGCCTACTTCTTATTCCGCATTAGTCGCTTCAGGGAATGTGTACATACTTTCTTGTTGATGTTGCTGTCAAGCTGGTGGAGCCACTTGTTGTCATGACACCTTCCAGTGTAGCAGTCTTCTCTCGCACCCGCAGTCAAATCACAGTCAAGGTGATCTTGGCGCATTCAAAGTGTACTGCATCCTGGACTGACAAACAGCTCGCAGTCTGCATGAGCTGGGGCAATATTTGGCTTCTCTCCAAAGATCATTGGCCAATACGTTGTCAAAACGTCTCCCATGACAAACACCTTGTCAACATGGTGGTTGCCCTTTATAGTGTTGCTTTGAAAGTACATCAGCATGTTTTCATAGAAGGATCGATTGTGAGCCTGAATATTCTTCCGAGGCACTGCAAATTGCCCACAGCAATAATATTCAACCTCAGAAGGCATGGGCCCAAAACCTGCTGGTCCTAAGAACTCATCATAGAACTGCCTTGTAGCCATGCCTTGATGCCACATATAAGCTTCAAAGTACGGATAAGCGTCTCCAGCTATGACCTGGCAGCAATGACCACATTAGTTGTAACACTTGCTGACTCCAAGGCAACAGTGAACATCTGCCGTTGCATTGGAGTCTATTTGAAGCCAAAATTTTGCATCATGATGGCAGAGAGTTGACCACAGGTATTGCTCCATAATTGCAAGCAATGACGATGAACACCATGCAACAAGGGCAACCTCACCTGTCCAACAGGAAAGGTACCATTGTACGCATCATTTCCAGTTGCAATGGGGGCAAGTGGAGGCCCAGATGGCAATGACTTCACAGCTTGCGTCCAGACAGTTTGATTCTGATTCAAGTCAACATAGCGAGAGACCAACCCCCATTGCAGGGATGCCAGCGTGTCCCGCATATCAAGATTGTGCCAGCCTTCTGCGTGCCCATGAACAAAAGCTATAGCCTGCGCTCATGTGGTAAAAGTCAATAGCCTTTGCGTGTGAATAAAGCTGCAGCTGAATTAAAATAACACCTGCCTGGGGAAGGCAGTCGTAGTAGTCGTAAATGAATTGCACATATGCTGTTGCCTCATTGGCATAATTTGTGAAGTGATGGCGTTCCTGTTGCTCTGTGTGCTGATAGACAATATATGGGATCCCCATGTCTTTTAGCCAAGCTGAGGAGTGCCTGGTGCCAGCCACTGCAAAATTGCATGTAATACGTCATGAAATATCAACAGCTGTGCATGTGAGTGTGTATGGCATGCACAGCTGTTGGTTACAGCAGATTAGATATGATTGGGAGTCTGACTGTCTGTCTGGGAGTCACTATACCTGATGATGGTTTCCAAGGCAATCTGAGACGTACCTAAAACGAGCCTGTCGATTTGCCCCAAACTCAGGTCACTGCTCAAGCACAGGCTTCTGTCTGGGACATGTGGTTCAGCGTGCATGTGGCAGTCCATAAGAGCATTGGTCTCAAGACGGCCTTGCAGCAGCATGCGACTGCCTGTCTTATGCCCGGATGTTCGTTCCATTGAAAGACCATTTAAGCAGGTAACCTGGAAGGCAGACACTTCACGCTTTCTGTTCGCAGGAGGAGTTTGCACATGAATACATCTGTTGTCAGTTTCCTACATGCCAAAGACAGAGCAGCAACAGCTGGTCATGAAGAGCCTTCATTGCCTGCTTCAACGCGATGAGACGCGCCAGTATCGCCGCCCAGACAAGGGCAGACGAGTTCACTAAAAAGAACCCAGTACTGTGACGTTGCGGTGTCGCTGCAATCGTACTGCGCGATGATCAACGTACGTTCACCTTGCAACTACAGCACCTTGCAACTACAGGGCATGATCAATCATGCGATTTTGTAGTCTAACCCCCAAAGTCGGAATGTCATGCAGTTTGTCTCGCCGTTTCTCAGCCAATCCAGCGCGCAGACTCGCGCAGTCAGCGTTCACAGCAGCATTCCCTAAAGCGGTCAATGTGGCGGAAGGTGATGTTGATTGTGATGATAACTTCCGTGACAGCAGATGACGGTCAGAAATCTCAAGAATTTCTCTTTCGTGACTCATTCATAGTCTTGCCTGGTGATCGCGACAGAAACAATTCCGTGCATGGGTGATTATATATTGTTCGCGTCCAGCAGGGTTGTATACTGCGAGCAAACAAGTGCCTGAAGAAGACACCACGTTGTAAGGCCTATATGAACATCTGCGTATATGTCACGGCTAACACAACGTTTTTATTTGCATTGTGGGGGAAACACAAGCCAACAACTGTGAGACTGTGCCGTGCTAGTTGATCACAGATCAGAGTGAGTCTTGCAGGGTCAGCTCAGCCAGCACGTTGCCATCATGCTCAGAATCTTGTTTGGCGGGGGAAGAGCTGCTGGGATATCTGTATTCGGCTCTCTACGATCCCGGTCTGAACGAGGTACAAGCACAAGTTTTGGCCCGCATCATACACAACTGCCAACTGTTCTGTAACGCCGCAGGTACATGTTTTTGCCGATTTGAACAAGTTTCGGTCCTCGAGAAATGGGCTCATGCAAGTAGATGCCTGCGTGTTCTCAACCCCAAATGGAGAGCCAATATACACCGTCCTGGCTCAAGCGCAGCATATGTTCGACAACGCTGTCCTCTTCACCGGGTATAGAATTATATGCGGTGCAGCACTCTCAGACGCCAATTTCTCGATAGATAATTTATGGCTGGGACTAAGCTTTGAAGGGAAGTCCTTTGCCCCTAGAATACCCATCGTTCAGGTTCGCCACATCTAGCCACGCAATGTGGCACTCAAGACGTATCCGTGCTGTCTCCAAGGACTTTGCCGCGGTGTCAAGTAAAATGCTCTGTAGGTGCCATTGCAAAGGCAAGCTGCAGTGGGGGCTTGCCTAGCCACCATGTACGAAGAAAGGGCCTTTTCAGATCAGACTAAGGAGTGGGTGCTGCATATGCACCAGCTGGGGGTTCACCACTTCCACATATACACGACTCACCGTGCCATTGAGTTTGACAATCATGCAGTGGCTTGGTTTCATCCTCACAACGTGACAGCGGACCAAGACTTGCATGGGGTAGAATGGATTCATGTGGACACCTTCAGTAAAGCTCACAGGTCTGTGCCATATCACTGGGCCAGATAAATACTTGTTGTCGAAAATTCAAGTGTTGATTTATTGAGTTTTTGTAGTGTTTGCATCTCAGCGGAACTGTTCTGCCGGAACATGACATGATCAACTGCATGCGTCAAATTCGTCAAGTAAACTGACTATGCATATGCTGTTCAGGTGGTTACACGGACAAGCGACACTATATGCGCAGTGCATGTTCTATCATCGTCATGAGTACGATCTGATACTATTTTTGGATACCGATGAGTTCATCACCCTCAAAGACACAAGGAACAGCTTAGCTGCTTTGTTGGCAGAAGCAGTCAGTGCGAACCCTGACACTGCAAGCATATCGTTCTTTCGTTATGTCTATGCATCAGGGTGTCGGCCTCAGGACTTGCGGAACTCATCGTACCAGTCGCAGTTTCACGCCAGGGAACACCTCACTGAAAGCTCCCGACATGTCACTGCAAGAGGCTGGACTCACTTGAGTGACCTAGGTGACAAGCTGGTAGTCAGACCTCTGCTGGTAGATGAATTCTACTTTCATTTTTTGGTATCAGCACGACCACCTTTTGACAAGAAGTCTTATGTGCTGCCGCGTTCGCAAGCTTTCATCAAACACCTTCGCGGGCATCCTGGTGCAGATGCGTGTCAATTGTTGACGTATGAAGATCCAGTCTGAATCGCTGGTCAGATCGCTCACAGCTTGCACTTGAAGGGAATACATTCCGATATTGACAACTGATTCTGAAGTTTCGCACGAGCAGTGTGCATGACCTGAATCATGACCAGTGCTGTAAATTTCTGCGTGACTGATTTCTGCATGAAGCAAGTGCTCAGCAACACCCCTGCAGCTTTACAACATGTACAGGAGAGTGCTGACATCACGTTCAAGCCTTGGGATTCATTGTCGCCAATGTTGTCATTGTAAGGCTCAAAGGGGCTACCTTATTAACCCACCTAATGTCCGAAATTGCAATGTGGAGAAGTGAGCACAAAATTCTTTTCACG
>JAABUO010008226.1_pt1 | contig 11824 bp, 7 predicted proteins | sample 5559291 | NCBI WGS metagenome assembly JAABUO01 (sample SAMN10711878, study PRJNA513372) | rock metagenome | isolation source: Antarctica rocks | place: Antarctica: Victoria Land, Finger Mt sud | reverse complement strand
GTGAGTGTTGCGAAAAGCACCCGCGGGCACCCCCCAACGTCCCGGACCAGCCCAATCCAGTCAGAAACAACCGCGTCCAACAAACGTACCCGTCCACAGACGAGAGCTATTTCAACAAGCTCCTAGCCCCGCTTTGCTCAAAGCGATTCGAAGCCGCCCAATGTTTTTTCATCCGATCCAGAAGTGACGAGCCTATTTCCTTTTCCGTTACTCCAATAGCATTGAAACCAGCTAGGGAATGGATGTTCTGCTGGACTCGTTCGACATTTAGATATCTCTGATCCTCGGTCTCAGGCTTGAGGAGGATCTCCCGAAGTACATCGGTCCGCCCCGGCGCCATACCGCTCGCTCGCTCGATTTGTTCTGCAACCGACAGCCTCTCGCGAGGGTGATCATAGCTAATCAGAATAGTCGGGATTCGGGGCTGCCATGTCGCGATGACAGACTCATGACTTTGGCGGCTCCATTTCCGCGGCCTATGGCGCTTATCGCCGAAGTCAGATAAGTCAAGGTCTTTGGACGCTTCATAGCCCCCACTATCCAAGAACAGCAGGGATGCAAAATCGAGCGGCGGTGCGATTTCTCCATAGTGAAGATCGTACGCACTGACTAATGCAGGGCCTGCGATGAGCTCTGCGCTGTACTTGACGATCTCTCCTGCTTCAGGGAAGCCCTTACTCGAGAAGGATGGCACGAGGAGAGGTGTCCCCTCAATCTCAACGCCGTTTAACTGCAATGACCGCTTCCCCGCTAACAGACCTCACTGCGTGTTCTTCTCGTCTAAGGGCGGCTTGGGAGTAGTCAATGAAGAGCCCAGTAACGTCTAGGCCTTGGGTGCGCAGGAGATGTATGCACGCTGTCGAGTCGATTCCTCCACTGAACAGAACGATCGCTTCTCGGTCAAGCCCTTCGGCCAATGGATCTGTCATCCGGGAGTTCATCCTCTGTGCAGCGGTAGTACTGATCGAGAACCTTTGTAGCACGTCACGCTTTGCATTCACAGGAGTCTCGTTGATCGCTCTGGTCACCCCAGCTCCAGACCCAAACCACCATTGACCGCTTCGACGGGGAAGGCCCCGGTCCGGCCCTGGCGAGTTCAATTTGCCCCACTCTCTTTAGATCGACAAAGAGATCATCTACATCGATGAGATCGAGAAACGGCCGCATCGAGAGTTTCGATCTTTCCGGTCAGTACCGTGGCCAGATCGCTCATTTTGGGCGGGTCTATTCGATCAAGGTAGTCGGCAATGTGATCTGGGCATCGACTGCTAAAACCGTAACCATCCATCGGGTGCGAGAAGCGCGTTTCCGAGGACCTACGTTCCCGAAGCCACGATCGTCTGAATTGGTTAACTGAACCTTCCCTAGGGATGCGTTCCTTGTTCTGTTTTGTAACGCAAGTGCTAAGTACGCTCATGAGCTTCGCTCCTCGCACGCGCAAGGGGCACCCTCATCTTCCGCGCTTCGCTTGTGCAGACCGGCTACGCCGCCCCTTCGGGGGAGGGAACCCACCCCTTGCACTTGCTACCCTCACCCGGATGGCCGGGGGCCAAGGCGTGTCTGTGAGAACAGCCACGGCCAAACCGTTCAAACCAAGGCCAACCCCATGCCGTATCATCCAGGAGAGAATCAAATGTCGGAAACATCGCCCAAACCGTCCAGGAAGTTATTCAGGACTTCGTTGCGCCAGACGTGCGTGAACTCAAGACGCTCGTAACGAATCTTCAAAGCCAGCTCACCCACGTTGAGAGCAGCTTGCAGAAGCAGATCGACCAGCGATTTCAAGCCATCGATCAGCGACTTGAAGCCCAGGATAAGAACGCCGAAGCTCAGAATCAGAAGGCAGAAGCTCAGTTCAGAGCGCTTATGTCAGCTCTGGGTGACTTCAAAGCCCAAAGTGAACTAACGACTATCCGGGTAATTAGCCAACTCGTGAGCGTGTTGCCGTCTTAGAAGCACACCGGTAGTCAAGATTCCAGAATCCCATAAAGGCCCGAGCAATCGGGCCTTTTCTCTTGCCCGCAATACGTGGTGGCAAGGACGAATCCACAACAGACCGGCCATCGTGCTTCGCGACAATACGTAAAGGGGCTCTGTTGCATTAACTTTTTTAGCCACAACATATTGTGGTGGAACAAGCGCGCAGCGCCCTACAGCTTGTATGCCGACGATCTGTTTTGGAGTTGATGCAACAGAGCCCCATTCTGAGGCTGATCTCCCACCAAAGACGCATTGAGATACGCAGGCCATTCCTTCAATTTGGTGGAGCAGGCACACTCTCGCCTGCGTCCGCCGCATAGTTGCCCCCATGCCGCGAGCTCTCATCTCCGCTCAAGGTCTGCTGCCCAGCCTTCTCAGAAGCTGTTCGTTTAGGAGTGGTTTTGCTTACGTCCCTGCTTTCTGCCCGCCACTCATATGCCATCTCCCTCGTTGCAGCGCTTCCCATAACTGGAGGCAGCAACGCTCTCGTTATTCAGGGCGCGGCGGCAGCTCTCCCTTTCGGGGCCACCTGCTCGCCGAAGGTCCGTCGGGGATCCCGTCCGCGGCACTGGCAAGCAGCGCTGACCGGCTTGGCGATGATGGCAGGCCTCATGCTGGGCAGCCCCGGGAATATGGAGGCGCAGACCGCCCACTTTGCCGGCACGCAGAGCGTTCCGTTTCGTTCCGGCTTGTCTCAACCCCAAGGCGTGGCGGTGGATCGAAGCGGCAACGTCTATATCGTGGATTCGGGTAACGGCCGCGTGCTGAAAGAGACGCTTGCAAGCGGCGTCTACACCGAGAGCACAGTAGTGAGCGGCCTGTCTCAGCCCCAAGGTGTAGCAGTGGATACGATTGGCAACGTCTATATCGCCGATACGGGTAACAGCCGCGTGTTGAAGGAGACACCTTCAGGCGGAGCCTACACCGAGAGCACGGTAGCAAGTGGCCTAAACCAGGCTGAAGGCGTGGCAGTGGATGGAAGCGGCAACCTCTATATCGCGGATCCGCGCAACTACCGTGTGCTGAAAGAGACGCCTACGGGAAGCGTTTACGCGGAAAGCACGGTAGGAGGGAATGGCTTATTCCAGCCCTACGGCGTAGCGGTGGATGGGAGCGGCAACCTTTACATCTCCGATACAAGCAATGGCCAGGTGCTGAAGGAGACGCTCTCGGGAGGAATCTACGCGGAGAGTACGGTAGCGAGCGGCTTGAATTCCCCCTACGCCCTGGCGGTGGATGGAAACGGCAATGTCTATATCGCGGATACGGGTCATGGCCGGGTGCTGAAGGTGACGCTTTCGGGAGGCGTTTATACGCAGAGCACGGTAGAAAACGGCTTGTCCTACCCTCAAGGTGTGGCGGTGGATGGGAGCGGCAGCGTCTATATCGCGGATACGTATAACAACCGTATTGTGGAGGTAATCGCTGCGTCGCCCAGCTTCGGCTCGATCTTAGTTGGGAGCACAAGCGGTACGCAGACGGAGATCTTCAGCTTCGATACGGGTGGCACCATCGCCGCACCCCCCGTTTTAACCCAGGGAGCCACCGGCTTGGACTTCAACGACGCGGGCTCCGGCTCCTGCACCACCAACGGCACCAGCCACGCCTACGCCGCGAGAGATACCTGCACGGTAGATGTGAAGTTCTCACCGAAGTTCGCTGGAGCGCGGTACGGCGCGGTGCAACTGACCGACTCGAGCGGCGCGGTCATCGCCACCACATACCTGCAAGGCACAGGCACGGGACCGCAGGCTGTCTTCTACCCCGGCATGCAGAGCGTTACGTTTAGTACCGGCTTGGCTCGCCCTACCGGTGTCGTGGTCGATGGCAGTGGCAACATCTATATCGCGGATCACGATCATACTCGCGTGCTGAAGGAGGCGCTTTCGGACGGCGTTTACGCCGAAAGCACCGTAGGGAGCGGTTTATTCCTCCCTCAAGGGCTGGTGGTCGATGGGAGCGGGAATGTCTATATCGCGGACGCGGACAATAACCGTGTGCTGAAGGAAACGCTTTCCGGGGGCGTCTACATCCAGAGCACGGTGGGCAGCGGCTTGGCCTCCCCTCAAGGCGTGGCGGTGGACGGAAGCGGCAACATCTATATCGCGGATGCGGATAATAACCGTGTGCTGAAGGAGACGCTCTCGGGCGGCGTTTACACCGAGAGCACGATAGGCAGCGGCTTATTCTCTCCCCAAGGGATAGCGGTGGATGGGAGCGGAAACGTCTACGTCACAGATCCCGGTAACAGTCGTGTGTTGAAGGAGATGCTATCGGGCAGTGCGTATGCGGAGAGCACGGTTGGGAGCAGCTTGGCCAACCCTTTTGGCATCGCCGTGGATGGCATCGGCAATATTTATATAGCGGATACGAATAACAATCGTGTGCTCATGGAGACACCATCAAGCGGTGCTTATATCGAGAGCACCATAGCTAGTGGCTTGAATCAACCCTACAGCGTGACGCTCGATGGCAGCGGCAACATCTATATCGCGGATACGAATAACAACCGCGTGGTGGAGATCGATGTCCGCGACCCGCCGACACTCACCTTCCCCTCCACCGACGTGGGCTCAACCAGCATGTCGCAGACATTGACCTTAGCCAACATGGGCAATGCCCCACTGACTTTCGGGGCGCCGGGAGACGTCGGCTCGCTCAATCCCAGCATCTCGGCGGACTTCACCTACAGCAGCAGCTCTACCTGCTCGCAGATCGGCTCCAGCTCCAGCAACTTCGTGCTGGCGGCAGGCACCTCCTGCACCGAGATCGTCAGCTTCGCACCGACCGCCGCCGGCACGATCGCAGGCCAGGTCGTCAGCACCGACGACAACCTGAACCGGGCAGGCTCCATGCAGGCCGTGGCGCTCAACGGTACCGGGAGACCGGCCACACCAACCGTGACAGTCTCCAACTCAAGCACCACTTATGGCACCGCGTCTGCGACGCTGTCCGCGACCGTGCAGTTTGCCGGTATCGCGCCGACAGGATCACTTACCTTCACAGTCGGCCCCGGTTCCCCCGTGCCGGCAACCTGCACCGCCGCGACCAGCACCACGGAGACCTGCACCGCCCGCTATCCTGCGAGTACACTCACCGTAAACAACTACACCATCACCGGTACGCTAGCCGCCGACACGAACTACAACATGAGCTCCGGCACAGGCACGCTGACGGTCACCCAGGCGACCTCGAGGCTGAGTGGCCCAGCGCAGCAGCCGGTGACCTTCCCCTATGGCCAGGGTGGCACCTTCACCATCTCGGTCACCGGCCAGAACAGCGGCACGGGCGTCTCGCAACCAAGCGGCACGGTGATCTATACCATCGGCTCCGGTGCAACGCAGACTGCGGCATTGACCAACGGTGTAGCGACGGTCACGGTTCCTGCGACTCAGCCAGCGAACAGCTACGCCGTAATAGCGAGCTACGCAGGCGATACCGGCTACAGCGCGGCGCAGCCGATCACCGTGCAGTTGCAGGTGATCAAAGCCACAGCAACCGTCACACTCAACAGCCTGAGCGCGACCTACGACGGCAACCCGCATGCCGCGACCGCAACCACTACACCCAGCAACTTGAACGTGACGTTCACCTATAACGGTTCAGCCACCGCACCCACGGCAGCGGGCAGCTACGCCGTCGCAGGCACGGTCAACGACCCCAACTACTCCGGTGCGGCAACGGCAACCCTGGTCATCTCGAAGGCCACAGCAACTGTCACACTCGGCAGCCTAAGCACAACCTACGACGGCAACCCGCATACCGCGACGGCAACCACCACGCCCAGCGGCTTGGGCGTGACGTTCACCTATAACGGTTCGGCCACCGTACCCACGGCAGCGGGTAGCTACACCGTCGTAGGCACGATCAGCGACAACAACGACTTCGGCACGGCAACGGGAACGCTGGTCATCGTGAAGGTGACTGCGCCGATCGGCTTCGCGATGGCGGGCCATAGCTATGGTGACGCGCCGTTCACTGTGAGCGCGAGCTCGCAATCGACGGGTTCGATCACTTACGCGGTGGTGTCGGGACCAGCTACTGTGTCCGGGTCCACGGTGACGATCACCGGTGGTGGCGTAATCACGCTGCAGGCCACGCAGGCGGCGACGGGCAACTACGCAACCAACACGCAGCAGGCGAGCTCAAACGTGGCGAAGGCCCCGCTGACCGCCAGCGTAATCGACAGCACACGGATGTACGGCGCGACGAACCCAGCCTTCACCGGCACGGTCTCGGGAGCGGTGCACAAGGACACCTTTACCGAGAGTTTTAGTGTTCCGGCGACGACGAACTCAGCGGTAAATACCTATGTGATCACGCCTTCGGTAAGCGGAGCGGCGTTGGCGAACTACAGTCTGACGGCAACTACGGGCACGCTAACGGTCACACAAGCGCCGGTCACGGTGACGATGACAAGCTCGAGTACGGCCATTACACCGGGACAGACCGCGACGCTGACCGCGAGCGTGGCTTCTACAACCAGCGGCACACCTACCGGTTCGATGACGTTCTTTGACAACGGAACGGCGCTCCAGACGGTTGCACTGACCAATGGAACCGCAAGCTACGGGGCGACGCTGTCTCAGGGCACAACCCACACCATCACCGGGAGCTACTCGGGCGATAGCAACTTCGTAGCGACATCGGCAACGGCGAATGGCAGCACGACGGTGGGTGTGGCTGCGCTGGACTTCAGCTTCAGTGGCTCCGGTCCTGCAACGCTGACGGTGGTACCGGGGCAGGTGGTGACGTATACCTTCCAGGTGGCACCGACGTATGGCGCCTACCCGGGCTCCGTGACGTTCTCGGTCGTAGGTCTGCCGGCTGGAGCAGCTGCAACGTTCACGCCCAGTGGCCTGCCTCAGAACGGCGGCACGACGCAGGTGCAGATGACGGTGCAACTGGTAGAGACAATGTCCTCGAATACACGTGGACCGCTCGGCCGGGGAACCGCACCAGTGACAATCGCAGGTCTGCTGCTGCCGTTGCTCGGCCTCAGGCGACGAACGCGCAACAGGATAGAGTTGCGGCTGATGCTCCTTCCGCTGCTGATCGGGGGCGCGCTTGGTGGAGTTGCCATGACAGGCTGCGGCTCCGGCGTTGTGTCAATAGACAGCGCGCAAAGCTACACGCTGGTCGTTACCACCACCAGCAGTACGGTGCAGCACAACCAGACCGTCACGTTGAACGTGAAGTAACGTAAGATACCAGACTCGCGGAGTACCGGAAGGGGTCCCGACTACCAGGAGCTGTCCGCTGTGGAGAGCTGTCGTTCTGGAGTATACCTATTTGCGACGTTCCGATCCGTGGCTGAGAGAAGCGCGTTTCTCATTAGCAACAGGACTGGGTTTCACACAGGCGCGTCTTCACCATGCCTCATCTTCAGGTCAGTAGAGTTTTAAGCTGTCTTTCCTACAGATCAAGAGAAACGTTGAAGCAGCGGTGATAAAGCGGCGTCAAGGCTGTTCATCTGGCTGGGACCGGATTCAACTTCAAGGTTCTCAAAGAGTTTCCATTCTTCTGTGAGGCTGAGCGACTCGCCAGGAGCTACAACGCGCCGCGGGCCGAGTAACTCCAGTTCCTGGAAAGAACCTTCCACGTAAACTTCATTGTTGACCCCGTAATCCGGGTACTCCGCTTTCTCATCATGCTGGAATCGCTTGACGAACAGCGTCCTGTTGAAGAGATGGGCGCACCAGCCTTCCTTGTTGCGAAGACCCAGCTTTTGCGAGGTGGCGAGTGCCGGGTCAGCGCGCAGGAGGATGTACTTGGGGCCAAGAGTGAACCGTGGATCCTGAAGATCCGTGAAGGCGCAAACCGCGATGGACTGCGAGACCGGAACGTACTCGTCGTGACTTCTGAAGGGAACGCGCGGAAGGATGGAGGTGCCGACTTGGACGACGGAGATCGCCCACACTGCGATATCAATGGGCCATAGATTGTGGCTTGTAATCGTATGCTCCAGGACAACTTTGGTTCCGCCCGGGGCCATTGTGATGCGAATCTGTTTCTCCATGCCTGCAGAGTCGATGGGTTGACGGAGCAGGATGCTCAACTCTCTCTCGCAAACGCATTCGACGGGGTCATTGTCGGGCGCGTACGTGGCCGGAAAGACCTCTGGCCATACCCAAAGCCTGTGGCCTCCGTAGGGCTTCCAGGTGCCGAGCGCGGTTTCTTTGGAACTTTCAGGGAAATGGCCGAAGACGTTCTCTCCGCCCTTCGTTGCGTAGGAGAGAATGCGCGGGCCGACATCGGTGGTGACGATGAGTTCTACGTCGCCGTTCGACAGTCTGACGCAGTTTGGGAGCCCCATGTATGGGAGTTTTTTGATGCTCACTTGCAGCCTCACTTTTCCGCGAAGATGCCGTCAGACTGCAGTCCAGCCGCCATCAATCACAATGGTATGCCCGGTGATCAGCGATGCGGCTGGACTGGCGAGGAAAACCACTGAGCCAGTTACCTCCGAGGGCTGACCGATGCGATGCAGCGCGGCAATCTTCTCTATGGTCTCAGCTCGGAAATCAGGATTTGAAAGTGCCGGCTGCGTTCCTGGAGTATGGATGAAAGTTGGAGCGACCGCGTTGACATTGATGTTGTATTTCCCCCATTCAACAGCGAGGCACTTGGTGAGGTGGGCGATGCCGGCCTTGGTCATGCAGTAAACGGATTCGGTCGGAAGCGCAACGAAAGCTGCTTGGGAACTCATGTTAATGATGCGCCCGCCTTTCTGACGCTTCATCACTTCTCCAGCAGCCTGGCACGCGAAGAAAGTGCCTTTCAAATTGATGGCAAGGGTGCGGTCAAAGTCGACTTCGAGTACATCGAGCGCCAGGTTGGTTGGAGCCACGCCCGTATTGTTTACGAGAATATCAAGCTTGCCGAAGTGATCTACGACCTTGGGGATGGCCTCACGAATCTGCCGCAAGTCACTCATATCCATCTGCACCGGAAGAACTTGCCTCCCCAGCGCGCGTATCTCCGCCACCAGACCGCTATCTTGGCTCACATCACGCAAGCCCACCGCCAGTGAGGCCCCGGCCTCTGCGAGTGCAAGGGAAATGGCGCGGCCGAGACCGCGCGCGGCTCCAGTGACCAGCGCTACTTTGTCGTCGAGCCGAAATGAGGGTAAGTTTTCCATGGAGTGTCCCTTGTGCGAAAGCCTCCGCGTCACCCCAGAAATCTGGGGCAGCAGCAGAGCGCAGCATAGCACTCCTGTTCGCGTTGACTCAATGCACCGCACTGGCAAGCGGATTCGCGCGTTTGGCCGATTGACAGCGCATCCCATCCCGGAGCGAACGACCTGGATGGAGTAGTCGGGCGCTTTCATAAGTATCTTCTGTTCCCTTGAATCAGGAGGCAAACTGCTTTTCGCCGGATGCCCTCAGCCTTCACCCATTTACATCTCTGTGGACGAGAAGGACGGCATGGCCTTAACGAGCATAGCCGACCGCGGAATTGGTATCCATCCAATAGAACAGAGCCTGATCTTCGACCGGCTTTATCGATCGCAGCATTGGAGCGGGGCTATTCCCGGAACTGGGATGGGATTGCGAGGACCTGAGCTTCAGCAGTCCGGCGACCCCCGAACACCCCGCTATCTTGCGGTTGGTGAGAGCAGTGTTGGCTTTACCCCTTTATGGAGTTCACCGACGAGATCCACCAAGTTCTTGACGCTGCGGCCAAGACGGTCCAGCTTCCAGACAACGAGGGTGTCTCCTTCGCTTAAAGTTTTTTGAGCCTTTGTAAGGGCAACAATATACTTCGCAAAACGGATTCCTAACGTGGCGGGCGCAGTTAGCTAGCCCCTTTTTTGGTCTGGACCTTCTTCGCGCGCTGGCGCTGCCATTCCGCCTCACGCTTCAGCAGTTCTTCCTTGGACACGCTGAAAATCTTCCGGACGGCGTTCTCAAATCTCTCTGCTTCCGTCTTGCCGGGTACGTACGGTGCTCGTAAGGTTTTCATCGCCTAAAGTGTACCCTTTCCGTGAGTCAACGGCGGCTAGATCATTTGGGTCAGAAGAGAAGTCAATTCATTGATCGCCACCCCGAGCCATCTCTGGGGGGGATTCTGCGAGATGTCCCAATCCCTTAGAAATTTCCCGGGACGAGAGGAAGGATAAGTCCTTCCCGCGAATAGGAGTGTTGCTGCGTCGAACTTGCGCTTGGCATCAAGCTGCTCATGAACGATCCTGTGCCGAGTGGCTGCGAAGGAATCAAGTCTCGCAAAGTTCGAGGCTATGGTTAGTTCTTGAAGTTGCGGACCCGGTCCAATGAACTTCTTACACCGATTGATGACTTTTTGCGGACTATGCCAAAGCATGTAGGTGTTTCCAGCCAAGACTGCCGCCTCTGCTGCTGCCAAACTCGGGAAGTATGTACCGGAAACCGGTGTCTCTTGCCCTGCAGCTGATGCATAGCCGCACACTGACCTCAGAAATACCGCTTCCTGGTACATCTCCCATGCTGCGAATGATCTTAGGTACGCAAGTTCGTATAGGGCTTCTAGCCTTAAGATGCTCCATTCTCTCCTGAGCAATGGTCCACCCGATTGGTGCGCAAGCTCTCCGGCCTTAACAATAGCCAGAGCGGATTGGGCTTGAATGGAAAGTTCCTGATCAAATCTTGGAATGTGTCTCGGCATCTGGGAACTTTTAGAACGCCTGATCGTAAAGGCTGCCGAACCGAATCTTCCTTGGTTGAATATTGTCCGTTTGGCTTTGGCCGGCTGTAATGAAAGACTTGTACTTCTGTGGAACATCGAAAGCCGGGTCTTTGGACTGAGCGATTTTCTCCGAGAGCGCGGCTACCGCCTCTTTCAGTCCGTCTCGTTGATCGGCTGTCAGCCGCTTCTTGGGACTGACTCGCTGTACGCCGGGCATCCCGAACAGGTGATGGAACACCACACAATACAAGGTGTAGAACAATGGTGGCCTGCGAAATTCACTGCTTGCTAGATCGCCTTCTCTGAAGGTATCCATTAGGGTATCTAGCGTCTCAGCAAATCGCTTCGCATCTCTGGACTGGTCAGGATAAGTTTCCTCCCACTTGTCATAGAACGTATCGATACTTGTCTTCTTATCTTGCATCCCCTCGCGCCCAGCGATCAAGAGTTCACTCACCAACTCAACCTCAAGCATGCGTGCAATACTCTGCTCGCTAAACACTTTGTGCTTACGCCAGAACTCGAGGTACGTAAGGGCGGACTCGAAGGCTGTCTGCTTAAATAGACCGAAGTACTTGCCGTTCCTGAGTTCCTGCTTGTTCAGTGGGATGCCATTCATGTTCAGACGGCAGAACACTTCAAGAACTTGCTTATCTGAAATGCTCTTGAATGTCTCTGTTGTCAGACTGAACTCTTGGATTTGTTTTTGTTCATCATCAGACAATTGACTAAACCGCTTGCCAGCCCATGGAGCCGCAAGAGTGCTTGACAGACGGAAGTCGTCCTGCATGAAATCCAGTACGCTTCTAACTCTCTGCTGGCCGTCCACAACCTCGCGTATGGCCTTGGTCTTGCCAGCATTTTGAGTCTTCCGCAAGTAGATCGCAGGCACCGTCATGTTTCGTAGAAGCGTATCTATGAAAAACGAACGGGCTGGAGTGCGCCATACAGCCCTACGCTGAAACTTCGGCGTGATCTCCAGAAGAGTGTTCTCCTGCCAGAGTGCGAAATCGTTCGGCGTGAACACGGCCTTTTCCGTCTTGAAATCGTCCATTAGGAGCTTGTTGAAATAGGTACTGATCCACAGGCGTAGGCGGTGCTGAGTTCGTCTCAGGGAGTATGCGTGGAGATGAGCGGTTTCAGAATGAGATGTTCAGTTGTGTGACGTTGGAGCAGCGCG
>JAABUO010008224.1_pt1 | contig 11826 bp, 14 predicted proteins | sample 5559291 | NCBI WGS metagenome assembly JAABUO01 (sample SAMN10711878, study PRJNA513372) | rock metagenome | isolation source: Antarctica rocks | place: Antarctica: Victoria Land, Finger Mt sud | reverse complement strand
TAATACTCCTCTTCCCCTACCTCCTCCATATCTTCCATACTATGGTTTACAGGGCAAGGTGCGTTAATTCCTTCGACTTAGACATGGTAACAGAAGGAGCTTGCATAGCTCGAGGTCTGAAAAAGATCAAGCATGCGATGCGCCTCCTGATTGGGCGCCCTGGGCGAGCTTCAACAAATAGCAAAAATATAGCAGTGCCCCTAACTGTTAGCTTTTAAAGTGCTCACGTAGTAACAAGCATCGGGTTTGAACACCTTTCATTGCATCCCGAAGAAGTGGCTCAGGCCTCAAGACTGAGTACGCCCAGAAATCTCAGCTTCTGACTCGAAAGCAGCCCGGACTCTCAGCCCTCAATGCCCAATTCAGGACCTTCGGAAATGTCTATCCCTAGTCGATCGCGCTCTACTCTTGATGAGGTCGCTCCTCGTCTGTGCCCGTTCTTCCAAAAGCCCAAGTCAAGCCTCCAGCGGCTGCCGCCGCCGTCGCCCCAGTTCAAGCCGCAACAGGTACAAGTTGCCCTGTCATCCCCATTGACTGCAGCGTGGCGAAAGCCCCTCCGGCGGGCGTGAAGCTCCGTACATAGCTGACTACCATGCGGGGGCGAGGGTTCCTGGAGGGAGTTAGCAATGCTCAAACAAGATTCCTCGGCGAAGGCGCATTTGCAAATGTCAAAGGTGAAGCACCAGCGACGGGACCAAGTACCCCAAATTCAGCAACCGCGAAGAGGATCTGGATAGCGGCGAAGGTTTTAACGCTTGTCATGATGATCTACTGGTTTTCTAAGACAAAGTCAGTGATAAAGTCATCGAACAGAGTTGCTCTTATTAGAATTTCTCACCTGGCTGCTGAAGCCACTTCAACGCAAGTCCGCCTGTTTCGTGGATACGCTTGGCTGCTTGGGCAAGTAAAGGGTAGTCTTGTAGCATGGTGATGAAGCGATGAGCCAGTAGGTCCAGGACACAGGTGCCGTTCTTGGAGAGAGAGAGTAGACTACTCCGGATTTAACTGGGTCCTTTCGTAGCATGGTAGTGCGAGAATGGCCGATTTGGTCGAAAATTGCATGGTCGGGGTCTTGAGGGACGAGTTCTGTATTAGCATCAGCCATACTTAATGATGAAGCTGTGGCTTTTAGAGGATGAGAAGGTCAAGGTGACGATTATAAGTTTTATGGTTGGGTTTGGTGTCAGAACTTGTGTAGTAAGCAAGCCGACCCGAAGGGCCTTAGGTAACTGGCTTGTGGTGGATCTAGGTTGTCATTAAGTAGGTTAACACAGCCTCTACGAGACCGGCGAGATCTCATCTGGTTGGTTGTTGTCCAACCACATAAGATGCATATTGAAAAGTGGGCAGTCTTGTGCGCTGGCTCTACATTGCAAGGCAACCAATCATGTTTCCATCTCGAGCCTTGCTGCAGCGCAAAGTATCTCCATGTCGCTCTCCTTGCTCCACCCAAGTAATTCTTGATGAAAACATCTGCCTGCACCACGAAGATCCTTAAGAGCTTACCACCAACTTTTCTATCCCTCTTTTTGATTTATGTTTCCACTGAAGACGCCGTGAGTCTCACGTCTGTTGGAGAAGTATACGTACGACGACATTTTTCGAGCTGACGACTTTCATCCACAAGACGCCAGAATGGGCAGCCTCGTCGATGTCAAGACATTCCCTCTATCGTTGCAATCAAAGGACCATGGACAACTCCTAGACGTGATCGATCTCCTTCGATCCCAAGGCATCAGTCATTATGTGCGACTGCCCCAGCTCATCGTTTGTGGGGACCAATCGTCGGGCAAAAGCTCGGTACTCGAAGCAGTCTCAGGGGTTCGGTTTCCCACAAAGGAAAACCTCTGCACCCGCTTTGCTACAGAGCTCGTTCTTCGCAGAGACTCGATGGCGAATGCGGCAGTCACGATAATCCCTGGCACAGAGAGATCAAATAAAGAGAAGGAGAAACTTCTTGGTTTCAAGGCGCAGACTGTACGGATCGATGATTTTCCGTCTCTGATCGACGCGGCCAAAGAGGCCATGGGTCTAGGCTCTGGCGCCAAAGCGTTCAGCGACGACGTCCTGAGGGTAGAGATATCGGGGCCAGAGCAGCCTCACCTGACCCTCGTCGATCTTCTTGGCCTGATTCATGCCGAAGGCAAGCAGCAAACCGCAGAGGATGTGCAGTTGGTGTCCTCCCTCGTTCGATCCTATATGGCAAACACCCGGAGCATCATCCTTGCGGTTGTCTCAGCAAAGAACGACCATGCCAATCAAATCGTGACCAAACTTGCGCGGGATGTCGACCCAAAAGGTGTTCGGACCCTTGGCATCATCACCAAGCCGGATACGTTACGTGTGGGATCGGAGAGTGAAAAAGCATTTCTGGACCTAGCAGGGAATAAGGACGTCGTGTTTCGACTCGGTTGGCATGTTCTCAAAAATAGAGATGATGACAGCAGAGACTCTTCTCTTGAGGAACGCGACGAGAAAGAAAGAGAATTCCTTTCGCAAGGCATTTGGATGTCCCTGTCGCCGAAAACCTTGGGAATAGGGGCTCTGAAACCTCGTCTGAGTACTGTCCTGAAGGACCAGATCGTGTCCGAGCTGCCGAACCTTATTCGTGACATCCAGGCGGGCATCGACGATTCCCGAAGCACGTTGGTCCGGCTGGGGGAGGCGAGGGGAACACTGCAGGAGCAACGGCTTTACTTAGTGCACGTCAGTCAATCGTTCTTGTCTCTCGCCAAGGCCGCTGTCGACGGTATCTACGTCCATGAATTCTTCGGTGACGCAATGACCCTTGCAGGCTTTAGGAAGCGACTCCGAGCCGTGGTGCAGGACGTTCTATTGGACCTTGCCCGGGACATGCGTCGTGAAGGACATAGTCAGGAGATCACTGAGGACGTCTCCCCCCAAAAGACAGCAAGCACGCCCGAAAAAATCTCGAGGTCTGATCTCTTAGGCCGTGTGCGTGAGCTTGTGAGAAGAAGTAGAGGATGTGAATTGCCAGGGACTTTCAACCCTCTTATTGTCGGAGACTTGTTCTATCAGCAGTCAAAGCCATGGAAGCGGCTCATAAAGCGCTACAGTGAAACTGGATGCCACGAGAACCTCTTTACAGTTAATCTCACTGCATACCGCAGATGAAACCACGAGCGAAGGGCTTCTACGGGAGGTCATCGACCCAGCTATGGAAATGTATGCGGACCAGCTCGAAAGAAAAGTCGCGGAGATTCTGCGTCCTCACCAGAAAGGCCACCCTATCACGTATAATCATTACTTCACCGAAACCATTCAAAACGCCCGCAAAGAACACGCAAAAAGGGACCAGGCCCGGCAGCTGAACGCGTTTTTCAAAATCAAGCCCGAGAAGGGCTCCTCTTACGTCGGCCCTCACCAAGGATTCGATACTGGGGATCTCTTAGAGGCATTAAACCAGCGGACGGAAGCGGACATCGACCGCTACGCCTGCTCTGAAGCAGTCGACTGCATGGAGGCATATTACAAGGTGAGTACCGAAGTCAACTCGCCCAATAAGTCGAGAGACCCCTCGAAGATCCGGCGTTGAAGGAGCCAATATCCTGATATATTTACAGGTTGCAATGAAAGTCATGGTGGATAACTTTGGTGTTTTGGGGATCGAAGGTTGCATTTTGGATGGACTCTCTGACACGTTCTCACCTGACACGGTCATGAGACTTGATGACAGATTGATAAGGAACATCGCCGCAGAGACCGAAGAATCGCAGATAGAAAGGACTCGTACTATCAAGAAATTGAACAGCCTAGAGGCAGGTTTGCAGACCCTGAATCGCCTAAATCGAAACAAAGCAGCAGGTTGGTGGATGCAATTCACAAATGTTCTCTATGACTGAGACAATGCTTCATGGGAGCTAATGCAGTTCTAGCAAACCGAATTGACGAAGCCTTCGACCGCCCTGACATGGACCATGAAGTGACCGTCGAAGAGGTGGATGCTGGCATGAATGGAGGACTCATTCAGGAACAGGAAGCTCCAGTGGTTCAAGATGTCAAAGCTTCAGGCGCCGGAAAAGCAGAGCTACACGAGCCGACCTTGAACCGGTCACCCCTCCGTGAAGACGGAAGCGTTCGGGCAGATCATTCTTGGCTCAACAATGGCTTGAGAACTTCCAAGATCACAAAGGAGAAGAAAATGTCAAGACCGAACAATGAAGGACCTCTGTTTGGGCGGCGGGTAGACTACGGTCCTATCGATCAAACGGATCAGCTCAACTGAGGCCGCGATCAAAGTTCAGCGCAGAGCAAAAGACGAATGAGCTTATGTTTGTAGATCTCGATAGTCAATGAAGAACGACTAAATTCTCATCCAAACCGTCTGCAAGCTGCTCCTCGTCGTCGCCGCCGTCGGCCTTCAAACTAAGTCCAACTGGCGTCCCCTCCATTTTCGCCAGTCGGCAGCCATTGAAAAGCTCCTCTTTAACCTTGGCTTTTATGTCTAAAAGAACCTGGATGCACATCACCTAGGAAGCAGAATGCGCGCGCATAGAGAACTCCCTTAGGGCGGTCCCTCGCCTCGCGTCAACTGTACCTCTCCGCCTTCTCTCCCAGATTACGATCCATCCCCACGCTCACTGTCTAAGCCACCATTGTCGTCAACCTTCCCCTGCGCATCGCGTTCTTCAACTTCTGATTCTGGGGATGCATCCGTATGTTGAAGTCGTCCTAGTAAATCCGCGATGTTGTCTCTGAGAACCCCAAGCTGATCGTCTAGCTTAGACACAGTCTTCTTTAAGTCTGGCCGAAGTTTTTGCAGGGCTTGGATAAAGGGTTCCCGTTCGTTGGATTTAATCCGCACGTATCTGCCACCAACGTTAATCATCATGTCTCACGACTGGTATTGGTCAGTTCTCACTGTTTGTCGGAGACTGAATATCCTCCTCTCGTACGGTGACCTCCCGGGATGAGCAATAGAATCGCCGCACCAAACGCATAATATAAAAGGATCCATATCTGACTGTCCCACCACCATTCTCAATATGAATGATACCTGAGCTCTCACTCCTTTGCCAGATTTGGCCCTTGAAGCTCAGGATGAGCTTCGTCTATGAAATTTGAGAGTGCTCTCGTCACTGCGTTTCCTTTGTCATTGGCTCCGGCTTTGAAGTTGAGCTGTACTTCCCTTCACATTTCGATACCGGACAAGATAAGTTTATTTGTCCGTAGTGTCACGAACGGTCAAATTCGCCGGGTCAGCGTTTACCGTGTTTATAGGCTGTGTAAGTTACCCTCCGCCTCTGGAGCGCTTCATTTTCGGCATAGGAGCTGCAAGTCTTCCGTGTCGACTTGAACGTTCTTTGAAATCAAGTCTGCTTTGGTTACAGTGGTCTGCTCAAGTGATGTTGGCTGGGGAGGGGGTATTGTGGCGGCGATCGCTGACTTGCCGCATACTAAATTTGCGCATTAGGGGGTTATCTTGCATGCTTTACTTGATGCAGGCTGACCAGCAGTGGCCAAGGGCACTCAGGGCCGACGGCATAGGTGAATAGCCCACTAAAACCCCAGGTGCTCGATATTTGACCGTCTACCTGCAAAAATTCGCAATGTATGAACCGAATTTAAAGAGCTATATCCAGTCGATTGATAGAGGTACGTTAAATACGAACCAGAGAATCAAAGCCGCAAAACTCTCGGACTTCGGTCAGCAGAGGCAAAGATTCGGGATTCAGGCTGCGCAATGGGGAATGTGGCATATCAGTTGATAGCTACGATGTCTAGGTAGCTCCGAGTGTAATTTATAGAGCAATCGAGACAATATTGGTGGAACTATGGGTAGATATAGTCAGGATGTTAATGGTGTTGATGCCGAAGAATGATAGTTCCCTACGAAGTGGGAGATGGCCAACTGTTCACTTATTTTTCGGTTGTCTAACTCGGGGATAAACGTCTTTTTATTCTTATTGTGCACAAGGTAACCCCACAAGCCACAATTAATGTTGAACGGAGGATCTTGTAGACGTATTGAGAACAGAGTGCACAACAATTATGAAGCTTCCTTTAATTATGGCTATGGAAATTCTTTGCCCCTTGGACAAAGAACTTCCGCTTGGTCGAGTAGTAGAGAGCACCAATTCAATTACATACAGGTGGACTTTAAGCGGTGAATAGGCTCTTGCCTACCAAAAAGTTGCCAGCGGGCGAAGCGGCCCACGGCATCAGACCGGCACAATGAACTATTTATGGGTTTTTGCCTCGCTGAAAACGATTTTACAGTAGCCGTGATACATTTCATAAAGCCCGTCCGCAGATTTGAATCTCCCTTCCGACAAAATCCCAGATGGAGGGAAGTAAAGCCCACAATCACCCTCACTATAAGAAAAGAGAAAAGGAGAAAATGGACACAGCGAAAAAAGCGTATCCCCTTCAAGGCGTCCCCCGCTTGAACACAGCCTCATACACCTCCCTTTCCCCCTTCGTACGCCATAACTCCCAACCTCCCCTCCCCGTTCTTGCACCACCCCGCTTCTCACCCTTCCCCTTGCTCTTCCCCTTCCCCTTACCCTCTACTTCTGCATGCCCACCGTCACCAACACCTTTCTCTGCTTCCCTCAGTCTGTCCTCCCCCTCTCTAGCCCTCCTCTCCGCCTCCGCCAATCTCTCCCTCAATTCCCTCTCCCGTTCCCTTCCCTCGTCAATATCTTTCTCAAGCCGCTCGATGGTCTGCTTCTTCTTCTCCATCATCCTCGCCAGTCTCTCCTCCTTCTTCTTGTACCTCTCGATCTCTTTTTCTTGTACCTCTCGATCTCTTTTTCCGCGTCTCTGCGCACCGCGCTTAGATGCTCTCTGGATGCTTCTCGACACTCATCGCGGAACTGTCGGACTTAACGTTTTGTGACGTTAAGCTTAAGATTAAGTGAGTGAATTTCGCATTAACAGTCTTGAAGGAAGGTGCGGAAGTATGCGATGTCTTGAGATTTCATTATACTCGCTGGCGATGCGGCAGATGCCGTCTGGATTGGATTTTTAAAGGCGATAAAAGATATTAAAGATAGAGATAGAGATGCTGCGTCCCGAGTGGTGTTTTGACGCGTGTTTATTGCGTCGATTGTCTTCTGAATGCGATGCTCGATAGCTATGTAAGTAGAGGTCATTGCGTTGATTTTGGATCGATTTTTGAAGGTAGTAGGTCAGATATTTGATGATTCGGGTTATATGGCCGGTTGGGTTATGTGGCCGGATAGCACTAAGCGAGCTTTAGTGCGGGGCACGGATAAGCGGCTATCTACAATCTACCCCGCTTTGGCAAACGGATCAGGTGATTCGGTACCAATATTACGATTGTTGCACAGAAGATTGAAAGGGAGCCAGAATTAGTTCAGCTAAAACTAGACAATTTCAGTTAGAAGCAACTGAAACACAGTCTCCATCGCTTCGCGGCTACGAGCCGGACAATCTAGGCAGCGGTTCCCGGGAAACATCCCGCTCTCCCAGGAGTATTCTGTAAAGTGTCCTTTGAGTTAGCTTCTATCGCGATCGTGGTTCGCTTACTCCACCATGGGCTACTCTTTCATCGCCTATGGTCTACTATTTCTAAGTTTCACCAAAAACCCCGCTACATGCTTATTGTCAACGACCCTTCAGAGCCGCCACTTCTTCCGGGCAATACCCGTGGTCTTTAATTTTGTACAGTAGTGCACCCGCAATGTTCCGATGCTTCTCCCGGGGAAGAAACGTTCGATTTGTTTCCATGACCATTTTCGGTTCTGCTTCAAATCGACCAGCTGCGCATCTTCCTCCGACGTAAATCTTGGCCTCCTTCCTTGAGGCTGTGAGGACGGCCCATTCCCCAGTCGTGAAAAACTTGAGTTCGTTCTTATTCCGTTGGTCGATGATAACTTTGTCTTTAATCTCTTCCGTTGTTCGGTTGCGAACGACAAACCACCCATGATGCAGGCGCTCCGTCTGATTGCGTGCTATTTTGAGAGCCTGCATCCGGTTAGCAACTATCTATTTAGTTTTGTATTCGCTATGTCAGTCGAAGACATTGATAGAGAAATTGCATACAACACTCAATGCAATTTAGACTCCATAAGTCTATCCTCGATTGACGAGACCTCTCAGAATCTAGAGAATATCAAGGCTAAGCTACCTTCGGAGTATCTGGAATATCTAGACGTATTCGACAGAGCTCAAGCCGACAAGCTACCTTCTCATCGCTCTTTAAAATACCGGCCTGGATACTTTCGCGGAACCTTTTCGGAAAGACCAAGAGGCAGGAAGATTTTTAATAGACTAAAGACCGTGACCTGAAGCTATTCTGCTGTCAGCAGCCTCCGGTCGGACGGTGGACCGCCTCGATCATACCGTCGCAAGCGATATCCATAACGGCTTTTCAAGGCACCCCAGAATAACCAAAACTATGGACACAAGTGATAGAAGCCCCGCAGCTATCGAAGCTGTCCGCAGTCCTCTTTGATCACGAGAGAAGGTAGCCCCCAAACCTGGAGCGAACATCTGTATAATTTCGAGGTAAGTTTTCGTGCGAGAATAGTACACCCCGCCATGGATCATTTCAGATTGCACAGGCAGTGAAACAGCCTCGACCCATACATTGAAGTAAACCACGGACATGAGCAGGCCTTCACTGGAGATGAGGACGAGGTGTCCTGAGTAAAGGAGATGACGATACGTGGGGGAAATGTTATCAGCAAAGAAACTATGAGGCGTCAGTGGTTGCTGCGTCCTTGATCGAGAACCTACAGGAGCACTGCCAACAGGTTGACTACGAGAAGTGGTAGAGCAACACCGATCATAAGCCATGGACGTAGGTTACTAAGGCAGAGATACTGAAGACACCTCAGCTTTGCTTAAGTACAACGGCATGCCGCCCTTACCTCATGAATGATTGTAGCATCAACAACACTCCAATCGTGAAGGTGGAAATTGGCCTTGATAAGTCTAATTTAGTTGAAGTCAGTTTCACGGTTGGGAAAGGGATCGATCACCATACCCTGCTTGTACAGTGGACGGTAGATACTCAAGATGAGGAGCAGAAACGTTCCCGCGACATGGAGGAAGCCAATACCTGCTTGAGATAGGAGGATGGGCTTCTGGAGGATAATCCTCGAGGAACGAAGCCTCGTCACAAAGAAAAACCAAGTTCCAAGGCTGACGCCAGAACAGAGTAAAGCAACTGTAGATGTTGCAAGTTGAAGAGCTGAAATGGTGTCCATGATTGTTTCACAATATTGAGACTGGTTCCAACGATGCAAGGAAGATGGCGGACATCCTTCCCATTTATCACTTCATTATAGCTAAACAACTTTCTAGAAGCCCGTCAGACTAATATGATCGCGGACTGCTTGTCCATTATTCGCGACGGGCCATGCGCTGTGGAGGAAGCACTTAGCTTTGACTTGGAGTTTATAGAATAATCCCTGTAGCTGACTATTTGCTGAATACAGTGATACTTTGAAATCTCGAATGCGTACCCTTGTAACGAATTTTACGATTTTGAGGTGTGCCGCTGATCTTTGTGTATTTGTGCACAGAAACCATCCGTACCAGTCATATTTGGAGGCCGGCGTATGAATCTAGGCTCAACGTACATACTTTAGGATGGAGATGGGCAGATCAGGCTAAGGTCTCCATCTTAATCTCGACACTAATCTGATTTTAATATGAAAAGATAGAGAAAACCTGATGGCCCCACCAGCCCGGCCGCTCAGAAAATAGAGGTGTTCGAAGTGCGTCGCTCGTACTCCTATTTCAGTTAAGGCAGCCAAATTCGTTCATTTAGAGCTGGGAGCTGCAATTCGTACCATGGCATAATTCTTCTATTGACGAGCAGTTTGGGGTTATCCTGAGCGTGCTGTATATACCAAGACTGACAAGAATGAACTCAGTTAAGCTGTTCTTCGCCCCTAAATAAGACATGTATAAACCCGTTACCGTCTTTCGCTCATCCTTTCTCCCACTTTACGTCATTAAGGTCAAGAGGTCGGAAATTGGAGGCAATATCTTATCGCGCAGCCAGATACTATCACACGGGACGCAAGACTCAAATCGACGCATCCCATATGGATATTAGAATATGCAGGCCCATCCCGACGCATCCCAAGTGGATGTCAGACCAATGGGGCTAGTCATGCAGGTCCCGTCAAGAGTCTCTCTAAATCCCTACAAGCACCTGCCAGGTGTCTCTCTCAATACCTCTGAGCGTTCACTAGTGATGTTTGGGAAACTTAGCACGATGCATCTCAAGGGATGGAGACCTTCCATGTCAAAAGGAGACTCTGAGAGTATGTATACCAAATACTCTTTTGCAGACTCATTCGAACAATCTCACATCTTGTTCGATCGTCTGCTAAATATCCACAGTGCAATGGAATCGACCGATGAGTTAGTAGTGACGTTTTTCGGGCAGCAATAGTAACAAAGGCGCAGGTGCCATCTCAGCTGCATCACACGACGAGTATCGATGGGCAACCAACGGTACACGTATTTCTCACATCTTGGTCAACGAATGCTTGGGAATTAGATTTTCGACTAGAGGAGCACAAGGAGTACATTTTGCCAGATCTTAATATTCAGCCAACACCGTCTTCCCACAGGATTTGGATAATTCGGCGTCCAGAAATCTCGCCGCTAGATTCCTTCAGCTTTTTCTCTCAATTCGGGTCAGTGTATTACGCAATGTGGAAACAGGAGTCTATGACTGTCATGTTTCTATCAAAGGAATCGTGATATTGCCCGATCAAATGATCTAGAGATACCACTCGAACGAGCAATTCTAAAAAACGATATCTTGGTAAGCTCTTCGCGCATCGATCGTCAAACTCCACTGAAACTGTTCAGGAATCTGGTCCTCATGTCCGCAAAGTTTTCGCGCAATGCTTTTTGTTTCTTGTTCTTAATTTGCTGCGCAACTACAACTCTCACCAAGCTCTTGAGCTTCTTGCAAAAAGCCAAGAAGATTTGCTGAAACCTTTCTACAAGAGTCACTCCTTAGAAAACCAGGCATCGATCGACACATCAGAAGACTCGGATCGTCAAACCATTTTCCTAGGCCGAAGTCTGCTTGAATTTTGTGGAGGTAGGGAGAAGGTTCGACAGCATACATTGGATCAAGGATTCACAACTAGTGACAACCTTCATCTCTATGGTCTTCTCATCGGCATCACCGGCACAAACCGGTTTGGGGATTTCGATCCTGACCAAATGCACAAGACGCTTCTAAAGTTCAAAGTGTTCTCTGAAGACAAGGACATCAGCCCGTTGAATACAGTCAAATGAACTTTAACAATGATGCACTTGCTTTCTATCGGTTTTGAGGAGGAATATCTGGTAAGATATCCCGAAATGCAGGCTCGACTGATGCTAACGTCATCAGAATGTCTCGTCGCGGGTGTTGAGCTCGTTGAGCTTAGAACAAGTTCATCTATTCCGCATGCATCTTTAATTCGTCCTTCTAAGAACGTAGAAGAGCCACACTAATGGAAGGCAGCGAGCAAACATATCATCAATTTCCATCCCTTCGAAAGCCAGAAAACGACGTACTACTGCTTCTCACTTGGAGCTCGACAGCACACGGCCCGCCTCTTCAAGTGCTAGGTGAATGGGTCGATTCATGTGAGGTTTTTTCCAGTCAAACAGCAACAACACTCCTCCCTCCATCCCAAGTCAGCCTCTTTCGCATCGTAACCTTCAACATCTCCTCACTCAACTTCACCCACTTGCCATCCCCATCTGTACTACCCACAATCGTCGAAGGAGCAAAAATGTGCGCTTCGCCGGTCTTGAGGCTTACGATCTTTTGAAAGAGCCCCACAGCTTTTCCACTGTTGCTATCATCGAAAA
>JAABUO010008223.1_pt1 | contig 11828 bp, 16 predicted proteins | sample 5559291 | NCBI WGS metagenome assembly JAABUO01 (sample SAMN10711878, study PRJNA513372) | rock metagenome | isolation source: Antarctica rocks | place: Antarctica: Victoria Land, Finger Mt sud | reverse complement strand
TCACAGCTTTTCTGGGGTCTGCTAAGATATTATTCTTTAGAGTAGAAATGCCTGATACCCGTCCGCATGCGTTTCTGAGTTTAGAATTACACTATGACAAGGGTGTCTCTCTGAAGATAGCGACATTTCTGTATCCCCAAGAGCCACCAACCCCACGATCTGTCACTCTGACAACATGCTGCATTGAAGTCTGTGAGTCCCAAGGCGTCATGGCTGCTGCAGGCACAGAATGGGTGACCGGTGCTTCAGATGGCTCCTTAGCCATGTGGAGTCAGACAAAGAAGCGGCCAACTTCAGTACTCAGAAGGGCGCATGGGTATCCAAGGCCTGGTCTGGCCCCTTTCAGCACACAGTCTGTAGCCTCAGTCAATGGGCAACATCCCACTGCAGATGGCACCAATGGGCTGGAGGATGATGGGCCTGTTGGTCCAGGCAGTGTTGGAGGTGATGCTGCCTCCTGGATTGGCGCTGTTGGAGTGTGCAAGGGAACAGACCTTGTGGTGAGCAATCATGGTGCACTGTCTTGCACCCTGCATGCCACATCGCAGACGACACTGCATGCTCAATGGTGAACCCAGAGTCTTGCTTGTGCCAATAAGTTGACTCTCATTTTGACATGTGTGCATGCGAATTGTCCCTGAGCTTGTACTTGTTCTGACAGGTCTTTCATGCCTAGTGGCTGACAATGTCATGTGCTGGCTTGTGAACCTTTACAAGCCAGCACAACAGACAAGTACAACCTTTGGGCCCAGGCTGACAGAGCTGTGCTGCTACTTGCAGGCATCAGGAGCCGGTGATGGTGTTGTCAGGCTCTGGCAAGTGGCTGATGGTAAAGTGGGCAAAGTCCTGCATGAACTGGGGGGCCTGCCTGCCCGGGGGTTTGTCAATGCCCTGCAGTTTGCTAGAAGTGGAAAATTTTTGGTGGCTGGTATGGGTCAGGAGCCCAGGCTGGGCCGCTGGGCTCGTGACGGCACTGCCAAGAATGGTTTGCTGATACACCAACTTCATCTGTGCGATGACTGAGCTAGACCTTCTCAATTATAATCTGTTCTTCTTCTATCTCACATAGGCTGTGGTGATTGTTGACGGACATGATGACCTAACTCAGAACGAATGAACATGTAGGCTGCAGCCTGTCTTATGAAATATGAACAATAAATGGTACTTTGATCAGATGTTATGAGTGTTGCATGTAGTTGCACCAACTCTCCTAGCGCTATGAGATCATACAACTACGTATGCAATAAACCAATGATGCTTATGTGGAGCGTGCTAGGGCTTCTCAGGGCCTAAGCATAGGCTGTTTTTGTGCATTACTAGCTTGTAAGGCAGGATCTAATTTGGGCACGATTTCGATGGTTGTTTCTGAACTTTGATATCATCCAGCATCTGCCATACCTGCAGCAGCAATCTGTCTCTGGCAATTTCTCTTATCCTCCCTGACCTGAACTTCGTGATGTCTCGTCGTCAAAAGAAGACTGCTTGTCGCTGCCCATGCGTCCACTACACAATGCAGACTTTACGTGAGTCGCGCGCTGACTTGCATGTATGTTGCAGGATGGCGATGCAGTGTCCAGAGGAGCTGAAGCTCAAGGAGCAGAAACTGACAGATGCGTCAGATCGTAGCTTCAAATCAAAGCGGAGTGCTGCCAGTGGCGCGAGTTGTGGGGAACGACTATCTTTATGTTTGGAGCCGAACAATCAGCGGCCTGCAACAGCATTACAAAACAACGACTTGGTCTAACTTCCTGCTCAGCAGAGATGACAACCCATACTCGCGCTCAAATGAAAAGTCCTTCTATATATACGCAGAAAATTGCATTGGTCGCAAGCGTGCCGGGAAAGATCGATCGGTCGCCCCCCGTCGCCAGCCGACCTTGGCAGGCGAAAGGTCATCAGGCCCAGGCGAATGGGCGAATGCGAACTGGCGAATGCCGGCGAATGGGTCAAATCTTGTCCATTTCTTTCGGGAGTGGTGGCGAATGGTAGCAAATGCAGCCATTCACTTGTATGAGTGGAGAGCCACTATGATGCAAAATGTCACTGCACCCACACACGTTACAAAGAATTGCACAGCTGCGATGACATGACTGAAAGGCTCTAGCAACTTGCAGAACTGCTTCAACCGGACAAAAAACATGTCATTGCTGATGGTTTTCATAGCACATTTAGACAGAATGGCTGGGTGTTGCCGGGCTATTTCTTGCAAAACACTTTGCAGCCTGACCACAGACTCTAAGCTGGCATGCACAGAGGTGAATCGGGTTTTGTTAGAAGTGATTAGCATACGTTTGATACCCATGCTATGTGCCAGCTTCTTCAGAAGTGCTAAAGGCTGGTGACTGGCCCTAAAGAATGTAACAAGCTTCTGTGCCTGAGTGATCATGCCTGATGCATATGGGTGCCCCATAATTGAAGCCATTGTTGTGCTTCAGAAGTCATGTTGCACAGGCCAGGAAGCGCTAGTTTGCGGCCGTTCAGTGGGTTTGCAGACTTAGGGTTTTGCTAGGGTACATGCCATTCGCCCATTCGCCTACACACCTCTTTGGCTCGCCTGACACACTGCTTGGAATGTCATTCCTTGCCCAGGGCAGGGCATTGCGCCAAAAACTTTGAAATTCAAAGTGCAACATTATTTTGTCGGCCGAGTCTCTTTTGCATTCTTTCCATGTCTCCATCTATTGTAATTAACGTTTCGCATGTTGAAAACCATCGCTAGAGACTAGATAGTTGTTGAAATAGTCCCACAGGTTTTGCCACTCTGTGCATTACTTGGTAGTGATGAATCAACTTCCACTAAGCAGTGCTTCTGATCTCTTTCATCAGCCTTGCGTTTTAATGCTAAAGGCGTCCTGAGATTTTGACTGCACACTGACTTTGGCTTTCCAATTCCATTGCATCATGATCATGATGACCCAGGCATGCCATCAAATGCTGCACATCAGTGCCTCCCTCGGGGACATGTTTCTCGCTCCGACCATGCAGGAAGCGCATCAACATTGTGTTTAGTTGCTTGGCCGCCATGGTCAGTCAAGGATTTAGTCAGCCATGTCACCGGTTCATCAGTCGAGGGATTTCCATTGTCGTCATGCTGACTTTGCAGCCTTGCCATTTTCTTCGCTGTAGAATGCTTAGTCATGAAGGCAAGGGCTTATGCAATGACCGTGCTTCACAGCAACTGCTGGGACCATTCCTTGGTCGTGGCTAGGTCTGTGTGTTGACAGCATCTGTCTATAGTTGAGCTTCTGATCAACTGGCACAGGCGTCCGGCGTCGTCGACAGGGTGGTATGGGGCAAAAAAGCTCGAAAGCCCCACAAGTCGAAGCTCGATATCTTGCACCGCAAAAGCTGTATTGCTATAGTGAAGTCGATCTCCGAAAGCTCCGCAAGTTGATCAAAGATCGCAAACTGGCGCCGTGCTTCCCTGGGGTTGACTCGGAAAGCCGTGAGGTGGTGATCCTGTTCCGCTTCGCTTGTCGGCTGGCAGCATGTCATCAACTTCTTCAACAAAATTCTTTTCGCAGTTGGAGGACTGCCCCATATGCTTTCTAAAGTTTCCAAGCCTCAACAGAGCAGTGTGCTGCCATAAGCCGATATGTACAGAGTGCTTTCTCCAGGTATACTATGCCCAAAAGGCAAACCTCAGCAAGATGCCAGCATGGAACCCGTCTCAGCGTTCAAGCTTTGCTGCAGGTCAAGTCTTTGCAGGCTGGTCACTGCCCTAAATGTCCATACTGCAAAGCTGACTTTTCGATTTATTTCCACGGTCCAATAAGCGGTGAGCAAAAACTCATACACCAGGCAGAAGAGCAGCAACAAGCTTTGGCTGCCAAACGGGCACAGCAGGTTGGACTCCCTCCAACTTTTGTCTAGCAAGCCTTGCAATTGAACTGAGCAAGCCTATGTCTTGGTTGCATCCCCCTTTCACTCTAGTATGCTTTCATGCAGGAGGAAAGACGGCAGTCACAGCAATCACTGGAGCAGCGTCTGCCTGCTGTAAGTTTTCCTGTCAACAAACTTGTTTCATGTCTTATACAGTTCACAATAATTGACATACTGCCTGCTCTCCAAAGCAGGACGGCAAATAAAGTGGTCTATATCTGTCATCTGCACAAGCATGAGGCACAGAAAGCAAACATGAAGCTCAGCAATGGGCCTCTCACATAGCAGCAACATTGTTTGGCTGTTCTCACATGTAGCTCAAAACCATTCTGTTGCAGGTACCTTGTTGTCCAGCAGCATATGAAAGCGGCTCTCACACACCCTCCAGCAATCAAGCAAAGGTGCTACAGCAGGTACAGTCGCATGTGCATTCAGATTACAAAGCTACAAGGCACTGTTTTTGTCAAACTTGTTTGATTAAGTATCCTGCAAAATGGTTTTCCCTGACGCAGACCCATGATGCCTTGCAACAATATGGAGACTTCCTTCCACATGATCTGTCTGCCCTGGCAGAGGCATTTCACTACGATATTGATTTGAATGAAGTCATGGTGAGTCGATGTTTCCTCTTGACATCCCAGCAGACCTGTGCTGACCCAGCGCTTTTGCATACTCTCAGCATTCAACGCTGTGCTGGTAAGGCAGCAGCTTATTAGGTGCATCTGTCTTGTGCTTGCAAAGCCACTGTCGTACTATCAGTGAACTTTTTATATACAGCCAGCACCTTTGAGCTCTCTCTGTTTGCTAAATTTCTCTCGTGCCACCATTGCATTGTATGCAGGGAATTCAGTGTTGTTTCCACTGTCAATCTATGGCAGCCTTTGAATGTTTAGCAGGTCTGCTTTCTTCAATTTGAACGTTCGGTCCTCTTTGCTTAACTTGTGAGTCTGCTTTGCGTGCAGTTCATGCAAGGGCTCTGCGCATCTCTGCAACCGCCTGATCAGGAGGTAAAAGCAACAGCAGGCATCCCTGCAGGCCATGGTGGCGGTCATCACAGTGCTTCCATTACCATTCCCATTCCTGCTCAGGCAGCCTGCAACACACAGTCAGCACGACAGCGCACTCGCTCCAGCCTTGGCATGGGTTTGTCTCAAGCTGAGTCCATCCAGGCCAAGTCATACAGACCGTGCCAAAGTCACACTGCCACACTCAGTGCAAGTCCGATTGAGGAGCTCACGGGCGGCTCCTCAACAGCGCTGCAGCAATCAGATGGTTCAGTGCGCATCACTGTCCGCATGGGTCAGCAGTCTGGCAGCATGCCATCTGACTCAATGGAGGCGTCATCAAGCTGTTGTTTGGATCAGGCATCAAGCAGCGCAGACCCAGTGCTGATGCTTGCTGCAAATCAAACACCAGCAGCCACTTGTATGAGCTCAGATCGTGTCAGTAGCGACAGCAGCAAGGCTTTGCTCCAGTCAGGCAGCTCTTGTCGGTGTAGTGGTTATGGTACAGCCCACAGCAGAGGCTGGATCAGTGGGACAAGTGATACCTTAGCAGGGTTCCTTCAGGAGCAGGGCAGGCCAGGGCAGCAGGGCTCACAAGCCCTCCGGCCCCACCCTGCTTCAGGCACACATGAGCTGACAGTTGGCATGGTACTGACTGAGTTCAGGTTTGTACCTGATGCCAAGAAGTATGGGGTGAGCGGTCTGCCAGGCAGCGCTAGCAAGCTGCCTCAGTCAGCAATGATGAGCATGGACGCAGCTTCAAGCCTATACAGTGTCAAGGACCAAGGTGGTCTTCCGGCAGCTGACAAACAGATAGACTCTGGGACGATCAATGTCAGGGCTGTTGCAAGTAGCCCTGAGGCAGCACACAATGATCTGACTGGACGCGCAGTTCTGCTGCATAATCCCGATGGCAGCGTGCAGTACGTGGTACTGACAAGTGACGAGCAGAAGGCTGTCCAGCTCAAGATGCAAGCTCGACAGGATCAAAGCACAAAGGGTGACACAGATGTTGACGCCTATCAGGTGAGCTCAATGTGTCGAGAAAAGCGCAGCTTGGGCTTGATAGCCCCTTGAATGCAATGGTCACACAGCAGGACTGTGTGATGTTGACACCAGAAGTGGCCAATGGCTTGATTTGCTAATGTTGTCATTGATGCCATTCAAAGCGAATAGTCAATACGTGTATGCAAAGAGTGTGTATGTGTTCATCAGGTTGCGTGCTCTCCAGAGGATCAAGCCATACAAGAAGCCATTGCAACTGGAGATGCCATTCTGCAGCGCCTGTATCAGCCAGGCCAAGACGCTTTACGGCAGAGGACTGCGTCTGCTGCCTGTGAGGCCCCCTCATCTTGGGGCATCAACACTGCAAGGTATCATGTTACAACAAGCTGATCTTGATCCGGCATGTTGCTGCTGTGCCTGCTAATGATATGCATGTTCATCAAGAATCAGGTCACCGTGTTTGGAAACCACAGAGGGGCTTTGAAGCATGGTTACATTGGGTGCTTGTGGTAGTCAAGCACACAGCTTCTCTTGCTGCTTGTCTGGCTTTTTGAGTCTGCACTCCTTGGGCTGACTGTTCCGTCCTCAACTTGATTGCATATGTCTGCAGGGACAGTGATGTTCAGAGAGATACTTTGCTGAAACGTATGGAAGATCAAGATGCAAAGTTGAGGGCATTGTATGCTGCTGGCTAGACGTCCTTGCTGCTGAAGCTGCCTAGCCTTCCAATTTTCCAGCAAACATGAAGAGCTTTGCCTGTTTGATTTTTGCATTGCTGCAACCAGCTCAAGAGGTTTCTTTCTTTTTTGCTTGCAGCTAGCTTTTGACCAGTTGCAATGTCTTCCTGATGCTCATCTGGCTCTGTCAACACTAAGACAGGCATTGACTGGTTCTCAAGGTGACGCATAAGCCTGCATCGCTTTCTGCAGATTTGCTATCGTTTCACATGGCTAGTATGAGTACAGGCAGACACAACCTCAAATCTCGGCTGTACATGCGTCATGGCCGGCCTTCAGAATCCTAACGTTCAGCAGCAGGTGCTACGAATGCATCTCAGCAGCTTTGACTTTGGAACTCAGCAACTCTGCTCGTCATGACTGTGGACATTGCCTTCCACATGCATTTCGTTGCATATCAATGCATCGCACAACCTAGTTACCTAGCCAGACGCAATACTGCACCGGACACTCTATGATCCAGGCATTTTACCAGGGTCCGCAGAACAGTGCAGCCTTAGGAATGCATAGCCGTTATCACATTCACCAACGAAGATGCTATCACGCTTGTGTCCGTACTAGGGCATTGAAACCACTTTGATGTGCAAATGTGGTGAACGCAAATGTAATGAAGTGTGCAACACAAAACGACAATCAAGGTTGCATCAAACTGATCTTGCACAGCTGCAGAATGCACAGCATGTGACAATCACAGCAATTTATGCAGCTTCAATGAAGTTGAGTCAAGCAAGGGTAGAAACTTGCATGGACAAATTGGTTTGGGACAATATATGCAGGAGCAAGGAAGGCTGCACAAACCGAGTGGCTTGTCTCAGGGGACAAAATCAACTGCGTAGAGCACCTAAAGAAAGATGGAGAAGAGAATGGTGTCAAAATTGTAGTGTACAGCTGACAGCCCTTTGCTGCTCATTCAACATCAGCGTTTGCATCTGTCTGGTGCACCTTCTCTGGCTCTGCTCCTTCCTGAAGCTTAATGATGACATTGCGCCCTGCTTGGACCTTCAGCGGTCGGATGTCTAGTTCCTTGATCACCTTCTCGTAAGCTGACCTGGAACACGCCATCAGCAACATATAGTTAACTCACGCTGTTGTTTGCCAGCAGAGGCTGGGCAGGCCAAAGCCTTTGAGTATAGTGCTGCGTACAGAGGCCTTGCTGACATGCCTATGTGCAAATGCCCGCTCAACATACCTGTCTTGCCTCAAGAGATATTGCATTAGGGATTTTCTAGTGGACAATGCCGCCAGAAGCCCTCGTCGAGATGCATAATCTTTCCTGTGTATCTGCAAATGGCCTGTCAATTGGATGACGCGCGCTGAAAGCTGAGCAATCTGGACCTCTGGGGAGCCAGTGTCTGCTGGAGTTCTTTTGTACTGAGCTACTTTGCTTCTGTCAGTGCCTTGGCCCCTGTACCTGCTCCTGCACGATACGAGAGTTCAGTGTCACCTGTGAAGTGCTGTTGCAAAGCAGACACCTCCTTCCAGCTGTTCTGCAGATCACTCACTGTACTAAGTGCTGCAACTGTGAAGGTCTCGTCTGGACAGGTGTCTTGAATGTCAACGGGGTCCCTGAAAACGTGCCTGCATTGCAGAATGTTGGTGAGGTTCACTGCGGCAGATGCGATTGGGATCAATCCCGCAGCAGGGTTGCAAGGAAAGCATGACCCAGGTTGCCTAGGTCAGTACAGACTTGCTCAGCACAAAGCGCAAACCTGCGCAGAGATGCGACATCGTCATATCGTAAGTGATGCACCAGAAAATCCTAGTTTGTTGCAGTCAATGAGTTGGAAAATTGCTGGTGCTTGCTTTCTGCTAGAGCAGCACGCAGTGTTTAGGATATCTAGGGTTTCGAAACCCAGCCTGACCCCAGGCGAGTTGTAGCCTGCAACCTCTGTTCTGCGCTTGCACTGCGGAGACGTGGGACGTTGAGTACTGGATTTTCAGCATGTTGCTGCATGCGCACGGCCACGTCTGCGGAACATCTCACGCACACAGTCACTCAAGGGTAAGTGCGTACATGCCTTCGGCGTGGTTGCTGTTGCCGCAACGCGGTGGCTTTCACTGATGTCCTCTCAAATCATATGCATGAGTTCCAGCAACCTCAGTGTGTGCCCATATCGCAGGTGTCAGGCGCCTTCGTAGGCAGCAGATCCCCTTTGCAGCACTCACAGTGTCGGCAGCACCGTAGCCAGTCGTTCAGGCGTTGTTCGAACGGTAAGCACAGGCTAAGGATTACACAAGCCTGCTAATGTATTGTGCACCTTTGCTGCTCTTTTGCCAGCCTGTTATGAACACTGTTGAGTACCTGCTTTGCAGTTGTTGAGGCTCCTACAAAGACAGCTTCTGCACCAAAGGCAAAGGACTCGAGAATAAAAGACCTGGGGCCTGACTTGTGGAACACCACATACTATCCAAAACAGCATGATACAGTAGCTGTGCACAAACCTTGGTATGTCATTGATGCTGAAGGCCAGACTCTAGGGCGACTGGCTGTGCTGGCAGCGTGTGTTATCAGGTATACAGCATGACTCACAGACTGCAATTTGGGCTGTCAAATGCTGCATTGCAGAGCATGTTCACTGTGTGCACAGAGCAGTGTAGACAAGGTGCCAAACACCATTTCCACTAGCACCAGGTCTTTGCCTGATGACAGCTGAGTTGCAGCAAAACGTTTGCGGCTGATGCTGCACAAGCGGCCTTGACAGCTTGGCACAGGACATAACAGCAGGCAATGGCAGCAACTCCAGCTTGTTGCAACATGACTGTTGCACCATACACACTGCACTGCATACTCAGGCATGATCCCTGAGCTCCTGCTCATGCATGGTTCCTTCTGACTGCGCTTCCAAGTCTGTTTAAAATTTGGATAGGGACCCTTTCAGACTCCGATTTCTTGCCACGCACAGACCTGGTGCTTACAAGAAACATGTGTGTAGTGCTTAAGAGCTTACTTGTGCATGCAGAGGCAAAGATCAGCCAAGCTATAGCCCGTCCATGGACATGGGCGGCTACGTGATCATCATCAATGCAGACAAAGTCACTGTCACTGGAAACAAGTTCAATGACAAGCTTTATCGCAGCCATCCCACCTCCAAGCCTGGAACTCTGAAGGTAGAGACATTCAGACAAGTCAATGAGGTAGGTGCTGTGGCCCTGCACTCTGTGAGATTCATGCGGCAGCAACAGATGTTCGTGCTTTGTTGAATAGCAATGTGCATTGCAGCCACATCACATGCAACATGCAGATGTTTTTGTGTGTCACATCTTGCAAACCAGAAGCAAAAGAAAATGATCAACACACATACAATGCACTCATGCTATGTGCCTGCACTAGTGCAAAAGGGCAGACTGTTGCTAGATTGATGTGGCAGCGTTTGAGAAGTAGGCTGTTGGGACATTGTTGCGTTGAAGTCTGGGAGCAGTAACCTGTACCATGCAACAACACTCTCAACTACAACAGATATGTGTGGCGTTGCATGTTCCTTCAACTGCATTTACGTTGTTTGCTCACTTTGCTCGACTTGCTGTGTTCACAAATGGCATGTGCTGTGCAGAGAATACCTGAGCGGATCCTTGAGAAAGCCATCAAGGGCATGTTGCCCAAGGGGCGTCTGGGTCACCGGCTTTTTACCCACCTCAAAGTGTTCAAGGGCACCAAGCACCCCCATGATGCACAGCAGGCTGTGGACATCACCAGCAGAATCAACCAGAAGTTCAATGGAGCATCAGCAGCAACACAATAGTGGATGTTTGAACACGGCTGGTGTCATCACATTGTGGATGCGTGCTAGATTCACAAAATGCTCAGTTGCAGAGAATCACAGCACCACAACAGGTCAGGCTGATCATGGCCTGTGACAATGCGGGTGCATCATATGCCAATGGCATGTACCACCAGATTTCGAAGTTTATTTGTGTTCTGCTTGTTTTAACAGTGTGCACACTGCACCATTCTACAGAAATTGTGATGCAGCTTGGATGACACCCAACTCATTAGTTGCACTAAGCAGGACGCTGTACGGACCAGGAGTGACTCACGTTGCCTTGTTCAGCTCAAACTGTAAGCCTCAAACATGCAAGCAGCCTCTTCTTCTCAATCGACAGACTTGCACGACAGACTTGCAAGACAGACTTGCCAAAACGAAGAAATCCCCTGTTGAATTGGGCATGCATCATGTCAGATACGCCTCAACCGTCAATGTGCTTGCAATGGCAGCATCAGGGCTGCTTATATCATAAGACTGTCACAGCAATGACGGAATATGCCAAATCAACCAGCTGCATCAAGGTCAGCTCCAACATTACTTATAAGAAGGTTGGGATTGATATCTGCAGCATAAGGCAGGGCTGGTCTGGCACCAAGTGCTGTGCAGTTACAAGCCGCTACAAGTGCAGCAAGCATCATCATCTGGTCAAGAGGCATTTGCTGAGTGATGGCATACAAGACACTGCCTATATAGGCATCTCCTGCTCCTGTCGTGTCTTCAATGGCTTCCTGTATAACAGTCCCTCCTGATCAAGCCCCCCCTTGGAAAAGCTCATGTGGTAGGTTGGATTCACGCTCCCATGATTCTGACGCTGTCAACCTGACATGAGCCTACAGCAGTAGGCACATGCAAGAGCAAGCGGGTACTGCTGATGACTAAGCACTGGGGGCTTCACAAACATACACACTCTACCATGTCCTGCAGAAATGATGTAACCATTTGCAGACAGGCCAATATAGCACAAGAGAAGACAGCTGAGTCCACCACAAACTTGCTGCTGACCTGAGGTACATGTGCAGCAGATGCAACAAGGATGCATGCTGTCACAGTGGTATTGTGTGGCGCAGCATCATGCCCACTGCTGTCTGCCTCCGCTTCTGGTGAAGCTGCTGGCAAAGCTGCTGGTGAACTTGCGTGTGAAGCTGTGAGCTGCTGAGAAGTGTCAGCATCAGTGTGTTGTAGCTTGTAGGCTTGGCTGCTGGAGCTTACATTGCCAGCCCTGTGCAGCAACAGTTTCATGGGTCAGTCCAATTACTCAGATATGGTCAGGCATGTTGTCTGCAGCCAGTGTTCAAGAGCTCCGGTCAGCACACAGCCACAATAACAGCAATGCTGGACATTGCAGGTGCAGGGTATGCAGCAAATATGTGTGTTCTTGCACATCTCATGCTATGGCAGGATTACTAACCCGATGTAGACATTACTTTTACTGATGC
>JAABUO010008222.1_pt1 | contig 11829 bp, 19 predicted proteins | sample 5559291 | NCBI WGS metagenome assembly JAABUO01 (sample SAMN10711878, study PRJNA513372) | rock metagenome | isolation source: Antarctica rocks | place: Antarctica: Victoria Land, Finger Mt sud | reverse complement strand
CCGGCGCGCCTTGGTGGTCAGGTCCACGATCCACTCGGCCTTGTTGTGGTAGAGGCCCTTGCTCCCGAACGGCGTCGCGTCCGGGCACGCCTCCTCGAAGTAGTGGATCGCGCTCGGCCCTGCGCGCAGCCCGCGCGTGCGCGCCTCGCTCACGCGGAGTCCCCGGGCTGGCGCGCTCGGGCAGCGCGTTGTCACAGTACTGTACCCCTACCCTGACACGTTTTGCCGGGGCGCACCGTTTTCGCCAAAGTACACCACGTTGCCGCGCAGCAGGATCATCAGCGTGTCGAACAGGTTGAAGCAGTAGGGCGTGGGCGAGTGAATGGTCGCGCAGATGGTCATCCCGCTCTTGACCAGCGACTTCACCACCGTCATCACCTGCGCCGCGCCCGCCGCCGCGTCGCGCCGGGGACAGCGCTGCCACGCGCCGGGCAGCCGTAGACACATGTGGTGGTCATGACTGGGTTGCGCTTGAGCAGCTGCTGAATGAAAGCTAAGTGAGTGCGACTTGCAGTGGGTAAGACCGCAGACCGCTGCTCTGCTGTTGGCGACGGTGTCACACAAGGTGAGCAGGGACCGCGCCGCTGCGGGCGGCGCACCTCGTTCGCGGTGTACGAGTCCAGGCCGGACGTCGGCTCGTCCAGGAACAGCACGCGCGGGTTGGCCACCAGCGCGATGCCGATGTTCGTGCGCTTGCACTGGCCGCCTGGCGCGGCGCGGCGCGCGTCAGCCCTACCCTGACCCGAGCCTGGCGCGCGGTCCGGCCACGGCGAGGCAGGCACCCCGGCAGCTCCCGGGCGGCCGCTCCGAGGCCGGGAGTGGCCGGCAGGCGGGCGGGCAGCGCGCAGCGTCGCCGGCGCCGCGTCGCCCGGCCCGCACGGGCGGGCGCCCCGCGCTGCTCTGCCTGCCCGCCCATGCCGCTCTGCGCCCGCGCCGCCGCCGGCCAGCTGCTCTCACGCACTGCCCGGCAGCTGCAGCGCGCACGGGCCGCGCCAAGCCTCTACCGGGCAGGCCCCGGCTGGAGCAGGTCGCCTGCCAGCTCAGGCAGGGCGGCCGGGCGGCAGCCGGGCGCCGGCACGGGCGCGCGCCCGAGATGCCGCGCGCGACCTGGGAGCCGATGCGCGTGTCGCGGCAGGTGTTGAGCGCGAGCTGGTCCACGACCGCCTGCACCTTGCGGCACTTCGCGCGGAAGGGCACGCGCATGTCCACCTTCATCTCCGCCGTGTACAGCAGCATCTCGAACACGGTCAGGTTCTCGACGAGCGCGTCTGCGCGCGCGCGCATCAACCTCGAAGACGGCGATATTTTCGACGAGCGCGTCTTTGCGCGCGCGCGCGTCGGGGCGCCGCGGCCGCGACGAGCGCCGGCCCGCGCGGGCGCGCGGGGCGGGCGCGCGCCGGGCGGCGCGGGGCGCGCGGCGCACCGAACTGCTCGACGTAGCCGGTGTAGCGCCGCAGGAAGTTCTTGCCGGCGTGGCGCCCGCCGTACAGCACCTTGCCGCTGATCGCCCCCACCGTCTTCCGCCCCGCCAGCACGTCTGCGGCGCGCGGGGGCGTCAGGCGCGCCACAGCTTGCGAGGCGCGCAGTGGCCGCGCACGCGCTGTCATCTGCAGCACCGTCGGCAAAGGCGCCCACCCAGCAGGGTGGTCTTGCTGCTGCCGCTCGGGCCCATCTGCGCGCCGCGCACCGCACCGCTTGGCGAGGCGTCTGCCCAAGCTCGCTTGAAGAGGAAGCCTTGCAGCAAGCGTTTGGCGGGGCTGCGATCCAGCGCGTCAGGCAGAGAGCGCGGCGGGGGCGCACCAGCGCGGAGAGGTGGCCGGGCAGCAGGAAGCCAGTCACCTTGTTGAGCAGCACTATCTTCTCCTTGTTATTTGCGTTGTTCGTCACGCGGTATGTGAGGTCCTGCGCCGAACGCGCCCCGCGCGTCAGCGGCGCGCCCGCGCCGCCCGCATCGCGCGTTTCAAGTCAGGGTACGCGCTCTGCGCTGCCACCCGCCCGGCTGCACGCCGCGCGGGCATGCTGAGCATGCGCACACTGCGCACCTTAAAGGTGCAGTTTAGGAAGCCTGCCTCCCGGAAAGCACGCTGCTCCCCCTCGCCAGATGTCTGTGGCAGCACATCGCCGTCCAGCGTATCCCGCGTCTGGTGCCGGACGGTGAACCTCACGGATGTTCCAGGCTGCGTTGCCTCCGCCGCTGCTGCCGAGGGGATCTGAGCCTCCATGTCCATTGCTCGCAGGGAGGGTCCTGGGCCTTGCATCTCTTCCCCCATGCCCTGCAGGGGCCGCTCCCTAAGGAGCCGCCACTGCCCAGCACTCCCTGTTGTCCCTCAGCAGCAGCAGCTTGTGTGCAAAAGGTTTGGGGGCTGCCTCCTTGGCGCAAGCTTGCAGTTCTGCGCACGCCCGCAGTGCCGCTGTGTGGTTGAGCTGCGTATGCAGTACACGCAGCACTAGAGCAGTGTCTCAGCCCCCTGCTCCTGGTGGCCACCCTCTCCTCCAGCTGCGCTTGCCAAAGCAAATTGGAAGGGTTGGCGCAGGACCCACTTAGGGCTGCACTGAGTCATAACAGACCGTTTGGGCGTCTCACCAAGTACACAGGTGTTGCAGGCTGGCCAGTGACATATACCTCACGCAGTGCTGCCTGCCGTTTACGCCCGGCAACTAGCTGCAGTCGATGCAGTCCGTGAGCTTGTGGTCATCGCCGTGAACAGCTGCAGGCGCACCCAGCGACTCGTAGGAGCTTGTGAGGAGCATTGATAGCTCTGTTGAGTGACGGCGAGGCCTAGGGCCAAGTCCCCCTTTGAGCAGTTTCTTGTAAGGTGGCTCCCCCAACTGCAGCCAAGGCTGCCAAGCGGGGAACTCTTTCCATTTGCATTTGCTGCTAGGTGGGTGCTGTCACGGGACTGCCTTACAGGAATGCAGGGCTCACGTGGCCAGTCAGCGCACTTGGGTTGCCCTGCAGCGAGGGCGGGTCTGGCAAGCCGCACTGCTCCTGTCCCTTGGCTCACTTTTGGCGTTTTGCTGCTGCGCAGGACACAAGGCGGCAACCCGCGGAGGCCGCTTGCAGCATGCAGGCCGGCACTGATGTCCGCACCATGGCACCGAACGGCCATGCCCCGCCGCCAGCTGCTGCAGGACCAGACCTTCCCGGAGCAGCACAGCCAGCCGAGCTAGGCGCTGCTCAGAACGGCGCAAACGCGCACGGCGGCCCAGAAGCACTGGGGGGCGTCCCTGCGGCTGCTGGCGGCCCCGGCGCGGCCGGCGGCGCTCTCCCAGCTCCCGGCGCGCCCGGCGCGGCGCTCGGCGCCGGGGGCGCGCCCGGCGTGCCCGCCGCGCCGGGCCTGGCGCAGGCGCAGAGCCAGTACAGCGCGAGCCCGCCGGCCGCGTCTGAGGACGCGGCCAGGGCGTCGGTCGTTGACGTGCTGAGCAAGGACAGCGTGGCCGCTCGGGCCGGATCGCCCGGCCAGGCGCTCGCGGCGGCCTCCGCCGCCGCCCCCGCAGAGAAGGCAGGCGGCCCCGTGCCGCCTGCCGCGGCACAGCTGCATGTCCTGACGCGTCGGTTGCGGCTGGTGGCCAGACGGGGAGCGTCACTTGTAGCTGGACGCGCGGGCAGGTGGTGTCTGTTGCCTACGAGCCTGCTCGCGGGCGTGCTGCAAGGCCGTGCGGGCGGCGTGCGGCTGACAGTTCGCGTGCGCGCAGGCGGCGGGTGTGCTGCCTGGCACAAAATCCGCGCGCAACCCCTCCGTGTCGGTCAACCTGCGGGACGTTGGCGCGGGCGCCGGCCACAAGGCCAACCTGCGGGAGGGCGTGATGTTCCGCGCGTCGCAGATCCTCAGGCGCGCTCCGCTGGCCCAGACAGCGCCTGCCTTTCAGCTCCATGTCTGTGCTGCAAGATCGGCACCTGTGCTTAGCCGCTTCCAGGTCTTTTGCTTGCTGTTGGGATCTGCAGTCCATAGCCCCTCTTTTACTGCAAGTCGTGGACTGCAGCGCTTTGCGCTTGTTTGACCATGCTGCCAGGGTGTCACACAGGTCGCAAGCGACAAGGCGCCCTTTGGGCAGGCTCCTCACCTGCATGCCCAGCGCTGTGTCACCCGTGCCCGCCGCCCTGCAGCGCGGACGAGATGCGGCGGTACGGCGTGCGCACCATCCTGGACCTGCGGCGCATGGACCGCCCGTGCAAGCAGGCCGCGGCAAACAAGCACGAGGCCCGCCTGCGCCGCATTGGCACCGTGCTGAGCAAGGTCCGGCGCCGCCCGTGACGCGCGGCTGCATGGTCAGCACGCGCGCCCGCCTGCAGTGCCCGGGCGCGATGTGAAGTAATGACGGTATCCATGCAACAGAGTGCCCCTGCATCATCGCGCATGGTCATTGACCGGCGCGAGCGCAGCCGGCTCCATGCGCCACCGGCCAGACAGGCCCCTGGACACAGGTCTGCGCACAAGGGCGCGATGCGCAGCGCCCACAAGTCCTGGCTGTACTGCACTCGAGTCAGACCGCCCCTGACCGGCCTGAGTTGGCGCGCGGGCAGGGCCCGGACCTCATCTACCCGGAGAAGGCCAAGGTGTACGCCACGCGGGGCCAGCCCAAGCCCTGCCTACCCTGGTGCGGGCCCTAACCCTATCCCCTGCTGGCCCCGTGCTGACCCTGCGCGTGCCCAGCACCGGCAGCATGCCCAGCTGTTCACCTTTCTAGTTTCGACCGTGGCACCATGGAGGCCGTGGGGCGCTTATTCGGCCGGGTGTGCGCGCGCGCCCGCGCAGCCAGCAGCACCTGGAGGAGACCATCGGCTTCCGTGCGCAGTCGGTGGTGCACGCGGACCTCATCCCGACCTTCGTCGGCCTGCGCATCTTTGCCGCCATGCCGCAGCGCGTGCGCATGCGCGCGGTCATGGCGGCCTTCCGCGGCAAAGGTGCGGCGCTGCGGCCACGCCATGAATCTTGCTGAGCCTGGCTCCGTACCCAGTGCTGCATGTCTTTGCTTGCATAAGCGGCAATGTCAGTGTGCTGGGCGTTTTCTGGTGTTGAGTGACCTACATGCGCTGGCCCGGAGGCACGCGCCGGGTGCAGTGACACATGAAGGAGGATGTATTTATACTAAAATAGGAATGCGCTGCGGCAGGCGCCTCGTCTGTGATGGCGCCAGCGGTGGCGAACCCGCTCTACATGGGGTATACGGTGCGGCATCGCGCCTGCCTATACAGTGGCTGTCTCCAAACGGTGGCAGAGCATAGCGCATGGTATGGCACGCCGTGTGTGCACAAGCAGGAGCTGTGCACGCGTGAAGCTCGTTGATGTGACTTCCCTGGTGCTCCAGGTTCTGTACAAGACGATGCTGGAGGACTCCAAGCGGGGGATCGCCACGGTGCGCTCGAGCCTGCATTTAGCCTCTCTTCGCTGTACGCTAGCGCGCTGCGCTCAACAGCTGCCTCCCCAGTCGCATGCTCAGCCACGAGCGTGCTTTGTTGCTCAGCCGGTGTCTCATACCTGGACTGTTGACGGTTGGGTGGGTGCGCAGGCGCTGCGCGTGTTTGTAGAGGCCGAGAACTACCCGATCCTGATCCATTGCATCCATGGCAAGGACCGCACAGGTGCTCCTGGCCCTGGCCTCGTGCGTGTGGGGTTGCAGAGCTCGCCGGTCGTCGCGCAACGACAGCGACAGGGGTGTTGAGGTCGCCGCTGTCCGGCAAGCAGATATCCTGTCTGCACCAGCTTGCTGGCTGCCTTGTGCCCAAGGAACATGCATATATACACTGCCTTCACACGGCAGCTGTATGTGAAAACAGTTGTCCGTCTGATACGTCTGATACGCGGAGTGCGCAGCCTGGATGCCAGGTTGGCCGGGGTCTGCGGTGCAGGGATCGTCGTCATGGTCCTGCTGCTGCTGTGCGGCGTGAAGCGGGAGGCCATCGTGGAGGACTACATGATGTCCGAGCAGGTGCTGAAGCAGAGCCGCATGCACGACGAGCTCGACCTGGACGGTGCGCGCCAGGGTTCCTGTCCTCATGATTTTGCGCAGCAGGCTGGCCCCCATGACCTTGCGCGGCTGGCCCTGCTTGTGAGCGTTTCAGGTGCAGGTTGCACAATGGCTTGTGGCGCGCATGTGGCTGGCGGTCCTGAGCTTGGCGCAGGGCTTGGCGTAGGGCTTGGGTTAGGGCAGCTGGAGATCCCGAGCTCGCGACCACCATGGCGTCATGCACTTTGGTTGTAGGGGGTGTCAGCAGCGCCTGGAGCCGCACGTGCACAGTCGCGGTGCATGTAGCGGCGGTGCAGTGCGGTGTCAGCGCGGTGCGTGACGCCGCGCACGCGCGCGCCGCAGTGTACCTGACCGCCGACGACGTCATCGCGGCCACGCGCGACACCATGGAGGCCACGCTGGACTACCTGGCGCAGAAATATGGCGATATCGATAACTACGCCCGTGAGGCGCGCGCCCTGCAAGCTCGCTCACCAGCCGCCCGGCAAGCGCGGCTGTTAGCCTGGGTCGCAGACGTGGGGCTCTAGCCTTGTATGCTGCAGCGACTGCAGCTGCGCAGCACACGGGGAACCCTCCAGGGGCCTGGCCCTGCCACGTGACTGTTAGGCAGTATCAGACAAAGCCCTTCACTACGCCCGAGGCTGGCCGCGACAGCTCTGCTGTGCCTCGCGGCTGATTGTTTCTGAGAGGCCTGCCTCCGCGCACTCTGCTGGTCCCCGTCGCACAGCACGCACCTGGAAGCCCGAGGAAGCAGGGAGCAACGAGGGAGAGCGCGGCGCAGTGCGGCATGGAGGCGTGGGAGCTGGCGCGCATCCGCGTCAACCTGCTCAAGCAGGCCGGCCCGGACGACGAGGCGCTGGCCGCGGAGGGCAAGCGCGACGTGCTCGCGCCGCTCAAGAACCTGCTGCAGCCTGTGCTCTCGGCGTCCAGCAGCCTGCGCCGGCCCTCGCAGAGCTCGCTCTCATCGAGCGTCGAGCGCCGGCCGTCGGCGAGTCGCGCGTCCGCCAGCCCTGCGGGGCCGCCGTCGGTGACGGCACACTAGCCCCGGCGCGCCTCGTTGCACTGTGAAGCGCGTTGGCATGAGCGAGCACTGAGCGCAGGGTCTGGCCGTGCCCAAGGCCGTCTATTGTACTCGCTTTGGAGGCAGGTTCTCCATGACATTGCATTTCGCATGAGAGCTATTTGACCGCTGTTGTTTTAGCATGATGATGGGTCCCCGGGGGGCTTTCAAATGTTTTGGGCTGTGCTTGAGGCTTGCCTATGTTGAAAGGTGCAAGGCCCTTGCGTGCCGTCTGCAGCAGCTCTAGTTCAAGCACCTCACACCAATGTGACAAAAGTGATACGGTTTGTACGGGGCGCGGGTGTTCATGTCTGGGGTTGCATCAAGCCAGCATGCCTGCTAACAGTGCGCACGGGATGTTGTGATTTGCCATTTTCAGTATGCATGTGTTGTGTCACAACAGTTGTGATATACGAGCAATACGCATGTGGTGGCACAGCAGACATACAATGTCTGCTGTGCCGCAGGCAAGCGCAATTCGGCGCTCCTCGTGGCATGTGGGTTTGCAGGCGTGAAGGATTTGTGCCAGGACGTGTTCTACACGTCGATCAGGCTTGCTGAAGATGGCGGCCTATTTCTGCTTCTGCTGGAGTGCAAACATTGCACATGTTTGTCACAGTATGTGATGAAGTACAAGCACTGACCTAACAAGCAATGACACTGATGCACGTGGTATGCTTCTGGCCTCATGAGCTGGCAGATGGGCTGCAGGCACCTCTCTCTTGCAAGGACGCGCGCACAGCTCGTCAGTACAGCTCGTCACGTTACAGTGCCTGAAAACAAGATCGCGTGACATTCCCGGCAGCCTATGTGCTATGTGCCGTGCTGATGAACCAGAATACGAGCTTCCAAACTGGCCATGACAATGAAGTGCTGCCATGAAATGGGGCCAGGCCGGGCCCACAGAGTGGACGCACCAAGCGGAAGCAACACCCTCAGCAACCTAGCCAGCCCGACACGCGCCATCGGGCCCCCCGAGCAGTCTGCTGCTTCAGCCTGGCGGAAGCAACAGCGCCGCCGTGGGCCATGAGCGTGTCAGGGCACCAAACAAGTGCCGCTCCAATACACCCAACCAATGCTCAGTACCGACGGCACATGGCTAGACCACCAAACGCAAAAAGTTCTGCACCAGGACCAGCTCACCCCGATGCGCCAATTGCACCTGCGCGAGAGAGGGTGGAGCGAGGGGGCGGTCATAGGCTATAATGAATGCTGGGAAGGTGCAGAGCCAGTCCTCCAATGAGCAGAAGCGCGGCCAACCCCCTTGCATGCTGTCTCTCCCCTTCAAGAGCTCTGCAGCTGCAGGCATGCAAGCCCGGCCCGAATGGATCAAATGAATACCAATCCCGCATGCGTTGCTGACCGTATTGCGCCACCGCGCCCGTATTCAGCGAATAGAGAGCACACGGCGGCTGTTGGTACACAGTCTATTTCAGTCTGGGTCCGCGTCCCGCCCCCCGCCGTCCCGGCCCTTATTTGGAGGTTTCACCGCTGCTCATTCACAGACCCTGCACAAGCGCACACAGCTGCTTTACCCTCCACTACCAGAACACTGTCTTTGACAGGACATGCAAGCATGCAACTGTGGTGTTGAGACGGGGGACAGGCATGCATGCACAGGCCATGGCTGCGCCGACAAGCAAACTCGATAAACTCTACCACACGTGGGCGTGAGCATGCAAGGGTGCCCACAGGCGAGTGTCGGCTCTCTGCTTGCAATGCATGCATGACACAGGAGTGCATGTTGCGATGCAAAGCGTCGCTAAGCATGCACACATCATGAACATGCATGCTTGCAACCTGGGTAGAAAGGCGCGCACCGGACCGGGCCACACAGCGGCGCCATTGGAGCTGGAAAAGAGCTCGCGGCGCACAGCCTCAAAGTCCATACATGCTGAGTTGACGGACGCCATCGATGGCAGCTGCGGCGCGGGCGCGTGCGGCGGCGGCGGCGAAGCCGCGTGCTTGGACGGCGCCGGCATCGGCAGGTTGGCCTGCGGCGCTCTGCGTTAGCGGGCTTGCCAATGCAGCCCCATGCACGGCAAGGGTAGGCGAGGATGCAGGGCCTGCTCAAGTGCATGCCGGTGCATGTTCAGCGTCCCAGCGCGTCAGCATTGCAGCTGCTTGGCCTCCAATGGTTGCTGTATCATCATCAGAAGTGGTGCATACAGCGATTTGTGTTGAAGTTTAGCAAGCATGCCCCATGCGGCTGGCCGTATTAGCCTGCGACTGCCGCATCAGGCAAGTGATAGGGTGTTGATAAAATGACAGGGGACGTCCAGCAGTCAGGGTCGCGCTACGCCGCGCCGCGCACCAGCGGGGCGGCCGGGCCGGCGGCGAGGACCTCCAGGCGCGCGCGCAGCGCGCGGTTCTCCTCCACCACGGAGCGCGCGGAGGCGGCCAGCTGGTACATGTGGTTCAGGTACACCAGGCGCTCCTGCTCCAGCTTGGCCACCTCCTCCTCCAGCTTGGCCACGGTCTCCATGCGCCGCTGCCGCAGCCGCTGCGCGGCCTTGCGGTTGCCCTCGCGCCTGCGCCACAGCCGCGTGCGTGAGCCAGGAGCGCGCTCACGGGAGCAGGGCACTGGGGCGTTGAACAGGCCTGTGTCTTCGGGACGGCTGCACAGCGAGCCTGTCCGCCCTGGGCCAGGGCCCCTGGCGACGGGTGGCAGCCCGGGGCTGCAAGGAGGGGCCTGCGCGCCTGCGCTGCGCCTTCTCGTCCTCCGTCAGCGCGCGGCTATGTTGCACTTTGATGCGCTTGCCGTTCGCGCCAGCGGCACCGGCGGCCTCGCTGTCCGCCGGCGCGCCTGCAGCCACGTTGCACTCGTCGTCCACGCTGCGCTTGCTGCCATCGCTGGCCTGCGCAGCAGCGCACTTTGTGTTGTCAGCAGCGCATCTTGCCAGATAAAGCACGCGTGCGCCACTCCTTGGGCCCACTCCTTGGCTCCAGCTCCACCTCGGCCAGCACCAACTACTTGGGACGGACGTCAGAGCAGGGAGACGTCCGTCAGCAGAGCTGGGTTTATGCCAGGCGGCAGCGAACCTGCTCGTCCTCGCGCACACCGCGTCCGTCGGCGCCGACGTTCTCGGATATGTCCTCCACTGACGCGTCCGACGAGCAGCCCGCCTGCTGCAGGTACTGCTCCATGCTGCGCGTGGAGACAAGACGCCCGTGGGTTTCCCAACCGCCGAGCTTCTGCCTGCTTCCGCTGACAGGCCGGCCCCCTTCCGGGAACATGGGAAGTGCTCTGCTCCGCAAGCACAATATCAATAGCCGGCAGGCAGGCCAGTGCACAGGCGGACCCAAGCATACACATGCGGTGACGCCCCACATCACGCGATCGCGCTGGCCCCCTCCCAGTGCAGAGCAGAGCAAAGGGCAGCAGGCAGCCTGTCTCGAGCTGCCTCAGTGAGCAGCCAGCGCACCTTGACGCGTGGAGCGCGGGGTTGGCTTGCCTTTCCGTCATATTCGCTATGCTCGACTGGAAGTGCATTGCGAGCTGGCTGTAGTTGAAGTCTCCTCCCATGGCCTGCGGCAGGGACTGCAGGCCCAGGCTGTGCCCAACTTGCGCTGCCATCGTGTTCTCCGAGTGGGACAGCACAGTGCCTGGTCCTGCCTAGCAGCCGCGGCAGCGCCGACCGTCGCGCGGCTTACACATCTCTCGTCCGGCCTGTGGACTCGGTGCAAGTTGCGTGTTGAGCGGACGTTGGCAGCCTCCTGGCGAGCCCTATCCCAAGCACTTCCTGACCTGGAACTTTCAGAATCAACTTCTTGAAGTAGGACGGGGTCCCATCAGCCAGGGTTTGTAACCAGTTACAAATCCAGATTTGTAATGGAAAGTGGGCCCAGCAGGACGTGCAAGGCCTTGGTGTGCAAATGTCCAGTCCACTCCAGTCCACACCATAGCATTCCAGTGCATGTCAGCGGTCCGCTGGTCCAGCAGTCAAGCAGACCAGACGCACCAAGTCCATCAGAGTCCAATCCACGACGAAAATGACAGAGACGTGGGACGACTACACTTCTGACCATCAGGCCGTCAGACGCCCTGCACACGGTCTGGACTCCCAGGCACCCCACAGACAAAAGCACTGCGGCAGAATTTCTGCACGCCCAGATATTTTGCGGCCTGCACGCACCAGCCCCGCGCCGACACCTGGGCAGCGCCGGCCCACGCTGACCAGCCAAGGGGCTGCCGTGCTCAACCCCCGGCGCCTCCCCGCCACGCTCCACACCCCTCGCTCAGAACTGGCCAAACCCTGCCGCAAGCTTCTCCTTCCTGCGCGGCGGCCAGGACCCCCTTCAGTGCAGGACACCTGTTGCCTAAGCAGCCCTAGATGGCTGCGACAAGAGAAGAAAAAAACCTAATGCGCCTGGGTGCGCGACAAGGTGCGCGCACTCAGAGCCTTCCGTCCCTGGTGTGCCGCACTGCTATGCAGAGTGTCAGAGCCGTTGGTTGCTATACAGGGGTTGCTCGGGCTTGCTCGGGCCTACGATACCGCGTAATAGGGGCCCAGCGGCCTGAAGGCCCCACGCTGCTAGTACATGCACGCCAGGATAGCGCTCGGCCCTCAGGAGCGTCTGGGTGATGGGGGCCGTGCCAAGTTTGTGCAGCCTGCCAGGGTCAGCTGAGCAATGCAAAGCGCACACAATACACAGCCACCGGCAGGGCTCAAGCAGCAGGCACTATGTTATCTCCTACGCCATGTTGCGCCCACTGCAAACACCCAGGCACAACGGCGTGGCGCTTCTGCCTGAGGAGCAGCTAAAGCGCTCGTATGCCTGCTGGAGGACGTGCACTT
>JAABUO010008220.1_pt1 | contig 11830 bp, 14 predicted proteins | sample 5559291 | NCBI WGS metagenome assembly JAABUO01 (sample SAMN10711878, study PRJNA513372) | rock metagenome | isolation source: Antarctica rocks | place: Antarctica: Victoria Land, Finger Mt sud | reverse complement strand
TCGCAGCTTGCACATATGTCCCAGACGATACGAGCATCGCCAACACAGCTAGCAATGATGGCGATGCAGTCAAGGGACAAGCATGCTGGTGTCACGCCCTGAATCGAGATTAATCCTCGCGTCGGCTTATAGCCAACGACGCCATTGAAACCAGCAGGTACTCGCCCAGATCCTGCAGTGTCAGTCGCTAGGGAGAAAGATATCAGCCCAGCTCCGACGCCTACGCAATTGCCGCTAGAAGAACCTCCCGATATATATTCGGTATGGAAGACCGAGCGGGGAATGCCAAATGGGGATCGGCACCCAGTGAGGCCCGTAGCTAACTGATCGAGATTCATTTTCCCAATAAAAATTGCACCATGCTCGAGCAGGATCTCATAGATTGGGGCCGACTTTGACGGAACACGTGCTAATGGCGGGCATGCCGTGGTAGTAGGAAGACCTGAAATGTCCATACTGTCCTTGACACTGAAAGGGACGCCGAAGAGGGGCGGAAGCTTTCTTCGATCTGGCCAAGTCTCCAATAATTTCCTTGCTCGTTCAAAGGCCGCTTCTCGAGTCTCTAATAGGATCCAGACCGCGGGATCGACCTGTTCGTACTTTTCGATTCTACCAAACAAGACCTCGAGCATGGTGACTGGTGATAGGCCTTTTCGATAAGCACGTTGGAGGCCTGAAATGGTCAAATCCCCGTTGAAAGTTGGAGGAATTTGTGGCTGGGCGCTTGTGCCAATTGACGTAGAATCTCGTGTATAGGGCGCTAGAACCTCGAGAAGAGGTTGAAGAGATGCAATAAAACCGAAAAGCCCTTCGGACCAGTAAATAACTTCCAAGGTGGGGCACTTGAAATCCTCATTATAGCCAGCGGTAGCTTCCTCAATTCCACCTAGGCAACGTATCAGCCGTCAGATCTAAAAAAAGGCATAATTGGGTAATTCTTACAGCATTCAAAACCACGGTCATTCGCTTCGCGGATGGTCGTAGCAAAGCAGCACTCGGTGGTCACACCGCACACGATGAGATGGGTGATTGCTTTGGCTTTCAATTTATCCATCAAGTTCGTGTTCCAGAAAGCTCCCTTTCCGGGCTTATCTATTACAGCTTCGCCAGGTATGGGCTGCAATCCATCAACAATGTCGTGACCCTGCTCCCCGCGTACGAGTAATCTTCCCATCTCTCCCATGTCCCCAATGACCTTCAAATACCCCGTGTTACTGGGGGCACCATTCTGTCTTATCAACTTAGACGACGGACAGTCCGACAAATCTGGCTTCTGACCTTCTCTGGTGTGAAATATGGGTAGGTTGGCTTGACGGCATGTATCAAGTAGCTTCTTCGTTGGAGCAATCGAAGCCTGAACGGCCTCGAGGGAGCTACCCTGGCTTTCTCCGAAGCCATTGGGGAGTAAGAAGTCTCGTTGCATGTCTATGACTAGCAACGCTGTGTGGCTTGACGGGAATGCGTAAGGATACGGCTTTGCGTCCACGGTGAGTACCGTGGGAAAGGATTTGGGAGACTCCATATTATTTAACAAAGCTTTAGCTTGGAGGAGCTGTTCTCAGAGCACTGCTTGGATCAGCTGAGGGTAATTGGAGGTTCAAGTCGAGTGCAAAAGCAGCTTATCTCACTATATTTCGACCTACATGTTCAGCTAGATGTTGTGAAGTAGGCGCGCTACCTCAATTTCCGAAGCTCACATGTGCGGATTACTAACGACGTTCAAGTCTACGAAAGCTGGCGATAAAGCGACAATTGTTCGTGATATTCCTTCTACTGGCGAAATCGCTTATCTCAGGTATTCAGACCCCGGGCTTACGAAATACCCGAGACGAAAATGAAGTCTACCACTGTACTACGCCTTCCGGATTAGTAATTACCAAAATTACGTTGACACTAGACGAAATTACAGTAAAACCTCGCTATAACGATATTCGATATAACGATATCCTCTTTGTAACGATATATATTTCGAGATCAACAGGGATTATTTTGTATGTTTGCCCGCCTTTGATATAACGATATCCTCCCTATTACGACGTAGATTTTGTGAAAAACCTCATCGTTATAGCAAGGTTTTACTGTATATACTTTGACTAACAGTTATCTATTCTAGCTAGTTACCTACTTATCTATCCCGGCTAAGATTCTTGCGTACTCAAGAATATTAGAACTTTTCCCGAATGATTCTACCTCTTTATTACGATATTTCACAGCAACGTTAACCTTATAGTATGAACATTACGAACGTCAGTTTTAGAGTATTAAATTCTGATGTTAACGTTCTAAGATTTTTGAAAATCCGTCTACAAACGTGACATTTACAACTAAAAACGTGATTTTACAATATCAAAATTGCGGATTTTTGGTACCCGGAACTAGACGCTGTAATAAATCATCGTTAGCGCGGAATACCACGTATGTTGCAAAACTTTTAGCTCTATTTTATTACTCTATATACTCACTATACGCAACTTACGAGCTATGGTGACCTTTTATGGTAGCTGGAAGAGTATAACTTTTCGGTGGTAATACGAAGCTGTGGATGCTGCTGAAAAACCTAAGCCCTACGACATTAGTAAGCACGTGTCTACCAATGGGAGACAACCAAAATCCTCACCCGGAAAAACTTTTATCCTGGTAATGGATGCCGTTTCGCCATATGATTGAAGCACACACGGTACAGGAGCTTTCATCTTCAGCTATTTAACATTCATACAATACGCAGAAGTCTCTCTATTTCTTCCTCTGTTCATCAAAACGTAAATATGGTAACAAATATTGGTAACTTTCGCCCCTGCCCATGAATGAACACACAGAAATTTCCTTGAAAAGTTAAAAGAATCCGTAGCAGCCAACGAACTATTCCGTGATACACAGAACTACATCATGTCCCGCTCCACTGAGATCGGGTCCTACTATAGCCAAGAATGGTACATATTTACTCCGCCGAGAGAATGGTATCAGAATGGTCTCGGTCGTGCAACTAGAGCATAAGGAAATTTTAAGCTCGAAATCATATGTCGGTTGACGTTGCCCGACTTGGTATACTTAGTACTCTGTCACGCTGCCGACTACTAAAACTGGCACCATCAGTTGTTGGCCGGCGCAGAGGCTGATCAGTAACTCTGAAGGCATCGTAGAAGCTATTGGCATCTACGACGTCGTGAGCCATTGATATATGCTGGGAGAGAATTCGGCAGGAAACCTGGCGGTATGACTTACGGGTTGATTCGTGAAACTGAAGTCGAATGTTAAGCGCCCTGTGTTCCGAAGCGTGGAAAGCATCAACACTCATCTGGTGTATCGAAATTTTTTACCTCTCAAGCATGTCTGAACCCTCACGTCAACAGTCCCCGACTTTTGGAATGGTCAAACCGACAGGGGGGGATGTCACTATATACCAAATAGTCAGTACTGGACCGCAAGGATGGGTGGCGATATCTCCTCTATGCACACTGGAGCTCGGCCGAGTTCGAAATGGGAATAGCACTCACGAGACGCGCTCAGCCATATAGTATCCCGGGATTCGCCACTGGTGCTTGGTGCTCGTACTAGCAATTGGAGGTATATGCCTGTCTCGGCTTCTCTTTCCCAGACAGTGACCAGGGCTCGTCCCATCTTTCTTTGGTTCGGAAAGTGTCCACCGCTTCTTAGGATCACACTTGGGACATCCTCACTGAACAGAAGTCGCCAGCCGGTAAGCACTTTCATCAAACTTGCCACTGTGAGACCTGACGTGATTGTTCTAATAATTTACTGCGTTGACGAGTTATTAGGATACTTATTCTTGATCCATCATCTCGAAACAATGAGATTAATAGCCTTGAGCCTCATGCTACTGAGGATGGAGGCATTCTTGACGTCACGGATGAAGCGAATATACTACTCGGACGGTGGAAGCCCAGTAAAAACATACTTGGTGAAACATCTGCCCGATAGCGCTTTTCCCATCGAGCTCTGGCAGCCTGGACTGATTTACTGAATGGTACCGATGATACCGATGGCGCCGACCTGAATGGCCGCTCAATGGAAGAACGAACAGGATGAGGGATAGATAACCTAGTCTCCGCCTTAGATAGCTCCATTAATACTGAGTCTCTAGTCTAAGAAGATGTAATGCGTGTGAAGGATATGCAAGACGATGCAATGTTTGAATGGTATGAACCCCTCAGCCTTAGGGTTAGGGTTGTCTCCGAGCCTTCTCGTGAAACTCCCTAGGCTTGCTTGTGGCTTATTTGTTGTGTGGATATAATATCTCGATGAGTGTTTTGCTCAAAAGAGTATTACGTTAGATCCTTTATTGGAGCTGACGGTATTGTAGCTCTGATCCGCTCATAACTATCTTTTTGCTAGCTATTATGCTTATTCTTGTTTTCTATTAACATCTCCCTGCGTATGCTTTATTCGAGCGCTGAGCGATCTCATCATATTTATTTATCATCTGAGGTTAGAACAGGATTATCAGCAGATGCGACTACTGTAGACGCAGCCAATCTTGAGCAAAAAGCTTGTACTGTGGGGATTGGTAGCCGAAGTCGACTTGAGATTGTAGTAAGTGATGAAGAAAAAGAAGGCTGCTTATGATCCCAAATTCACTGCTAAACTCTGAAGACTCCAGAGTCGGTTAATTGAAGATTCGTCTGTGCGAATCCAATGATGAAAGGTCCAAAGAGTTTTAGTCAAGCTCTTACATATATGTTGCGTGTTTGTTGGAAGATGTTCACTGGAACGTTGATTCTGCATCCAGTGTCATCAGCTCGTTCATGTCCTTTTTCAATGCAACGGTTGCAGTCCATACTTATGGTTTGTGTTGCACCTGTCCTGAAAGATCAATACCCTACTTGATGTAATAATCGAAGCTTTCTTTCAGCGCCAGCCATGTTTTGAAGGTCAAGTGTGAGATTGTTGAGATTGGAGAGGATTGTGGCGAAGGTTTCGCCCGCTGTGGTGTACTTTAGGACGTCTTTGAGGAAATACTCGTCTTGAGGGACAAAACCGCCGTTCTCGTAGGTCCTGAGATATCGAATCTTGCTTCTTACGAACGACTGCTACACAGAGCTGTACCTTCTAGCATCTTGCGAATACGTTCTTGCGAATACGTGCGGACCCATGAAGCCGTTCATTGGTGATGTGTAGTAAAAATGGATGCCGTTCTTGTGGGAGTAAGTCCTTAACGCAAGAGAAAACAAAAGTTTGAACACCTCATCTTGAAATGCAAGCTACGATTCTGGCATCGTGGAAAGCAAGTGATAGCCTCCTGAGTAGTATAATTATTATATTAAGTTAGGATGTGAAAATATAATATAAGTCATATAATCGGTCCATTACTCCCATTTGAAGAAAGACCCAGCTAACCCAACTCCTGTCACGTTTGATTCTTTGGATGGCAGCGACCTTATCCTCCCACCCTAAGGTCATCTTGCTGTCCAGCCAGGTCCTCAGACCGGCCCCTCCAGCTCGAGGATGCGTCTCAAGTTGAAAATCCTGAAGACCATCGATCCCTGCACTCCTCGTACCTCTGATACTTAGCAGGTGCTGGACCCAACTTGCTCGACGGCTGGTGGTAAATCCGAAGCCCCGGACGATTTCGAAAGCATAGCCGAGGTGCCAGAGTATCCTGCATTTGTGCCATCCGAGAGCGTTCCAGAGGCCAGGATCAAGTATAGCTGGGTAAGGTTTCCGAGCATTGACTGGTATTGTAAGGCGGAGAATTGACAACTTTGGCATGTTGTCTAGGACTCCACACAATCGTCGGAACGCCTTATGATCGATTGGCTTGGTCCTTTGCCATTCGACATGCAACCCCCGAATTCCGTCCCGAGCTGAAGGATACATCTCAGCTAGGAATTCGAGGGTCATTTCAACGTCCTCATGACGCAAACAGAGAACTTTGTTCTTATATAGGTGCATTGTTAGAAAATATCGGAGCTGGCGATTAGTCCGCGCCAACCCCAGCATGCTGGGCCCAGAGATTATTCGACGTTTGCCATCACGATGGAGCCTATCCTCGAAGAGGTCATCCGTTCCAGCATGTTGAGTGACATTTCGAGATAAAGGCTCGCAGAAGGCCACAATCATGTCTGTAAGTTCAGCGGGTAGCCCCACCAGTGTCGGCGCGTATTGGGCCTGAGGTGGCTCCCGAATCACCACACCCCATTCACCTCGGTTGTTGGTCAGAACTCCGGCCGCGGCAGCACAGACACGTGAAGTGTATTCCAGGAATTGCCCAAGGGGCTGGCTAGGCCACGTGGAGATTGATCGTGTCAACCACTCCCATATAATGGAAACGAAAATCAAGCCTGTGATGCCCCAGAGACCAGTGGTTATAAATAGAGGCACTGAGTTCGGATCAGCCATGTGATATCGGTCCTCTAATAAGGGTTACTTACTTAAAAAGACGATCTTGAAAATCGTCTCAGGGATCGAGGTTATAGTTGATGCTGAAGTATCTTCTCCACCGAATACACTGCTATAATGTACCTCTGACGATCTAATAACACCGTTGACATTTGTCGAAGGAGAACCTCCAGTGACATTGGTGTCTGCCGATGGTAAGTCTGTATACAAGGAGCTTGATACAGAGTGAGGTCCATCTGGTGCAGGGATGGTAAACTACAGTGCGACCTGTTAACAAATCGCAGTCTTAAGGGACTAGAATGAACTTGCCTGGTTCTCAGCCATTTCGTTGGTTTTAGGGATAGCTATCTTGAAACGTTTGAGGAAGGGTAAAAAAAGTTTGGTTGTCGGTAGCTGCGCTGAAAAACCAAGTTGTAAGAAAGATGTTACAGCGAACCAAGGTTTTTATACCAAATCTGTTCTGTAACGCACGATATGTAATGAGTCTCCGAAAACAGTGAATCCCATATCTCCTACAAACATCGTGTTGGAAAAAAAGATATCCAACACTTCTGGACTAGGGGGAAAACCTGGTATTAGCTTACTGTTCATCGCTGCATATCCCTACTGCGTATGGTATGTCTTGGGAAGAATGGCATCTCAGAATCCTGATTTGCAACGCGTAGTCTCACCATCGCCTCGAATTCGAATATCGTATTTGAATAGGCAGTAAGGCTTTTAAAGAATGCAAGTGGGCTATATTATATACTATGTCGATGGTGTTATAGTGGCTGGGCCATAGGTTAAGAAGAAGTCGGGATGTCATGATTTGACCTTGCAAAAAACGTGCAACCGTTTGCAGTGCTTCATGTGTTCTTGAAAATATTATATCGAAGGACACTCTGCCCTTGTTATTTGAGTCTTAGAAGAAAAGCGGTGTAAAGTCTGAAGATTGGAAAGATGGCCGTGGGTAGGATGGGTATTTATACCTCAATATGAGGAAGAATGAAGGCAAACAACAGTCACTGCTAATGAAGTAAACATGAAAGAGGTTAATATGCTTCACGCTTTGTTGTAGATTGAACGAAGGGAATGCCCGGATGGTGGAAGCTTCACACAATTGATCAAGCGTCATTGAGTATAGCATTCCGTTTTAGCAAACAACATGAGCGACATGTGCCCGGGGTATCAATCAAACACCTGCAATGCATAACACCTTTTCGTCCAGCATTTTTACATCTGCAAATCACCGTTTCCGCTTCTCGCCCCTACCGCTGTGGCTTGCTACTCTCGGGCCCACAAGGAACTCGTCACTATCGAGATCAAGGCTCCCTCGCAGAACACTAAGAGTGATGATTTCTTTGCTGTAGGCCTTCCAAGACTTCTCCTCCAAGGCTGGTAGCTCTGCGTCATCAGTGGCGGCGATTACCATTGTCATAGGTGATTCTTCAGGCCCTTTCCGGGGCACAGTAGCCTTGATGCATTCGGCACCAGCAAAAACGGCAATCTCTTTGATGTCTGAAAATCCTTTTCCCACCTCTTTCCTAGCTGATGGTGTGAAGAAGATTGAGTAACCTACAAGCGGTTTAGCACCTTGCCTACCGCGTTCAATAGCATTGCTAAGTGTCGTCCCCCATTCGGCCTCTCTCTTTGGATCCTTTGCAAGAAAAGCATAGGTCTCCAAAAGCTCACCCTTGGTGGCGCTTCGACTAATCCATTCATCCGTGATAATTTCTTTTCCGGCGGCAACTGCAAGGATAAGATTGCTTGTCTTCTTCAATTCTGCGCTTTTGCCGACACAGAGGATCGTGCAGTCCGCCACAGATTTCACTGTCTTCACACCTTGTTTGTTCAAAAACTTCATGAACTGTGGTGACTTATCACTAGAAGTAGAGCTAGCAAACATAATCTTTAAGTCTGAATGCACGGGATTCTCAGATTTGGTGTCTTCTCGAGGATTCGATCTCGTACTCCTGCTTGAAGAAGTTGGTTCGGCTAAGTCTCCGGGTGATTTCACTTTCCTTCTCTTAGCGGACGATATAACGTCTGTTGGCATTTGTCTCCTCATCGGTATTTCTACCTGTATTGTACTCGTATTTTGTGGGCGAAGATCCAGTCCCGAATCCGAATCTTCTTTTTTTGGCGTCGGTGAGGAATGAGGGGTGTATTCATCAGCAGTGCTTGAAAGATGTTGATCTGCAGCGTCTGAAAGATTGGTGAGCTGATGATGCACGAGCTCCTCGTTGTCGTCTTTTACCTCCTCCATCTCCGTCTTGACGAGAGGTTGGTCTGATGCCGTAGCATTAGTGGCGTCCATTAAGATTGGCGGATCTTTCACGGAATTTCCGTCGACACTGCTCATGATTGCGACGGGTTCTGGATCTGACTGACGTACTCGAACAGCTGTGGGTGTTTCCATGACAGCTATGGGTCGGCTCGAAATGGTAGGCGTCGACGATCGATGGTATGATGTCACCGCCATGCTAAGCTCGGTGACCTTATCAACCCCACGAGACTCCCCAAGACTCTCACCTTCTAGGTCTACAATGCCTTGCACAGTGCTGTCATTGTGACCAGATGAGGTAACCTGAATTTCGGCAGATTTCATTGATTTGTTCATCTCCTGAACATGCACGCTGAATGTCATTCTCCCAACGTAGAACACATCATCGGGACGAATGGGAGTCAAGACCCTCAAGGCGGCAGTAGAAGGGCTGACTCGTAATCCCTCATGTTCGGTGGTAGAAAATCCCCAACCCGGCGCTTTGATCCTGACAAGGTCCATGGATGCTTCTAGAATAACATTGTCTGGCGAAACATCTGAAAAATCGTTAGTTTTACGAATGACAAGTAAGGATCCGGTTCTAGGGTCTCGTAAGGCAAAGCACCCAACAATCAAAGATAGCTAGAAGGGAAGACTTTGGTTTGCTCATTAAATCGAGCCGGTGAGGGAACCACTCACGTAGTATTGCCGCATAGCTGCCATTATCGAGGAGCTCTTGGGTCCGCACCATTGCCTCTTCATCCGGATCATCAAAACGGTTGACCGATGCTGTACAGATATAATACTTAATGGCCTCCGCGTCCGTGCTCACATTGAGATGGTAGCTTGCCGGTTCCCGCGATCGGAAATGTTGCTCGAGAGATATTCCAAGTACAGACATTGTAAAGAAGCCGATCCAGAGTGCGTGAACAAGTTTGGCCAGTGTTTTTTGGAGGCATGTCTGAAAAGACGTTACAGATAACTGGGTTGTGAACTCCCATTTCAACACTTGACCTTGGTACGACATTTTTTAACATTTTATGCGCGTCATCAGGTGATGCTCCGCTAATACTAGTGTAGTTCTAATGTGGTAAAGACCATCAAAAAGAAGCGAAAGTTGGAACCTCCTCAAACTTTCACCAGAGGTGATATTGTCTTTGGAAGCCAACAACTCACTATCCAATTCAGATTGTGTAAGCCAAGATGGATGATGCCCGGCAATACCATTGGCTCGACCTAGAATCACCGCGTTGGTGGCATGTGCGGAGAACAATACTAAGGTTTGAGTAAGACCGGCCTGCTTCCATACTTCGGTGTCTTGCCAGTGCATTTTCCATGTAAAGTTTTTGGTCGTCTTTCTGTTGTAATCGTAGTTTCTATCAAGTCTGCTGCTATCGTCTTCCCATATTCACCTTGTATGGATGGCTTCGAAGGTAATGCAGCTATTCTTGTAAAATCTGCTGCTTCGTAAATGATATGCGGATGACAATATCAACGGATTTTTCAAATTATTCATCCGATGATGTGTTGCTGAGGTTCATATTGTTCCCGAATTTTCGAGACATTCAATTTCTACTCGCCACATAGAGAGTTACTATTGTGATTTGGGGAGACCCTCCGCTTCATCACTTAGGGCAAGACAATAGTAACCGCCAAAGCATGCCCGCCTACTTCTCCCTTCCCATCTACTTCTTTACATCTTCTTCCTTCCTTCTTCCTTATACCTCCTTCAACCTGCAAATTACCACCTTCTTTACCCATCTCAATCACACAACGACACCATCTTCAGATCAGTCTCGCTTCTTATCAAAGCCTTTCAAGCCAGACCATCAGTCTACTCAGCCAAGTTTGAGCAACATCAACCCAACATCACTCTCACTTTTCGAGAAACAGCTACTATGGCTGACCTTACCTCGTTTGATCCCTTTGCTCAATCGCTCACACTTCTCTTGAGCGATGGCACTCCATTCAATGTTTCCATGACCGAACTGGATAGCTTTATCCTCTACAAGGTCCAAATCAGCATCAACTATGCAGCCCAGCTCGGAGGCTCACTAGTTCTCCTGATCGTTCTTCTATTGCTGACCAAGCCGGACAAACGTCAATCTGCGATCTTTATCTTCAATGTTCTATCCTTAATCCTCAATGTCATTCGTAACGTTATCCAGTGTGTCTACTTTACAGGACCTTTCACTGAAGTATACGCATACTTTGGGCAAGACTACTCCAGGGTTATGACATCGGATTACGCTACATCAATTGCCGGCACCGTGCTTACCACCATCCTCCTTGTGTGTGTCGAGGTCTCCTTGATACTCCAAGTGCGTGTGGTCTGTGTCACTCTCCGAAAGGTCTACCGCGAAGCAATCTTGGTCTTTACCATCTTGAACGCCTTACTGGCAATCGGCTTCCGTCTGGCTCTTTGCATTCTGAATGCCCAAGCCATACTTCAAGCGAAAAGCGAGTTCTCGCTTCATTGGATCAGCAGCGCCTCGAACATCGTTTTCACCGTTAGCATCTGCTCTGTCTGCGCTGTCTTCGTCATCAAGCTCGGCTACGCATTGGACCAGAGAAAGAAGCTTGGGCTTGGTCAATTTGGACCGATGAAGGTCATATTCATCATGGGATGCCAGACTCTTGTCGTTCCGGGTATGTGCATCTATCTCTATTGGAACCTGTCCATCACTAACATAGAGTTTAGCCATATTCTCGATCCTGCAATACTTCACCAACCTACCGGCCATGAGCTCCAACGTGCTTACTCTGGTCGTCATCTTCCTACCTTTGTCATCACTATGGGCTTCAGCATCTTCCATACCCCAAGCATCTCAGACGCCAAAACTCCGCAGCAAATTCTTTTCCAACTCTACGGCGGGATCCACAGACCCCATTATGGCTGGGAAACAATCGAATGGACCACTGAGCCCATCGGATACTGCAATGACAAGGATCAACCACCCATCTACCCCCAATTCCGCCCGCACTGACAAGATGTTTGATGACCTTGAAGCTCAGGGGATGCGTGGTATGGATCATTTCTTTGGTATTGCTAAGGCTTAAGGGAATGAGCAGTTTGAGGGGAGGTGGCGAAGAGGATGCCGCATGATTAGAGAACATGTTTTACCAAAGAGGGTTTCCTAGGAACTAGAGCATCTTATGTCGGCTGGAACCTTTTATTCTTGTTGGGCTTGTTTAGCTCTGTATCTTACTCCATATCTTTCCTTCTCCTAG
>JAABUO010008218.1_pt1 | contig 11833 bp, 14 predicted proteins | sample 5559291 | NCBI WGS metagenome assembly JAABUO01 (sample SAMN10711878, study PRJNA513372) | rock metagenome | isolation source: Antarctica rocks | place: Antarctica: Victoria Land, Finger Mt sud | reverse complement strand
TGGTGAGGTGCAGAGGTAGTGATGGTGGTGGTGGCGGTGGTACTGTGGGGTTTTGGCAGTTGTGTGTTGATAGCACTGTCACTCTGCTTGTCAGTGGGAAAAATGGACATGATGACTGTTTATTGTTGATTGAAGTCTATATCAGTCTCCTCATCGTCTTGTCAGGTCCTGCTATGCGTCCCAGAGCAATGAAACCTGTGCAACCCTCCATTTGTACGTGATGCAGACGTGAAGAGAAAGAAAAGAGAAGGAAAGACTGTGCCACTTGTGCAGTGGCATTGCATGTGAGAAATCATTGTGTGATGCCCCCCCAAACCCCAGTCCCACCCCTTCCTCACCCCTTGGGGCGCTGGGCTGACAGAATCACAACTGTCAGTGTGTTATTGCACAAATGAACAGACCGGCCTGATTTGCATGAGCGCTGAGCAATGAAAGGCTGCCTGTATCTGACTGATGTTCTTGATGATTCACACATTCATCAGGCTCTACAGATCATTGCATCCTCAGAGATTTGTACCTGGATCCACCACTTCAGACGAAAAGAAACTTTTACGCTGAAAAGCGTAATTGCTTTTCAGCAATCAAAACGACAGCCTCCTAAGGCGGCAGCCTGGAGCTTTTAGAAAAGACACGGTACCGTGATCAGGTCAGTCAGGTGGTGCTTACCTGTTGAGATTGTCCTTGTTTTGTGCACTTTGCCCAATAAAGCTATGACTGGCCTGTATTGACACTGGCATATGCAGATCCACTTGCATGCAAGGCATGAGAACCATGCAACCAGACAGGGATACCCTCTACTAGTCCTTGCTCTTCTTCAGGCTCTGTGCCGGTGTGTGTGATGCCAGGGCGTTCTCCCTCTTCAAGCGTGATGCTGGGCAGAACACGCGTGCGCCTTTTGAGGACAGGCAACAAACGCGGCACTTGCTTCTGTTGCTCAGCTGCTTCTGCAGTTGCAGTTCAAGAACTCAAGCTTCTGATGATACAGCTGGACTGATGAGCACGCTTTTTGCTTTGAACAACTGCTTGGCATTCAGCATAGGTGGTTTCAAGCACCAGGTTCTGTCAGAGACAGTTTTTGGTGCTTGAGTCCAGTTTAAGGGTTAAGGAAGGTTACGGGTCAAGGAAGGTTAAGGGTTAAGGGTTAAGGAAAGTGTTTGAAAAGCAGGGAGTTGCAGACTTTCCAAGTCGCACTTGCAATGACTGGATGCACAATAGTCCATAAAGCACCATACTGACTTGGCGATGTGTCAAAATCATACAGACCCTCGGCAAACTTCTTGACTCTCTCAGACACACACACATGGTGACATGTGCAATATACGCCTCTGTGCTGCAATCAGCCAGCAAATGCTTACATGTACAAATTTTGCAGCACTATGGCTTCAGATTTGCAAACAGATTGGGACTGAGAGAAAGAGCACCTGAAATCATGGGGCCATCCTGCACAGCAACACTGGCAGCACTACCCCTTTCAAGGCTGGCATTGCTGATCACACCTCCATTGCTGAGCACACCTCCATTGCTGTTGCTGTGAACCTCCCCTTCGCCGCTGCCATAAACCTCTCTATTGCCATCAGCTGTTACATGCATTGTTGATTCAGCATGGGCTGCTGGCTCTGCGTGATCTGGCCAGCTAGCTGCAGCAGTGAAGTCTGCAACTACGCCTTGCATCTGCTCATCACACTGACCCTCATCACACTGAGCCTGCAACAAGTCAGGGTGCAACACTGTGTATGCCATGTGCTTGACTAAGTACAAGACTGCAGGTTGAGGCTGCGGTGAGGAGGGCTCAGCAGTCAAGTAAATTCATTCGGGGTCAAATGTGCACTAAGGAGGGCTCAACAGGCTGCCTAGCCCAGCAGTCAGGTGAATTCTCTTGGGGTCAGGTGAATTCCCTTGGGGTCAAATGTGCACAGCTGCAGTCAGCAACATGATGCACCTCTTCCAGTGTGACAAAGACAGTGGCAGACATGAAGTGTGGATACTGCTTCAAAGCAAAAGCAAGACGTGTTGTCAACATCGTTAGGAGCAGCTATGGTAGCAGGCGTAAGGCCAAGTAGATGCATGGCATCACCTCTATGATGTCATCAGCAGGCAGCTCAATGGTTCCCAGGTCTGTGTGTGAGCGCTCAGCCACTCCTGACTCAGAGGTGGCCACAGCTGTGGCAGGTGACTTGATGACAGTGGCCACCTCTGTAGCAGGCTGGTCCGCCTCATTACAGGAGCCGCCTGCGACAGCTGGAGCACATACAGCACGAGCTGGTGCTTGAAGAAGAGCGGAAGGACTGGCAGCAGTTTTACCGTCCTCTTGAATTGGACGCCTGTCAAGCTGACTCATATGCATGTGCAGCTGTCTGTCTGGTGCTGAGCCATGCAGTGGTGGCGGCCCCTGACTGGGCTCCAGCAGTTGTGGGGATGCAGTGGCATCAACAGAAGCTGCAGGCTGACTGCCCTGAGCTGGGACTGTGGGTTCAGTCATGCCTGGGGAGGCGGCTGTATTTGAGGGGTGCAAGATGCTGGGGTATGGGGTGGGCTGGGCTGGGACTGGCCTGATGTACGATGGCAGCTCAATCTGTAGCAAAAGCAAGAGGCATTCCATTAGGAATGCAAGCAGCAATCTGTAGGGATAGCAAGCAGCAATCTGTAGGGCAAGCAAGCAGCAGTTTTTAGGGAAAGCAAGGCAGCAATCTGAGCCAGCTGGCATGTTGCCTGACAAAGCAAAAGGGCTTTCAAATAGCTGGGGTGCACTTTACTCAGTAACTCACAGGCTGCAGTCTGCGCCAAAGCATCAAGGCAGGGCAAGGTTGTGGAAAACAACAAGCAGGGGCCAGGATGTTGTATAGGCTGATTAACAAGAAAGGCAGAGTGGAGGCAGACATCGATGCAAGACGACCGTAAAAAAGGAAAGGAAAGGAAAGGAAAGGAAAGGAAAGGAAAGGAAAGGAAAGGAAAGGAAGGGAAGGGAAGGGAAGGGAAGGGAAGGGAAAGGAAAGGAAAGGAAAGGAAAGGAAAGGAAAGACCTTTCGGCGTCAACATAATGAGAAGCCAAGTATTATACCGGGCTGCCCAGGTAAGACGACCGTAGCATTGGAAGTGGCAGAGACAGCAGCAATCAGTCGTGGTGACTTAACAATGTGTCAAACAGACTGTGAGCTAAAATTGGCACCAGGTCCCAGAATGTGCAGCTTTTGTCAGCAATGGCAATGTCAATCAATATGTAGGTGGCCTGCGCTACTGAGCCCATGGATACAAAATGGCAGCCATTGACCCCACCCACATTCATGCAGAAACAGAGGATGCGTTGAAGCAGCACCTGCGCATCTTCTTCGGTCATGCTGCTGTCTTCTTCTTCTGCCCAGACGTCCCATTTCTGCTGATCCTCTGCGTATGGCTTGATCACAGCAAGCAGCCTGCTGTACACAGCTGCATTGGGCCGGGCTTGCAGCACTTCAGGACCAGGACTTGTCTGTGGCTGAGCAGCACTTGCTGGAGATGTTTTCACGCCTTTGTGTAAGGATGATGGGGCATGATGCCCTTCCAGCATAAGAGCATCAAGGTTCACGAGGGTGGGATCACCATCCAGAAAGAGCCTGCACATGGCGCACACATGCATATTGGCTGCATTGGCGCCTCCATTCAAGTCACAAAAAAGCAGCTTCTGCAAAAGTTGGTGCAGTAACAGAACGAGGGAAGCAAGTCTGGTTTAAAGCCCTACATGCAAAGATGTCAAGCTTGGCATTCTGCGCATGAACAGCTTTAACTAGAGGCAGAGATGCAGCACTTTGAAGTCTGAAGTCTGGTTTAGGGTCCCACGTGCAAAGATGTCAAGCTTGGCATTCTGCCTATGAACCGCTTTCATTACAGGCAGAGATGCAGCATAGTGGATGTGTATGTACACAGAACAGATGAAATGAACCCATTGCCATGCTTCAGCACAAAAGATTGGTGTGTCTCAAGCAAGGCTATGCCTGCCATACCTGGTCAAGATTGTGTCGAAGCTGACTGCACTGACTTGCTTGCCCATGTCAAAGCATAGCTCACTGTCTGGGCGGGTGTTGGGGTTGTGTCCTAGCAGCTGCTCCTGCATAGTAAAAGCAGTGAATAGGCCCACTGCTGTCATGTGCATCAGCCTAGGCTTCTGAACAATGAAGCTGGAAGTGTGTAGAACTTGCATCCAGGCGATTGCAAGCCCAAAAGCATGTGCAGCACCTGAGCACAAAATGCTGATAAATGCAATTCGAGTTTGACGCTGCTGTTGAGCAGAATTGCTGACTGCCTGTCATGGATCTCATGCTCAGTGCCTTGATGGCCACTTACAGCGACCAAGCAATTCACGCATCTCATGCATTTCATGCAGCTAGTCAACATCACACGACATTGCCTATAGTTGAGCTGGGTTGATCAGTAATCTGGCAGCACAAGAGCCAGGAAATTACGGTACAGTAAGGTAGATGGCATAAGGTAAAAGGACAGTACCTTAAGCTTCTGAACATCCTGATCACACACAGATTCCTCTTGCAGCAGCTTGAGGTAGTTGGCACACACCTCAGGTCTGAAGAATGCCCCTGCAAGCCAGAAAGAGCAGATGGGGTTTTTGATTGTGCCACACTGGTGTCCCTTCAACTTTGTTCTGCTTTAGTGACATGCTGTTTGCCAGACACTGACTTGGGGACATTTGTATCAATATGCATGACAGATCAACAAATGCGTCATCTTTGTGGTGTTGTGTGCAAGACATAAGACACAAACATTAGCGCAGACACAACTGCTATGATGAGTTCTTCTACGCTGCAACAAAAGGTGATTGACATATGTTCCGGCTTGCCTCTCAACCAAATGTGTTTTGCAACGTTGATAATTGGAAAACTTTGGCTTACGACATGCTCACCGCTGACATGGTCATTGTTTGTTTCCGTCATCAAAGGCTCCTGCGCTGTCTGGTTGGTCTGCTTCCTTGGGACGTGCTTGCTTCTTTGTGGTTGGCTCTGAAAGCTCTTGATGGCGTTGCTGGTTTGCTTCATCAGGGATTGCTTCATGTTTTTTATGAGCTGCACAATGACAAATTTGGGTGAAATTTGGGTTCTTGCACAGCATTAAGGTTAAAAAAAATCAAGTGCTTCTACCTCCATTCGAACGTGTAAGTTCTCTGCCACCTCATCAACCACCGCACCATTGCTGCAGTTCTCCTGCTGTGCCTTGTCACCCTGCATCTGTGTCAGCCTGGCTGAATTGACTTCCAAAATCAATGATGCTGTTCGTCACAAGCAAAGCATAGCGCTTGCCAACCTGCCCAAACTCAGTGAGACATAGCTGCACATAGCGTTCGTGAAAAGGGTTCTTCCTATGCTTCTTGCTGTCCACATCCGTTGCTGCTGCTGACAACAAAGCATATGCAGCAGCACCGTGCTGGCGTCTACCGCTTTCAGCACCTGAGGGTTTGCTGTTGATGCGCACCGTTAGGTTTGCTTTCATTTGCAGCTGTTGTTGTCGGGTGCTCTAGCAAGTGTTTTCTCCTGTAGTGTTGATCATAGCGTTGATCGACAGCTTCTCACCCTTACCGATAAGTTTCGGCTTGGTCGGCACAGTGTGAAGAATTGATTGCAATGTGCGTCGGCAATCAGCTGAATGCATGATCGTTGGCACAGCACGTTCGAAGCAGAGCATCTGGCATGGTAAACGCATTAGGTCAAATAACAAGTCAAAGCTTGTCAGCCACGCTGGACGCTGAAGTAGCTTGCGTGCTCAGTGTGACCTATCAGTCGAGTCTCGGACACAGTATTGCTCATCTTCGCACACTGCAGCCCTTTTTTTTCTCAAGATGTGTGTGCTATGCCAGCCAAGATAACCTGTCTGCCAGTGTGCCAGAGCATAGATGAACAAGCCAGGCGGTTTTAAGGTGGGGTGCTGTCACGCCTGCGCTGTTGCAGCGTGTGCCCATGCAGTGTAACAGGCATTGCAAGCCATTGTGCAAAAGTCTCAAAAAAAAGGTTTTTGACCTGCTGTCCCACCAAAAGCAGCAGCACTGATGCCAAATGTACTTGCCAGAGTGATGTAGACTTGATATTTTTGTTACAAAGCTAACAACAAAAAAGATGAAGTGCATGAAAATCAGATCCTGCATACATGAATGAGCTTAACAGGAGGTTGGGTCTCAATTGATGATGCTCTTGCGTATCTTTGGAAGAAAGTGGACCAGCCATTTAGTGAAGCAACATGCTACCCAAGGCTGTCTATATAAAGGCCTATTGGCCTCCAGTTGGACCTCAAACGATGAAACTCACAGCCATACACCTGGACAACCTGCACATCCTGTTTGATGATCCTACACACATGCAGTCAGTCCACGTCGTCAATGAGGCCTATGCCATCAACAACTTCAAGACAATGGTGTCAAACTCTCAGAATGTCAAAGACGATGCATTCATGGTCATTGTAGAAGATGCAAGGAAGACAGCTAGCCAAGTCAGATAGATGCGTGATGTCAGGGAGAGGCTACAACAGCTAGACCTGAATTGTGAAAAGAAAAGGGAGAGTGATGATAGGCAGTGCACAAGAAAAAAGGAAAATCGAGCCGACAGCTAGTGACAGTGACAACACTTGATGTGGTGTGCAGCCGCATTTTCATGGACGGGACTAACATGCAATGTCACTGTCTATGTAGACAAGGTTGTAGCTCTACAGCCTGACTGCAAAGCTTTGTGACATATAAGGCCTTGAAGCATTGCTGAATTTTACCAAAAAAATTGGCCTATCAATGGAAAGGATAGAACGACGTCTAGCTAGGAAACAGAACACCTAAGGAAACACAAAGCAAGCTTTAAACAACAACAAATTCTCTACAAATTGCACTCCAACAGTGCATCTAAGGCGGGTGAGGACACTCCTATAAAACAAAAACAGCTTTGTCCCTACCTGTGTGTGCTTGCTATTAACATGTTACATCACGCAGGATGTGAAAATAACATGCCCTGGGAAAGGAAGAAAACCCAACTCTTGCTCACAACTAGCAGGAGGTGAAGCTTTAGCAAAACAGTGATTTTTGATATGCATCTGAGAGCATGAAAATGCATCCATTGTGCATCCATTGTGAGTTCAGACTTTTGATGATCCCATTGGTCTGTCTGCCCAAGAATCAGTCACTGTCACTGCTCAACAATGCTTGTGCTGATAGCTTGTGACGCTCTGCAGGTGCAAGAGTCAGGCTGTACTGGCTAGCGCTAGCAAGAAGCCACCTAGCTGCCCCAGACAGGCTTTGCTTGAATCACTGAGCCAGCTGTTACGCCTCCTGCTGCCAAGGTCTGAGATTCCGTGAGAGGAACATTGTTCAAGTACAGATTGTATGTAGACGCCATTCTTCCCATGGTGCTTTCGATGCGCTGCTTTAGTTGCTGGACTGTCTCGTTCAGCTGTACGCCGTAGAAGCTGTCTTCGACAAGACCGCTGATTAGCTCAAGGAAGTCAACCCTAGGGGTGTTTGCTTGTGCAGCCATTTTCAGCACCTAAGAGAGAGATGCTTTAGCCAGCCGACTAGTCTGATCACATATAGAAGAAGACAAAGGTCAAATTTGGGGAAGACAGCTTAGAACAAACTTGCAAACCTGCATGTGATCTTGCTGTGCATAAAAGGACCTCATGGTGTTGGTGTCCGTGGAAAACAAAGAAGCATACTGCTGCCTAAGTGAGGGGAGAGCTGGACACTCAAAGATATGTGCATTTCATCGGCAACACTACCATATATTGTACAGAGTGTGCAGACCCTACTAGCCCTGGTAACATGCTGGCTCCCAGCAAAATGGCCAAGAATAATTGGCAACTGATGATAACCGAGGTCAATTTGTAGAAACTTCTGCATGCGCCTACCAAAACCAGGCAGCTGACACCACCGCCTATGCTGGCTGAAAGGTTTAAACCAATGATGGTATGTGCAAGCGACAACCCCAACAGTAGGGGCTGCCATAGGACAATGCAGAGCACACTCGTGAGTGCCGCCCAAATGCTGGCGCAGGGCTGTTACAATTATACCAACCTACAGGACAAAGATGACACCGCAGTCATGAAGCATGGGCTGCAGGTGCACAATAGACTGCAAACAAGTAGCTATATAGATTGCATATATGGAGCCATGGCACTGTTCACAACAGAAAAAGCATCATCAACATTGTCAATTGCCTGTGCTCGGATGCTTTAGACCTTTTCGTCATCTTTGCTAGATTTTCAAAGACCCTTCCAACTGGTCTTGCAAGTGCTATAACCTCAAGAAAGTCCTGTAGGGCATCAGTAGTGACCAAAACGCATTTCCTGCTGTCCCGATTGCTTTGCAAGACGAGGAACGCTGGCCGCTGGAACAGCGTCATGACCTGATCAGAATGGGTCAGGTAGAGTAGATTTTTTATGCTAACACGGAGTTTTGTTTGGACTTCAACAGCCTCTTGTACATTCAAACTTTGAAAGATCAAGCACGGCACTGAAATCAGACAAACATTTGTTCAAGACTATCCATCTGCCATTGCATCTCCAAACTTGCCGTGAGCCATCTGTCCAACTCAAGTGGATCAGTCAAAAGTACAGGACCTGGTCAGCATAACAGCATATGTCTCAGCCATATCTGGCTTGCACACTTGCGTGTTCTGCGATCCTTGTACACTGTCCACAGTCAGTGCATCCCTCCGCATGTCATTGCTGCAAAAGTGCACCACAAAAAAGCTGCAGCCTCACGTTGTGAACTGCGATGCCTCTTCTAGACAAATCAAGCACAAGCAGCAGGCACTGGAGCAGCTGCTATGGAGTGAGCTGGACTGTGTGTCTAACTTACTGTACACAAAATAAGGCATGAAACATGTTGTACAACTGCATTGCCATTGCTTGAGTCAATACATCGCTGGTGCTACGATGCATTGAGGTGCATTTATCACCTGATAGCCTTGTATAGGCAGACTGTGTGCAAAGTTTCATCCTTGGCAGCGTGATGCCTGCTTGAGTCAATACATCGCTGGTGCTAAGATGCATTGAGGTGCATTGATCACCTGATAGCCTTGTATAGGCAGACTGTGTGCAAAGTTTCATCCTTGGCAGCGTGATGCCTGCAAACACCAATAGCGATGTTGACGCATTGTTTGCAGGGATGCATCTCATGTCAGCAAGTGCCTGTGTATTGCATACTGTATACTATACGTGAATACAGTACAGTGGTTATGGTAGTGATGGGAACAACCTTTCCCTTACTAAGATCTGTGTACAGCTTCAAGTTGCAATGCTGATCAGCCTCAAGTTGCATTATGCAATCAAAAGCCGTGTTTGTGGATGCAGAAGGTCAGAATGCAGACCAATATGGACTATAAAACATGATGAGATGCATGTTAAACACAAATGTTGAGCACAAATAGCAAAGCATACGTGCTTTGTGTAATATGTATGTATGTAGTACTGACATGTGATTGAGAATTGACTCACAAGAAGCCTCTTCAGGCCAGCTGATTCACTCTGTTCAGCACATGCTCCGCTGGTTCCTGCTGGTCATGATGATGATCAGAGTCCCTGACAGTGTCCAGTGGATTTTGTATTGGCACATGAACAAACTCAAATTTCTTCAAACCCCAAATTGCCTATCAGCCTGTACAGTACTTCTTCTTGGATCCAGGAGGCCTGCAAGTCAAGCACATGCTTCAGAAGGGTTTGCATACTTTGCGGAGATCAACCAAGTTGTAGATTCAAGCAAAGGACTACAAGTGTGACTTGTTTTGACCATGACCATGGAAACTGTCATGATGGGATCAGCATTGACAATGCCTCTTCTGCAGAGGCACATGACACAGCATTTCGAGGAATTGCACGAGATGTGACAGCCTGACAAAGGGACGACTGTGAAGTGTGACTGGCAGCAAGGTAGGCGGGAGTAGAGCTGCAGGAACAAAAAACTGCAGGAGTAAAATTAATGTCTTTCTAGCTAGTTGCTAATCACTTCTGTCATACCTGATACCTGTTGAAACAAACCAAATGTTGCAACTTTGTGTGCTCTTGTATAACATTGAGTGCAACAGCAACACCAAGAAATATTCAATACCACAGTGATTTTCAAAGGGGGTATCATGGTGTGCCTGTCTCATATGCTGGCCATGGATCCGGATTGATCACAATGCATTTTACGCCAATGTTGCTGCTATTGACTCATCATTAATCATGCTTGGTGGATGGTGTAGTGGCGAAGGTCACGGAGGCGCATGAAGTGTAAGTACACACACCCTCACTTCATTCACCTCCAACACTTTTGCCATAACACCGTACCGAGTGGAGTTCTAGTGCTTGGTCAACTGAGTTGATAACAGCAACGTTGGCGTAAAACGCACTGCTATTATTAACTCATCATTAACCATGCTTGGTGATGAATACAATGGCGAAGGTCACGGAGGAGCATGAAGTGTAAATACACACTCTCACTTCATTCACCACCGACACATTTGCCAAAACACCGTACCGAGTGGAATTCTAGTGCTTGGTCCACTGTACCAAGTGGACAGCTAACGCTTGGTCCACTGACCAAAGTGGACTTGTCATATTAACTTTCTCTCAAACAGGATGTGGATTTGACCGCAGACTTCGCTGTGATGAGCTAAAAGTTGCATGCAAGGTCAACTTGTCACAGTGATGGAGGCAAAGCTTGCTAGCAGAGCGCTCTGAAGGCTGAGGCAGTCTGGCAGGTGACATTCAGATTGCTGAGTTCAGAGCAGCAGGTTGAGCTGCTGTGGCAGTCATGCCTCAGGGGCTTCAATGCAAGTGCTCTGAGATTGGACAACATTGTGCCACCAACTGGTGAGAATGCAGTGCCATGTCTGTTGCCAGAATTAAGGCTGCAGGCTGGGGCAGTGCTGCACTTGCTGCTAGATATCACCAAGGACAAGAAAAGTAAATCAAATGCTTGAAGGCACAGGCCCTAGGACATGTACACAGGGCAGAGTGTGCACAGCACTAGGGGTCTGTGTGGGTCGGGAGACAACAAGCCAGCGGTGCCATCTTCAACTCATGATTTGCAAATCAAGGTTTGCGACATCAGACATCGGCCTGCCACCCTAAGCTGACCAGCGCGAGGCAGTTGGATCGTTGCTGCTGATTTGACAGTCAACCTTGTGCACTGCAGCTGGAAATTCAGCAAATTATTTAGTTTTAATACCGATCTTCTCGCAGGGTGCAATGCAGGCTGCCTGGTATGTGCGCTTCTTGCCGTCGCAGGTGGCTGAGCTTGGTAATACTGTTCAACATGATGGAGATGCTTGCGAGCCCAGACTCGGCGTTTCCAAGATTTTGACTTGACAATGTCCTAACAGCAAAATATTGGCAGTAACCCAGCCTCGACAGCATGTCTGTTATTTACAATATCTTTGTAAGACTTACAAAGATATTGTATATCACTGACATGCTGTCGAGGCAAACTTAGTTTCGAGAGTTTGCCTTGCATTGTCTCTACCACTATGACATATTGGCTGTGCATGCAACTTTCGTCCAAGCGACATCTGTGATCACATCCACATCCTGCCTGACAGAAAGGCCTGCCAGACCTGCCGCGTGCTGCCTGTTCACAGACCCTGTCACGCCTTAGACGCATGCTGCAGCTGCTTTGAATCATTGACGTAACAAGGGCATTTGCCTCCTGCTTTGTTTCTTTTGAGGGCTGCATAGGTCATCACAGCTCATCATGCTGCATCTCACACCGGGGGCTCTGCAGACACGGAAGAAGTCGGATGCCTACAAGAAGGGGCATCTGGGCCAGGAGAATACCTTGGTGTATGATCCTGAGGCAAGTGCTTTCCCACTGCACATTGCTGGGCACACACTGTTACTT
>JAABUO010008217.1_pt1 | contig 11833 bp, 8 predicted proteins | sample 5559291 | NCBI WGS metagenome assembly JAABUO01 (sample SAMN10711878, study PRJNA513372) | rock metagenome | isolation source: Antarctica rocks | place: Antarctica: Victoria Land, Finger Mt sud | reverse complement strand
TGGGTGCAACCTTGCCTGCGTTCATTGCCATAGCTCATCGGGCGACAAGCTCGAAAACGAAATGACAACTGAACAGATCATCGACACATTGGATCAACTTCATTCGATGGGAGTCATGCACGTCGCGATCGCCGGTGGCGAGCCGTTCATTCGGCGAGACATTGTAGACATTCTCGACCATGCCTGTCATCTACCTGGCTGGAACGTCGGCGTTATTACCAATGGTCTGTTCTTTCGTCGAAACGGATTCATTGAGGAGCTGAAAGAGCGCTGCCCTGGGTTACGGGTGAATGTCAGCCTCGATGGTTCGACGCCTGAAGGGTTTCACATACTGCGAAGGCAACCACGTCGCGACAACGCTGATCCTGCGCCCATGTTCCAGCAGATATGCGACGGCATCGAGGCCCTGGTAGCAGCCGAGATGGTTGTCGCTGTTAACATGACTTTAAGCGCGCCGACGATTCAGGACTGCCTACCAACCTACGACCTTGTCGTCAATAAACTCGGTGCCGCTTCTCTCGTTGGAATCAAATTCTTCCCTGGTGGATATGGCAAAGACCTTCGAGAGGTTCTAGATATGCCTTACGCGATGTGGGCACGTGAGTTCGTCGCGCTCACGCGGGCGAAGATTGGCGGCGAACTACCTGGCCTTCAGATATCGGTGCCCGCTGCCTGGGAGTTCTACTTGCCGCTCATCGAAGCTGGTATTGATGTCTCCCTGGCGGAAAAGAAGTGGTCCTATAGCGCGCCACTTCGGCAATCTGTTTACGCCAGCAACTATGCGCTCGGCGATTCAGCCGGCATCGCTGAGATCGCAATCGCCGGCGACGGTACGGTCTATCCGTCAATTTTGCTTGTCGGCCTACCCGAGATGGTTGTCGGGAATGTGCGCGAACAGCGCGTCGATGAGATTTGGCAGGCGTCGCCGATCTTGAACGGTCTGCGGCAAGCGAAACTGTCCAACATATCGGCGGATTGTGCGAGTTGTTCGATGGCCTCGGTGTGTGGCGGTGGATCGCGGACCCGTGCCTTGAGCTTGTCGGGCGATCTGCTCGGAGCTGACGCGGCGTGCCCGATAATCGACGCATCGCTGACTGCATCGCAGACAAGCCGGATTGACGACCGTCGAACGCTCGCCAGTAGGGGAGTCGCTCGGCGCACGCTAGGGATTGGTCCCTCAGCCGTCCGCGCCTACCTCGATCAGGAGGGCTGCCAAATCCGCGCCAGTGGCCACGTCTTCTCATGGGATACGGACAATGGGGGGCACGTTTTTCGCATTATCGATGAGCTTAACGCGCCTCTAGGTGGCGCCGTAGGCGCTGTGCGGCCCTCTGAAGATGCGGATCTCATTCGTCGTTTCGTCGAGAAGTTGTTGCAGCTGGACGATGCGCCGCCAGCGAACATGATCAAGCTGCTATAGCTGACAAATCAATACTCTTGGAGGTGAAGAGGCAATGACCGCAGCGGACGTACTCGTTCTGACTCCGTTTCGTCGGCCAGACTTTCGGCACGCAGTGTCGACGTCGCATCCATTTGAGGAGCCAATCGACTCTCCAGCATTTGTGGTCGCGGCCTCGTGCGAAGCAGTTGGCCTTCACACTAAGGTGCTGGGTTTACAAAATATCTATGTCGGGTTCGATGAGCGCACGGACCTCGATGATCTGCGCGAGCTGTTGTCGACCAACCTTGCACCGGTGGTCATATTTTCCAGTGACCATTTCATTGCGTCCCGCAGTACCGCGACACTATACGGGATTGATCTTGTTGCGCAGATTGTGCGCAGTCTCGGAGCGACCGCTATTGGCGTCTGCGGTCGACTTGCCACGACTGCTGGTGTAGCGCTGCTGTCCGAAGCGAAGGACGTCGACTTCGTGGTCGTAGGCGAAGCGGATCTGGTTATTGGGGAGATCGCTAAAAATGCCCTTGGAGGGGCGATTGACGGTGACCTATCTACACATGTCATGACCCGCCGCGATCTAAACGACGGCCGCAAGCTGCCGGAGCCAGCGTTCGTTTCTGATGTATCTAAGCTTCCGATACCGGCTTTTCACCTGGCCGCACCGACGGTGGATGCAGTTTTGAAGCGGCGCTCCTTCGGTGGTAAGTCCGTTGCCTTCAGCATCCGGACAACGTTCGGATGCAAGTTTCAATGCAAGTTTTGCGCCGGAGTGCCCCATTGGCGCGACTACCGACTCAAGAGCGCCAAGCAGGTGGCCGCCGAGATCGATCATCTCTACGCCAGCCTTCCGGATGTAGCAAGACTTTCCTTCCTGGAGGATGAAATCGCCACGCGGGACCTTGCTCATACACGGGAGCTATCGGAAATCTTGGGAGCCCGTGGTATCAAATTGGATGGCCTCTATACACACTCGTCGCTGCTTACAACCGACGTGGCCGAGAGCCTCGCTCCCGTGCTTGATCGAGTATTTCTTGGTCTCGATAGCCCGGACGATAGTGTGCTTCGTCAGATGGGCAAGGGCCAGAAACTTGACACAGTCATGGACGCAGTCGAAACGGCGCGAAACGCAAATCTGAAGACACATTTGGAATGGATCATCGGGAATCCTGAGGATACGATCGATTCCCTGATTACTTCGCTCAACGCGATATTTGTCTTGATTGCGACCGGCGTCGTCGAAAGCATCAACACGTATGTCTACTGTCCGCATCCCGGAACCGCGTATCGGGAAGACGCCGAAACCTACGGCCTATGTGTTCACGAGCCCTTCGAAATGCTGGAATCCGGCGGGTATCCGGCCGCATCGACCCGTTCTTTGACTCGAAACCAAGTCTTTACTGCCTATCTGATGAGCCAGCTGGTGATCGGTGAGGCTGCCCAGGCTCGACGGGCTTCAGGGCCAGCGCAGGGCACGCGCGGGCCGTCCCGCGAATCGCTCCTACGGTTATTTAATCAAGTCGGGGGGTGCTAATCATGACTAGGGAGTCCTTCGTACTCGGCGTGAGTATGTCTAATCACGATCGGTCAGCTTGTCTGCTGGCCGATGGGGTTGTAATTGGTGCCATTGCCGAAGAGCGGCTCGATCGGCGTAAGCGTTCAGAGGGTTTCTTCGTCCGAGATCCGCGTGGCGCAGTCGTACCGCCGACAAGAGCGATAACAAGGCTGCTTCGCGACGCAGGCCTGAATCTAGACAGCCTCGATCTTGTTGTATGCGGTCGATCTATTACCTCAGCCCGAGAAGACTTTCTGAACCACGTGCCGATAGATGCCGACCGCGTGTGCGAGCCCGCGCTGCCTAGCCATCATCTGGCTCACGCGTACAGTGCGTACGCCAGCTCACCGCACGATTCGACCGCAGTACTGGTCATCGATGAACAAGGCCATTGGGTAGATGGGCGCTTTGAGCGGGCATCGTGGTATCGAGGTTCCGGTGGGCCGCTCGCCGAGGTTGGCAAGTTCTGGGGCAACCCAGACGATCTCAGCCTCGGAATGTTCTACAACGTTTTCGCTGGACTCACGGGTCTTGCCGAAGCCGGCCGGCCGGCCGCGGGCAAACTGATGAGCTTGGCGGGCTTTGGGGTGAAGCGACCGGAGTGGCGACCTCTCATCGATCTGCATAGTAGTGGCGACGCGGGATGCGGCCTTAACGCGCTGGACGAGTTTTTGAGCAACTCCGGAGTCAATACCTATCCGGGGATGACGGGCCTTCCAGTGAAGGACATCGACGATCTGTTGTCTAAATATCGACCGACAGGCTGGCGGAACCAGTTGGCGTTTGACCTTGCTCGCAAAGCACAAGACGAGCTTGAGTCAGCCGTGCATCACGTGTCCCGGGCCCTTCACGATGAGACGGGGGCCCAGCACTTGGCGTATGCCGGTGGCGTCGCATTGAACTGCTCGGCTAACGCGGGCTTATCGACGACGGCCGGCTGGCACGACGTGCATGTGCATCCAGCAGCAACGGATGACGGGGCGGCCCTTGGTCTGGCTTTCTACGGATGGATCGATGTACTTGGGAAGCCGAGGAAGGCGCGATCGCGTTTTAGCCCGATGACCGGACCACGTCACGACAGTCAGGACGAGACTGAGGCGATAGCTCGATATGGTCTTCTCGACAGCGTGCAGGCCGATGACGACTTGTCGAGTGTCGCGTCATTAATTGCCGATGGTGCCATTGTCTGTTGGTTCCACGGACGAAGCGAGTGGGGGCCGCGCGCACTGGGTGCCCGAAGCATTGTGGCTGATCCGCAGCGACCGAACGTGACGGAGGAAATCAACGCCAAAGTGAAGTACCGAGAGTCGTTTCGGCCATTCGGTATCAGCTTGTCGGTCGAAAACGCCTCCGATTTCATCGAGCTCGGCTCATCCCCAGTCGGCCTTCGCCCATACATGCTAAGCGTCGGAGCGGCCCTCCACCCGGGCCTCAAATCTATCGCGCACGTTGACGGCACCGTGCGATACCAACTTGTCGAGCGTGAGCTTGAACCGCAGTGGCACGCACTAATAGAGCGAGTCGGGGCGGCAACCGGATTGCCCGCCCTGCTCAATACGTCGTTCAACACGATCGGGGAACCATTAGTCGAGTCACCGGATGATGCTGTCAGGCAGTTCCTCGTTTCGGATGCCGATGCCCTTTGGATGTCGGGGAAGCTGATTGTTGCAAACTCGGTCGCGCCAGCCGTATACGAGGCTGCTCGGCTACTGGCCTGGGATGCTTCTCATCTGGATCCGCTCCACGTTGCACTCGGGTTTGAATCGAGCGGGCACCCTGGTGCTGCAAAGCGAGTGCTTACGTGGCACGGCGTGACTGACGATGACGTGATGCGGCGCGGTGAGGACACGCTCCGCCTATTCCACATGCTAAAGCTTCGAATCGCACTTGCCGAAGGCCGCTCCGCCGATGGTCAGATACATGCGAGGGCAGCGCTGAATGCGTATCATCTTCCCAATGACGTCTTATCGGCGGCACACCATCTGGCAACCAATGGCGAGACTGGGACGGAAGCAATCGTGGGTCAATTATTGTCTAAGATCGGCGTGGATTCCAGTCTCTTTACTTTCATGATGACGCTGCTTGAGGGAGCCGAATCAGAGGTCGAGACTTTATGAATACCAGCCCCGCGTCGCTGCCTCTTGAGGATTGTTCCCTAACGTATGATACTGATGTAGGAGCATGGGTCGTTAAAGACCTTGAATTAGCCCGCATGATACTTCGACGTCATGGGATCTTCAGCACGGATGCCTATAGTCTTCTAAACCCAGATATTTCTAATATCCGCAGATTCGTGATGGCGTCGGACGGCGATCACCGTAGACTTCGTCGCGTCACGGCAAAGGCATTCGCACCTGATCGAGTCGAGCTTATGGTGTCCCGAATTCTTCGTCCGCTTGCAGACGAGCTAGTCGGCTCGCTCCCGGTTGACGGCGCTGTAGATCTACAAGAACGCTACGTCGCGCCGTACACGAGAGCCGGGCTTTACGGGATCATCGGACTGAGCCCGGCGGCGGGGGACGAACTTGTAGCGGCATATCGCGTGGCGGACAAGTATTTCCGTGAGGTACCAGGTAGCCCGCTCGGTCGGGCAGCAGTCGACGTGTTGTACGAGATTGCCGCACTTGCCTGTAATGATGTCCCGGCGTATCCGGATGCCAGCTTGCTCGGCATGGCATTGGCCGAGCGATGGCTGGACGGCATCCTGGACACTGCCGACCTTGTCTGTCTATTCATGTCATTCATCGAGGCCGCGGCCACCAAGGCACATCGCGATTTGACGGCCACGACCCTACGGCGGATCGCAGCACTCTCTGCCGACCAACGTGCCGCGTTGGCGGATGGCGATGAGTACGAACGCGCGTCCGAGGAAGCGCTTCGTTTGCAGCCGGAGGGAGTTCTGCTCCGAACTGCGACCCGGGATCTTGAGGTCGCCGGCAGCTCCATCTGCGCCGGCGACCGGATTTTGCTGATCGTTGACGCCATCGCGACTGATGACAGCGTATTTAGGGATGCGCTGACCTACGACCCTTGGCGTCCCGAACTTGGAAGGGCGATTGGCTTCGGTGTCGGCGTCCATCGATGCGTTGGCGAGCAGATTGCTAAGCGCATCGCTATGACGGCCTGTGAAGCGCTTCTGGTCAACGCGGACATGAGCTTGGTGGAAGAGAGTGAACGACGCTTCGTCGTCACGTTGAGGCCCCGACCGTGAACGATCGGTCCGCCGCGGCGAACTACTCCATATATGACGAGACGGTACGGAAGACGGTGTCAACAGAGTCTGGGACAGACTGGCAGAGAGCGGTTCCGGTACGTAGGAGGACTGTCTTTCGGTCAGGCTCTCGCCGAGACCTGAAATTAGACGCCCTCAGCGATTTACCGGTGAGTGGCGAGGCCTTCGGGTCTGGGGCGCTACAACGAGATCCGCGCTGGAGCATAGCCAAGGACCTCACCTTCTCGCACGCGCAGGTTCGTGTTGAGTATTCGAAAGTCTCCGGTCGCCGGCAGTTTCGTAATGCGGACGGTTTGGTTTATGAGTACACGAGTCAGGACATCCATCTGGTAGCCACTGTCTGCATCAACGATGTCGTGTTTAGGATGACGGATCGATTGCAGGGTTCGGCGCCTATTGAGGCGTCCATGGCGGATTTCATGGAAGCCAGCGCCCTTGCTGCAGCACGTCAACATGCCGAAGTGTCGGTGCCCGACAGCGCCAGCCTCTTGCTCAGTCCAACCGTTGCGGCTGTCTTGCTTCATGAACTCCTTGGACACGGCGCAGAGGAGTTCCTGCCGGCGATGGAGGGAATGTCGCTCGGGAGCACTGACCTCAACGTCACGGCGTTTCATCCCCGTCGGACATCGATGGATGACCTTGGAATGTCATCTCATCCCTTGCGCATCGTCGAGCACGGTGTTGTGCTTCCGCAGGCCATGGGAAGGTCTCGTCCTGCTCTTCTGAGTGGCCTGGCGCAGGCCGCTTGGCATAGCGGTCCACCACTGGCCCGCTGCACTCATTTAGGGGTCGGACCAGGTTCAGGAAGCGAGGCTGATGTCGAAAGCCTTACTGACGGGATTCTGTGTGTCGAATCGAGTGGCGGGGAGCTCGTCGGCCGCACGGCCTATGTTGGCGTCTCACGGGCCAGGTTAGTCCGAGACGGCGCTGAGATCGATTCAATAAGCCCGTTTACGTTCAAGGTTTCGATTGATGAACTGTCAGCGAAATTGCTCGCCGTGGGGTCGCTTGTCGTGCGAACACGGTCGGGGTGGTGCGTCAAACAGGGTCAACCGTTGGTGACGGAATCCGAGTGTCCGATGCTGCTCCTGGACGAAATGAGTCTCCTTGCAGACTGACTGGGAGATAGCTCGCACCACTACTGCCCACGTGTGGCGGGAGTGGCGGCCAAGCAACCTTCGCGTTGAGTGTCAGCGAACCAGCATGACACGCCTTCGGGTTGCCGTGGCCGATCACATGGGACAGCACCTCTTCCGAGGTACAGGGGCCGTCGGTGAATACGAAATCGGGATTGCCACTGCAAATGCCAAGTTGGGTCCCCGACTGACGCTCGCGTTTGGCGACGGCTACCCGCAGCCTGCGGCGCTAGGGCATTCGACCGCGGATCAGTCACCGCTCAGGAGCGTAGAAGCGCGAGGCGTGCTCTATGAAGTTGAGCATCGGCGTCGTTTGGAGCTCCGGACCGCTCACGGCCGCACGATGAGTTGGCGCGCCTGTCACCGTCGCGTCATTACCGGTTGCCGGGTAGGTGACAACGTCGTCCCGGTGCTGTGCCAAGATCTCTCAGACTACCGAGCTAACCCCGGCAGTGTCTTTCCCGACGTGCAGCTCGTCCCGCCGAATCGATCGCTGGGAACCCAGTCATTTTCGTGGCTGTGGAGCCCTCTAGCCCTCTCCTCCCTCTTCGCCCGTTCGTGGTCGCGGTCACTTCGTGGATCGTCAACGCCGTGTGTCAAGATGCCAGCTGCGATTCAGATCATCGATGACGGAACGAGTGCGCCGACAGATCTCGAGGGAACCCGCCGCCGACGATTTGAACTGGTAGACCAGTCAGGCACGAGACACGGTCCGACAACCTTGACGAGCGCAGCCACTGTCGATGAGTTGTCTGGGCATGCTGGTATCGCGGGACCTGAAATTGAAGAGCTGCGTGTCGTGCCGAGATCGGTAGTGGTGCCTTCGACAGATTGCGACTTTCACGTCGTCGTTGCGGCTCGGAGGCTAGCCGCGTCGCAGAATCTCCTGGTTCTCACCTTCGTTGCAGCCTCGCTGCCGCGTCCCGACCGAACGTTTACAGCCGTTGTCCGCATTGGTAACTTGGATCGATTCTTCGACCATGGCCGGTGGCACGGACCAAGTTCAAGAGGCAACAGCGGTTGGATGTCACCGTGGTATGAAATGACTGAGCCATCAGTCCTATCCCTAAGCGTCTTAAGCCTTGAGGAGTCTGCTTGTGGCTAACTCCAGCTCTGTCGCGGGGCAGGGCATCTTTCAGCGCATCAAGGGGACCGGCCTGGGCCGGCCGTTCCTGATCCTTTGGTCATCTAGTTCAGTTTCAACCCTCGGTGATGGTGTACGGCTCGTGGCGCTGCCACTGCTCGCGGCGTCCATAACGCGCTCACCGATTGGCATTGCGGCCGTATCGATCAGCGGACAGATCCCGTGGATACTGACCTCGCTCCTGGGTGGCGCGATCGCAGACCGGCTCGATCGAAGATCAGTGATGTGGGTCATTGACGCCGTGCGTGCCTTCGTAGCACTGGCACTGGTTGGCGTCGTGATTGCCAAGCATCAGTCGCTTCCAGTCTTGTGTCTGGTCGCGTTCCTCCTGGGCATCGGCCAAACGTTGTTTGATAACGCGAGCCACGCCCTGCTGCCAAGCGTGATTCCTAAAAGCGACCTCGAATCGGCTAACGGTCGGTTGATGTCATCTCGAATCGTCCTGAGCGGATTCGTCGGACCACCGCTCGGCAGCACGCTCTTTGCGATTATGATGGCGGCCCCGTTCGCCGTCGATGCTGCCTCGTTTGCGATAGCCGCTGTTCTAGTACGGTCTGGGCTGAAGGACGTCCAAATCGCTCGCGTGCCTCGTCAGTCGAAGCCGCTCCTTCGAGAGATCGGTGAGGGAATCCGCTGGGTTGCCAAACACTCGGTTATTCGGTGGACCGTCCTCTACATCACGATCGTCAACTTCACCCAGGCCGCGACGCAGACGGTGCTGGTTCTGTTCGCGCTAGAGGATCTTGGGCTTGGTTCACGCGGTTTCGGTGTGCTCATTGCTGCAATGGGGGTAGGCGGTCTAGCCGGCGGACTGAGCGGCGGATATTTGCGTCGCCGCCTGCAGCCCGGCGCCGTCCTGGCGGCCACTGTGCTCGTGACGATTCCAATTTTCCTCGTTGTAGCCACTACCTCGAATGCGATTTTGGCTGGCACGATGCTGGCTCTCAACTCGTTTGCCGGTGTCGTCGCTAGCGTCCAGTTGTCCTCCCTGCGCCAACGTCTCGTCCCGAACCCACTCTTGGCCCGCGTCAATAGCGTGGTTGGCATGTTGGCATTGGGCGTCGGACTCCCGGTTGGGTCACTCGTTGGTGGGCTTCTGAGCAACGCAGTCGGAGTGCGAGCTCCGTTCTTTCTGTCCGCAGCGCTGATCGCCCTGTCGGCCTTATGTATCCCAAAGCTTTCCAGAGCTGTAACCGCCTCGGCTCGCGACGCCTAGACGACCGGTCCACTAAAGATTCGCAGACAAGCTCGCCGCCGAGCCCTGGGTCGCGAGCAGAGCAGTTTCGACTAAGCCTCCGATCTGAAGGTCGCGTTAGCTCCTCCGCCGTCAGATAGTCAACCCCCACGGTCCGTTTACTGGCTTCAACCGTATTCGTGATCGCTTGCGGGAAATCAGCGCGACGATTCCCTGGAGCAGATAGGCAGGATCTTCTTCGGCCTGATTATCAGTATTCCGGTGCTATTACTTGTGGCTGCCTCAGCGTTGTGCGTCTTGTGGGCATCGGCTCGCGGCGGATTCGGCGATCGCATCGTGACGCCTCTCGCTCTCAGCGCTCGCCACACTGTGCTGGAATGGATGCCGAGTTGGTCGCCAACCTGGGTCAGCGACAAGCCGGATTCGTAGAGCTGTACGGCGTGATCAACCTGGACGTCGGACATGGGCTGACGACGCATCGTCGTGCCGGCATCGCTCAGAAGCCGGAGCACGCTGCCCTTGCCGAGCCCGTACCTCTTCGTGAGCTGAGTCGTCGGAACGCCAGCGTTGTAGTCGGTGACGAGGCAGTTCACGGTATCGGGATCGAGGCGCTGAGGCAGCTTGTGGCGAAGCCGGTGAGTGCCTTTCTCGCGACGGCGTTCGGACGGGAGAGTGCCCAACCCGACCACGATGCGATCGATGGCAACTCCGGTGGGATCTTGTTTCGAGTAGCGTCCCACCAGCTCCACCGGGGCGGACTTGGGTACGGGAGACCGGGTTCATCGACCGGTGGAGTCGTCGATCTGTTCCCGGAGGATGTCGGCGTGCCCGGCGTGCCGAGCGGTCTCCTCGATCATGTGCGTCAGGGCCCACCGCATGGTGGGCGACGAGCCGCGGTCGGGGGAGGCGGCGGCGGGCTGGCTGCCCGAAGCAGCGATAGCCGAGAACGGGGAGACCATCAGGTAATGAGGGACCGCGCCGACACCGGTCCGGACAGGGTCATGCCTGGCCCGTCAGCTTAGAGGGACCCCGCCCCGGACTGACAGCCTCAGGGCTCAGCCCAGCGGTGGGTTGGTGTTTTCCTGGATCGGGGTTCCGGCAGATGAGGCTTTGGCCTTCACACCTTGGACGAGGCCTTCCAGGGCGGTGATGCCGGAGGTGCTGCCGGTCTTGAGGCCGCTGACCGCCGCGTCGATCTGGTTGCCGACGGCCTGCAGCGGCTGCCCGATCGCCTTGCACAGGCTCGGGGTGGCCTGCACGTCCTCATACGCCAGCCGCACCTCCCGCTTGATGAACAGCGCGGCGGCGCCGGCCTTCACGATCGCGGTGATCCGCCCAGAGGCCCCGGACTTGAAGGCGCCCGCCCGAAACGGCGTGTAGAGGTAGCGGTGAAACGCACCGAAGGCCAGGCCGGAGTGGGTGAGAAACTTCGTCTTAGCGAAGCTCGTGGTGTTAGAAGACGGGCAGGACGCGGCGCCCGAGGCCGAAGCAGAGGCCGAAGTGTCACCCGTTGCCGACACCGCCGAACTGGCCGCTCCACCGGCGAGGCTGCTCGCGGTCGCCGCTGCACCACCGGTCGAGGTTTTAGTTGAGCCCCCACACCCAGCGGCGAGGAACGCCACCACGAACACCGACAGCACAATGCTGAGCACTCTGGCGATTGCTGTGCGGTCAGAGATGATTGATTGCTTCATTGGGTCCTTGTCCTCGACTCGACGCCGAGGAGCCGGGCTGTGACCCGGCCGCTTGAGCGTGGAGAGTCACTCCAAGCATGGTTGGATCTTCAACCCGCCAGCCCAGCGTAGCTACGCCAGGAGCATCACCTGCACCGCAAAGCCGTCCTCGCCTCCATCGTTATCCCGGTGTGATGATGCACGCCAGGACATCGGATCAAGGCGTGCAACCCCTGCGCCTAGTGCGGGCTTCGGTGAATCCGGGCGGGCAAGGGTAGGACTTCAACGAAACTCACCCATAGCCGAATTCCGGTCGCAAGCTCAGAACTGGGGCCTCGTCGCGATGTACTTCAACTTCTCGACCGTTTGATGGACGACACCGGGCTCCTCTGGCCCGGTCTCCTGCTCCAGACCCTCTTCGGGCAAGCCTGCTTCGGTCGACTCCGGCAGGTCAGCCTCGACCCGTAGGGCACCGCCGGTGCCGCCGTGCTGCCCATCACCG
>JAABUO010008213.1_pt1 | contig 11835 bp, 11 predicted proteins | sample 5559291 | NCBI WGS metagenome assembly JAABUO01 (sample SAMN10711878, study PRJNA513372) | rock metagenome | isolation source: Antarctica rocks | place: Antarctica: Victoria Land, Finger Mt sud | reverse complement strand
GGTGCGCCTTCAGGTAGCACGTCTCGTAGGCGAGCCGGGCGAACGCGACGGCGTGGCTGCGCGGGATTATCATAGGCGGGAAGCCGTAGCCCGCGAAGGCGGTGACCTGGCGGAAGACCTCGGCCGCGACCGGCGCGGGCACGCCCCGCGCGAGCGCCCCCGCCAGGAAACGCTCTTCCATGGCGTGCATCCGCTCGCGGCTGCGCTGGCTACCCATCGCGCGGCGGAGTTCGTCCCCCTCGCCGAGGGTGAAAGCCCGCGAGGGCGGTGGCGACCTCCAGGACCTGCTCCTGGTAGAGGATGACGCCGAGGGTGTCCCGCAGGGCGGGCTCGAGGAGGGGGTGGGGATAGGCGACTGGCTCGACGCCGCGACGGCGGCGGAGGTAGGGATGGACCATGCCGCCCTGGAGCATGGTTCTAGTGTAGGGGGGGCGGCTAAGGGGCTGTTAACCTGTGGTTAGCGCGAGGTTACGCAGCGGACATTGCGCGGAGATATTCCGCCTTGTCAGCGGGGGTCGTACCGGGCTCAATGATTCAGGCCAACCACCCAGGACAATTAGCTGTGCTGGCTCGTGTAAGGGACGCTTTGCGACGGCGGTGCCGGCGGAGGAGCCATAGTCGCTCTCGGCGCTCCTCCGTCAAAGTCTGGCAATGCGCAGAGCACAAGTAGCGGGCCGTGAGGGGCTTGGCACACCAGCCGCGCCTGGGTCGCGTTTTTACGTGGTGTTAACGAGAAATTAACGAAAGATTAAGCGTATCCCCCTCCCGGTCACAGTAAGATAGGGTGCCGCCCGAGCGGGCTGCCCGGCGCGAGGGGGTCGCGCTGCGGAGCATACCAAGGAGGAGAGGAACCGATGCAATGGCGTCATGGCGCATCGCTCGCGCTGGTACTGGCGATCCTCGCGTCCCTCGTACCGACAATTGCCGTGTCCAACGCCGCCGCCGCCGGGCCGACCGACAAGATTAACCATGTCATCGTGATCTATCAGGAGAATTGGAGCTTCGACGGCCTCTACGGCAACTTCCCGGGCGCGAATGGACTCGCCGATGTGGGGCTGGTGACGCAGGTGGACAAGAACGGCAAACCGTACGGCGTCCTGCCGCAGCCGATCGACACCACCCTGAAGCCGCCCGCCCCGGACCCGCGTTTCCCGGCCAATCTGCCAGTCGCGCCCTATAATGCCGCACAATATGTCGCCCCCGATCAGAAGACCGGCGATCTGGTCCACCGCTTCTATCAGGAGCAGCTCCAGATCGATGGCGGCAAGATGGACAAGTTCGTCTCCTGGAGCGACGCCGCCGGGCTGGTGCTGAGCCACTTCGACGCCACGAACATGCCGGAAGGTAAGCTCGCCCAACAATACACCATGGCGGATAACTTCTTTCACGCCGCGTTTGGCGGCTCGTTCCTCAATCACTTCTGGCTGATCTGCGCCTGCTCGCCGCAGTGGCCGAACGCCCCCGCTGCCTCCGTCGCCCAGATCGACGCCAACGGCGGCCTGGTGAAGGATGGGGCGGTGACCCCCGATGGCTACGCGGTCAACACCGCGTACACGGTTAACACCCCGCACCCCGCCAGCGTCACCGATCCGGCTAATCTGGTCCCGAACCAGACGATGCCGAACATCGGCGATCGCCTGAGCGAGCAGGACATCAGCTGGGCCTGGTATGCCGGCGGCTGGAACGATGCCCTCGCCGGGCACGCCGACCCGCTCTTCCAATACCATCACCAGCCGTTCGCCTACTTCGCCAACTACGCGGACGGCACGGCGGCGAAGACGGCCCACCTGAAGGATGAGCAGGAGTTCACCGCGTCCCTCGGCAACGGGACGCTGCCGGCGGTCTCCTTCATCAAGCCGCTCGGGCCGGACAACGAGCACCCCGGCTACGCCGCGCTCGTCCGGGGGCAGCAGCACGTCGCCGACCTGGTCGGCGCGGTCCAGAACAGTCCCTACTGGGCCGACACCGCGATCGTGATCACCTACGACGAGAATGGCGGGCGCTGGGACCACGTCGCGCCGCCGCAGGGCGACAAGTGGGGGCCGGGGACGCGCGTCCCGACAATCATCATCTCGCCCTACGCCAAGCGCGGGTATGTCGATCACACCCAGTATGACACGACCTCGGTGCTGAAGTTCATCGAGAACCGCTGGGGGCTGGCCCCGCTCGGCACGCGCGACGCCGCGGCCAACGACCTGACGAACGCCTTCGACTTCGGGACGATCCCCGGCCTGCCGAATACGGGCGGCGGGGCGGCGGCGGGGAAACCCGCCCTGCGCGCGCCGCTGCTCGGGCTGGCCGCCGTGCTCGTCGCCATCGTTCCGCTGCTCCTGCGGCGGCGCGCGCGTCGCGCGTAGAAGGGCGACAGCACGAGCACAGCATGGCCGGGCACGCCCCGACGGCGTGCCTGGCCATACCACCCCCTGCCACACGACGAACGCGGCGCGCGTGACCATCCTCGACCGACCGGTGTCTGGGGCCGATCATCGATGAGGAGCAGCTGGACTAAACGGTTGCGTCAGATGTGGGGCGATGGGTGTTCCCGGAGACCGTGCAAAACCGGGGGAGGCTAGGCTGCCAGTCTCTCGGGGTCGGGCGGCACCGCCAGGGCCGGATACCAGCGGAGGAAGGTCGGGCGGAGATCGTCGTTGAGGACGCGGGTGCGCACCTGAAGCAGGAGGTGCGCGCCTTCGGGGGACCAGCGCATCTGCTGTCGCTTGACCATGCGCTTGCTGATCACCTGGTTGACCGTCGATTCGGCGATGGCCGAGCTGATCGCCTCGTCGTTGCGATGGCGCTCCCCGTAGTTCGGGATGAACGCCGTGTTGTGCTCGATGTAGGTCTGGAACTCTGCCGCCGCCTTGGCCAGCTGCTGCATGGCTGGGAGCGGCCGTGCGGCAGCCTCGGTCTGCCAGGCCAAGTCCGCGATCTCCGGCAGCGCGTGATGAGCGTTGCCGTGCCACAGGTACCACTTGATCGAGGCCAGCAGGCGTTCGACCGCGCATCGGGTCAGTGACGCTTCCGGCTCCTCCTCGCCCACATTGTCCCCCACCGTACCGCTGGATGTGGCCGCCGCCGGGGGCAGGCCCTTGGCGTATTGGCCGAGCACCGTCAGCCGCATCGCGATATGGAACCAGTCCAGCAGGTGCTCCGAGAGCGGGTTGAGGTACAGCGGCAATGCCCGCACCGTGTCACCGCCGTCGGTCAGGAAGGTGACCTGCTGGTTCATCTGCATCCCCTGGGCGGTCGGCAGATCGAACAGCCGCCGCCTGGGCTTGACATCATGGCCCTGGACGAAGGCGAAGCACTTGGCGCCCCCGTCAGCGGGCACGCTCTTACCGGCGATCACCTCGAACCAGCCGTCGCGGCGCGCGGTCTGTTCGCACGAATGGACGTAGCCGCCATCCAGGCCGATGGTGAGCGGGAGGGCCGGCCGGGGCAGCTGGTCCCAGTCGCGTTGGCACCCGTCGACGAAACTCGGCTGTTCGTCGCCCAGTTCCCCCTCCAGTCGCCGGGCCACGGCATGCACATGGTTGCGGACGGTCGTCGCATGGAGGGTCCGGCCGAGCGGCAAGACCTCGTCCAGGAGCTGGGCCGTCAGGCCGTACGACACCAGCCCGGCGAACTTGGCCTCAAGATAGCGCAGTTCCGGCGTGGTCCGCTCGGGGAGGAGCGCCGCCAGGGGGCTGAAGGTGCGGGTGGTCCGGGGCCGGCAGGGACAGTGGAAGCGCCGCGGGCTCGGCAGCTGGAGGGTCCCGAACAGGCTGCGCACGACGATGGTGTGAGCACCCTTATGGCGGTGGGGCTGCCCGCAGGCGGGGCAGCGCGCCTGCTGCGCCGTCGCCTCGGCCACCTGCCGCGCGACCAGCACCCGCTGGACGCCGTGGAGCAACTCCTTGGCCTCGGCCAGCGTCAGCCCCACATCCTCGGGCCGCAGCTCGCCACGCTCGAGCACGGCAACCTCCTGCAGGACTTCGGCGTCATGGCCGTCGCCTTCGACAACGATGTGAATGCGCAGCTTCATCGGCGTCTCCTCACGCGTCGGACCACCACCGGTCATCGCCAGCGGCGTACTGCCTCAGCCGACGGTTGACACGCCGACGATCGAAGCGGTCCGCGACCAGCCAGCGCAGCAACTCCCGAGCCTCCTCCCGATCGTCGCCGATCGTGCCGTCGTCAAGGATCTCCTGCAGCCGCTCAGCAATAGCGAAGACCGAGTGGTGGTGCCGCAGGTCGAGGTAAGCCCACGGACCGCCGCAGTCCTCCGGCGGTGCCGCGCGTCCTCCGCCGATGCAGACCGGGTACGTGCGCACCGGATCGCGTGGCAGGATCTGCTCGACCCGGATGTCGTGCTGCCAATCGGCCCCGGAGTCGTAGTGATAGGCGAAGCGTTCGCGGGGACGGAAGGCGAAGCTGGCCAAGCGGATCTGGGTGGGATCATCCGCGAAGCTGAGGCCGCCGACACGCGCCACACCATATGCCTTGCCGTGGATGAGCAATCGGTGCAGCTGGCTGTCGGTCCAGCCCAGGGCGATCTGCAGGGTATGGTGCAGCTCCGCGATGGTGCTGTCGGCGCGCACGAGCAGGCGGCACCAGATCAGCGGGCTGATCCCGGAGAGCACCACCCGGAGCTGGTAGACGATCGGCGCGGCTGACTCGGCCATGGCGGTATCATAGCCGACTGCCCCGCCGCCCGGTCAAGAGCCTCCCCCGGTTTTGCACGGTCTCGTCGACAAGGACGCAAGCGCAGCACACGGCGTTTCTTGCCCCTGGCGCTGGTCGCGCTCTTGGTCGCTCTCACCCCGCTCTCGCTCCTCGCGGCCGGTCCCTTCAACGACCTGACCGGCGGGGTCCACGACGCCAACATCGGCCTCATCTACGACGCCGGAATCACCAAGGGCTGCGTGCCCAACGTCGCCTATTGCCCCACCGCCAACGTCACCCGCGAGGAGATGGCCTCCTTCCTCGCCCGCACCGCCGGGCTCGGCACCAACCCCCCGGTCGTGAACGCCAAGACCGCCCAGACCGCCACCCTGGCGACCACCGCGGGGCATGCTGGCAGCGCCGACACCGCCACGAGCGCCACCACCGCCCAGGACGCCGCCACCCTCGGCGGCTACGCCCCCGCAGCCCTCACCCGCCTCGCCTTCTCCGGCGACCCGCTGGTCGCCACCCTGCCGAACACCGCCGAATATACCGACATCGTCCGGGTGACGCTGACCGTCCCCGGCCCCGCCGCCCAGGCGGTCAGCGTCCGCGGCGCCTTCGGCGCCTACAACCAGCCCAGCGGGGGCTTCATCGCCACCACAATCCGCCAGGATGGCGCGGCCAACACCATCGGGACCGGCCGGCTCTACCTCCCGTACCAGACCACCGCCAGTGTTACCGGGATCAGCCCGTACGCCGAGTGGACCTTCGTCGCCCCGCCCGGCGCCCACACCCTGGTGGCCCAGGCGGGCGGCACGGCGGGCAACCTGAGCGTCAACCAGGTCCGCCTCGTCGCCACCACCCACCCGTTCGGGGCCACCGGCGGCCCCGGCGCCACCGCGCCGGCCGCCGACCCCGCCCCCGGCCGCACGCCCTGAGCGGGGCACGGAGGCGGGGACGGCCGGCCAGGACCCGTCCCCGCCGCGCGACCACCCCGCCGCGGCCGCGCGACGGTGAAGTTGGCCCGCGCGCGTCGTGCGGCACCCCGCTATCGTCCCGGTCGCGGCCCGTTGAGGTTTCGTTTAGGTTCGGTCGCTATGCTGTCTGGCAGCGGGGGCGCGCGCCCCTGGATACAGGAGGGGAACATGGCCGACGACCACGACCGCGACGAACTGGCCCAACTCCGCGCCGAACTCGCGCTCCAGCAGGTACGGATCACCGGCCTGCTCGCCGAGCGCCGCCGCCCCGGCCGATACCCTCCCCGCCGCGTCCTGCCGCTCGCCCTGGCGGCCCTGCTCGTGGCGCTCCTGCCGCTCGCGACCTTCGCCGCCGGCTTCACCGACCTCAATACCGGCAGCCCGCATAACGACAACATCGCCGCCATCGCCGCCGTCGGTGTCACCAAGGGGTGCAACCCACCCGACTGGTACTGTCAACTTGAGGATGCGTTGGGCGGCGAGGACGGTACAAAGGCTGGCCAAAGCCAGGATGGCTGCGCTGATCAAGCGAGGACCGACATGCCGGTGACCACGCGCCAGGTGGCGAAGCGGTCGGCTCTGGTCTGGCGATAGGCGGCGGCGGTCAGGCGGTGGCGGCGCGGGCGGAAGTGGCTGGCGATCGGGCCGTAGGCGGCGAGGAAGCGTTGCGCGTGCCCCGGCGACTTGAACCGGCGCATCCGCCGCTCGCGCTCGCGGGTCGGCTGGTGCGCGTGCTCGGCCCGGTTATTCAATCGTCTGTGCTGCCGGTGCTCAACGCCGGGCAACGTCTCCCGCTTCGCCGCCCCGTAGCTCGCCAGCTTGTCGGTGATCAGCACCCGGGGCACGTATTGCAAACCCTTGAGTAGCCGGCGGAAGAACTGCTTGGCGGCGGCCTTGTTCCGCCGACGCTGGACCAGGATGTCGAGCACGTTCCCCTCCTGGTCGACGGCCCGCCACAGATAGTGGGTGACACCGTTGATCGCGATGAACACCTCGTCCAGGTGCCATTTGTCGCCCGGGCGCGGGCGTCGCCGACGCAGCGCGTTCGCGTAGGTCTGGCCGAATTTCCGGCACCACTGGCGCACCGTCTCGTACGTGACGATCACCCCCCGCTCGGCGAGCAGCTCCGCCACGTCGCGATAGCTGAGGGCGAAGCGGAAGTAGCGCCACACGGCGTGGCCAATGATCTCGGCGGGGAAGCGATAACCGGCATACGTGGGTGCGGCGACTTTATCTTTCATGCCGCAAGTATCGCACGCTCGCCACGCCGAGGCCCAAGTTGACAGTGCCCCGCCGAGTATGGTGTGAGCCACGAGACCATCCGCGCCGTCGTGCGCCGTTGCGGCGCCCGCACCACGGAGGAGGTCGCGCGGCGGGCTTCCGACGCGCGTCGCCGGGTACTGCCGACGAGCGCGTGCCCGGCCGCGCCGTCGCTGCCGATGCTAGCGCGGGAGGAAGGGCACGCTGTGGACGAGGGCGGGCAGGGCCACCGCGACGGCGACGACGCCGCAGAGCCCCGCGGCGTAGAGCGCCGCCCGCCGCCGCGTGAGGGCCGCGACGGAGGCGAGGGCGATCCCCGCCTGGACGAGCACCCCCGCGGTGGTCAGCGCCCCCTTGTCGCCGACGCTGCGCGCGCTCAGGGCGAGCGCCCGGTCGCGCTCCCCCGCGAGGCGCCGGGCCTCCGCCTGCAGGGCGGGCTGGCGGTCGCGGTACGCCCGGTCCTGGGTGGCCAGATCCGCCCGGGTCGCCTCCGGCAGGGTCGGCGTGGTGGCCAGCGCCGTCTCGAGCACGCGCGCCTTGATCGAGACCGCCTGGTACTCGTTCCAGGTGTCCGAGGACTGCGCCTGGAAGAGGACGGCCTGCCCGCCCTGGTAGACGGCGTCGTTGGCGAGCGTATTGCCCCGCGCGAGCAGGAAGGCGCCGAAGGCCGCGAAGATCCCGGTGACCACCGCGACGTAGGCGAGCCAGCGCGGCCCGTCGCCCGGCCCCGCGGGGGTCACGTCCCGCTCCGAGACCTGGGCCCCGGTGGCCTTCTTCAGGTTGACGATGACCTTCCGCGCCTGCTCCAGCACCATCGTTCGCCCCCTGTCATCGTCTGCGGCGCGCCCTATGCCCCGAGCAGGCGCCCACTATAGCAGGCCGGTGGCGCGGTCGTCCCGACCGCGCCACCGGTTGCCCACGGCCGATGCGAGGTGTACAGTGCGGGGGCAGCACAACGCCGTGCATGGATCACCTTGCTGGGCCCAGGGGGCCGCTGTCCGCTCACGCGGTCGCGGTCGTCCGCGGGCTCTTGCGTACCCGCGCACGCGGGCCGAGGGGGGCATCATGCAGGACATCATCACCGGATTCGTCGCCGCGGTGCCGCACCTGGTGGGCGCGCTGGTCATCCTCGTCGTCGGGCTGATCGCGGCGGCGGTCGTCGCGGGTGTCGTGCGCGCCGCGCTGCGGCGCACCGGGCTCGACCGCCGCCTGGCCGGGGCGCTCGGCGGCGGCCAGGTCGACGCGGCGGCGGTCGTCGCCCGCGCGATCTACTACCTGATCGTGCTCTTCGTGCTGATCGCCTTCCTCAACGCCCTCGGCCTGACCGCGGCGTCGGTGCCGCTCGCGCTCCTGGTGGGCGGGATCCTCGGCTTCGTGCCGAAACTGCTGGGCGCGGCGATCCTGTTCGTGCTGGCGCTGGTCATCGCCACGATCCTGCGCACGATCGTCGTCCAGGCGCTGCGGGCGCTGCGCCTGGACGAGCGGGTCGGGCAGCAAGAGGGGGACGCGTCGCTCGCGCGCACGCTCGGCGAGGTCGTCTACTACCTCGTCTTCCTCTTCTTCCTCCCCGCGATCCTGGGCGCGCTCGGGCTGAACGGCCTGCTCGACCCGGTGCAGAACCTCCTCAACGTGATCCTCGGCTTCCTCCCGCGCCTGATCGCCGCGGCGCTGATCCTCGTGGTCGGGGTCTTCGTCGCCCGGCTGGTACGGACCATCGTCGCCAACCTCCTCGCCGCGGCCGGCGCCGATCGCCTCGGCGAGCGGCTCGGCCTGGCGGCGATGCTCGGCGGGCTGCGCCTGTCCGGGACGGTGGGCCTCCTCGTCTACCTTCTGATCCTCCTGCCGGTCATCACGGCGGCGCTCGACGCGCTGCAACTCGCCGCGCTCACCGCGCCGGTCAGCGGCATGCTGAACACGATCCTGGCGGCGATCCCGAACATCGTCGCGGCCGCGCTGACCGTGCTCCTCGCCTACGTCGTCGGGCGGGTGCTCGCCGGGATCGTCGCCGGGCTGCTCGCGGGCGTCGGCTTCAACCAGGTGCCGGCGCGGCTCGGGCGCGGCGGCGCGGCGCGCGCCGGGGCGCGGACCCCGGCCGCGCTCGCGGGGCGGCTGGTGCAGGCGGCGCTCGTCTACGTCGCCCTTGTCGCGGCGCTGAACCTGCTCGGGTTCGTCGCGGTCGCGGCGATCCTGGTCGGCCTCCTCGCGCTGCTCGGGCACATCCTGCTGGGGCTGATCGTCTTCGCGGTCGCCCTGTGGCTGGCCCAACTGGCGGCCGGGGCGGTGCGCGCGAGCGGGGTGCCGAACGCGGGGGCGCTCGCCTGGCTGGCGCAGGGGGCGGTGCTGATCCTCGGCGGGGCGATCGCCCTGCGGCAGATGGGCGTCGCCGACTCCATCATCAACCTGGCCTTCGGCCTGCTGCTGGGCGTTGTCAACTTGAGCGAGTGTCGCGGCGAGGAGCGTGTCCATGGGCGTGCTTATCCTGGGCCAGCCTGCCGATCAGGCAGCAGCGGCCACGCCGGTGACCTCGCGCCAGGTGGTGCAGGCAGCTACTCGTTGTGGGCGATAGACGATAGCGGTCAAGCGGTGGCGGCGTGGGCGGCAGTGGCCGGCGATCGGGCCGTAAGCAGCGAGGAAACGTTGCGCATGGCCCGGGCTCTTGAACCGCCGCATGCGCCGCTCCCGCTCGCGGGTCGGCTGGTGGGCATGCTCCGCCCGGTTGTGCAGTCGCGTGTGCTGCCGGTGCTCGACGCGCGGCAGCACCTCCCGCCTGGCCGCCCCGTAACGCGCGAGCGTGTCGGTGACGATCACGCGCGGCACGTACGCGCGATCCTTGCGCAGCCGCCGGAAGAACTTCCTGGCCGCCGCCTGGTCCCGGCGGCTGTGCACCAGGATAGTGAGGACGGTGCCGTCCTGGTCGACCGCCCGCCAGAGGGAGTGCTGCACGCCGTTGATGCTGACGAATACCGCGTCCAGGTGCCACGTGTCGCCAGGTCGCGGGCGGCGCCGACGCAGGGCGTTCGCGTACTGCTGGCCGCACTTCCGGCACCACCGGCGCACCGTCTCATCGGTCAGCACCACGCCGCGCGCGGCGAGCAGTTCCGCCACATCGCGATCGCTGAGCGCGAAGCGGCAGTACAGCCAGACCGTGTCGCCGATGATCGCCGGCGGGAAGCGCTAGCCGGCGTAGGACGGAGGCGCAGCGTGTTCTTTCATGCGGCAAGTATCGCACGCTGATGGCCCTTCGCCTCAAGTTGACAGAGCCTCCTCGACCGCCCGCGGAATGAGCGGGCCTACGTCGTGATCCCGGTCGGCTATCCCGCGCCCGACGCGACCGTTCCCGCCCACGCACTGGAGAAGGAGTCGCTCGACCAGATCCTCGTCCGGGTATCGCCCGACAACCGTGCGGGCGCCGACGACCTGACGGGAGGGGCTGCGTCCTGACCGCCCGAAAGTATCCATAACGAATACCGTGATTGCTAGTGCGCGTTGGTGGGGGTCGCGGCCAGCACGGCGGCGTGGACCTTGAGTTCGAGGCCGGGGGTGGTGCGGGCGCGCAGGCGCTCCAGGCCCATCGCCTCGAATTGGCTGTACAGCGTCTCGATGCGCCGACGGTGCGCCCGCAAGGCGCGCTTGTCGGCCCACAGATTGGGGGCCATGTTGGCTTTGCGGATCGGGGCGAGGCGCACGCCGGTGTCGGCGAGGATCGTGGCCTCATCGTCCGCGGCGTTGTCGCCCTTGTCGCCATAGACGGTGGCACCATCCGGCAAGCCAGGGGTGAGTTCGTGGACGGACGTCAGGTCGTGCAGCCCGCCGGGGGCCAGCTCAAACCGGACCGGCACCCCGGCGGGCGTGCCGATCAGGTGGAGCCGCCAGCCGAAGAACGTCTCCTTCTTCGCCGCGCAGTAGCCGCAGAACGCCTTGCCGCGTCCTTTCTTGCAGCGCCACGCGCGCGCCCGCTTGCAAACCGGCACCGGCAGGCTCTCGATCAGGAACGCCTCGCCCTGCGCGAAGATCGCGCCGAGCGCCTCGGCCAGCAGCCCCAGCCAGCCACGCAGGGCGTGCAGGCGGCGATTGAAGCGCGACGCGCTCAAGGGGCCGGACAGGTAGCGACCGCGATGCAGCACCTGCACGGCCCGCGCGAGGTGGCGCTGGAAGTACTGCGCGGCCACCACCGCCACCGTCAGCACCTCCGCGTGGATGCGTCAGAAGTCAGACAACGCCTGGTGGGAACGACCGGATTCTGGTAGCGTAGCGTCCTTGACCGCTGCGTGAAGGAGTTGCTCGTGCCCTGCCCCCACTGCGCCGCGACCGCGACCAGCGCACAGGCCCGGCGCACTGCGCTCGGCTACCGCACCTTCCGCTGCCTGACCTGCCGCCGCATCTTCAACGAGCGCACGGGCACGGCCTCCAACCACCTGCAGTACCCGACCGACCTCGTGCTGCTCGTCGTACTGTGGCGGCGGCGCGACAACCTGCGCCTGCGGGACCGCGCGGCGCTGTTCCTGGCGCGCGGCTTCGGCTTCAGCCACGAGGCCGTGCGCGACTGGGCGGCGCGCTGCGCCCCGCGGCTGACCGCGCGGCTGCGGGCCAAGCGGCGGGGGCGGGGCGGCACGAAGTGGCACGCGGATGAGACCTATGTCAAGGTCGATGGCACGTGGTGCTACCGCTACCGCGCCATCGACCGGGAGGGCAACCGCGTCGAGGCGCTGCTGAGCGAGACACGCGACATGGTCGCGGCGCAGCGATTCTTTGCCGCAGCCCTGGAGGTCGCTGGCCATGCGCCTCCGCCGGTGACGACGGACGGGCACGACGCGTACCCCCGCGCCATGCGGGAGACGCTCGGCGATGGGGTATGCCACCGCAGCAGCCGCGACAAGAACAAGCGCATCGAGCAGGACCATCGGGGCGTCAAGCAACGCTACTATCCGATGCGCGGGTTCGGTGCCTGCGC
>JAABUO010008212.1_pt1 | contig 11836 bp, 4 predicted proteins | sample 5559291 | NCBI WGS metagenome assembly JAABUO01 (sample SAMN10711878, study PRJNA513372) | rock metagenome | isolation source: Antarctica rocks | place: Antarctica: Victoria Land, Finger Mt sud | reverse complement strand
GCCCAACTAAAATACAATATTGATGCAATCAATGAGTATCTTGTTACGAAAATTCCAGTTCCCGTCAGAGATTTTAGTGCTGCGCCGCATATGATAATCATTCGTTCGTTCGACGTCAACAAACCAGGTGCCGAGATCGAGGAATTGAAAGGTGGCGTTGCTGGTGGAAGTATCTTGACTGGGGTTTTGAAACTAGGGGACGAGATAGAGATTCGGCCCGGACTTGTCACCAAGGATGAACAAGGAAGGATTAAATGCCGGCCGATTTTCAGCAGAGTCGTTTCACTTTTCGCTGAACATAACGATCTCAAATTTGCTGTACCAGGTGGCTTAATTGGTGTTGGGACTCGCGTGGATCCAACACTGTGTCGTGCAGATCGACTTGTCGGATTCGTACTCGGACTGAAAGGTCGTCTTCCAGCCATCTACACCGAGCTCGAAGTTAACTTCTTCCTACTTCGCCGATTACTTGGAGTCAAGACTGCGGACGGGAAGCAAGCAAAGGTGGCTAAACTCGCTAAGAATGAGGTTCTTATGGTCAATATTGGGTCTACAGCTACAGGAGCTAAAGTTATGGGCGTAAAGGCGGACGCAGCCAAATTGAGCCTGACCAGTCCGGCATGTACAGAAATTGGAGAGAAAATTGCTTTAAGTAGGAGAATTGATAAGCACTGGCGACTAATTGGATGGGCAAACATCGTTGCGTAAGTCTACCCGTTGCTGCAATTTACACTGGCGAGGAGCACTGACGGATCTTTTCAGGGGCAATACTCTAGAGCCGAGCCTTGACTGAGCATCCCCAACTCCGCTTTGCAACCTTTCTATATCATTCCGGGCAGAGTTGAGATCGACCAACCTAGGATTTATGGGGATTCCTCCTATACAGGCCCACAGTAGCATACCGCTCCAATTCTGAAAACTGTACGTAGGCGCACTATCAATGTTGAAAGCTTCATATTTCGGATTGCAGTTCCAAGGGCAAGTGATCCAACAGGTTACCAAAACCTAGTAAGCCGATGAAAGATTAAAGACCAGGGTATGCACGTATAAAAACAAGATCACATTGCCAGCTTGTTGTATTAAGTCAGTTCCATATGTATTTCAGCATCATATTGGAGGATCATGTAGTCCTCAATAGATTGTTGAAATCATTCATGTCAGTATGTGTGCAAGGCTTAAATGTGAAGAATTAAGAACGAAGAAGTCACGGAGGTTGGTGGACCTTAGACTTTTGACACATCGCTACGGTGACCCAGAATAACCATCCAAGGCGAAACTTTTATCCAGCCGTTCCAGCTCAATTTCAGGAGCTCTGCAGGTTCAACAATTCACATCCGTGCATCGATCATTCCTTACATTTCCTTCTAACGACGTACATGCCTTGTCTACCTCACCACATTCCCTTGTGAAGCGACTCAACTGACTGAACTACATACGCGTTTCGTGTAATCAGGTGTATTTAGGTGGAAGGTGGATGAGCGTCAAAGAAGACGGCCGCAACCATGGCAGCTCTTCCGATCCGCTTCACTGAGCTTCTGCAGGTGAGCTCAAAGTTCTAGCTCCTTTCAAAGCTGCTTTCTTAGGCCAGGCTAACATACCCATGCGCAGTTGACGCAAGCTGAGATTGAGGTATGTTGATATTGGGTCTACCGGGAGAATTCTCTAGATCTGGGCAATAGCTGATATCTCGCAAAGCCGACATCCATAGGCTTCAACACATGTGTAAGTCCATGGTCCTCCATAATACCGCTAGGCAATCCAACTAACCCTCTTGCAGACCCTAGAATCCGATCATTTCATTTGCGTACGTCAGAAACTCAGTGAAGATGAACAGCCCCAAGTTATTATCATCAATCTCAAGAACAATAATGAAGTTGTCCGGAGACCTATCAAGGCGGACAGTGCTATTATGCACTGGACTAAGCAGGTCATTGCGCTCAAGGCAAACCAGCGGACCCTGCAGATATTTGACCTGGGACAGAAGCTGAAGCTTCAATCTGCTACGATGAATGAGGATGTACTTTTCTGGAAGTGGTTCAGTCCAACAAGCTTGGGCCTAGTTACAGAAACAGCTGTGTTTCACTGGAATGTCTTTGATCCCAGTCAGACCAATCCGCTGAAGATATTCGAGCGTAACAACAACCTTGCTGTAGGTAATTCATGCCGTTTGTACAGGCCTGGGCTAATTTGACGACTTTCAGGGCTGTCAGATCATCAACTACCGCGTGAACGAGGATGACAGATGGATGGTTGTAGTGGGCATCTCGCAACAACAGGGTCGAGTCGTTGGTGCCATGCAACTATACTCTCGCGAGCGCGGAATAAGTCAAGCGATTGAGGCCCATGCAGCAGCTTTCGGCACAGTTCGTCTCGAGGGGGCTCCTGCCGACACCCGTCTGTTCACATTCGCAGTGAGGACAGCGGTTGGTGCCAAGTTACATGTGGTTGAGATCGACCACCAGAGCTCAAATCCTACATTTCCTAAGAAAGCTGTAGATGTCTACTTTCCACCGGAAGCGACAAACGATTTTCCGGTGGCCATGCAGGTTTCTCAAAAATATAGTGTGATCTATCTTGTGACGAAATATGGCTTCATTCATCTTTACGACCTGGAGACTGCCACCTGTATCTTCATGAACCGCATTTCGAGCGAGACGATTTTTACCACCGCTCCCGATTCCGAGTCGTCTGGTATCGTTGGTGTCAATCGCAAAGGACAAGTGCTATCTGTCAGCGTTGACGAGAACACAATTATACCGTATTTATTACAGAACCCTGCGAACGGTACACTGGCTATCAAACTTGCTTCGAGGGCAGGACTGGCTGGGGCAGATAACCTCTACCAACAGCAATTTGAACAACTCTGCGGACAGGGTCAATTCCAGGATGCTGCTAAGATTGCGGCGAATTCACCTCGAGGCTTTCTACGTACACCTCAGACAATTGAGCGGTTCAAAAATGCTCCTCAGACCCCAGGACAACTGTCAGTCATATTGCAATACTTCGGCATATTACTTGACAAAGGTTCCCTGAACCGAATTGAGAGTATCGAACTTGTTCGCCCTGTCCTAGCACAGAATCGAAAGCACCTCCTTGAGAAGTGGCTGAGAGAGGACAAATTAGAGTGCTCAGAAGAATTGGGTGATATAGTCCGATTGCACGATGTTCAAATTGCGTTGAGCATCTACTTACGTGCCAATGCCCCACAAAAAGTAGTAGCTGGTTTCGCAGAGACTGGGCAGTTCGACAAGATCCTTCCATTCGCCAAACAGAGTGGATACAGCCCGGACTTTGCACAGCTTCTACAAAACATCGTAAGGGTAAATCCCGAAAAGGGCGCCGAATTTGCTACCGCACTGGCCAATGACGAGAGTGGACCTCTGGTGGACTTGGAGCGTGTGGTTGACATCTTCCAGTCACAAAACATGGTTCAGCCCGCTACAGCGTTTCTTCTAGATGCACTCAAGGATAACAAGCCCGAGCAAGGCCATCTGCAGACCCGACTCTTGGAAATGAACCTAGTCAACGCTCCTCAAGTTGCGGATGCTATTTTGGGTAACGAAATGTTCTCACATTATGATAGGGCGCGGATCTCTCAACTTTGTGAGAATGCTCAGCTGTATCAGCGAGCGCTGGAAAACTCGGATGACCCAGCTGCCATTAAGCGGAATATTGTACGGACTGACGAATTCAAACCAGAGTGGCTAGTTGACTACTTTGGCCGAATGTCTCTAGAGCAATCTTTGGATTGCTTAAATGAGATGCTCAAGGTCAACATTCGTCAAAATCTGCAGGCCGTTGTCCAGATTGCCACCAAGTACTCTGACTTATTAGGACCCAGCAGGTTGATCGAGCTTTTCGAAAAGTACCGAACAGCCGAAGGTCTTTATTACTATCTGGGTAGCATCGTTAATTTGAGCGAGGACCCCGAGGTTCACTTTAAGTACATTGAGGCTGCGACGAAGATGAGTCAGTTTACAGAGGTCGAACGCATCTGTCGAGACAGCAACTATTACAATCCAGAGAAGGTCAAGAACTTCTTGAAGGAAGCCAAACTCACGGAACAGTTGCCACTCATAATTGTTTGCGATCGATTCAACTTTATCCACGATCTGGTTCTTTATCTCTACCAGAACCAGCAGTTCAAGTCGATTGAGGTCTACGTGCAACGAGTGAATCCAGCGAGAACGCCTTTCGTCATTGGTGCCCTACTAGATGTCGACTGTGACGAGTCTATCATCAAGAACCTCTTGCAATCAGTTGATCCTACATCTATCCCCATTGACGACCTAGTCTCTGAGGTTGAGTCACGTAACCGACTCAAGTTACTCCTCCCTTTCCTTGAGGCCACTCTTGCAAGTGGAAATCAGCAGCAAGCTGTCTATAATGCGCTTGCAAAGATTTATATTGACAGTAACAATAACCCGGAAAAATTTCTGAAGGATAACGATATGTACGATACACTTGTTGTCGGTAAATACTGTGAGAAACGCGACCCGAACCTTGCGTACATTGCCTACCGGAAAGGTTCAAATGACCTTGAACTCATTCGCATCACGGATGAGAACTCAATGTTCAAGGCGCAAGCTCGATATCTGTTGGACCGCGCTGATCGCGAGATCTGGGCTTGGGTACTGAAGGACAGCAACACGCACCGGCGTTCTTTAGTTGATCAAGTCATATCAACGGCGGTTCCTGAATCTACCGAACCTGAAAAGGTCTCCATAGCCGTGGCGGCGTTCCTGCAAGCCGATCTACCAGCTGAGCTCATAGAGCTATTGGAGAAGATTATCCTTGAACCATCCCCCTTTAGCGACAACGGCAGTCTCCAGAATCTTCTTATGCTCACAGCCGCAAAGGCTGACAAAGGACGTCTCATGGACTACATTCATCAACTTTCGGCTTACAACGGGGAAGAGATTGCCAATATGTGCATATCCGTAGGCCTATTTGAAGAAGCTTTTGAGGTCTACAAGAAAGAGGATAATCACACATCGGCAACGAATGTTCTCGTCGAACACATCGTCAGTATCGATCGTGCCCAAGAGTACGCCGAGCGTGTCGAGCTTCCTCAAGTATGGAGTATGGTTGCTAAGGCTCAACTGGATGGTCTACGTGTTAGCGATGCGATTAAGTCCTACATTCGCGCAGAGGACCCAAGCAACTACAATGAAGTCATTGACATTGCAACTCATGCCGGCAAGGATGAGGAACTCATCAAATTTCTTCGTATGGCAAGAAAAACCCAACGTGAGCCACCAATCGACACAGGGCTTGCCTTTTGCTATGCTCGGACAAATCAACTAAATGAGCTCGAGGACTTCCTGCGCACAACCAACGTTGCAGATGTCGAAGCTTCGGGCGATAAAGCTTATGAAGAAGGCTACCACCAAGCCGCAAAGATATTCTATTCAAGCATCTCGAACTGGGCCAAGCTTGCTACTACTCTTGTACATCTGGAAGAGTACCAAGCGGCAGTGGAATGTGCTCGTAAAGCGAACAGCGTGAAGGTATGGAAGCAGGTGAACGAGGCATGTATTGCTAAGAAAGAGTTCCGTCTCGCTCAGATCTGCGGTCTGAATCTCATTGTCCATGCTGAAGAGCTGCAAGATCTCGTACGCCAGTACGAGCGCGACGGGTATTTCGACGAGCTCATCTCGCTTCTGGAAGCCGGACTAGGTATGGAACGAGCTCATATGGGTATGTTTACTGAGCTGGGTATTGCGCTTTCCAGGTACCACCCAGATCGAGTAATGGAGCATCTCAAGCTGTTCTGGTCCAGAATAAACATCCCAAAGATGATCCGTGCCTGCGAGGAAGCACACCTATGGCCTGAACTTATTTTCCTGTACTGCCACTATGATGAATGGGACAATGCCGCGCTTGCCATGATGGAGCGTGCAGCCGATGCTTGGGAACATCATTCTTTCAAGGACATTACTGTTAAAGTTGCCAATCTTGAGATTTACTACCGAGCGTTGAGCTTCTATCTCGAACAACAGCCATCACTGCTGACCGACTTACTGCAAGCACTAACACCTCGAATTGACGTCAACCGTGTGGTTAAGATGTTCGTGAAGTCGGATAACATTCCACTTATCAAACCTTTTTTGCTTAACGTCCAGTCACAAAACAAGAGGGCCGTCAACGACGCGATCAACGACCTGCTTATTGAGGAGGAGGACTACAAGACGCTGCGAGACTCGGTTGAGAATTACGACAACTACGACCCTGTCGACTTAGCTTCGCGATTGGAGCAGCATGAGCTCGTCTTTTTCCGGCAAATCGCTGCAAACATCTACCGTAAGAACAAGCGGTGGGAGAAATCAATCGCCTTGTCCAAGCAAGATAAATTATTCAAGGATGCGATTGAGACGTCCGCCATTTCCCAAAAGAGCGATGTCGTTGAAGACTTGCTCCGCTATGTATGTCCATTCTTTACCGTCCATCTTATATTTGCTAACTCTCTCATAGTTCGTCGACATTGGTAGTCGGGAATGCTACGTGGGCATGCTCTATGCTTGCTACGATCTTATTCGCCTCCATGTTGTCATGGAGCTTTCATGGCGTCATTCTCTGCATGACTTCACCATGCCATTCATGATTAACTACATGAGCCAACAAGCATCTACGATCGATACTCTAAAGAAGGATAACGAAGAGCGAAAGGCTCGTGAGGCCAAGGAGCAGAAAGAGGAGGACAATACGCCAATCTTAGGAGGCTCGAGGTTGATGCTCACGCAAGGGGCCGCGAATCCAATGCCATACTCGCAGACAAACGGTATCACTCCACAACCGACTGGCTATCGATTCTAGATGTTCGACACGAGACGGGTCGTGTCTCTTTTTAAATAGCGTTGATTTTTCCCGGGGGGGTGGACTGGAGTGAATCTACGGGGCTCTTGCGCCGTTCTCAGAGACATGGTTTTGCGATGATGGCTCATTGGTGTGACATAAGGGGCACTTTGCAATGGTTATGCTGAGTCTCGCGAGGATCAGCTTAGGTGCATTATATGCAAAGCACTTTTATGATTTCAGCAAGCTCCAGCACGTGTAAGTTAGATAGGAGATAATTCGACCAACCAGTTCGCTTAGGACCATTCCTCCATGAAAACAGTCAAATGATGGTGTTTGGGTGACACTCAAGACGCTATAGACTGCCTTGGCTACATACAGTAATCACCACTACAATCGCAGTCCTTGGACTTCGGAGATCCCTCTTCAGGCATACCTGTGCATATATCTGTAACCGGCCCCAACGTTCTCTGGTGGAGGAACCGAGAACATACATAAAGGCTGCTTGGCAGTCTATCGGTTGAAGATTGTCTTCATAATGCGAAACCGCGAAATGCACGTTTCTTGACTTATTCACGGCATTGGCACTACTAACAATTTGCTCTTATCGCGCTATCAACCTATCAACCCACAAAGACGTTCGGCCCCGCCAAAAGCCCCCATCATTTCTTTTACCAACTGCATCATCCAACACACTTGAAACATTATAAACACTGCTTCACCGTACCCTCACAGGCCTCCTACAGCTTCAGTAGCCATCGATTAAACGTACACGACCCTTTGACTTTGCTGCACACACTCGCAGAAGCCCCGCTCTTCCGAAGCTTGACGCTTCAAGATGCCTGACCAGCACGACCAGTATGCCGAGCATTTCGATGCCGGGCATTCGGGGAAGGACCATACGGTCCATCAAAGAATGAGGGCAAATTCGACGATTATGGAATTGAAGAAAATATTGGGTGCGCACCCTTCCGGACTAGGCGGTGAAGGTGGATAATCGCTGGAGCATCCATTGCTGACTTTGAACTGGTCGGCTTTGATAGTGGCAAACAGAGGAGAGATCCGTAAGGACTTCCGGACAACGACTGTAGAGAAAATAGCACACTGATGGCTTTTACTAGCGATCCGAGTAAGCTCGGTCAATTGCTGTGGTCCGTAAGAGAAAGTGGCTTACTCGACTTTGCCGATATAGATATTCAGAACGGTGAGCTTCTCATCTAACTTGGCTATTTGGCATAATTCGCACACGGCTTCTGGAGTGTGGAATCCCAAGGCTAACTTACCTTTCGTATTAGGCCCACGAGCTTTCGTTACAAACGGTAGCTGTCTTTAGGTACAGATAACGTTACAGGAAATGCCGAATACTTGCTAATAGTATCAGCTATGAGGACCGCCTCAGTATGCACCGGCAAAGTCAGTACATCTCTTATCAAAAAAGACAGCGCTAATGAGGTACTATATAATTAGAGGCCGACGAAGCATACGTAATTGGTAAAAGAGGTCAATACACACCTGTGGGTGCATATCTGGCTGGTGATGAGATCATAAAAATTGCGAAGCAGCATGGTGTCAATATGATCCACCCAGGTTATGGGTTTCTATCCGAGAACGCAGGGTTTGCAAGAGCCGTGGAAGCAGCAGGTCTTATCTTTGTAGGACCGACGCCCGACACGATAGATGCGCTGGGTGATAAAGTTTCGGCTCGTGTATTGGCCCAGAGAGCAAAAGTGCCAGTTGTCCCTGGTACACCAGGCCCTGTTGAAAAGTTCGAGGACGTCAAAGCTTTTACGGACGAATATGGCTTCCCCATCATAATCAAGGCTGCTTTTGGTGGCGGTGGACGAGGTATGAGAGTAGTGCGAGAGCAGGCAAGCCTGAAAGACTCTTTTGAACGAGCAACATCGGAGGCGAAGTCTGCTTTTGGAAACGGCACCGTATTTGTGGAACGGTTTTTGGATAAGCCAAAGCACATTGAAGTGCAGCTGCTTGGAGACAACGAGGGAAACGTGGTGCACCTCTACGAGCGAGATTGCAGTGTCCAGCGTCGGCATCAGAAGGTCGTGGAGCTAGCTCCAGCAAAGAACTTGCCGACAGATATTCGAGATAGAATTCTGGAGGACGCTGTTAAATTGGCCAAGTCGGTCAACTACCGGAATGCAGGTACCGCTGAGTTCCTGGTGGATCAGCAGAACAGATACTACTTCATTGAAATCAATCCCCGGATACAAGTAGAGCATACAATCACTGAAGAAATCACCGGCATCGATCTCGTTGCTGCTCAGATCCAGATTGCCGCAGGTGCGAACCTAAAGCAACTAGGTCTGACACAGGATCGTATCTCTACCCGTGGATTTGCCATCCAGTGCAGAATTACGACTGAAGATCCAGCCAGTGGATTCTCTCCGGATACTGGGAAAATCGAGGTGTACCGTTCAGCTGGCGGCAACGGTGTGCGTCTGGATGGTGGAAATGGTTTTGCTGGCGCTATCATCACACCGCACTACGATTCAATGTTGGTTAAGTGTACCTGTCTTGCCTCAACCTATGAAATTGTGCGTAGAAAGATGATCCGTGCTTTGGTCGAGTTTCGAATCCGCGGCGTGAAGACCAACATTCCTTTCTTAGGATCGCTCCTCACACATCCTACCTTCATTGAAGGAACATGCTGGACTACATTCATCGATGATACACCAGAGCTCTTCGCCCTTGTCGGGAGTCAAAATCGGGCACAGAAGTTACTGGGCTACCTGGGCGATATAGCGGTCAACGGCAGCAGCATCAAAGGCCAAATTGGTGAGCCCAAGTTCAAGGGAGACATTATCATGCCTGTACTGTTGGATGAGCACGAGAAGCCTATCGATGTTTCCCAGCCCTGTCAAAAGGGGTGGAAGTATATCCTCGACAAAGAGGGCCCAGAAGCATACGCGAAAGCCGTACGAGCAAACACGGGCTGCCTCATCATGGATACTACGTGGCGCGACGCTCATCAGTCGTTGCTAGCTACAAGAGTGCGAACGGTGGACTTGCTAAACATTGCAAAAGAGACCAGCTACGCCTATGCGAATTCATACAGTCTAGAATGCTGGGGAGGAGCAACCTTTGACGTAGCCATGCGTTTCCTATACGAAGATCCCTGGGATAGACTACGTAAGATGAGAAGGGCTATTCCAAACATCCCCTTCCAGATGCTACTCCGAGGCGCCAATGGTGTCGCCTACTCATCCTTGCCAGACAATGCCATTTATCACTTCTGCGTACAAGCAAAGAAGTACGGTGTAGATGTCTTCCGAATCTTTGATGCTCTCAACGACATTGACCAACTCGAGGTTGGTATCAAAGCTGTTCAGCAAGCGGGAGGTGTTGTCGAGGCAACACTCTGCTACAGCGGTGACATGCTGAATCCCAAGAAGAAGTACAACCTTGAATACTACTTGGACTTGGTGGAAAATATTGTGACGATTGGAACTCATATCATTGGCGTCAAGGACATGGCTGGTGTTATGAAACCGAGAGCGGCAACTCTGCTTATTGGCGCAATCCGAAAGAAGTACCCAGATATCCCTATACATGTTCATACGCACGACTCAGCTGGTACAGGTGTAGCAACCTACGTGGCATGTGCCGAGGCTGGTGCTGATGCTGTGGATACTGCTACTGATAGTATGTCTGGCATGACTTCCCAACCCAGCGTTGGCGCTTTACTCGCGTCACTCGAAGGCACTGGCCTCGAGCCGGGCCTCAACATCCACCATGTGCGAGCTCTGGATACCTACTGGGCCCAGCTACGTTTGTTATACTCACCATTTGAGGCTGGTCTCACTGGGCCTGATCCGGAGGTTTATGAGCACGAGATACCAGGAGGACAGTTGACGAACCTGATCTTCCAAGCGTCGCAGTTGGGTCTCGGGACGCAATGGGCTGAGACTAAAAAGGCTTACGAGCAAGCAAATGATCTCCTCGGTGATATTGTCAAGGTCACACCAACGTCTAAGGTGGTGGGAGACCTGGCTCAATTCATGGTATCTAACAAACTCAGCGAGGACGACGTCAAGGCCAAGGCCAAGGAGCTAGATTTCCCCGGGTCTGTACTCGAGTTTTTCGAAGGTCTTATGGGTCAACCATACGGAGGCTTCCCTGAGCCACTGAGATCAGACGCTCTGCGGGGCCGTCGCAAGCTCGGCAAGAGACCCGGGTTGACGCTGGAACCATTGGATCTCCAGAAGATCAAGACGGATATCAACGCGAAGTTCGGCAGCGCTTCGGAATGCGATGTGGCTAGCTACGCCATGTACCCGAAAGTGTTTGAGGACTACAGGAAATTCTGTACCAAGTATGGCGACTTGAGCGTGCTCCCGACCAAGTACTTCCTTGCCTGCCCTGAAGTGGGTGAAGAGTTCCACGTTGAATTAGAAAAGGGCAAAGTGCTCATCCTCAAGCTTCTGGCTGTGGGACCGTTGTCGGAACAGACGGGGCAGAGAGAAGTCTTCTACGAAATGAACGGAGAGGTTCGATCCATCTCTGTGGCCGACAACAAAGCCGCAGTCGAGAACGTCAGCCGGCCAAAGGCAGACGGCAGCGATGGCAGTCAGGTGGGGGCGCCAATGTCTGGGGTGGTGGTGGAGGTTCGGGTGCATGACGGAGGGGAGGTGAAGAAGGGAGATCCGATTGCTGTGCTGAGTGCGATGAAGATGGTGAGACGACACTATCTACGTACAAGTCACTGCTCAATGAGATGCTAACGATTTGATACAGGAAATGGTCATCAGCGCGCCGCACTCGGGCAAGGTTGGATCGTTGCAAGTCAAGGAGGGAGACTCGGTGGACGGACAGGACTTGGTCTGCAAGATTGTCAAGTAAGAGATGCCGTGACGGGGTGAGATGCTTGATTGAGTAAACGATTTTATGTTTTCAGAAATTTGCATTTCGGAACTGCTTGATTGTCATCAAGACACTATCATATCCATGTTCTACTCCCTCATCTTTCCTCCCTCCCACTCTCCCATCTCCTCAGCCCCCCCTTGGGAACTTTGACATAGCCTCT
>JAABUO010008211.1_pt1 | contig 11837 bp, 14 predicted proteins | sample 5559291 | NCBI WGS metagenome assembly JAABUO01 (sample SAMN10711878, study PRJNA513372) | rock metagenome | isolation source: Antarctica rocks | place: Antarctica: Victoria Land, Finger Mt sud | reverse complement strand
CATGCACAGGGTCCCAGTCATCATCCAGTTCCAGGTCAGCAAGTCCAAGTTTATCCATTGCATCCGGCTCAGCAAATTCTGCCATGACCACATCATCACCTGCTGCCAACAGTGCCATGCCAGTTAATTTGCAAGTTTGAGTTCACGCATTGTGTGGTCTCCTTGCAGGTGTGCTGGGTTGGTAAAAGCGCTGTGTGCTGCAAAATAATTTCGACCATGCCCATATGTGGACGGTTGCTTTACCATGTGATGTTACAAGGCTTACCATGCCCATAGCTCTGTTGCGCAGCCTCTCGCTCAGCCTTGAGCTTGATCAAGTCTGCATCAAACAGCAAGCTCCTGCTGAACATGCCCGCCCCAACCTTGATGGTGCCTGGCACTGCTGTGCTGGCTGAGGGCGCCACCACAGAAGCACCCCCCTTGTGATGCCGCTGCACAACCACAAGTTATGTCAGAACAGGCAATGCTGTTTCTAACATCAGCTGAAGAATCTGGTTTCAGCAAATTCGACAGGATTAACAGTTCCCCCAACCAACTATCAATTTATCACATCACAGCTCGAGATATTACTGCAAGGTCAGGCTCAGCCTAATCTTCTGAACAAGTGTATGAGGAAAATATTCTTGTGAAAGCCTTCCAATCTTGTGATCCTTGCAGAATGTACCTTGTGTTGAGCAGGTGGTTTCAGGTTGAAAGGGTCTGGTGGCGGAGTCAGCAGCGTCTCAACATCAAAGACTGGTCTGTAGCACAGCTTCTGCCCCAGTGGCATCCTGCAACATACATATACACAGATGGTCACTGCTTGTTTGCTGTTCAGGTTGCAAGCATCTGGGCTTGCTGTTGCTGTCAAGACAATCTCCAGAGCTGGAGTCTGCCCTGTAGCACCCCTCCTGTCCCTGGGACTCATGCTCATGCTCATGCTTGTGCATGTGCTCATGCACATGCTCGTTCTCGTGCATATCCAACTCCACAGTTGGTGTGTGCCTTTTTCACAAGTGTTGCTACAGCTGCAGACAGTTTTTGCAATGGCAGTATTGTTGTCATACTCATGCTCATGGTCATGCCTCTGTAAGCTCATGCTCATGCAGATCTGCAGCTGAGACCTCTGTCCTGGTTTGCAGGTCATGTAAGGCAGCTGCTTTGCAAGTGCCTGATGCACAGTACATCATGCTTTGCTTTTGCCTCTGCCTTTGCCGTTGCCTTTGCCTTTGCGCTTTGCCTGCCCACAGCTGTGCTTTGATTGCAGCAGGGCGACAGGTAGTTCAGTTTGTTTAGATGCAGGAATTGGTATTGTGCTCTTACCTGAACAGCGGGCCTTGCTGGATCCTGGCCAGATTGCTCTGACTGAAGTCTGGCATGATGACTGACGCTGGCTGTGGGGTGCTCAGAGCGCCCCTTCTGGCCTGCATTGCATGCATCAGTTCTGAGCTTCTGGGTGTACAGAATCATCTTCCGATTTACTGGATGAGGAGGACAGCTGATGACAATAATATGCAGGAGGTGACTGTCATACGCCAATGCTGTACCAAGGGGCAACTTTGCTGTTCACATGCAGGAAATGACTGTCACAGACTGATGAAGTTGAGCAATAAGAGGTGCACTTGCTGTTCACAGCCAGAATTGGGAGGCAAACGTCTGTAGAGTCGCACACCTGTTTGCGCCCTTTCTTGCCCCGGTGTGTGTTCAATCTGGGAGGCAGCTGGTCCTGCTCATCCACAGGATCATCTTCCTCAATGGGATCATCCTGATCTGATGCAGCAGCTCCCTCGCTCCTGTGTGAAACACACTGCTGCAATACCTCACAAACAGCTTGTGACAGAAAATGTTAGCGTAATTACCTGCAGCTCAACTACTACGTTGGCTTTGATTTGTTATATGTGAGTCGTGAAACCAAGAAATGCAAGCAATCTTCTTGGTGACTGTGTCAAAGACGCAATGCCCACTTTCATGGCATGCTACACGCATGGCAGCAGCCCTATTGTCCAAGGCTTGGTCTGCATGCCCTTCCACCCTACTGTCTTCATGCCTGAGCCCTTGTTTATAACTACACTTGTGATTTCGTGGCATTGCACGTACACAATTGATTTTTTTCCGTCTTCTTGCATACCTTGCAACATTAGCAGTGAGCTGAAGGTTGACTGCCACTGCTTCACAGAGCTGCACATACCTAGCCACACCGTACATACCTAGCAATACCGTACACATCTAGCCACGCTGTGCATACCTAGCCACACTGCTTTCTGCATGCCCCCTTTCATTTCCATCCTCATGATCCCTGGCTTCTTCTTTGTCCTGCTTGCCCTCACTGGCAGGCTCTGCAACAATCATGTCTGTGCTGGTCATGAAGCCATTGGGCTGTCCAGGGCTGCTAGGGTTGCTTGCCATAAGTGGAGTAGCCCTGAAGGGTATCTGCCCCATGTGACTGGCAGAGGGCTGACCAGCTAGGGCTCTGTGCTTCCTGAGAGTAGGGACCAGCCCTGGAGCCCTTTTGGGAGCCGAATGATCTTGTGATGAGCCTGGCTGAGCTGGATGCTCCTGGATGATGTCCACATTACCATCTGCGTGGCACAGTGTGCATGCTTGTGTGCATGCAAGCAGCCAAAGGGTGCAAACACCGCAATACCATGCTTGGATGTGCCGCTTGCCCCCCCCCCTCCCGCTCCCCTCCCCCCCCCCCTATCTCACTACTATCCCCTAGGGTGAAATGTCCTAGGTGCAAGCCCAAAGAGGTACTGCTGAACTGAAACAGTGCTGATTTTGCATTTGATGGCATCAGCGTCACCATTAATGCTGGTGAGGTGCCGTATTGGCAATGGTGGCAGTGATGCTGTAGTGGTGGTAATGGTGGTGGTGGTGATGGTGGTGGCGGCGGCGATGGTGGTGGTGGTGGTGGTGGTGGCGATGGTGTTGGTGGTGGTGGTGGTGGTGGTGGTGGCAGTGGTGGCAGTGGTGCTGTGGGGTGATGGCAGTTGTGTATCAATAGCACTGTCAGTCTGCTTGTCACTGGTAGGAATGGACATCATGACTGTTGACATTTGATTGCAATCTCTCTCAGTGTCCACATCTCAATGCCAGGTGCTGCAGTTCTCCTTGGAGCAATAAAGCCTGTGCAACCCTCCAAACTTGCATGTATAACAGACATGAAGAGATAGAAAAGAGAAGAAAAGACTGTGCCACTTGTGCAGTATGTGAGGGATGATTGTGTAACACCCCCCCCCCCCTCCCCTTCCCCCAGCCCTCGGGGCCCTTGGCAGACAGAGTCACAAAAGTCAGTGTGTTACGGCACAAATGAACAGACCTGCCTGATGTACATGAGCGCTGAACAATGACAGGCTGCCTGTATCTAACTGTAGCTCTAGGCATTTCACCAGGCTCTACAAATCAGTGCATCCTCAGGGATTTGTTTCTGGATCCACCACTTCACAAAAGCTACCTTACCGTCATCAGGTCAATTAGGTGCTGCTTACCTGTTGACATTGTCCTTGTTTTTTGCAGTTTGCCCAATAAAGCTATGACTAGCCTGTATTGACACTGGCATATACAGAACCACTTGCATACAAGGCATGAGCACCATGCAATCAGACAGGGCTACCCTCTACTGGTCCTTGCTCTTCTTCACCAGGTTCTGTGCCGCTGTATGTGATGCCAGGTCGTATTCCCTCTTCAAGCGTGATGCTGGGCAGAGCACGCGTGCGCCGTTTGAGGACAGGCAACAAACGTGGCGCTTGCTTCTGTTGCTCACCTGCTTCTGCAGTTACAGTTCAAGAAGTCCAGCTTTTGATGATACAGCTGGACTGATGATCACGCTTTGCATTGAAGGACTGCTTGGCAATCAGCATTGGTGGACTCAAGCACCAAGTCCTGTCAGAGACAGCTTTGTTGTGAATCAAGGAGTAGCAGAGTTTTTGAGTCACACCTGCTGGATGGGCAAGAGTCCACACAGGACAATACTGACTTTGACAACATGTCATACAGAATCTTGACAAGTTTCCTGACTCTCTCAGACACACACACAAGGTGTGATGTGCAACAGATGCCTCTGTGTTGCAATCAGGCAGCAAATGCTTACAGGCACAAACTATGGCTTCAGACTCACATGCACACATTGGGATTGAGAGAAAAGCACCTGAAGCGATGAGGCCATCCTGCACAGCATTGCTGGCACTACACCTTTCAAGGTTGGCATTGCTGATCACACCTCCATTGCTGTTGCTGTGAACCTCCGCATTGCCGCTGAAGTGAGCCTCTCCATTGCCATCAGCTATTACACGCATTGTTGATTTAGCAGGCGCTGCTGGCTCTGCGTGATCTGGCCAGCTAGCTGCAGCAGTGAAGTCTGCAACCATACCTTGCATCTGCTCATCACACTGACCCTGCATCAACAGCATCAGGTCAGGAAGCAACACTGTGTTTGCCATGTGCTTGATGGTTTTTCAAGACTGAAGGTTGAGGCTGTGGTGAGAAGGGCTCAACAGGTTGCCTAGCCCAGCAGTCAGGTGAACTCACTTGGGGTCAAATGTGCACAGCTGATGTCAGCAACATGATGCGCCGCTTCCAATGTGACAAGGACTGTGGCAGACATGAAGTTCGGATGATGCTGCAAAGCAAAAGCATGACATGCTTGTCAAAATTGTTAGCAGCAGCTATGGTAGCAGGCATATGGCCAAGTAGATACATGGTATCACCTCTATGACGTCATCAGCAGGCAACTCAGTGGTTCCCAGGTTTGTGTGTGAGCGCCCGGCCACTCCTGAGTCAGAGGTGGCCACAGCTGTGGCAGGTGACTCGATTACGGTGGCTACCTCTGTAGCAGGCTGGTCACCCTCATCACAGGAGCCGCCCATGACAACCGGACATAGGGCACAAGCTGGTGCTTGAAGAAGAGCAGGAGGACGGGCAGCAGATTTGCCGTCCGTCTGACATGGAAGCCTGTCCAGCTGAATCATATGCACTTGCGGCTGATTGTCTGTTGCTGAGTCATGCATTGGTGGTTGCCCCTGATTGGGCTCCAGCAGGTGTGGGGATGCAGCGGCATAGACAGGGGGTCCAGGCTGACTGCCCTGAGCTGGGACTGTGCGTTGAGCCATGTCTGGGGAGGCAGCTGTATGTGAGGGGTGCAAGACGCTGGCGTATGGGGCGGCCTGGCTGGCTGTGGCTGGCCTAATGTATGATGGCAGCCCAATCTGTGACAAAAGCAAGCGGCATTCTATTGAGAAAGCAAGCAGCAATCTGTAGTGGTAACAAGCAGCAACCTGTGGGGAAAGCAAGCAGCAATCTGTAGGGAAAGCCAGCAGCAATCTGAGCCAGCTGGCATGTTGTTTGACGAAACAAAAGGGCTTTCAAAAGTCTGGGGTGCGTTTTGCACAGGAATTCATAGGCTGCAGTCTGCGCCAAAGCATCAGGGCAGGGCAAAGTTTATGGTGCACAACCATTTTTGTGGCCTGCACTGCTGAGCCCATGCGTACAGATCGGCAGCTATTGACCCACCCACATCCATGCAGAAACAGAGGATGCTTTGATGCAGCACCTGCGCATCTTTGTCAGTCATGCTGCTGTCTTCTTCTTCTGCCCAGACATCCCATTTCTGCTGATCCTCTGCATATGGCTTGATCACAGCAAGCAGCCTGCTGTACACGGCTGCATTGGGCAGGGCTTGCAGCACTTCAGCACCAGGACTTGTTTGTGGCTGAGCATCAGCTGCTGGACATGCCGTCACACCTTTGTCTAAGAATGATGGGCTATGCTGCCCTTCCGGTATAAGGGCATCAAGGTTCACGTGGATGGGATCACCATCAGGAAAGAGCCTGCACATGGCGCACACAAGCGTATTGGCCGCATTGGCGCTCCCATACAAGTCACAAAAAACACAGCTTCTGCAAAAGTCGGTGCAGTAACAGAATGACAAAGGCAAGTCTGGTTTAGGGTCCCCCATCTAAAGATGTCAAGCTTAGCATTCTGCCTATGAACAGGTTTAAATAGAGGCAGAGATGCAGCATTGTGGATGTGTATGTAGACAGAACAGATGAAATGAAGCCGTTGCATTGCTTAAGCACAGGAGATTGGTGTGTTTCAAGCAGGGCTATGCCTGCTGTACCTGGACAAGATCGTGTCAAAGCTGACTGTACTGACTTGCTTGCCCATGTCAAAACATAGCTCACTGTCTGGGCGGGTGTTGGGGTTGTGTCCTAGCAGCCGTTCCTGTACAGCAAAACAAGCAGAGAATCGGTCCAAAGCTATCATGTGCATAGGTCTGGGTTTTGGAAGAATGGAGCTGAAGGTATGCTGAACTTGCTTCCAGGCGGTTGTAAGCCCAAAAGCATGTGCAGCAATTGAGCACGCAAGGATGAACAATGCAGGTAGCACAAGTCATGACATGATTTGCATTTGGGGCTGCTGTTAGGCAGGATTTCTGGCTGCCAGTCATGGATCTCATGCTCAGTGCCTTGATGGCCACTTACAACAACCAAGCAATTGACACATTCATGCATCTCATGCAACTAGTCAGCATCACAGCTGGGTTGATCAGTAATCTGGCAGCACAAGCGTCAAGAATCTACAGTACAGTAAGCTAAATGGCGCAAGGTAAAGTGACATTACCTTAAGCTTCTGAGCATCCTGATCACACACAGGTTCCTTGTGCAGCACCTTGAAGAAGTTGGCGCACACTTCAGGTCTGAAAAATGCCCCTGCAAGCCAGACAGAGCAGATGGGACTTCTGAGTGTGCCAGACTGATGGTCCCTTCAGCTTTGTTCTGGTGAAATGCTGTTTGCCAGACACTGAGTTGTGGACATATTGTATCATTATTCATGAAAGATCAACTCATGCATCATCTTTGCGGCCTTGTGCGCAAGACACAAGACACAAAGGTCAGCACAAAGACAACTTTTATAAAGAGCATGTCTACACTGCAACAAACAATCAATGGCATATGATCCAGCTTGCCTCTCAACAAAATGGTGTTTTGCAATGTTGATGATTGGAAAGCACCACTGTCATGGTCGGTGTTTGTTTCCATCATCAAGGGCTTTTGCGCTGTCTGGTTGGTCTGCTTCCTTGGGACCAGCTTGCTTCTTTGCGGTTGGCCCTGAAAGCTCTTGATGGCGTTGCTGGTTTGCTTCATCAGGGATTGCTTCATGTTCTTTATCAGCTGCACAATTACAAAGTTTTTGAGTGCTTCATGCAGTCCATTCAGTTAACGAACATCAAGTGCTTCTACCTCCATTCGAACGTGCAAGTTCTCTGCCACCTCATCAACCACTGCACCATTGCTGCAGTTCTCCTGCTGTGCCTTGTCACCCTGCAGCTGTGTCAGCATGGCTAAATGAACTTCCAAAGTCAATTATGCTGTACGTCACAAGCAAAGCATAGCGCTTGCCGACCTGCCCGAACTCAGTGAGACATAGCTGCACATAGCGCTCGTGAAAAGGGTTCTTCTTATGCTTCTTGCTGTCAACATCTGTTGCTGCTGCTGACAACAAAGCATATGCAGCAGCACCGTGCTGGCGTCCAACACCTTGGGCATTTGCGGATTTGCTGTTGATACGCACCGATAGATTTGCTTTCATTTACAGCTGTTAAACGCCGCGTGCTCTAGCGAGTCTTTCCTCCTGTAGTGATCATCATAGCAATGATCGACAGCTTCTCAGCCTTACCGACAAGTGTCGGCCTGGGTCACACAGTGTGAAGATTTGATTGCAGTGCGCGTTGGCAACCGGCCGAATGCATGATCATTGGCACAGTATGTTCGCAGCTGAGCATCTGGCATGGTAAACGTATTAGGTTAAACAAGTCAAAGCTTGTCAGCCACGCTAGACACTGATCAGCTGCAAAGAGCAGCGCTGGGTCGAGTGCAATGGGAGATTTCGACACTAGCAGAGTGTAGTAGTTACTGCATCGCCCCAAGATGTCTCAGCTGGCGAGCGGTTGCAACAGTTTGCAGGTCGCGAAGTAGCTTTTGTGCTCAGTGTGACCTATCAGTCGAGTCTCGGACACACAGTATATACTGCTCGTCCTCGCAAACTGCAGCACTTTTCATCTCAAAGATGGGTGTGCTATGTCAGCCAGGATCACCTGTCTGCCAGTGTGCCAGACCATACATGAACACGCCAGGCAGTCTCAAGGTGGGATGCTGCCATGCCTGTGCTGGTGCAGCGTGTGCCCATGCAGTGTAACAGGCATTGCAAGCCGTGTGCAGAAGTTTCAATAATATTTGTAACCCATGCATCCATTAACAATTCATGCCACAAAGGCTAGTGCAGTACAGCATGTATGTCATGCGTACATTGTGTTCCAATCTTGCAAGACGTATGCATGTGCGTCAGTCTAAGCATTTAGCAAGACATTTTCTCGGTCACTCTAGCTGTATTACGAAAATATTGCTGTACTGACTGTGTGTGCACAATGGCCTCATCATCAAGTCCGCATCTGTGCATTGAGGTACATTGAACACCTGATAGTCTTGTAGAGGAAGACTGTGTGCAACGTGATGTCTGCGAACACCAATAGCAATGTTAATGCATTGTTCGCAGGGATGCATCTCATATGTGCATGTGATTGTGCATTACATTTTATATACTATACGTGAATACAGTACAGTGGTTAAGGTAGTGATGGTAACAACCTTTCCCTTACTAAAATCTGTGTGCAGCTTCAAGTTGCAATGCTGATCAGCTTCAAATTGCATTATGCATTCAAAAGCCATATTTGTGGATGCAGAAGGTCAAAATGCAGACCAACATGGACTATAATACACACATGCATGATGAGATGCATGTTGAACACAAATATTGTGCACAAATGTTGAGACGCATGCGCATGGCTTCAAGCAAAGCATGCATGCTTTGTGCGACATGTCATGTGATATGTGAATTGACTCGTAGAAAGGCTCTTCCCAGCTAGCTGACTCAGACCTGGTCAGACCTGGTTAGCATATGCTCAGCTGGTTCCTGCTGCTCATGACGCTGATCATCGTCCCTGACAGAGTCCAGTGATTGTTGTATTGGCAAAATCAAATTTGTTCAAACTGCAAGTTGCCTATCAGCCTGTAAGTTACTTCTTCTTGGATCCAGGAGGCCTGCAGGTCAAGCAGATTCCTCATACCATGGTGTTCCTGTTTTAAGCGATGGCCATGGATTGATCATGTTGCATTTCAAGCCAATGTTGCTGTTGCAAATACAGTATTAACCATGCTTGGTGATGAATGCAATGGTGAAGATGTTGGAGGCATACGAAGTGTGAGTACACACTCTCGCTTCATTCACCTCCAACACATTTGCCATTACACTGTAGCAAGTGGAGTTCTAATGCTTGAGGTCTGGGATGACCTGTAGGTTTGAGGCAGTTGTCAGGCGACATTCAGATTGCTGAGTTCAGAGCAGCGTGTTGAGCTGGTGCAGAGAGCTGGATAACCAACCATAGGGCGTACTAATGGCCACTGTTGTTGCTTACAAGCCAGATTGCTTCTCTTTGCCATGACCTGCATTAGATAAGATTCAAATACAGGCGCATATTTTTAATGTGATTCATCAATGATCTGTCTGGAAATACTGATCTGACAATGCAAAATGCAGGTTTGCAGGAAAAGCTAGCAAGACTGACTCGTACAGAGTATTGCAGATATGGTGCAAAGCAACCCACTTGGCAGACCATGTGAATGTCTACCTGGTGACAAGTCAAGCAAGACATAGGCATGCACAGTACCTGACTTGTCTCTGTACCATTTTGCTTGAGCTGACTCAGCAGGGTGAAAGCTCTGACTCGGTGCATCAGGCGCCTTGCTGAGCATGATATACCGAGTCAGAATGTTCACCCTGCTGAGTCATCTCAAGCGAAACCGTACAGAGACAAGTCAGGTACTGTGCATGCCTATGTCATGCCGGCTTGCTCAATGTTGTACATCCTCCAAATCCGTGTTGGAGTCAAACATTTTCAGTGAAAGGCAGATGTTTTCTGTGTTCACACTGCTCTTTTCACCCTGATTGTACTTGGGCAGACACGTTTCAAAGAACATCTGAAAGCTAGACAGAACTAGCAGTCCCTCAATCAGACAGTGCGCATCAGGTAAGTCAATATTGAGGCAAGGCACTTTCAGTTTTGTGAGGCATCCTTGTCTCAAGAAACCCTGTGACACAGCCTCACAACATCAATTTATGCAGAGTCACATGACAATGGTCTAGAACTAACTTTGCTGTAGTGCTCAGAATGGTGCTCCAAGACAGATGGCTGTGCAGTGAGAGGTTGTATGCTTGAACAAAAGCTCCCTGACAGTGTCCTGATGAAAATGTTTTGCAAAGCCTCACCACCACACAAAGCAGGTATTCAGTAATGCACCAGGGTCTGAGCTATTCTACGTGCTGCTTGCTGTCCAAACCACACAACGCAGTACTTCTACATCAAGGAGTATAGCTCAGCCTCAGCACACCTAACCTAGTCGTTGGAGACACCAACTCACCTTCTTCAACTCATGGTTTTCAACTCAATGCGACATCAGACATCGGCCTGGCACCCTAAGTTGATCGGCGCGAGGCAGTTGGAGCGTTGCTGCTGATCTTGCAGCCAGAAACTCAGCCATACTTTTAAGTTTAATGGAATATACCGAACTCTTCTCTTCAGGGTGCTATGCAGGCTGCCTGGTATGCGCGCTTCTTGCCGTCGCAGGTGGCTGGGCTTGGACCAGGTATTCAAGATGATGGAGATGCTTGCGAGCCCAGATTCGGCGTTTCCACGACACCGCGCTCGTTAGCTTGTGCTTACAGCAAACTATTGGCAGCAGCCCACCCTCGACAGCATGTCAGCGATTTACAATATCTTTGTAAGTTTCGACACTTCGCCTTGCATTGCCTCTACTACTGAGACACATCGGCTCTGCATTCAACTTTCGCCACGGCGACATCTGCGGTCACATCCATATCCTGCCTGAGTGAAAGTCCTGCCATACCTGCTGCGTGCTGCCTGTTCCCAGACTCCTTCACCACTTAAATGCATGCTGCAGCTGCGTCAAGTCGTTGACGCAACAAGGGTGTTTGCCTCCTGCTTTGTTTCTTTTTAGTGGTGCATAGGTCATCACAGCTCATCGTGCTGTATCTCACACCTTATGCTCTGCAGACACGGAAGAAGTCGGATGCCTACAAGAAGGGGCATCTAGGCCAGGAGAATACCTTGGTGTATGATCCTGAGGCAAGTGCTTTCCCACTGCACGTTGCTGGGCACACACTGTTACTTTGGCTGGCTACTGCGATTGTATCATCCTAGCCTATACGCCACACTGTTGCAAACCGTGACTACATCATGGCATGCCACATTGCCACTGCTAACTGCTGTCACATCATTGCTACTGCTTACTGCAGTTACCTTGTGGCTTGCTCACTGTCACCCATTTGATGCCTGTCAACCTGGCCAAACAAGTGGTCTTGCATTGCAGACTAAGCAGTGGTATGACCCAAGCCAAGGTCCTCCAAAGGCAACTACCATCGGCGCACCTCCTAAGAGCAGTCTAGCGACTGTATCTGCCAAAGGGTATACTCCTTACAGCTTTCTTGCCAACAAAACCTATGCTGCTCTGCCTTTTCACCCGTTGCTCTTTGCATTTCACTCTCTGTCTGGGAAATGCCAAAGCGTGATCTGACGAGATTGGAACACTGAATATTGCTGAGCTTTGCTGAACTGCAACATGCCTCCACTTAGCCCTTTCTGCCCTTGTGCTGGTCAGTTTAGCCCCTCTCAATCTGAATGGCCTGCTGGCATACAAGAGCTTCTGCTGGCATACAAGGAGCCTCTGTTTCTGCAACTTTACTGCTGCATATCCTGCTTTGTTCAGTCTTCTACAACACATGAACAC
>JAABUO010008206.1_pt1 | contig 11841 bp, 7 predicted proteins | sample 5559291 | NCBI WGS metagenome assembly JAABUO01 (sample SAMN10711878, study PRJNA513372) | rock metagenome | isolation source: Antarctica rocks | place: Antarctica: Victoria Land, Finger Mt sud | reverse complement strand
GTTTTGGGGTTTTGGATTTGTGTTTAGGTTGCGGGGAGATGAGTGGTGGGGGTGAAGGATCGATGTCCATGGGGTCGTCGGAGTCGGACTGGGGCGCTTGTGTGGTCTTGGACTTTGTAGTGTGGGGTGTGGTGACCTTCTTTCCTCTTGGGGAGGGCTTGGGTTCGGGTGTATTTTCATCATCCTCTTCTCCGGCGTCTTCAGTTGCGTGTTGGAATGCCCTACTAGGCATGACCTTCCCATCAACCTCCCACTCCAAAACCTCCATCTCTTCGTCGTCATCTTCACTATCGCGTTCAGCGTAGGTTTTCCCGCCAACCGGCCGCACTCTCCCGCTCGTTCGTCGCTCACTCGACGTCGCTGTATCCTCTGCTCGTTTGGCTGGTCTCTTCGGCGTTCGTGTAGCTGCCTTGATTGAAGCTTTCCTCTCCTTCGGTGCAGCTTTGCGAGTTGGCGATCCCTTCAGTCGCTTGCTTTCTCTGCCCACAGTGTGATGCTCTCCGCCTTCGCTGCGACGTTTTTTGCTTCCGTGACCTTTGCGCAAGCTCTGACGAACAAGGAGCTCGACACCCTCTTCGACGTCTTCGGGAAGGTGATTGTGTTCCGCGACACTTTGAGCTTCCTCGTGGGACTTTATCTCCGAGAAGAGGGAGGTAGGAAGGCGGATTTTGGCTGGGAGAGTCTGGATGGTCCAGGAGTGCGCTTCTTCAAACTTGCGGATAGTGAGCTGAGCGAGGTCGCTGAGGTGATAGAGGTTGTCGTCGAAAGGGGCAGTTACATCGTTGATAGAGGTTGGGGTTGCAGGGAGTACCGCGTCGCGGCATTGTTTGACGCGTTGGGCAATGTGGTAGATTAGAGAGAGGTTCTCTGCGGTAGCGACGTTTTGGAGATAGAAGATTATGTAGCGGGCGAAATCAATGAGATTTTCTGCGTCAGAGTCGTAATCGGGATGGTGAGCGAGGAGTGAAAGGAGGCGCGCGAACACGGATTCCATCACGGTGTTTGCTTTTCCGCTGGAGGCGGATCCGCTTTGCTGCGTCTTCAGTGTGGAGAAGAAGACTGCGCGGCTGCGAATCCAAGTTGTTGTTTCGGTCTTGAGTTGAACGTTAGGTTCAAAAGCAAGGAGGAAGGGGATGGTGTAGAATCGTTGAGGAAGTTTCTGCTGGCCGAGGTATTTCCTCACTCTCTGGAGAAAGCCTGAGCGGACTCGAAATTCAGTGTCTTGGGCTACAACAGCCAGCGCGTTGAAGGCGGCGGGGCTGAGAAGAGCATCATGTGTTCTCTTGGTGCACAGCTTGAGGTAAAGGCGAGCAGCGAGTAAGCGGAGTCGCGGTTTGTGAGTGGATGGTGTATTCTTCGCACTAGCTAGCTCGCCGTTGTGGCTGATAAGGGTTGAGAGAAGATTGTAAACCGGGGCAGCGACGTCGGCTAATGTAGATTCTATAGGTTGGGAATGTAAGCGGTTTACTAGGATCTTCAGCGCCAAGCATTTGGCAGAACATTCCGTATCGACCTCGAGAGACCATCTGTACGCGTCTGAGGATTCTGTCGAGGGTGTGCGGACTTGAAGCAAGACCTGTTTAATGGCAATATCAATGACCGCGTCACTCTCCTCATCAACCTGATTAGGAGCAAGAAGCATAAGCTGAGACAGTGTCGCAAGACGAGCCAAAAACCCTTCACCTCCGTACTCGAATCCCTTGACGCATTTGTGGACAAGCTCCTCGGCAAGGAGTTCTTTCTTGTCCGAGGCAGCCATAATAATCGAAACAGCTTGTTTAGCTGCTTCGGGCGGCGACCCGTACATGGCGAAACTTGTCATTGCTTGTACAAATTTCCGATCTTGGGGAATCTCCTTCGGAAACTTCGAAGCAAAAGAAGCACAAGCCTTCAGGTCGTCAACAGCACCGGGCAGATTCGCCTTTTTCGCATTGGGGGCTTCATCTTGTAGACTTTTGCAGATCTCTTGTACATTGGCCTTCAAAACTTCAGGAGTCCTCGACGAGATCTCTCGCAGGATCTCGTGCGCTGTAGCAGCCAAGGATTTCTCGTCGGTCCTAGAGTACTCCATTATTGATGGGACGTGGCTTTTGTTGTAGACGATAACGCTAGCTCGATAAAGAAGAGGAATCATAGTCTCCAACAGACCAGCTGGTGCAGTTGTGGATGCCTCAATCCGCTTCGTGAATTCTTTCTGTGAAGGAAATTCAATCAGCCAACGGGTAGGACGGTTAGTTGAGGATTCTTACAATAGCTTTGTATACAGTTTTAAAGTCACTCTCAGGTGCCATGCAGAAGCGTATGAGCTGATAATTACGACGATCGTGCATCTTTGCGAATTTCCAAAGATCGGCTGTGGCCTTTGATGGGTCTGGTAGTGATCTTGCGAAGCTGTCTATGAGTCGAGTCATATGCTCCTTGATTTGGGTCTCATTTTCGTCCATAACACCACCCTTTAAACTATTAGCCTTAACCAGCACCCAATTTGACGAATCCAATAACTTACATTGTAATCCCCACAGCGTTGCAGGAACGCAGTCATGACTTTCGAGAGTACTACCTGTCGCGTTTGAATGGCTAAGAATACTTTCTTTGATCTATCATCCAGACTTTTGAGAAGAGTGAGCATTCGCTCCGTCCACAGTTTGTCCGCGTCAACACCCTCTACTTCATTGTCCCCAGCTGCTTGACTATCCTTGGCTTTTTGAGTGTTACCACTGCTTGACTTCACACCTTTTGCTTTACTTGGCGGATAATTGAGTGACAGTAATTGCTCGAAGACCACATGATCAAGGAGAGCATTAATCTCCATATCATTGGCATAGTAGGTGTCTAGTATCTTCGCTGGGGCTGCGCCGATTGTGGAGATGACTTGCTCGTTTCCGGCCACTATGTCTGCCGCTGCTACCCCCCATATACGACCCAGAATCGTCATCGCCTCTACACGTACGTTATGTTTCCGATCCCGCACTCGCTCAGCCAAGGTAGCCAGCACAGACCCGGGGTCGGTCAAGCTGCCTGAGGAGCCAAGCTTGGCAATCACGTCTCTGTAGCTGAAGTTGCCTATGACCTTCACAGCCGCAAGGCGTACCTTTTCGTCAGCATCTCCCATCATGCGCGCAAGATCTGAGATCAGGCGATCTTCCTCCTGCCGACCTAAGCCCGTACCCCCAGCAGACGTGGCTAGTATTCGCCCTATTCCCACAGTCCATGCTGAACGGATGACTGGGGATTTGTCATGCCTCCTGCCAAGAAAGTTGGAATATGCCTGAGGATGCGTTTGAGGAAATGGTTGGGGTGAAGAGGGCTTTGTTAGAAGATTGAGTGTTGCTGCTGTCTCAGTACTATCGAAGATACTCTTGGGTGGGTAAGCAGCAGGATCCATTGCAGGAGACGGTTGTAGACCTGCTGCCCCAATGCCTGAAATAACGTCACCCAAAGTCTCGGTAGCAAGCAACCGTAGTTGAACGTTCTCAGCCGACAGCTCCGCTTCGAGTTGGGGTATGACATTCTGCAAAACTGCAGGGCTCGCCCGCCAGAGCTCTCTTAGAAGCTGGTGAACTTTATGGAGCTCCCTCAAATCTTCTTCTGAAGGCCCACTCAGCATCTCGTCCTCAGAATCTTCTAGGCTATTCCTTCGCTTCGACCGGGTTTTGCTCGATTCTTTCGCGCCTGAGGAGCTTGATGCGTCCACAATCACATCATTGAAGTACTGACTGATATAGCGGGCCATTTTCTCCGGGCAGGTATTGCATATCGTTTTGGCCAAGTTATACGCCGGTGGTAGCTCCTTTATCTCTAAGGTAGATTGCTTATTATCCACCACGGGGAGAACCCCATTTTTCTTATGTTTACCAGTACTACCATTCAAAGCACGGGGATCAGCCCGAAGAAATTGCGCCACTATTATATCGATTACGTCCGGGGATAAAATCGCGGTTTCGTCCACCATGATGGTCAAGATGCTGGCCATATTCAATTCTACCTGCTTCGCCACCTGTTCTCCCGTAGAGGACTTCGATGAGCCAGATAAAATATCGAAGAAGGTTGCGAAAATGTTGAATATCAAGGTTTCAGACGATGGTATATCGGTCAGCAGGACAATACTCTTGACTGTCGCCAGTGATTCCAATACGTAAAGATGCTGGTTGTTGTATGCATTGGATGGGTCAGACAGTGCCGGAAGGATCGTAGTAATAAACATGTTGAATATCTCCTGCAAGTTTATCAGCTTCCAATACTTCACCCTGGCTCAATGTGCCACAGCGACTGACCTTCAACTGCTGCCCCGTGTAGGGCGCGTCCGGCGCGCACAGCCTCAGTATATCCACCAGACAGGCTGCCGTCCAAGCTCTTACACCCTTGTCCTTGTGCGCCAGAAGGTTTGGGCTCGCCAGCTCCTTTGCAACATGCGTGAAAGAATCGCGCTCGTTCTCCTCCTGTTCCATATCCCCCATTTCTTTCGCTAGTATCTGGAGTCTCCGTAATAGCTCTGCTACCGCAATTGATTTGCCTGCGCGCCACGACAGAGGTTCATTGAATTGCAAGCCTGACATTACGTCTTGCTCCTCTTCCTCCTCCATGACTGCTGTGGCTGCGGAAACCGCGGTTCTTGTTGGCATCATGAATGCTGGGGGGGAAAGCTGATTTCAGGCTCAGTCGTTTTCGCCACGCATATCCCGTCCCTCTTTATTCAGTTGCATGTCAAGCTGGGAGATTGGTGATTAGAACTTGACATTAGATTGGGTTCCACAACACATTCATTAGCTTCTCGAGTCTCGGCGCGTCTTGTTTTCTCGTGAATAGTTGCCATTCGCGTGCACTGGCACGATTGGTTATCTTAGTTCATCCATGCATAATTTTATGCTATCAGCTAGCGCTGTGTTTATACTACTTATGCATTACCTTATCTCGCTTAATCACCCTCGACCGAGAACGGGACTGTTTATTTTTATACCCCTTATATTTCTCTCTTTCAGATGGGTTTCCACTTTCTGAAACTGGCTTCGGCCTGCTTTCTTTTGCTGGAGGCCGCGAACTGCGGTTCCTTCTATGATAACCCTGAGCAAGACATAATCCCTCCTCGGGATACAACGGAAGAGCTTCACAAGAAATGGGATTTCGAGGTACTCTTCACTTGATCTTTAGATATCTCCATTCGACGAATCTTGCGTTTGTAGAAGAAGCATTAGGTCTAATTCATCGCAGTGGGGGTTTTCCGGGATCTCAACATTTGCTCATCTGAAGCATACAAAGTGTCTGAGTAATCGAGACGTGCCGTTCGATATCGGGATCATTGGAGCCCCTTTTGATACCGCCGTCAGCTATAGACCTGGTATGTAGTATTCAGCGTTCAGTTGAAGCTTGATAGTACGTTTCTTGACCTCGTACGGTTGTCAAAAGCAAAGATCCCTTCTCAGCTATCGTATATTACATTCGATATCAATCTTTCAACATCTACCACGTTACCACTCTTTCTTTTCATCGACTAGATTCTATTGTTTTACTACTCGTATGCTCATAAGTATGCTATAGTAGACTTCTATCGTTCATCATGTTGGAAATTTGCCCCTTTTCTAATTGCGACAACCTCAAACCTCTTTTCTCCTAAACCAACACTAACCCCTCCTCACCAGGTGCCCGATTCGGTCCCCGAGCCATCCGTGCCGCCTCTGCACGCCAAACATCCTTCCGCGGCTTCAACCCCCGCCGCGGCCTAAACCCTTACACCAGCCCCTACACCATCCTCGACTGCGGCGACATCCCCATCACCCCCTTCGACAACGCCCTCGCGCTCCACCAAATGACCTCCGCATATCTCGAGCTCGGCTCCCGTTCCCCAGCCCTTTCTCACTCCAAAATTCCCAAGCCCAAACTCCTCACTCTAGGCGGTGACCACAGCGTCGCTCTCCCCGCCTTACGAGCTCTGAACAAGATCTACGGAGGCCCGATCGCAGTCCTGCACTTTGACGCCCATCTCGACACGTGGCATCCGGCCAAGTATCCCTCGGTCTGGGAATCCCCCCAAAGCGACTTCAACCACGGAAGCATGTTCTGGATTGCCTCGAACGAGGGCCTCATCATCAACGGCTCCTCCGCACACGCCGGACTGCGCACTCGACTCTCCGGGGGCGGATGGGATGACTACGCCGACGACGATCGCCAGGGTTTCCTAAGAATCTCCGCAGACGACATCGATGAGATGGGGACCGCGGGCATCATCAACGCAATCATCGAACGCATCGGCACAAAAACCCCTACTTACCTGAGTCTCGATATCGATGTCCTCGACCCCGGCTTGGTACGCAACATCCCCCTCTCGTTCTGACACAAATTCTACCCATTGAACTAACCTGCCACCCTCAACAGTGCCCCGGCACAGGCACCCCCGAACCCGGCGGCTGGACCTCTCGCGAACTCATCAAGATCCTGCGCGGTCTCGAATCCCTGAACCTCGTCGGCGCCGATATCGTCGAGGTTGCGCCTGCTTATGATGGGGTTGGGGAGCAGACGGCGTTGGTGGCCGCGCAGGTGGGTTTTGAGATTATCACTAGTATGGTTGGGAAGGGGCTGGGAGAGATGGGAAAAGCGGATGGGGAAGGCAAAGGGAAGGAGGAGAAGGACCACGGGGTAGGGAATTTGGGGAGAAAGAGGGACGAGTTGTAAGGAGGAAGGCCTTTTGGCGAGTGAAAGGAAGAGGGAGATGTTGGAGCGGTGATGGAGGTAGGGAATGAGATTTAAAATATGGTGGGAGGAGGTAGCAGAGGTAGTCTGGAGAGACGCATGTAGCTCGAGTTTATTGGAAAGATTATACATTGCTCTTCTTTATATTTCCCCCCTATTTTTTACAGAAAGCCTTCAGTGGATATCTTCTCCCACATCGTGCCATTCATCAAGCGTCTACGCCAAATCTATTTTCCGGGAGCCAAGCAAGATTTAAACATGACAGCCCTGAATCTTGTTTCTATCGCTCCATCTAGTGTTCACAAGCTGAATTTGGTAGCCAGCTCTTCCCTCCTCTTATCCATCGATCAGTCCTGTATATACCATCGCGTAGTCTCCTATTTTGAGATCTTCAAAAGAAATTAGCGAAAGAAAGTATCAGCGAAACATTTCGAATGGTAGTAAGTACAAAGGACAAGGCCCCATTCCGTAACGTAGGAGAGATTTTTAATAGATAGAAGGGATCCGGTCCATAAGGAGTGTTGGCTTTGATGGAAGCGGAGACCGAGTAGATCATGATGAGGAGACATAGGCCAGACAGAAGTCTTGCGTAGAGGTTAGCCATGTTGTACCTGGTTAGGGAAGTGGAGATATCCCGCAAAGGGGTATGAGGGGCGTTTCCCAAGTATGACTTGCTCAGAATCAGCAATACGAACAACATCCGATTTCAAATATAGAAATCGGCATTTCAATGCTATGAATATGGTTCAAGGCAAGCTTTGGCTGTTCTGCCACGCTTCCTGGCCGTAGAATGAGATACGATGCATCAGGGAATATTCGAGGAAGGAATCGATCCATGGTAGACGTACTGCCAGATAAGGGGAGTTTGAGCGGTTCTATCTCTTGTTCAAGAGAATACCGTTTTGCCGAAATGTTCCCATTCCATGATCCAAGAAGATCTTGCAGCCATATGGATGCCGCAAGGACGGACTTGGAGTCAGGATTAGTGTGTGTACCTGCTTATTATTGCAAAATTCGGTGATCAGTATCCATCCCCGCGGACAGAGCAGTCTGAGTACTTATTGTAACGTTTCCTTCCGGCAATTTCTCGATCTCATTCTCTGAGCTGCCCGATGACGCTCCAAAGTATCCGCAATCATTTCATTTCACCATAAAGCGTTGAACTCCTAGCCTCCAGGTGACTCAAGGCATTGCTGTAATGCTGTATTGAGAGATTTTAGTCGTATTTTGGATCTTCGATAGTCTCCCTTTGCTCTTCCGTTCTTTTTGATTTTCTCGGTCCCAAAAGCAGCCTCTCAGAGGTAATCCAAGATGATTTTGATGCTGTTTTTGCTAACGCATCCTGAAATCAATTTGCGGAGACAGTATCTTGCTGAGAGAGGGTTTGAGGAAGGTAACGCCGATGATTTAGAACGAATTCAAGAGAATCTTCTTCATAAAGTGTGGGAGTAGGTCACTGTCTAGAGTAGTCAGCTGTCAAATTGGATAAATATCCCCTACTGTATCTCTTCCAGCTCAATAACTTGCTAGACTGAGACTTCCAGACTGTTGTAAGCTGTATTGCTCTGACCCCTGCGAGTTCTACACATTGCAATGCCCATGTTTAGCCTTTGTAATGGATGGCTGGCTCGGATTGGTGTCTGAATCAGCTTTTCTGTAGACTTGAAGCTATTGCTCCGGTCGCTCATGGGCTGCTTCAGGAGCTGATCAGCAGTCGTAACAGGATATCTGTCTGGGGGCGTCGAGATCAATCGGAGACTTGATGAGACTTTTCAGGAGTAGAGAGGCGTACCTATGTAGCTTTCAGCCTAGAGCCCCAACGATAGCACAGAGTTCCTAGAGCTTAAACTATTACCTCGTAGGATCTTACCCTGTAAGTCTTCTATTCCATATCGAGCACGTTGTGGAAGACACTCCGACATACGCTCCCAGTACAGCCCTGGGCTGCTGAACTATGTGGATCGAAGGAGAGGCAGAGGGATGTATCTGTAGCTCGCCGTGGAGATCTCCGGCTTGCTCAGACGCTGCAAACCGTGGGCCAGAACAAATGCTTCTCTGCATAGTAGTGGAAACTTGCTTGGCTTATGATTATCCATTGAAGAAGCGCTTTTCAGCTACTGTGCGAAGAAATTTAGAGGACAGGAGCAATTCCAGTATCCAGGAGCGGATTTTGGTGATGGGAAAGCCCGGCATTATTTGACGTCTTGGGGAAGACTTGCTTTCCACTAGAACCTGACATAAAGCTTCTACTTAGCAGCCTTGTGCTCTAGTCTTGCTTGGACAATTCTTTTGAACCATGGGACCACCACAAGGGGCCCATGAAGCTCAAGCCCCTGATTCTTAGGAGCTTCTACATGGTATGGCGGTTCTTCAGAGCTTCGCCTGCCAGAACAGTCAGCATAGGAGGGGTCCTTCGTTTATCATACAGATCCCCGTCCAATCTAAGGGTTGCTAGTGCGTTTGCTGACGCCAAATCATGTGACGGAGCTTCACTTGTAGGCACAACAAAGAAAGTGGAGTCCAAACGTCTTAAATCAGTTTAGGGGCTCGGCGGCGGCTGGTAATATCAGCTGAGTGAAGAATGTGTCCTCCTCAGCCGCAGATCGAGCCGCCCCCACCGTCATTGCTGTGGCCACATCATATATCGGGGCAGGAGCTTTCATTCACCCTAGAAGGATCAACGATGGCCTTTGCCTCACATGTAGCAAGTACTTTCCCTCTTTGATTGTGAATGTCTGGTTGGTTTCGTCCCATCTGCTGTCAGTTTAGGGGGAAATGATGATAAAGGGGCATTCCCTTCCTTACACCTTCCTTTCGCCATGCAATATTTCTTCTCTGTAGTTGTAGACAAAAGCACTTGCCTATCTTACGTTCACTACTATGTTAGCCCAGAATACTAGTGTGTTGTGAAAATTTCCCACATTCCCGATTTTTGCGGTGGGCTATTCGACGGGTTTCACACCAGCCGCAGATCAACAACGCACATTTCTGCACCACCTCATCCACCACCTTCATTCCTTTTCCATCTTCGTTTCATCCATACATACTATTCAGTATGTGACGACGAGGTGAGAGCTCGCAGACGTCGTGCTTGCCAAAGGATGGAGCTTGCTCTTGAACTCTCAAGGTGCGTTGGTCTGGAATCACCTCTTCCTATTTCTTTGACTCCTAGGTACAACATGCACAACTCTCATGTGGGTAGCATCTATCTACCTCTGTACTTGCTTGGATTTCTCGTTAATGACCTGCTGAAGCAGGATCTCAAGCTTGATGGCCTTCTCTGAGGTGCTCGAACTCTGGTGATCTCCGCCTTTACCACCTCGAGACCACTTCTTATAGCCACGAAAGTGGACAGAACTGTCTGTCTCATGATGCAGCTGCCTTCTCGTTGGAGATTCTCTCTTCAACCTTGAGGTTCACTAGCACGTTGCGGTCGACCGTTGGATATGGACTCGCCGACCTCACACAGTGCATAGCTCTGCCACTTCAATGCTCTTTGGCCATCTATCTCTGCATAGGATGAGTGCCAATATCAGGATGCATCAGCATGATCTACTTTGCCATGAGTTTGCACATCTTCATGGCTGCATTCACGGTACCCTCTCCTACTAGCGTCGCTGCCGGTATAGTAGGGCTGGAAACATGGTCATCTAACCTGTTGAGCATGCAGCAGAGAGGTTCATCAAGATTGCTGGCAAGCTTCTAGTCGAGCTACGTCTCGATAGCTCTGCCTCTCGACACTCTTCTGACTGACCAAAGTAAGCCATTTTCATCCAAGCCAAATTGGTGATCTCCAGGGAATCGTCCCACTACTAGCCTTGCCGTAATCAGAAAGTCCTTCGTGTACTTACGGAAGATAGAGCGTTGGCGGTTCGTCACTCCCTAGACTCTCAAGGACAAGAGAGTGTTGGGACGATCGCCCCAAAGTATGTCCATCAGCGCACCTTAAGTACGCTTGCCAGTCACTGACCTTTATTCCTAGCCAAGCGGACACATTCAGACTAACTTCGAAGTCAAGCTTTTGATCCTGAATCTTCCTTTTTCTAGAGATCCTTACTTTGCTGTCCACGGTCCAAAGCCAGAGAGTGCTTCTTACATGCAACTGCTTTGGCAATCGATCAGTATTAGTGGCTGAGTGATATCACGGATTCCCTGCTCCCCTGTTGAATCCTCGAAGATGCAATTTGGATCTCGTCCTGCTGGCATCAAATCTCTACCAACAAGACGTCCGAACTAAAGAACTACCGACACACCTAAGAGTTAGTTGCCACACTCAAATCATGATCAAGAACTGACTTCTTCTGGGCTAGGATTCCCATGTTTCTTTGGCCATGTCCGGCTAAGGGATTCAGATTCGGGCCAGGAACTCAGCTGTCTCCCTGATCTACCAGAATTCTTCAATGAAGATGTTATAGCGAGTATAACAGTCACTGAATAGTGACGAAAGCTTTACTTCAAGAGGTAAGGGAAGAAGAGAAACGGTACATACACAGAGCAACAACGACATTTTCTACCTATGTTTCCAAATTCCGCGTCCTGAGCAAGACATTAAACCGCTACGAATTGTGTTCACTGACCTGGGTATCTTTGCAAAAGTATGTGCCTCCGTAACCTCTGGTTGGCCCTTAGGAGCAGGAGGGAGGTTGTTCGGCGAAGTGAGAAGACTAACTTGACCTCAGGGACCTAGCTAATGCTGGAGCGATGTGCTTACCATGGAGCTGAGGGCAATGGTAGAGATAGGGTTACATCTTGGTGGCTGGGTGAGTTAAAGCACCCATCCTATATGAGATGAACGCGTTTAACAATGAGGTCTTAGTGGCGCTCGGAGAACCCATGGCTGGACTGAGCAAAGTACGCGAACCGAATGACGCTGCTAAGGGCTACAACGTAGCAATCATCAAGAACACCATGTGCAACCGGTTCTTCTCGTGCGAACTTACCAGTGCCCGGTACATTCTCTTCGGACTCCGCATGCAATCGCAAAATTAGTCGAGATCCGCAAGCCAAACACGCCCAGACAACCAACCCCATATCCGATTTTTCTTTCTATAAGTCAGATTGCTGGCTCTGCTATCTTCCTGGCAGGACTGGTATAGCCACAATAGAATTTCTTTCTTTCAATCTGGATGCTGTCTAAACCTTCCTCCTCGTCCTGAG
>JAABUO010008202.1_pt1 | contig 11845 bp, 14 predicted proteins | sample 5559291 | NCBI WGS metagenome assembly JAABUO01 (sample SAMN10711878, study PRJNA513372) | rock metagenome | isolation source: Antarctica rocks | place: Antarctica: Victoria Land, Finger Mt sud | reverse complement strand
CAGGTTTGCGGACTGTGGTGCAGATTTGCGCACATGATTGGTACCAGAGAGCATGCTGACCACCTCTGGCGCATCACCAAGGATGACAATCAGCACAGTCACATAGCCCAAGAAGATTTGCTAGAGTAGCATCAGACGGCAGCATCAGCGTGCTAACACTGACAATCCCCATCACAGCGTAAACTGAGCAAGCCACTCGCAGACTGGTCTGATAGCTCAGTATTGGTCAGTAGTCAGTTACGCAAATATATATGGGGCACCAGGCTCAGGCCTGGGCTTAGGCTTCCGGGCGGACGGACAAGTGGTTCCGGAGCGCACACATCCGTCTGGTGCGCTCCGGAACCACTTGTCTCGTGCTGTGAGATGCGCAGCGCTATCGCGAGCTACAGAACACTTTCAAGATCTTTGCCAAGACATTTGGTGTGCTCATGGCGCTATGCACGTACATGCACTTTGTAAGCTCCGCGGCACCGATTGCCTTGATCGCAAACAGAGCAAGCAGACTTCGACATGCCGCAAAGTGTGTTACCGTCTGCCAAGAGCCAAGTCAGGATGCATCGCTCGACGTCAAGGCTTCAAGACGGGGGTTCGTATTACGTTCCTGCAACCTGGCTGTCCTTGCGGACACAGCGTTGAATCAAAGTGACGGGCGGACAATAGTTAATAGCCTGCTTGGTATGATCCCAAGCAACAGCCTCTGCGCCCAGTTCATCGGAGGGAAAAGTTGACGCGCACAACGGCTGGCAGGTGCGTACGGGTTGCCGCAGCTGAAAGGCACGCCAGGTTTCCGGGTTTTGGACGATCCCGAAAAGGATTATGTCCTAGAGTACCCAAAGTCTTGGGTGGGACGTGCAAACCGGCAGCGTCAGGGTTTGTCCGTCAGCGACTACAACGTGAGTTGCAAAGCAATTCAGACTGGGTTTGCAGCACCTGATACGTAGCATTGCAAGTCAGACCACTTTTGCTGCAGTCTTCTGACAAGCTGGTGGTTGAGGTATTCCCAAAGCCAGAAGAAGAAAGCCAGCTAGTTCCTGATATATTGCAGCATTTGATATCTCCAGGCCAGGAAGTTGGAGGAGATTCCCGTCTTATCATCCCAAGCAACAAAAATGTTGTGACAGCCTCTGAAGATATTGGCGGCCAGGTAGCAAATGCATGTGGATGTGCTTGTTTGCCTTGCCAAAAGTGTTGCTCTGGCGTCATCCAAGCCATCATCTGTGCTGTAAGTGAGCATGCACGCACAATGCAGCCTGTCTAATGAGATACATGCTACTGCTGAGCTGTTCAAGTGCGAAAAACTGTTAGCCTACAATTTACATCCCTTCTCTTTTAGCAAAATTGCAATCAAACAATCGTGCGGCAGGAGTGACATGCATGCAAGCAGCCAAACCTTGCATCAAGTCAAGTTACAATCTTGTGTACATTGCATGGGCAAGCAAGCTCCAAAAGCTGCACAGTGCTGGTCAATGTGAAAACAAGCCATTGTGAAGGCAATCAATCTTCCATGCCACACCAACAAGCGTCAGCATACAAACTTCTTGGCTTTGCTCTGTAGACATATCTTTACATCCGCTTTCCATCAGAAACCATCACGCGCAGTGGCTACCAGATTAAGCGCAAGCATTACGCCGTTGCAGCTGCAATCAAGGGCACTGTATACTGCTGCGGGGCAAGGTATGCTTTTGCAGTGCATTCTCTGGGCAACAGCACTTGCAGTGACAAGTAGCATACCTTGTCACTCCACGTGCCCGGGGGTGCGCATTGCATGGGTGAGACAGACCAGCAATTTGCTTCACAGCCTCGTGTAGCTTGATAATCATACATTCTTTGTGTGCTGGTGCAGTGCTCGGAGTGACCAATATGACAAGGCAAAAGAGCAGCTGCTGTCTCATGTTGTGGAGTCCTTCAGGGTCCGCAGCTTGTGAACAACCTACAGGGATTCTGTCCAGCATCAAGTGATCTGCATAGCTGATGGCTCAATTGATGCAATGATCAAAGGCAGCATTGGAAAGTCATGACCTTGACAGATTCTGCCATGTCCAGATGGTCATTGCACTGTCTGCTTGTCTCAGAATCACATCTTCAGGTTGTAGCTGACTAAGCCTGTTGCTACCCGCATGTATTAGCCTGTGAGTCAGGACTGTCAGGGTGTGTGCTGTGTCTTTTTACTGTACCTACATTTCTCTTCTAAAGCCGTAAGTGCAATTGAAAGACGGTTGGCACATTCGGCTCGTGAATTCATGTGGTACAACTGATGCCTTTTGGTGAGATAGCAGCAGTGTTACATGCAAGTCATGATCAACATCAGTCACAAAAGCACACACTGTGCATCTATGTTGAGAATCACTCTGCTGGTATAGGTATACTAGTATACCTATAATAGTATACCTATATAATACTACATAGGTATACTATTATGATGACCACCAACAACATATCCAATCTCAGGTCTACATGTGCTTGCGCTTGTGGCCGGTTGTTGCAACTGTCAGCTTTGACCTGACAGCCAGCAACAGAAGCTACGAACATTTCTCAGCAGCTTTCAAAGTCAGCAACTCTACTGCCCATTACTGTATTCATGACCTCCGACATACATACCAATGCATATCATTGTTGCATAATGCATCGTGCGGCCTGCCTTGCATGACTGCGTATTATATCAGAATCTTTATGATGCAAGCATTTACCAAGCATTGTAACCTCTCTCTCTCCCAGGCTCTGCCAATCAGGACCAAGGAATGTGCATCTACGTGTCATTCATTGAAGATGATGAGCTGTCGCGCAATTTAGCAGAGACGCGCAGCGTGAACGGATGACGTACCGTAAGCGCAGCATGGCGTTGAGATTCACTTCGGAGAACATAATTTGTCAACAAAGTCGTCGACCAAGACGCGCGAACCACCTGCGGCACCGGCTGGTCCGCTTTAAAATCGTTGATATGTCTGCCGGCGTTTGAGTATGCTAGCCTGTCGATGACGACCCAAAAGCCAGGGCTGCAGGTCGTCCCAGCTTTGACGGAAGAACAGGACAAGAAGGTTGCCGACTTGCTACAGGCTGTATCGCCGGTTTTGAAGGTCAGGATTGCTTTGAGACCACAAACCTGTTGCGTCGCACGCATGCGATCCCTGATTTGAGTTGTGTAGATCAGCCTTCGATGTGCCCGTAGTAGGTCAAGTGTTTCAGCTGCCGCTTTTTGTCTTGCCGCACCACAGGCTTCTTGCATCTGCATGCATGCTTAAGCTTTTCAAGCGCAGTATCATTGTCATAAATTGCTGTCGTCCATTGCTATACCCTGTACAAGTGGTTTCCACGCTTTGGTTTGCAGATCTTGTTAGCTGCTTACTTACTCAGTCAAGACGAGACGTGCGATCTGATGGCGGAATGATGCTTGTTTGCAGACCAGTCCGGCTCTTAAGGTCTGGTGCACAAACAGTACATTAGTGCGTTACTTGCACGCAAGGGACTGGAGCGTCGCACAAGCGGAGAAGCAGCTGAGGGGCACGCTTGAATGGTACTTCAAGCATTGTATGCATCGGCAATTCATTTGCGCTTGTGCCAGTCTGCCAGTGCAATCAAATGTCAGCTGGTCTCCCTGAGACTGCCTGTGCTGTCTGCATGTCATACACTGCGTGTCGCAAGACTAGTTGCAATCCATGCAACACGGCAAGTGAAGAGAACTACTTCTTGTTTGTAGCTCCGGCTTGCTCCGGCCTGCAGCCTTGTGGTCTTGACCTTGCAGGCGCAAAACCTACAGGCCAGATGCCATCACATGGCAAGAGATTGAGCCAGAGGCTGTAACAGGCAAGCAATTCAGGCTGGGAGTAAGGGACAAACAAGGGCGAGCTGTTCTGGTGATGCGTCCCAGGTCTGTCATTCTGTTGATTGAATCATCAACTGGCAGCAGCAGCACCACATTCCTGAATACAGCTTGCCTGAGATGCAGCTCTCAGCACCAAGCACTGTGATGTGCACTATTTGGTGTGCGCGCTTGACAAGCTTTGGATACATTAAATCATGCTAGTGGTGTCATGCATGTTCCAGGACAACTTTTGTCATTGATACTGGAATGGGTTCCCCATCAAACTGAGGAAGCTGCAAGATAACAAACGATTGAGGACCTTGCGTGTGCTGTGATGGCCTGGTGCTTTAGAAGTGTTGCATGGGGCTGACTGACACTGTCTCCTTGCAGAAATGAGAACTCCAAGGTTGCAGATCGACAACTCAAGTACTTGGTTTACAGCTTGGAGGCTGCATGCCGGGCTGCTGATGAAGCAGGTCAGAATCTAAATGGCTCACCACAGTTTGGCAAAAGTCTTCCAAACTCCCAAGCATTGCCAACCTACTTGTGAGGCATTGCAACTTGTGCAGTGCCTATTCAACAGTGAGATGTGCTTGCCACATGTGCAGTGTACATGAACACTGGCATGTATACTAAAATCTGGCGCATACCAGCTTCAGTGAGGGGTCTACTCTGTACAGACGTAATGTCATACCATGTGAGCAAAAGCTGACCTGCACACCATGCAGTTCAGAAGTCAGGCTGAATGTGAAATTGTACCGCAGAGTAATATTCTGCTGCTGCCAAAATGACATACAGGAAGTTGTGATCTATTGCTGTGAGCTGCAGGCGTGGGAAAAATGACTTGGCTGATAGACTTTGAGGGGTACAGCTACCGAAATGCCCCACCCATCTCAATAGCCATGAAGACACTCAACATCTTGCAGAATCACTACCCAGAGCGGTTGGGCTTGGCAGTGTGCTACCACCCCCCTCGCCTCTTCCAGCTCACCTGGAAGGTACACCCCTGTCACTGCCTACTTCCTGCCTCCAAAATATAGACATCATGATGCATCTTGCTCTGCCCTGTGGGGTATCTTGCTCTGCCCTGTGGGGCATCTTGCTCTGCCCTGTGGGGCATCTTAGTCTGCCCTGTGAGGTGTCTTGCCATCATTGAATTCTGGCCTCCAGCCTCTGCAATGCATGCAGCTATGGTATAAGACTGCAATACGCCCTGCGGCTCGGCCATCCAATCCTTGCATGTGCAGTGCTTGCAGTGGTGGCGCCTGCGTATTTTAGGGCGTATATTAGGGTTTAAACCGTAAACCCTTAAAACCCCAAATGCATGATACAGGTGTTGAAAGGGCAGTCAGTTACTGTGGCAGCATGTTGCTTGTGATTCACGGTTTGTGACTACTCGTCTGGCATTTGTAGGCAACAAAGCCATTCATTGATCCAGTGACACACAAGAAGATTGTCTTTGTGGATGTGAGTAACACCACAGCCATGCCAGAGCACTTCCATATGGAGAGCCTGGAGCAGTGCATGGGGGGCAGCTTGACGTCTGAGCAAGTCTTCAGCTTAGACCGCTACAGAGCAGAAATGATGTCAGAGGATGCCCAACAACAACGCTTACATGCAGCAGTAATATAGAGAGCATCTGGTTTGAAGGGTTCTGGTGCAAACGCACCGTCTTCAGCATGTGCAATTTCTCAGCTCAGAGATTTCACAGGGGCAAGCATTGTAGCTCGGCCTGCAGCTCCATCGGTAACATCACAAGACCTCCGTCAGCTGCACTTGGGTCTACCTCTAAGCATTATGTTGGCACAGACTCCTGGCTTTACACTTCAGAGTTGGTACAGTGTCAGCCTTCTGGACTTATGTGTGTATATTTGACAGTATCATGTCAATTTGGAGACACATTGCTTTTCAAGCATGTCCAGCACTGCGTTTGGCAAGCTAGCGCCTCCTAGTGAAAGCCATTCAAAGTTTTCAAGTCAATTCAGACCGTTGCTCGAGGCTAGTCTTTTGTTGCGTAGTGCGAAGAATTACATACATTTCACTTACTTACGTTGAGAGATTAGAATTGTTGTGACACAGTGGATTTGTTGTGACACAGTAGATACTCTAAGGGTCATGTTGCCTGTCTGTGTACACGTGGTTCAACGTGCAACATAAGAAGAGCGCTAGACGTACTTAGACCAAGCTGAGCCCGTAGCGCTTTGTGTGGGAAATTGCGGTTGACAGTAACTTTTACGATGTACCAGAATAGGAGAAGGAAAAATCGACTGTGCTCGTTAGACAGCCCAGAAACGCACATTCAGAGAAACAGACACTTACAGTCCTGAATTAAGTACATAAAGGAAGCTGCAAAACAAGCCACCGGACTTGTGATAGCTAATATGCATACAAATTCTCGAAACATTTACTCCAGGCGGACCAGGCAAAGTTTGTCTTTGGACAAACGTTGCAAAAGCAGGTATGCACCCAAAGTCAGGCATCTTCGTCATGATTCTCACTTCAAAAGGGCATAAAACGCTGATCATGATCATGCAAATTGTCGCAGCAGTCAGTCAAGTCATTCAAAGTACACTTGAAATGATCCCATCATCAGAAACTTGCCAGGCAGAGGACCTGGGCAGGGTTGCAGGTATGTGATCTGATTCTGCTTGATGTCCACATCTGTGACATACAGGAAGCCAGCAACATTCACTGACAGTAATTGTTCTGGGTCGTCTGCATGGGACACAGCCAGCAAGCAATGCAGCACTTCACTGCAACTGGTCACTTTTGTGATTCTTAAGGGATCTGCGACAGCAGAAGCTCCAATTGGCAAAGCAGAGGTTGGGGCCTTGGGTCCTCCGCCGACCTTATAGATTTGTAAATTGTCCATTTTCATGGTCATTGATATTGGATTGAGATCTTCTTTCACTCCGTAGAAGTATTCCTTGACCCGTGAGATTCTGGCGGACTTTCTGTAGGGCGGTTGCCGCGTCACAACACCTCCTGACTTGCTGACTTTGACAAAATCCACATGGTGGGGTCCCTGTACAAACACTGGCCAGTCTCTAGATCTTGCCAGAGAGATAGCTGTGCTATGATGCCTGCATGAGTTGAGAGAACTTGGCCATTGTCCTACCCTTGGCTTCTGGATATGCACTTTCACTCCATGCAGTTTCATGTTCATTGCCAGTGAAACCATGCATGCAGACTTGCTCAGGTGCAGATGCCGGAGTGTGTGCACTGAACCTGAGATGCACGATTGTACACATTAGATGATGGCAGAGGCAAGACCTGGTAAGTGGCTTGCAACTGCTTGAGCAGGCGATCTTGGCCCACAACAAGCACAATATTGGCTCGCATTGCCACAATGGTATGCATGAGCAGCTGGAAGCCCAGCCCCTCCACCCACCCCATGGTGTTGATCATCATCCCTGCTGCCCCAGTCTGCAGGATCAGTCACTACTTCTGCTATAATGCCTGTCCCTGCTCAATCATACAAAAGGGGGAAACTACTTGCATGGAATACTGGCTCCTGAGCCAATGTGCAAGCACAGCTGTCATTCAGTTGCTGGTGATGCCACAGACATTTGGCAATATGGTGAGGACACAAGTGTCCAGAAGACTAGGCTCTTTGTGACAAGATGGCAACCTCTAGCGTCAGACATGCAATGCTCATTGCAGCTCAGCCAGACAAGAAGGTACACATGCAAACACGAGGGTAGGCATACCAATGAGGAATATGAGTTTGCATGCGTAAAAAGAAAGATGACGCTCTGGACATACAGGCTCATGTGTGCCATCAGCAGGCTGTTCAGCATGTACCTGAGGACTGCTCTTGGCACGGTCATCCAGTAGTTGACCTAGGCGATCTACCAGAGCCTTGTACAGCTCTGGGTGATCACTGGGTGTTGTGTGGCCGTAGAAGTACACCAGTGGTACCTCCACTGGCAAGCCCTCCTCAATGTCCACCGGAGCCTCAATTGGTGTTGCTCCAATACTGCCAGGCACTGTGATGCCGCCTTGGCCTGCATGATTCTAGACATCGTGTGGGGGTGATCAAATATTGGACTGAGCTGATGCACGCAGAGGTGTACAGCTGCATTTCCAAGGATCTGCAGCATTGCATAGATTGCAGATCCTGTTGGGATCCTGTTGCTCTAAGGATACAGGATGTTCCTTCTGCTACATCATGCAGAAAGCCTGGCAGAGCATGAAAGAAAAAAATACAGGACAAAACCCAATGCAAGGCTTTTGTGCCTCGTCATTAGTAGAGGCACAGGATGAACAGCAGCATAGGTGCACCAAGCACATGGTACATGCTGCGTTATTGCAGAGATGCTGGTGTTGGCCCCTGGGCAGTGTTGCTACTGAAAGCGTTAGCTGATTTGGCACCAGCAGACCACGCTGCACGTAAAGTCTCAATTGCTGCCACTGCCGCAAATGACATGTACTCATCAACATAGAACAAACGCAGTAACAAATCAGCCCTATGCACTATGACATGTCGCTGAAGTAGGGTTGTATAGAAGAAGGTGACAAGCTCACCAATGTCCAGATCAATCATGGTAGGTGTCCAGTTGGACCTCACAGCATAGTTCAACAGCAGTCTGCAGAGTGTACTTTTGCCGACATCGGTGGGCCCAACAACCTGCGCATCATGTACTCTGTACTAGCACATCAGCTTTGCTGTTGCTTGCGGAAAGTGAGCAGATTTGTAGCTCACCAAGGTTCTTGGCCCTGCGCTTGAGTCCCCATTCCTTGCTGCTGTACGGCAGTTGTTGAGTGTGTGGTGGATATTGAGATACTCTGTCATGGGGGTCTCATCAGACTCATATCTGTACAAGCAGTATCATCAAGGGGCTTGAGCAAAATAGAGGGAGCCAGACATGAATGCATCGAAGCTTACGCCATTTCAACAACATTGCTGAGAGTTTGGTCTCTTGCTGGGTCAGTGGCCATTTCCACACGGCAGCCTTGCCAGGTGAACACCTGTAGAAGATGCATCATGCTCATTTGTCTTTTGTGAGACAAACAAACAGCTACGAGGCAACATAAATATAACACAAGCTTGTCGCAACAGTGGCAAGGCATGTGGTTGGCAGATAGCAAGACAAGCATTGGCTTGTACCGCAAAGTTTTGACTCTTCAACGCCACCTTCTCCCCTAGTGTCAAGTCTGACCCAAAGATCTCAGCACCGCCACTCCTGAGCTGCAGCACATGCATGATCATAATGTGTGATTAAAGCCAAAACGGAAAGCAACACCAAAGCAGACGAATCACCAACTCACAGTGATGAAAACAACTTTGCTTGCTTTCACCTCCACTCGTAGCTCGCCCAGCTGCAACATTAGCACATGGACAGTCATAAGAGTTAATGGCAGACGTCGTATAGCAGTTGAAACAATGGCCATTTGCCACACACTGCGCAGGCTGACCGCTTGCAGGGAGTACTCCTTCTTTGGCATGTTCATGTCGCCCCACACACTCGTAGGATTCATAGCGCCGGAGCTGGTGCTCCACAGCTGTGAAGTAGTTTGTGGAAAGACTCGTTGCTCGGGGTAACAAGCCCAAGCGCGATGCTGAGGCGTCGATCAGATGGTTTGAACGAGCAGGGCAAATAAACAAATTGGTGAGTGGGGGTGCTACGTTGTCGCTGACCGTACGATTCCGGTAAGAACAGCCTACGGTGGCAAAACGAGTCAAAGGCAGTGATTTGCGCACTTGTCAAACTCAGCCCGGTCATTTGGCGTGACAGCAGCAATCATGATCCTGAGCGGCGACAAACTTCATGCACATATCTGTGCCAATGCCTGCCGGTCGCGAACGAAGCGGTCGGTCGCTTCTAAAGCGATCACTTGCAGCGCAAACGGTGCATCGAAGAAGACTACCATCCATAAGTTGATAGAGCAGCAGAGCACTTTGCTGATTCCTGGAGTGCATGATGCGCTGTCCGCGAAAGTATTAGCGCACACAGGACACGTATCAGCCTTTGTCTCCGGCTACGCAGTGAGTCTTGCATGCGACATGCAAACTCACTAAGACGCAAGCTGCTCTAGCTGAAGGGCTGCGATGATTAGATGCCTTGTGCGATTGCTGCTGTATAGTGACAAGGCAGTGGTCTTGTTGTTGTCATAGCACGTAGCTCACCGCGGCTGCCAAAGCGGTATGCGTTGTATGCAGGTGTCAGCGACCTTGCTGGGTGAGCCGGACGTTGGTCTGCTGACACCACCAGAGATGTCGAGAAAGACCAGTCAAATATGCATGAGCATACCGCAAGTCCCTGTCATTGTAGATGCAGATACAGGCAAGTTCAAGTCTTCCCAATTGTAGCTCTCAACATGCTCACATCTTTCATGCTTGCATTCATATCATTACACACACAAACAACAAAGTCAGCTTGCTATGCGCACGTAACTGCCTTGCTTTTCACAGGAGGTGGCAATGTTCTCAATGTACAGAGAACCATCAAGCAATTCATTGCTGCTGGTGCTAAGGGCTGCACGCTTGAGGATCAGAAATGGCCTAAGAAATCTGGCTCTGTTAGAGGCAAAGAAGTCATTGGCATGGACGAACACATTGCAAAGGTGTGTGTTCTGCGACAGCCAGAAGCACTTTTGCTGTTTGCAATGCATGCAGCAAAGTCATAAGCTGATGCAATAGTAGCACATGCCCATATTCATTTGATGTGTGCATTCACTAATGAGACCAGATGCATTTCTCTCTGGGCCTGAACGGCAGCTGTTGTTGGTGTGTAGGTTGCTGCAGCAAGGGAAGCAATTGGTGATGCTGACTTTTTCCTAATAGCCAGAACAGATGCCAGGGCGACCTCCTCAAAGCGAGGGCTTGATGAGGCCATCAACAGAGCCAACATTTACCTAGTAAGCATACCAATTGCAACATAAAGTCACAACAAGACAACAGTCTAGTCAGTAATGTTAGCAAGCTTTGCTCTTATCCACACCTCCTCTTTCCAGGCATCCTGTGCTTCATTTTGGGCTTGCTGGGCAAAGCAAGACCATTGTCCATCCTTGTTGACATTGACATTTCTGCGTATCCCACCGGGCATTACAGCATATCGTAGCCCTCACCTGTCTTTTCTGCTCTTTCCAGAGCAGCAATGCAGTAAAGCGTTTGAGCAAAGCTGCTCAATTCTATTAGATAGGACAACATGTTCATGCTGGCCCTGCCAAAACCATGGCATGTTTGATGTCTAGCACATCTTAGCTTTTTCCTTCATCTGTGTGCAGGAAGCTGGCGCAGATGCAAGCTATGTAGAAGGGCCTCGTAGCATAGAAGAGCTCAAGGACATCGGCAAGCGACAAAAGGTATATAGTACAGAGTGCTGCCATGTTGCTGCTTATGGTTTTGCATGGAGCACATCATAGTTCAACTCATGATGCTACATGTGGAAGCTTGCATATTGGGTGCATTGGTAATGACATGCTTTGTTGCATCATTACTGCTTTGCCCGCAGACAAGCTAGTGAGCAAAATATATGCATTTGTTGGGCTGCTGCCATGCGATCAATCACTGGTACAAGTGAGCACTGGCAGACATTCAACATGACAATTTGTGTTCAAGCTGTTATGCATAAACAGGGTTTGAAGGCGTGCAGCATGATTTATGGCAGCACCACTCCCCTGCAGAGCTTATCAGAATTGTCCGACATGGGCTACCACATGGTTTTCAGACCGCTGTCTGGTAAGCAACCTTTATGTCATTTGTTCCTGCACGCCCTGGCAACACGCCTGTCTTGCATGTCATGACATCTTGCGATGCTGCTTGCATCTTGCAATCAAGCTTGACATCGGATGATGCCTGCAAAGTATGGTTATTGGAGGTTTGGTTGAAGCAATACAGCAACACGGTGGTGGTTGTACTCAATACGTTCAAAAGCACTTGAACATTGCCTGTGTGTGCAGCCCTGTATGCTGCTACCAAGACACTGCTGGACACCTATGCACAAATGCTGGAAGTTGGCAAGGTCACAGATCTTGAACAGCTGCTGACGTTTGACCAGTTCAATGCGCTTGTGGGTATGGAAGAAAAGCTACAGTATGAGG